>Ga0081455_10006217_pt1 | contig 12868 bp, 10 predicted proteins | sample TabmetS3T2R1_FD_70207 | JGI IMG/M metagenome (GOLD analysis project Ga0081455, IMG submission 70207) | Tabebuia heterophylla rhizosphere microbial communities from the University of Puerto Rico - S3T2R1 | ecosystem: Host-associated > Plants > Roots > Rhizosphere ... | reverse complement strand
ATTTCACCCAGACCGCCGGCGGCATTCGGATCGAGGATGTCCGCTTCACAGGCGCCAAGGGCAACACCATGAGCGGGTTGCTCTACATCCCGCCGAACGCCACGCCGCAGATCCCCGCCCCCGGCATCCTCGCCGTCCACGGCTACATCAATTCGCGCGAGACCCAGGACGGTTTTGCCATCGAGTTCGCGCGCCGCGGCTATGTCGTGCTCGCGCTCGACCAGACCGGCCACGGCTATAGCGACCCGCCCGCTTTCGCCAACGGGTTCGGCGGCCCCGATGGGCTCGCCTATCTGCGCAGCCTCGAAATCGTCGACAAGAACAATATCGGCCTCGAGGGCCACTCGATGGGCGGCTGGACCGTGCTGGCGGCGGCGACCGCGATGCCTGATGGCTACAAGTCGATGGTGCTGGAGGGCTCCTCGACCGGCAAGCCGTTCGCCGCCGAGGGCACGCCGAGTTGGCCGCGCAATGTCGCGCTGGTGTTCGCAAAGTACGAGGAATTCTCCAGCCTGATGTGGGGCGTCGACCTCGCCCGCGACGTCACCCAGAGCCCGAAACTCTGGGCCCTGTTCGGCACCCAAGGGCCGGTCGAGCCGGGCAAGATCTATGGCGACATCGCGCAGGGCACGGCGCGGGTGCTTCATACTCCGGCCATCACCCATCCGGCCGAGCACATTTCGCACGAGGCCATCGGCTACAGCCTCGACTGGTTCGCCAAAACCTTGCAGGGCGGCACACACCGCCCGGTCGATGACCAGATCTGGTTCCGGAAAGAAATCGGCACGCTGATCGCGCTGATCGGCTTCGTGGCGCTACTGATCGGCGCCTTTGACGCGCTCCTGGAAGCGCCGATGTATTCCCGCCTCCGGCTGCCCGAAATCGCCGACGGCACCATGCCGGAACATGTCGCCGCGAGCGGCCGCCGCTGGACTGCCGCCTTCATCCTGTCGGCCTTCATTCCGGCGCTGACCTATTACCCGGCGTTCGCGCTGGGCGGGACATTCGTAAAACCCTCCGCCTTGCTGCCGCAGGGCATCACCAACCAGATCCTGGTCTGGGCCATCATCAACGGCCTGATCACGCTTGCCTTGATGCGGTTCGCGCCCAAGCGCGCCAGCCGGTCGGGCATCGTCCTGCAGTCGCTTGTGATCGCCATCGCCACGGTGGCGATCGGCTACGCGGCGCTGTGGCTCGCCGACCTCGCCTTCAAGATCGACTTCCGGTTCTGGATCGTCGCGGTGAAGCTGATGAGCGCGAAGCAGTTTTTGATCTTCCTGATCTATCTTGTGCCATTCACGGCGTTTTTCGTCATCGCGCTGCATGTCCTGCACCGCAATTTCTCGACCATGGCAGCGCCCCGCGCGGCGCTGTACCTGACCAATATTCTGGCGATGACGCTGGGCTTCATCGTGCTCGTGGGCGGGCAATACGCCATCCTCTGGCTCACCGGAAAGCTGTTCAACCCGCTGCCCGACCCCGGCTTCGTGCCGCTCTCGACCATCGTCGCCATCCAGTTCGTGCCGCTTCTGGCGATCTGCGCCGTGATCGCGACCTTCACCTGGCGGCGGACCGGCTCCAGCCTGCCCGGCGCCCTGATCTGCGGCCTGTTCGTGACCTGGTACGTGGTGGCGGGGACGGCGACCCAGGCGGCGTTCTGAAACTCTGGTTGAGCCATCGGCAAATCTTGGGCAAGTCTTGTCTTGGGAAGTCTTGGCGCGAACCGCGTCTCGTGCGACCAAGCCTCATGTCTTCCCATCAGCAGCGCTATCCGCATGCACCCACACCGTCGCATGCGTCCGTGATCGGCCGTCAGCGCGCCGGACAGTTGGCGCCGAGCGACACCGCCAAAGCGCTGCAAGCGGCGCGCGGCTGCCCGGACGCATGGTATCGCGTCCAGGCCCTCGCCTCGGTCGCGGAATACGCGGACCGGAGCGCGGCCTTGTCGATCCTGGAAGAAGCCGCGCGCGAGGCGCAATCATGTCACGACGCCTACGGCACGGTAGCCGTGATGGCGTGGCCGATCGGCGTGGCATTCAGGCAGGGGCAGCTTGCCTTCGCCGGGCGCGAACTCAAAAAGTGCCTCGATCGGGCATCCGAAATCGAGCCCCGCGCGTCGCAGGCCTACGCCCTTGAGATTCTGTGGCACGCCTGTTTCGTTGAGCATCCCAGCCATGCCAATGCGGTGTGGCGCAGAATTCTGGAGCTTTGCCATCCGGACAGTAGCTGGCGTGCCGCCCGGCTCTATCTGCACATCGCGGAAATCCAGCACGCCCATAACCGCAGCGCCGCCGCCGTGATCCGCGCCATGCCGCCGGGCAAGGCGCGAAGCTGGCTGGAACGGCGCTTCGGGCTCGCCTGAAAACCAATCACCTTCCAGCGCGCGTTTTCGGGTACCATCGCGAACGGCACCACCACCCCCTCCGCCCCCAAACGCGCGGTTTTCCGAGAAGGCCCCCTCCTTCATGTGGAGCGTCGATCTCTCCCGCGACGTCACCCAGAGCCCCGAACCTGTGGGCGCTGTTCGGGTGGAAGCCGGGCAAGGTCTATAGCGACATCGCGCAAGGCACCGCGCGGATGCTCGACACCTCCGCCATCACCCATCCGGCCGAGCACATCTCCCATCAAGGCCATGGGCCACAGCCTCGAACCGGCTCCAGCCTGCCGGGCGCCCTGATCTGTGGCCTGTTTGTGACCTGGTACCTGGTGGCGGGAACGGCGACCCAGGCGGCAATCTAATCTAAAGGATGGGCTGAAACTGCATAACAGCTTGGCTTCCGCCGGCCGGTTTGCGGTGCTATAGGCCCCCTATAATCACCCATCCCGCCCGAAACACGCGGTTTTCCGAGAAAAGGCCCCTTCCGTCATGGCAAAAATCAAGGTGTCCAACCCCGTCGTCGAACTCGATGGCGACGAGATGACCCGGATCATCTGGCAGTACATCAAGGACAAGCTGATCACCCCGTTCCTGGATGTCGAGCTTTTGTATTTTGACCTTGGAATGGAATACCGCGACCAGACCAACGACCAGGTCACGATCGACGCCGCCAACGCCATCAAGAAAGTCGGCGTCGGCGTCAAATGCGCCACCATCACCCCGGATGAGGCCCGGGTGAAGGAATTCAACCTGAAGGAAATGTGGAAGTCGCCGAACGGCACCATCCGCAACATCCTCGGCGGCGTGATCTTCCGCGAGCCGATCATCTGCAAGAACGTGCCGCGCCTGGTGCCCGGCTGGACCAAGCCGATCATCATCGGCCGCCACGCCTATGGCGACCAGTACCGCGCAACCGACATCAAGTTCCCCGGCAAGGGCACGCTGACCCTGAAATTCGTCGGCGAGGACGGCACCGTCATCGAGAAGGAGGTGTTCAAGACCCCGGGCTCCGGCGTCGCAATGCAGATGTACAACCTCGATGACTCCATCATCGACTTCGCCCGCGCCTCGTTCAATTACGGCCTGATGCGGAATTACCCGGTCTATCTTTCGACCAAGAACACAATCCTGAAGGTCTATGACGGCCGCTTCAAGGACATCTTCCAGGACATCTACGACCGCGAGTTCAAGAAGGAATTCGAGGCCAAGCGCCTCACCTACGAACACCGCCTGATCGACGACATGGTCGCTTCCGCGCTGAAGTGGTCCGGCGGCTATGTCTGGGCCTGCAAGAACTACGACGGCGACGTGCAGTCGGATACGGTTGCCCAAGGCTACGGCTCGCTCGGCCTGATGACCTCGGTGCTGCTGACCCCTGACGGCAAGACCGTGGAAGCCGAAGCCGCGCACGGCACGGTGACCCGGCACTACCGCGAGCACCAGAAGGGCAAGGAAACCTCGACCAACTCGATCGCGTCGATCTTCGCATGGACCCGTGGCCTCGCCCACCGCGCCAAGCTCGACAACAACCCGCAGCTGGCAAAATTCGCCGACACGCTGGAAAAGGTCTGCGTCGCGACCGTCGAGGAAGGCTACATGACCAAGGACCTCGCGCTCCTGGTCGGCGCCGACCAGCGCTGGCTGTCGACGACCGGCTTCCTCGACAAGGTTGCCGCCAACCTTGAGAAGGCGATGGCGGCCTAAGCCGCCTTCGCAACTTCCCCACATCCATTCCGAGGGGTAGAGCCCGAAGCAATCCACGTCTCAGTTTGGAGCACGATGGATTGCTCGGAGCCTGTCGTCGGGCGCGCATTCACGCGGCCCGCTGCCTCGCAAAAATAGAAAATCAACGACGGAGCATTACCGTGTCGTTCTCCAAGAGCATCTCGCTCGCCGCCTTGCTATTGATCGGGTCGCTGGTCAACGCGACCGCCCAGACAGCACTTCCCGAGGCCATCGCAGCTCCGGGTGAAACCGCGATACTTACGCTGCATGCCGAAGGCGCGCAGGTCTACGAATGCAAGAGCGGTGGCGACGGCACACTCACCTGGGCGTTTCGCGAGCCGATCGCGACGCTTTTCCAGGACGGCAAGACGGTCGGCCGGCATTATGCCGGACCGAACTGGGAATTCAGCGACGGCAGCGCGGTGGTCGCCCAGGTCGCCGGCACGGCCCCGGGCATGGTCGCGAACGACATTCCCCTGCTGAAGCTCACGGTGACTTCCCGGCGCGGCAACGGCGTGCTCAGTCCGGCGACGACGGTGCAGCGGATCAACACGGCGGGGGGAAGGCTCACCGGCGCCTGCTACAAGGCGGGCACCTATGAAAGCGTCCCCTACTCGGCCGACTACGTGTTCCTGCGCAAGGGCTGAACGATGACGGCATAATAAGCCGCCGATGGTGTTGGTCCTTCGGGGCCAACATCATGGGGTCTATGATGCCGTATCTCAGAAATATCGCGCTCGCTGCGTTCGTGTTGTCAGCCTCAGTTCTGGCCGCGACCGCGCAGACGCCGCTTCCCGAGGCCGTCGCGGCACCCGGCGAGACCGTGGTGCTCACGCTTCACGCCGAAGGCGCGCAGATCTACGAATGCAAGGCAGCTGCCGACGGCAAGCTCGCCTGGGCATTCCGCGAGCCGACCGCGACGCTGCTGCTCGACGGCAAGACCGTCGGCCATCACTATGCCGGGCCGAACTGGGAACACATCGACTCGAGCGCCGTGGTCGGCAAGGCCGTTGGCAACGCGCCCGGCGCGACCGCGGACGATATTCCCTGGCTGAAGCTGACGGTGACGTCCGGGCGCGGCACCGGTATCCTCTCCGGCGTCACCACGGTGCAGCGGATCAACACGACGGGCGGAAAGCTCGAAGGCGCCTGCGACAAGGCGGGCAGTTACCGCAACGCGCCCTACTCCGCGGACTACGTCTTCCTGCGCAAGAACTGACGCGACACTGCCATCCGGAGATTGCCGATGCTGTTCATGGTGATCGAGCGTTTCAAGAACCAGGACCCGATCCCGGTCTACCGGCGCGTGCGCGACCCCGGCATCAAATTCCCTGATGGCCTGACCTATGTCGGAAGCTGGATCGAGCCCAATTTCGACCGCTGCTTCCAGCTGATGGAATGCGACGACCTGCGGCTGTTGCAGGAATGGGTGCTGGCGAACAACCGCGATCTCGGCATGACCTTCGAGATCGTCCCGGTCGTCCCGAGCAAGGAGACGCGCGAAGTCGTCGCGCCGTATCTCGACGAGGAATAGCTTCAGGGTTTACCGCTAACCCATCGCCACCCTGTCGCCGCCGTGCTCGCGTTGGTCGAGCCACATCGTGCCGAGCGCGAATGCCAGCCAGCCGAAATTGTAGAGGAAGCCGATGATCAGAACGGCCCAGCCGGGAATCGGGCCGACCGCGGCGCGATCGACAAATTCCGCGAGGGTTGACGCAGGCGTCGGGTGGATTGCGATCTTGCCGTAATAGGCAATCACCTGGACGGCGAGAATCCAGACGTAGTTGCGACGCAGCCGCCGCCCCGCCGCGCGGACAAACGAAATGTGGTGGCGGGGCGCGGTGTAGTCGCGCCCGAGCGTCACCTGCCAGCTATCGTCGCGGGCTTCACCGGTGAATATCGGCGCGTAGAAGTTCGTCTCCAACCATCGAGCGCGAGCGCGCCAGACATTGAAGTAGCGATAGCGTCGCGCCTCCATGCCGAGAAACACGGCAATGAGCAGGCCGACGAGCAGGAGCGGCAGCGGCGAAGCCTCCGGGCTGGAAAAGGTCGTCGACAGGGCGATGCCCATGGTGACGATCGCCCAGTTGGTCGTGTTGTCGAGCCGCGTTCTCCAGATCGTCGAACGGTAGACCTCGCCCCGGTAAAGATGGGCGATGGCGCCCATTTCAGCCGAATTGAAGATGTGCTGGCGGTGTGTTTCGCTGGAAGCCGTAACAGACATGGCGGGACTCCGGTTGTCCGAACCGGGGATCACCGGCATTGACCCGCGAGAATCCACGTCATCAACGCCGATCAACCTATCCGGAATTGTGACGGCGCAACTATGCGCGCCCTGAGACCGAATTGCCAGCAACAGGTCGCGCAATCGAACGCTGCAGCACACGATCCTGACATCGCCGCCGGCGAATGGTAAATGCATCGTGAGGTAGCACGGGCGAAGCCGTCCAATCGTTTTACGATGTGCTCATGAAGCCCGATCTATGAACTCCGGGAGGTTCAGGATTCAGGCTCGTGAAGAATATCGCCACTACCGCCGCGGGCGTTGCAATCCGCGCCCTAACGCTGGTCCGGGTATCTAGAGGGTTTTCCCCCCTCTACGTCGTCCTGATTTGCGTGGCAGGCTTTGCGGCCGTTCCGATCATTCTTCTTTGGCCTGTCGCACGGCAGGAATCGAATATGCGGCCCCCGTCGGAAACCTGCTCCAGCGCGACGTTCCGCATCAAGGTCGCGAACGCCGAATTCGCCATCCCGGTTTCCCCTATTTTCACCGTCTATCGGGCCAATCCCACCACAGCCCACGATGACGCCGATTTCCTTTCCAATGCCAGCCTTCAGACCTTCTGTGGGTTGAGCGAAAATGGGAAGCGACCTGTGCAGGCCACCAATATCTCACTACGCTTTGGGGGATACGATATGTACGCCCCGACCATTTGTGCGGGTCCAATCCCGGACGTAGCCAAAACCTATTGTGCTACAGACAAGTCGGCGCGGCCCGGCAACATCGACAGCCTCGATTTTCCGCTTCAGATATACGTCTTTGCACCCGACGAGGTGACACTGGACCATTTCGGCGGATCGCGTTCGAGCTATGCGGATTCGTTGAACGCACAATCGCGGCCCAACGGGCCCGTGTTCATCAGGTCCGGGACGTTGGCTCCGGATCAGCACCCCCTGACGTTCGAGTGCTCTGAAAATGGCGATGGCTATTGGTGCAAGACGTCGTACGCCTGGAACGATGGCGCCTTTCTCCAGTATGAATTCCGGTCAGGCCGCCTCGACGTCGCCGCCAGAGGCGGCCGCGTCGATGCTGAAGCTCGAAAGTTTCTTTCCGGCTTGAGGACTCAACACCAATAGTCGCAAGTCGCGCAATAGAACGGTGCACCGCACACAATCCCGACCTGGCGTCCGTATTTGGTCGCGCGTTGTAGCTCTAATCCCGCTCAGCCTGCGCGATTTCGGCAGGCGCAAGATCGCCTTTCAACACCTCCGCCGTGTCGGCGAGCCGCGCCTCGGCGGTTTCCTTCACATGCTCGGCGAGTTCGGGCAGCCGCTCGATCAAAGCGTGAAAATCCTGCGCATCGAGCGCGAGCAGCTTGGTTTTGCGCGTCGCCGTCACTGTGCCGCTGCGCTTGGTCCGATGCAACAATGCGATTTCGCCAAAGAACGTGCCGTTCGCGAGCCGCACACGCTGACTTGGCAGCTCGATTTCGACCTCACCCGCTGTAATGAAATACATCGACGAGGCCGGATCGCCGCGCCGGACCAGCACCTCGCCCGCCTCGATGGTCTGCGCCCGCAACAGCCGCATGATGTCGACGATCTCGGAGGCGCCGAGATGCGAGAACAGCGGGACGCGCGCCAGCATGGCCCAGGTAACGATAAAGTCCCGCCGCCGCACTTCATCGGTGAAGGCGCGCGAGACGATCGCGACCGGCAATGCGATCATCGCGAAGCCGACGACGATGGCGAATACCGAGATGATCTTGCCAAGTGGCGTCACCGGCACGACATCACCATAGCCGACCGTGCCGAGGGTGACGATCGCCCACCACATCGCCTGCGGGATGGTGCCGAATTTGTCGGGTTGAACGTTGCGCTCGGCCGCAAAGAGCAGCGTCGCGAACAGCAATACTGCACCCGCCAGGATGACGAGGCAGCCGAACAGCGTGCGACGTTCGGCATGGAGCACCGCCAGCAAAGAGCGGAGCGCCGGCGAATAGCGCACCAACTTGAGGAACGGCAGCATACCGAACAGCATCAGCGCATGGCGATCGCCCAGGACCAATGCGACCGCCGACGGCAGGAAGGCCATCAGGTCGATGATGCCGAGGATGGAAAAAGCATATTCAAGCCGCGCCCGCGTGGGCGTCACAGCGTGCAGCGAATGCCCAACTACGCTCCAGATCCGCGCCAGATATTCCAGCGCGAACGCGACCACGGCCGTGATTTCAATGGCGGTGAGCAGCGTTCCAAGACTGGCGTAGAACTCCGGTACCGACGCCAGGATCATCGCCAGCACGTCGAGGACAATGAGGGCGATGATCAGCCGGGCCAGACGCCAGCCGACCGAATTCGGCAGGTGATCGTGCTCGAGAAGTTCGTAGAGCCGGTCCCGCAAATCCGGGTTGTCGCTAATGCGTTTGCGCGAAGCCGCCGCCACGCTCAGGCGCCGGCCATCGCCTGCTCGATCGCCGACAGCGCCGCGTTGGCCTTGGCGCCGTCGGGGCCGCCGGCCTGCGCCATGTCGGGCCGGCCGCCGCCGCCCTTGCCGCCGAGCGCTTCGGAGCCCTTGCGCACCAGTTCGACCGCGTTGAAGCGCGCGGTGAGATCGGCGGTGACGCCGACCACGATGCCGGCCTTGCCGTCCTCGGTGACGCCGACGATCGCGACCACGCCGGAGCCGATCTGCTTCTTGCCGTCGTCGACCAGGCTCTTGAGGTCCTTGGTCTCGACGCCCTCGACCGCGCGGGCCAGCAGTTTGACGTTGCCGACCTCGCGCACGCCACCGGCCGCACCGTTGCCGGCGGAAGCGCCGCCGCCCATCGCGAGCTTCTTGCGCGCATCGGAGAGATCGCGCTCCAGCTTCTTGCGCTCTTCCAAAAGCGAGGTGATGCGCGCCGGCACGTCTTCAATCGAGGTGCGCAGCTCGGAAGCTGCGGTCTTCGCCAGCGCAATGGTGTCGTTGGCATGCTTGCGGGCGTGACGCCCGGTCAGCGCCTCGATGCGGCGCACGCCGGAGGCGACCGCGCCTTCGCTGATGACCGAGATCAGGCCGATGTCGCCGGTGCGGCGCACATGGGTGCCGCCGCACAGCTCGACCGACCAGCCGAGCGCGTTCTGGCCCTGCTCGCGCGGGCCCTTGCCCATCGAGACCACGCGGACCTCGTCGCCATATTTCTCGCCGAACAGCGCGCGCGCGCCGGCCTCGCGGGCGTCATCCACCGCCATGATGCGGGTGGTGACCTCGTCGTTTTCGAGCACGACCTCATTGGCGATGTCCTCGACGCGGGCGAGCTCTTCCGCCGTGATCGGCTTCGGATGCACGAAGTCGAAGCGCAGCCGGTCCGGCGCCACCAGCGAGCCGCGCTGGGCGATGTGATCACCGAGCACCTGGCGCAGCGCCTCATGCAGCAGATGCGTCGCCGAGTGATGGGCACGGATCGACGAGCGCCGGCCGTGGTCCACTTCGAGCTGCAGCGCGGTGCCGACCTTCAGCGCGCCTTGCTCCACCGTGCCGATGTGCACGAACAAATCGCCCGCCTTCTTCTGCGTGTCCGTGACGCGGAACTTGACGCCCTCGCTCGTCAACAGGCCGATGTCGCCGACCTGGCCGCCTGATTCCGCATAGAACGGCGTCTGGTTCAGCACGATCGCGCCGGTCTCGCCCGTCTTCAGGCCGCCGATCTCCTTGCCGTCCTTCACCAGCGCGGTCACCACGCCCTCGGCACTCTCGGTGTCGTAGCCAAGGAATTCGGTGGCACCGAGCTTTTCGCGCAACGGGAACCAGACCGATTCATCCGCGGCTTCGCCCGAGCCGGCCCACGACGCGCGCGCCTTGACGCGCTGCCGCTCCATCGCGTCCGAAAACGCCGCCTGGTCGACGCTGATGCCGCGCGACTTCAGCGCGTCCTGCGTCAGGTCGAGCGGGAAGCCATAGGTGTCGTACAGCGTGAACGCGGTGTCGCCGTCGAACATGTCGCCCTTCTTCAGGCCACTGCTCTTCTCGTCGAGGATCGAAAGCCCGCGCTCCAGCGTCTTGCGGAAGCGGGTCTCTTCCAGCCGCAGCGTCTCCTCGATCAGCCGCTCGGCACGCACCAGATCCGGGTAGGCCTGGCCCATCTCGCGGACCAGCGCCCAGACCAGGCGATGCATCAGCGGCTCCTTCGCGCCGAGCAACTGCGCATGGCGCATGGCGCGTCGCATGATCCGGCGCAGCACATAGCCGCGGCCCTCGTTCGACGGCAGCACGCCGTCGGCAATCAGGAACGACGACGCACGCAGATGGTCGGCAATGACGCGGAACGACGCGATGTTATCCTTCCCCGGACCATGCCCGAGCGCCGAGCCCGTCGCGTCGATCAGGTTACGGAACAGATCCGTCTCGAACACACTTTCAACGCCCTGCAGGATGCAGGCCATGCGCTCCAGCCCCATGCCGGTGTCGATCGAGGGACGCGGCAGCGGCACGCGCTCCTCCTTCGTCACCTGGTCGAACTGCATGAACACCAGGTTCCAGAATTCGAGGAAGCGGTCGCCGTCCTCCTCCGGGCTGCCGGGAGGTCCGCCCCAGATATGTTCGCCGCGATCGATGAAGATCTCGGAGCACGGACCACACGGGCCGGTATCGCCCGCCGCCCAGAAATTGTCCGAGGTCGCGATGCGAATGATGCGGTCGTCCGAGAAGCCGGCGATCTTCTTCCAGTAGCCCGCCGCCTCATCGTCGTCGTGGTAGATGGTGACGAGCAGCTTGTCCTTCTTCAGCCCGAAATCCTTGGTGACCAGGTTCCAGGCGAGCTCGATCGCGCGCTCCTTGAAGTAGTCGCCGAAGGAGAAGTTGCCGAGCATCTCGAAGAAGGTGAGATGGCGCGCGGTGTAGCCGACATTGTCGAGGTCGTTGTGCTTGCCGCCGGCGCGCACGCATTTCTGCGCGGTGGTGGCGCGCTGATAGGAACGCTTCTCGATCCCCGTGAAGACGTTCTTGAACTGCACCATGCCGGCCGCCGTGAACATCAACGTCGGATCGTTGCGCGGCACCAGCGGCGACGAGGCCACGATCTCGTGGCCGTTCTCCTTGAAGAAGTTCAGAAAGGTCGACCTGATGTCGTTGACGCTGCTCATGTTCATCCAATCGGGCAAAGGGCCGGATCAGGCGGCAACCAGCCTTTTAACCTTCCGGCGGAACGCTTTTAGACAAGGCGGCCTGCGGTGTCCAGAAACTGTGCAGGCGGATCATAGGCTTGCCGCAGCACACAAGATGGGCACGCACATCCCGTTGATAATGCTGCGGCTGCGTTGACAGGCTTGGCAGGCCTGTGTTTCCCTCTTATCTGTAAGACGTCACGTCGGGAGAGATCGGCTTCAGCGCCGGCGCCGAAGGAGCAACCGCCCCGGAAACTCTCAGGCAAACGGACCGCGTGACGAAATAACATCTGGAAAGTGACGCCGGGCGGCATGCCCAGGGCGTCCGCCGACGGGATAATACTCTCAGGCACAGCGACAGATGGGGCTTTCTTGGGGTTTTCGGAGGCTGGTCTCCGGAACCCATGAGGGCCTAACGAATGCTGGCACGCGACGAATCTCCCCTCAAACGCACCCCATTGCACGCGCTCCATGTGGCGCGCGGCGGCAAGATGGTTCCGTTCGCGGGCTACGAGATGCCGGTGCAATTCCCGGCCGGCGTGCTGAAGGAGCACCTGCATACGCGAAGCTCAGCCGGCCTGTTCGACGTCTCCCATATGGGCCAGCTCGCGCTGCGGGCGAAATCCGGCAAGGTCGAGGACGCCGCGCTGGCGCTGGAGCGGCTGGTGCCGCAGGACATCGTGGCGGTGGCGCCGGGACGGCAGCGTTACGCCCAGTTCACCAATCATGACGGCGGAATTCTCGACGACCTGATGGTGGCGAATTTCGGCGACCACCTGTTCCTGGTGGTCAATGCCGCCTGCAAGGCCGAGGACGAGGCGCACTTACGCGCGCATCTCTCCGAAGCTTGCGTCATCGATTCGCTGGCCGATCGCGCGCTGATCGCGCTGCAGGGGCCGAAGGCGGAAACGGCGCTGGCCAAACTCTGTGCAGACGTCACCGCCATGCGGTTCATGGATGCCGGCCCGCGCCGGGTTGCCGGCCTCGACTGCTTCGTCTCCCGCTCCGGCTATACCGGCGAGGACGGTTTTGAAATTTCGGTGCCGGCCGCGCAGGCCGAGACGCTGGTGACGGCGTTGCTGGACAATCCGGACGTGCTGCCGATCGGTCTTGGCGCCCGCGACAGCCTGCGGCTGGAAGCCGGGCTCTGCCTCTACGGCCACGACATCGACACCACGACGACGCCGGTCGAGGGCGCGCTGGAATGGTCGGTGCAGAAGAGCCGCCGCAACGGCGGCGCCCGCGCGGGCGGATTTCCGGGCGCGGACAAGGTTCTTACCCAATTTGAAACGGGCGCATCGCGCCGCCGCGTCGGCTTGCTCGCGCAAGGCCGCGCGCCGGTGCGCGAAGGCGCGCTGTTGTTCGCCGACAGCGCCTCGGGCGAGCCGATCGGGAAGGTTACAT
>Ga0081455_10006216_pt1 | contig 12868 bp, 15 predicted proteins | sample TabmetS3T2R1_FD_70207 | JGI IMG/M metagenome (GOLD analysis project Ga0081455, IMG submission 70207) | Tabebuia heterophylla rhizosphere microbial communities from the University of Puerto Rico - S3T2R1 | ecosystem: Host-associated > Plants > Roots > Rhizosphere ... | reverse complement strand
ACGCTCGCCGATGCCCCGCCGATCTCGTACGAGACCATCCGGGGTGATGTCGTGGAGGTGCTTGTGCATCTTTCGGCGGGAGCCCAGCTTCTCGTGGTCGGCAGTCATGGGACGTCGACCCTGCGGCATGCCGGGCTCGGCTCGGTCAGCGAAGGCTGCGCGCGGCTCGCGGCCTGCCCCGTCGTCGTCGTGCCGCCCTCGGTCCCGCCGGAGCCGCAGACCGACGAGGTCAGCGTTCGCCGACCACGTGACCGGCGCGCGCCGGACAAGGCCGGACAAGGTGGACTGACGGATCCGAGCTGAGGAGGTTGGCGTGATGCGTTGGGAGTACAGGACGGTCGACTTCTCGAAACCGAAGAACACCGACGAGCTCAACCGGATGGGCAGTGAGGGTTGGGAGGCCGTCGCGATGGTGACCACCTGGGGCGCCAGCGAGTGGAAGTTCGCGCATCGGATCGTGCTGCTAAAGCGACCGTTGGGTGAGGACGTCGCGCCGAACTGATCGGCCAACTTCTACGCGTACAGAGTTCATGCAACCTTTCCATGGGTCAACCCGCTGGATACGGGTAGGCACCAATACTTTGGAGGGTTCAATGAACTTCGTTAAACCTGCCGTCGGCCTCGCATGCGTGATTTCGCTGGGAATGACGGCCACGCAAGGAGCCGTCGCCGAGACAACGAATTCGGATGGCTCTGCGACGGCCACGGAATCTCGAGCCGTGGTGTGGAAGTCCGAGTCGTTCAAGGCCACGGTCAAGGACTTCGATGGCGGCGGAACCCAGCGCTGCCTGCTGTGGCTGCGGAAGCCGTACCGGCCGGTCGGTGGGCCCAAGGTTATCGCGAAGGCGAAGATCACCTGCAACGAAGGAAGGATCGGCTCCTCGGGCCGTGGAAACTTCTCGATCAGCGAAGGCCCGGGTTGCGGCAAGGAGACCCATGGGGGGTTCCTGACGACGAAGTGGAGGTTCCGCGCCGGCCGTTGGGTCTATTTCCTCAAACTGACCTGTGACGATCGACCGGGAATTCACCGGTATACCGATTCGATCTTCGTTTCGGATGAACTTCATCCAGGTGATGACTGGGATGCGGGTCTCGCGCACCGCGGTCGCGCTTAGCAAGATATTCCCGGCGTGAAACAGCCGGGTGGAATGGCCGAGTCACAGCCGTCACTCCGATCACAGCCGGAAGTCCGAGTAGCCCCAGCGGTTTGCTTCGTGCGCCGCTGGGTACTCGTGGTCCGGAGGTTGTACGAATGAGAAACTTGCGGATCGGTGTCGTGCTCGTCGCAGTCTGGCTGCTCATCGGCCTGATCGCCGTCTGGCAACGAGGCTACTTCGATGGCAGGGACAATGCCGACTGTGCACGGGCCAGCACGATTGCCGTGACCGGCATCGCGGGACCGCTCAACTATGTCGGCGCGAATCCAAAGGTCGAGAGGTGCGACCTCCCGGAGCCGTCGCAGTAGCCCCTGCCGCGGGCACCCAAGTCAGCGTCATCAGGGAATCCTTGGTTTGCCGGTCTAGTCTGCGCTCATGGCGCAGGTCGTGCTTGTCGAAGATGACGACGCCATCCGGGCCTCGCTGACGCGTTCGTTGCGGGCCAGCGGTCATATCGTCACGTCGGTCGCGCGGGGGCTGGATGCGATCAGCCAGGTGGTCGACGCCAAGCCGGACGTGGTCTTGCTCGATCTCGGCTTGCCTGATCTGGACGGCGCCGACGTACTGGCGATGTTGCGTTCGGTGAGCCGGGTGCCGGTGATCGTCGCGACTGCTCGGGACGACGAGCAGGAAGTCGGACGTCAGCTGGTACGCAAGGCATCCACCGGACTGATCCTCGCCGGCCTCAGCGGCGGCATCGCGACCGGAGCACTCGCCGCCGCGCTCGCCAACCAGGATCAGCAAGACAGCGGTACCAACGCGCCGCCGACCGGTCGAGACGACGGATCGGGAACGGCACCAGGCGTCGGCATCGCACCCGCCCTACCCGGCCCGATCCAAGGCGGCAGCAACGGCTCATGAACTGGCTGATTTGGTGGCGGCCCCGCGATCCATGCCGTCAGACATCCGGCGCACCGCTCGGTGGCCGTGGAGGCTCGCCACGGATGGTGCCGTCCCGCGTTTGGAGCAGCGACTGCCGGGTACTTCCAAAACCGCATGGTGCTATGCAGTCTCGGGCAAGGCTCCGGTCGCTTACCCCCTTAAGCGGCCGGAGCCTCTTTCGGTGGCTCGGACCTGCAATGGGGGTCAGTGCCGCGCGTGTCGCAGCTCGATTCCGTCGGCGATCCAGCGTCCCCACAGGCGGGCTCGTTCGATCTCTCGCTGGTCCATCGTTTCGTTCGGATGGGCGACGATGAAGCTCCTCGGCGGCCAGAGCATCCGATACCCACGCCGGTTCAGTCGCTTGGCCGCACCCTTCGCGGCGGATCCGGGAAGACTGTGGACGCGGAGACGAGTGTCGAAGGTGGTGGCGTCGCGGTGCCCGGCGGCATGGGGCATCGCGTCGAGCCACTCCCTGGCTCCGATAGACGCCAGGCTGAACGGGTGACCGGCGCGGCTGGCCGCTGCCGACCGCGTGCGCGGAGTACTCAGCCCGAAGACGAGCGTAGGAACGCCGACGATGAGGAGTTGGACCTCGGGGTCTGGCTCGGGTGGCGCGTCGGCGACGTTGACCACCTCGGCCGGCAGGCTGGGGGCCAAGCCGTTGGCGATGGCTCCGGCGATCTCGCGGGTGTTTCCGAACATCGACTCGTAGACGATCAGTGCGCGCGTCAAAGCTCCCTCCCTCCGGCGCGCTGCCACTCGTCGGCTCTTCGGCGGTGAACGACGCACCGAGGACCCACCGTACTTGGAGCGAGCGACCCGATGACGGGCGTGGTCCGGCTCGCCGTGGTCGGATGCCGCATCCTCGGGAAGCAACGGATGCAGTGGCGGGCCGGACCCCGTCCCTGCCGCTCCTGTACCCGGGTCGCCGACCCCTATGCCGTCCACACATCCCGACCTGACGGCCGGGCTAGACAGATGTCCCACGGCGCTGTCGTTGATTTCATCATATGTCCGGTGACGGCTCGGCGTGGCCTCCGTAGCGTGGCTCCGAATGACCGCTAGGGATCTGTCCGGGCGACACCCGTTGGTGACCCGCGCCAGCGGCGAGCGCCGACACCATGCCTCCCGCCCCTGTCGACTGCGCCTGCGCTGTTGAGGGCAGTCGCGACGAAGCTGCAGAGAGGACCCGCGATGGGCTACCGGATCAATCGTCGAAAGTTCCTTGGAACGAGCGCCGCAGCTGCGGCTGGGACGGTCGCGTCCGGTCTGGGCGGCGCGGCCAGTGCCAGCCCGCCCGGGACGTCCGCGCGTGCGGCCGGGCTGGCGCCGGAGGAGGGTGTCGGCCCGTTCCGGAAGCTGGTGATCCGCGGCGGCACCCTGATCGACGGCACCGGAGCGGCCCCGCGCGGCCCCGTGGACATCGTCGTGACGGACAACCGGATCAGCCAGATCAGAGACGTCCGCGACGCCGACAGGAATCGCCCGCCGCACGACGCGGACCATGAGGTCGACGCGACCGGCATGTTCGTGACGCCGGGATTCGTGGATCTGCATGTCCACGCCGGAGGGCCGCCGAAGAACGCGCTGCGCTACCCCTACAAGCTCTGGCTGGCGCACGGGGTGACCACGGTGCGCGGCGTACAGCTGGCATCGAACGCGCACTCGGTCGCCGAGCGAGAGCTCAGCGACCGCAACGAGGTCGTCGCCCCGCGCATCGTCAACTACCAGCGGCCGGGAGCCGAATGGGGCCAGGGCCCGGTGAACAACGCGGACAGCGCCCGGGCCTGGGTGCAGTGGGCCAGGGACAACGGGGTGGACGGCATCAAGATCCGCTCTGGCGACCACATGCGCCCGGACATCATGGCCGCCCTGATGGACGAGGCCCGCCGACGGCAGCTGGGTACGGTGGCCCACCTCGACCAACGTGGCGTCGAGCAGATGAACGCCATCCAGGCCGCCCGGCTCGGCCTGGGCACGGTCACCCACTTCTACGGGCACTTCGAGTCGATGCTGCGTCCCGGCGAGCAGTTGTTCCCCGACGACTACAACTACTCCGACGAGCAGGTTCGGTTCTCCCAGGTCGCCGACTGGGTCAACAAGATCCATCCGGTCGGCGGGTCGCAGTGGCGCGCGTACCTCGACGAGCAACTGCAGCTGGGCACCGTGTTCGACCCGACGTTCAACATCTACGTCGCCAGCCGGGACGTGGTGCGGATGCGTACCGCCGAGTGGCACGAGACCTACACGCTGCCGTCGTTGTGGGAGTTCTTCCGACCCAGCAACGACGCGCACGGCTCGTACTACTGGGACTGGGGGACCGAGGTCGAGACCGCCTGGAAGAAGTACTACGAGGTGTGGTTCCAGCTGGTACGCGACTACCACGAGATGGGCGGGCGGATCACCACCGGCTCGGACTCCGGGTTCATCTACCAGACCTACGGCTTCGCCTACATCATGGAGCTGGAGATGCTCCGCGAGTCCGGTCTCGACCCGCTGGCCGTCATCACCGCGGCCACCCGGAACGGCGCGAAGACGATCTACGAGCCGATGGGCATCGACGACCCGCCGATCGGCACCGTCGAACGCGGCAAGCTCGCCGACATCCTCGTCGTCCCGGGCGATCCGACCGCCAACCAGAGCCTCGACGAGTGGGAGCGCCGCGGCGGTGGGTTCAAGTCCCTCTACGGCACCGGCCACGAACGAGTCAACCCGGAGACCGGCGAGCTCGAGCGGGTAGGCGGCATTCGGTGGACCATCAAGAACGGCGTCGTCTACGACGCGCCGAGCCTCCTTGCCGACGTCGCCGCCGAGGTCGAGGAAGCCAAGGCAGCCGGCGGCCAGGCGTAGACCGGAGCTGGACTGCCGATTGAGGGATCTCTTAAGGCGCCGGTCGCACGCTGGCTCCGTTCGCACTCCGCATCGGGGTGTAACGGAGAAGGAGCCTCGACATGACCGAGTTCGACGCTATTCCCCACTCGATCCGCGCCACCCCTCACCGCCGCGGAGTTCCCCGCAAGGTAGGGGTGGCGCTCACTCTGAAGTTCGCCCTGTTGCTTGTCGCATGCTCGGTGATGATGGGCATGCAAGCGATTTCGGCGTCGGCCGAGGTGATCGCGAACGAGTGGAGACAGTTCGTGACCTTCCCGGTCAACACCTGCAACGGAGAGTTCGTACCCGTGATGAACGGTGAGGCTCATGTGGTGCAGCGTCGGCAGCCAGACGGCAGCCTCGTCACATCGACGAACGGACACTTCGTCGCCATTGGCACTCTCGGAAACCAGTACGAGCTCAACTGGCAGGAGCGCTTCGTTTCGGCGCCAGGGCAGACGATGTTCAGCAGCCGGCAACTCATCCTGAGCGAAGGACCGGCACCCAATCACCTGGTCACCTTCGTCTTCGAGTTTCCACCCGGCACGTTCACGGCCACTGAACGGTGCACTGGCTAGGGCGTGTCTCCCTATCCCGCAACCTGCTGCGCGGTCCCTGGCGGGCGCCTCGTTGCGTTGTCGTCGTTCGACGCACAAACCCAGTGCGCCTTCGCTCCTCCGCCTTGCGAGGCATCCCGCCAGAAACCGCTCGCGACGGCCGGGGATAGGGAGACACGCCCTAGACGACCGTCTGACCCGCTCGCCGATGGGCCGTGTGAGTCTGCGGAATGGGTGGTAGCCCCCATTTCCATGCCGTGCGGTCGACGCTGGGATGGAGATGTGGTGTGCAAGGCGGCCTTCAGGACCAGGTGGGGCCGCCTTGCGGCCACGTGCCCTGGAGCAGGAAGGGGCGAAGGAGGATCGGCGACGTGTTGGTGAAGAAACAGACTCTCATCGAGTGGTTGGTCAAGAACGGTGATGAGGCGGCGGCCTTTGACATCGAAGGCAGCCACTTCCCGCAGGAGGTAGACACAGACACCGATCGGGAGCTGCTGGCTCAATATCGGATCGATGTTGATTCCCTTCTCGGACGCGAGTGATCCGTCGGTTGCGGTCCCAGCCTGATGGCGATCAAGTCGTTGAGAAGTGGCTCCTTGTTCAAGTCCTGGGCGCCGTCGTTCGACGACAGCGCCCTCCAGCCGTTGTTGTTCGAGCCGACTCACCGGTCCGTGCTGCATCAGCTGCGGCTGCACGCGCCGGGCGGCAGGATGCTGGACGTCGGCTGTGGAACTGGGCGGCTCCTGCAGTCCGCCGTGCAGCGGTATTCGCTCCTGGTCGGCGTGGATCCCTGCGTCGAGATGCTCGAATCGGCGCGGGCTCGGGCTGCGTCCGACGTCGGCCACCAGCCGAGGTTTGTCGGCGGGAGGGCCGAAGGGTTGCCGTTCGCGGATGGAACCTTCGAGGTCGTGACGTCGACCTTGTCGCTGCGGCACTGGGACGACCCGGCTCGGGGAATGCGCGAACTCGTCCGCGTACTGTCGCCCACGGGGACACTCGTGATTGCCGACGCCGAGCTCGAGTCGCGCCCGGTGCTGAGACGCCGTTGGCGCGTACGGCGTCCGGTCGGTCAGTTGCGGCTGCTGGTCGCTCGGAGCGGGCTCGAGGTCGTCGGTGTGCAGGAGCCCCTCGTGCGTGGTCCGGTTCCGCGCGTCCAGGTCCTGACCGCCCGCCACCGACGCTGATGGTGGCTGCCGCGACGCGCGGCGTGTCATGGACTCCGGTCCCATTTTTTCCGGAACGAACTCTGCGACGCTTGAAGGCGTGACCCGAGAGATGTCAGTGCCGTTGTTCTGGCGGGTATGCGCGATCAACGGCGCCGTGTTCATACTTGGCGCGCTCGTTCTTGTGCTTTCGCCGGCGACGGTCTCCGCGCGCCCGCTTTGGTCCGAGATCGTGGTGCTGTCGATCGGCCTTGCCGTCAGCATGGTGCTCAACGGAATCCTGCTGCGGTCGGTGCTCCACCCGCTGGACCGCCTGACCGGAGTCATGGCAGCCATCGATCTGCGCCAGCCCGGGCAACGGCTGGCCGACGCGGGCTCGGGGCCGGCCCGCCCGCTTGTCGCCGGGTTCAACGAGATGCTGGATCGGCTGGAGGCGGAGCGAGCCACCAGTACGACGCGTGCCCTACAGGCCCAGGAGGCCGAACGCCAACGCATCGCCCAAGAGCTCCACGACGAAGTCGGTCAAAGCCTCACGGCCGTGCTTTTGGGGCTCAAACAGGCGATCATCCTCGCCCCGCCCGAGGTGGCGGCCGAGCTGGAGCTGGTCCGTAACACGACCCGGACCAGCCTGGAGGAGGTCCGCCGGATCTCCCAGCACCTGCGCCCGGGCGTGCTAGTCGACCTCGGGTTGCTGAAGTCGTTGTCGAGTCTCTCCAGCGACTTCACGGCGCGGACCGGGGTTGCGGTGCGCCGTGACTTCCTCCCCGGCATTCCCGCCCTTCGGGCCGACTCCGAGCTGGTGATCTATCGCGTCGCCCAGGAGGCTCTGACGAACGTGGCCCGGCATGCCCAAGCGAGCTCGGTCGAGCTGGGGATCTCCCGCCGCGAAGACAGCCTCGTTCTGCGGGTGTCCGACGACGGAGTCGGCTGTTCCGGCGCGAACGTCGGTGCCGGGATCCAAGGCATGAAGGAGCGAGCCCAGATGGTCGGTGGCGCCCTGGAGCTGCGCCAACGTAGCGGCGGCGGCACCGAGGTGCGACTCGAGATCCCGATCACGGACCCGCCGCGATGACGGTCCGCATCCTGCTCGCCGACGACCACGGTCTGGTCCGAGCCGGGCTTCGCCGCGTCCTTGAGGCCGAACCCGACCTCACCGTCGTCGCGGAGGCCGCGGACGGCGCCGAGGCGGTGGAACTGGCCCGTACCTCAGTTCCTGATCTCGCTGTACTGGACGTCTCCATGCCTCGCATGACCGGCCTCCAGGCCGCTCGCGAGATCTCCCGCCGCGCCCCTGCGATGCGCATCCTCATGCTGTCCATGCACGACAACGAGCAGTACTTCTTCTCCGCGCTGCAGGCCGGGGCGAGCGGCTACGTGCTCAAGTCGGCGGCCGACGAGGACCTGGTCGCTGCCATTCGCGCCGCGATGCGCGGTGAGCCCTTCCTCTACGCCGGAGTCGCCAGCACCCTCGTACGTGACTTTCTCGACCGGCTGCGCCGCGGCGAGCGGATGCCGAACGCCGTCCTGACCCAGCGAGAGGAAGAGGTGGTGAAGCTGATCGCCGAAGGCCACTCCTCCAAGGAGATCGCCGCGACACTGGTGATCAGCGTCAAGACCGTGGAGCGGCACCGGGCCAACATTCTCGCCAAGCTGGGCATGCGCGACCGGACCGAGCTCACCCGTTACGCGATCCGGGCCGGCCTGATCGAGCCCTGACGTGAACGGTTGCCGGTCGCCGTTCTGTCTTAGCCGATGGGCTGCTTGGGCTGGTCCGCGGCTCCGCTTGATTCGTGCTGTCGTCTACGCGGGGGTGCGGCGCGCCGTGGGTCGTGTCGTTAGTACGTGTGCGATCCGCTGCCGTGGACCGGTACGCCGTACGGGTCGTGTCCGACGCTGGCCAGCGGCACGACCTGGCTGCCGAGTGGGATCAGGGCAAGCGGCACCATCTTGAAGCATGCGATGCCGAAGGGGATCCCGATGATCGTGATGCAGAGGAGGAATCCCGCGACCAGGTGGGCGACCGCGAGCTCCCAGCCGACCACGATGATCCAGATGATGTTGCCGATGACGGACCAGAAGCCCGCATCCGGCCGGCGTACGACCGTGCGGCCGAACGGCCAGACGACGTAGCCGGCGATCCGGAAGGCCGCGATTCCGAACGGGATCGTGATGATCAGGATGCACGCGATCACTCCCGCCACGGCGTAACCCAAGGCGAGCCACCAGCCCGCAAGTATGAGCCAGATGATGTTGCCGATCGTGCGCATACGACGATTCTGCGGGTTGATGACCGGTTGCGCCTCGTCCAGCCAGGGTGAATGTCGGCTCCCGACTGGCGACTCATTGACAGCGCCTGGTGGTCGGCGTAACTTCCGACTGATAGGAAACTTCCCTAACAGTTGATCGGACCGTCGAAGCATGGCGATCAGGGATGGCACACCGCGGCTGCTGCGGAGTCTCAACGACCGAGCCGCGCTCGACCTGCTTCTGGAGCGCGGTCCGTTGTCCCGCGGACAGTTGGGCGAGCTGACCGGGTTGTCCAAGCCGACCGCCTCCCAGTTGCTCGCGAGGCTCGAAGACGCCGGACTGGTGGTGCACGGCGGCCGCAGCAGCGGTCGACCCGGGCCGGGCGCTCAGCTCTACGAGATCAATCCCACGGCGGCCTACGTGGCAGCGCTGGACGTGACGCCGACGCGCATCAGGTCGGCGGTGGCGGACCTCACCGGCCGAATGGTGGGGGAATACGAGCTTCGTACGCCGCGCCGCAAGGGCTCCGACGCAGTCACGCAGGTGTGCGCGGCGGTCGACGGCGCCGTTGAGGACTCTGGGATTGCCCGATCTCGGTTGCGCCGGCTGGTCGTCGGCACGCCAGGGGCGTTCGATCCGCGGACCGAACGACTGCGCTACGCCAGGCATCTGCCCGGGTGGCACCGTCCGGAGCTGTTGTCGCGACTGGCTGATGCCCTCAGCGTGCCCTTCGGGATCGACAACGACGTCAATCTCGCCGCGGTAGCGGAGCAACACGCTGGCCGGGCGCGTGGTCATCCCAGCTTCGTCCTGCTGTGGGCGGAGGACGGGTTGGGCGCTGCCATCGTGATCAACGGCGCACTGCATCGGGGCGCGACGGGCGGCGCCGGTGAGGTCGGCTTCCTGCCGCTGCCGGAGACGCCCGTGGTCCGGCAGGTCGGGCGCAGCAACGCCGGCGGGTTCCAGGCGCTCGCCGGCGGACCCCAGGTGCTCGAGCTCGCCCGCGGGTTCGGCCTTCGCGCGAGCTCTCCCGAGGCGGCCGTCGCCCGAGCGCTGACGACTCCCGGCGCGGGAGACCAGTTGCTCCACGCTCTCGCTCACCGCATCGCGCTCGGTTTGGCCTCGATCGTTTCAGTGATCGATCCTGAGCTCGTGGTGCTCACCGGAAGTGTGCTCAGGGCCGGCGGCGACCGGCTGCTCGATCTCGTGCGTGCGGAGCTGGCCGACCTGGCGGTCGCGCGGCCGACGATCGAGCTGTCCGGCATAGCCGACCGACCGGTCTTGCAAGGCGGTCTGTACGTGGCGCTGTCAGCGGCACGGGACGAAGTCTTCGACACCATCCAGTCCAACTCAGGCGGTCGGCAGGACCTGACGCCGACGCCGCACAGGAGATGAGAACCATGTCCCGACTCCACCGGAAGGCCGTCGGCGTCTCGGCTGCCGCCGTGTTCGCCCTGGTCGCCACCTCGTGCACCGGCAGCACGAGCGGAGGAGCGAACGACGACCCGAACGCGGAAACCACGATCACTTTCTGGCACGGCTGGAGTGCGCCGAGTGAGATCGCCGCGATCAACGCCACCGTCAAGGACTTCGAGGCGGAGTACCCCAACATCCACGTCGACGTCGTGAGCGCGATCACCGACGACAAGATCAACCAGGCCCTTCGCGCCGGTGGCCCGAACGCACCGGACGTGGTGTCGTCGTTCACGACCGACAACGTCGGCCAGTTCTGCTCGTCGCATGTGTTCGTCGACCTCGCGCCGTTCTTCGAGAAGTCCGACATGGATCCCCAGGAGATCTTCCCCCAGACCTTGCTGGACTACACGCAGTTCGACGGTGTCCAGTGCAGCCTGCCGCTGCTGAGCGATGCGTACGGCCTCTACTACAACAAGGACGCCTTCGCCGAGGCGGGAATCGACCAGCCGCCGAAGACGCTGTCGGAGTTCGAGGACGACGCGATCAAGCTGACCAAGTCCGACGGCGACACCTACTCCCAGCTCGGCTTCATGCCCAACTACCACGGGTACGAGACCACGATCAGCCACTACGCGGCGCTGTGGGGGCCGACCTACTTCGACGACGAGGGCAACTCCAACGCGGCGAACGACCCGGCGCTCAACGAGACGTTCGAGTGGCAGAAGCACATGGTCGACGTGCTCGGCGGCTACGACAAGCTGGAGCGTTATCGCTCGACGTTCGGCGACGAGTGGGGATCGAAGCACCCGTTCATGACCGGACAGGTCGCGATGCAGCTCGACGGTGAGTGGCGGGCCGGGATGATCGATGACGCCGGCGTCGACTTCGACTACGGCGTTGCGCCGCTCCCGGTCCCGGACGACCAGGCCGACACGTACGGCAAGGGCTATCTCAGCGGAACCATCGTCGGCATCGCGAGCACCAGCGAGAAGCAGAACGCGGCGTGGGAGTTCGTGAAATACCTGACCACCGACACCGACGCCGTCGTGAACTTCGCCAACGCGATCCACAACGTCCCGTCGACGAAGGAGGCGCTGGAGTCGCCCGACCTCGACGTCACGCCGGCCTCCCAGGTCTTCATCGAGATCGCGGAGAACGAGAACAGCAACACGACACCGGCGAGCCCGAACGGCGGTGCCTACCAGCTGACGCTCCAAGACGTGGGCTACGGCTACGAGTCGGGAGAGATCACCGATCTGTGGGGCGCACTCCAACAGGCGGACGAACAGATCGACGCCGACATCGCCCAGTCTCAGTGACGTCGGGTTAGACCCGGTCCCGGCATGAGCGTCGTCGCCGACACCAAGCCTCGCCCGCCGCCCCGCACCCTGTCGCTGCGGGCGAGCCGGTGGCGCAATCGGCTGCGGATCGCCGCGTTCTTGTCGCCGTGGCTGCTCGGGACCGGGTTGTTCTTCATCTACCCACTGATCGCGACCGGCTACTTCTCGGTGATGAAGTACGACGGGTTCACGCCCCCGGTGTGGACGGGGCTGACCAACTGGGACTACGTCTTCAACGTCTATCCGTTCTTCTGGCCGGCGCTGCGCAACACCCTCTGGCTGGTCTTCATCGTCGTGACCCTGCGCGTGCTGTTCGGTCTCGCGATCGGCCTGCTGGTCGTCAAGCTGCGACGGAGTGCGGGCGTGTTCCGGACGCTCTACTACGCACCGCATCTGGCTCCGCCGGTCGCGGCCACGATGGCGTTCGTGTTCCTGCTCAACCCGGGGACTGGGCCGGTGAACACGATCCTGGGTCACCTCGGGCTGCCCCAGCCAGGCTGGTTCAACGATCCGTCGTGGTCCAAGCCGGCTCTCACCCTGTTGGTGCTGTGGGGCATCGGCGATCTGATGATCATCTTCATGGCGGCCCGGCTCGATGTCCCCGTCGAGCAGTACGAAGCGGCCAAGCTCGACGGCGCCGGCGCCTTCTCGCGGTTCCGCTTCGTGACCCTGCCGAACATCGAGCCGATCCTGGTGTTCGCCGCCGTCACCGGCGTCATCTCGATCATGCAGTTCTATACCGAGCCGCTGGTGGCCGGGAAGGTCGCCAGCGGTCAGATCGGAGGCTCGGGGCAGCAGGTCGAGCCCGGATATCCGAGCAAGTCGACGCTGACTCTGCCGCAACTCGTCTACAACCTCGGCTTCCAGCGGTTCGACATCGGCGCCGCCTGCGTGGTCGCGCTCGTGCTCTTCGCCCTGTCGATGGTCTTCGCGGTGTTCCTGATGCGGCGGGGCTCGGGGTTCCTGGCGGCGGGGGACTGACATGGCCGAGAACACCCTGGTCGCTCCCGACGTCCGAGCGGTCGCAGGCCCGAAACACCCGCCGGTCGGTGGGCCGCGGCGGAGCCGGGTGATGTTCGAGTGGATCGGGCTGCACACCTTCGCGGTGGCGGCGGTGCTGTTCTTCGTCCTGCCGTTCGTCTTCGTCCTGCTGACCTCGGTGATGTCCGACCAGCAAGCACTGACGCGCGACCTGTGGCCGGACACCTGGGAGTGGGGCAACTTCGTCACCGTGT
>Ga0081455_10006215_pt1 | contig 12870 bp, 13 predicted proteins | sample TabmetS3T2R1_FD_70207 | JGI IMG/M metagenome (GOLD analysis project Ga0081455, IMG submission 70207) | Tabebuia heterophylla rhizosphere microbial communities from the University of Puerto Rico - S3T2R1 | ecosystem: Host-associated > Plants > Roots > Rhizosphere ... | reverse complement strand
GAGGGCTGGGGCAGGATGGCGTCGGTGGGGCTGGCGCCGGGCGAGCCCGTTCCAGCATCAACAGCGGTGATCGCCGGTCATCGCGGGCGGCCGTCGCGGGGCTGTGGATGGCCGCATGTAGGCAGTTCTTCCAGAAAACGATAGTATTGATTCTGATGGATTCGTCGCTTTGGCACTTGCGCGAGGAGGCGATCGGTGACGAGCTCTATCATCACGGTGGCTACCATGAAAGGCGGCAGCGGCAAGAGCACGGTCGCAAGTTGTCTAGCCGTCCATTGGCATCTCCAGAGCCGTCGCTGCACCATCATCGATGCCGACCCCCAGCGCTCGATCGCGCGGTTGGCGGCGCGTGAACGGGCGCTCGGCGGAGTCACCGTCGTCGAGGACGCGAGCGAAGATGCAGGGAAGGCGGCACGCCGCCTCGCCATCGCAGGCGGCGGTCCCGTCATCATCGATACTCCAGGCTTCCGCTCGGAGGCGACGCTGGCGTCGCTTGCCGCGACCGATCTGCTCCTGGTTCCGGTCAAGCCTTCGCCCTTCGACGTCGACCGCATGCTGGATACGCTCAATACCTTGATCAACGGCGTCAGCGGTTGGCGGCCGGTCTTCCGGTGTCTGCTCACCCAGACGACGCGCGACTCCGTTATCGCCAAGCACATCCGCGCGGAGCTTGCCGAGGCGGGCTTTCCGCTGCTGCAGAGCGAGATGATCAATCGCGTCGCCTATGCGGAGGCCGCGCTGTGGGGCGCGACACCGAGCCTACTGGACAGCACCGGCCCCGCGGCGCGGGACATCGCCGCTGTCGCCGACGAGATCGACGGCATTCTCGGCATCAAACGGGCGGCCTGAGCGTGAGCAGGAAGAACCTACCCAAGGCAATCCAATCGGCGACCGGCGACGTGCGCGAGGCTGGCCCCGCGCGCGGCGCACGGGAGCGACAAGAGCCCGCCGCGGGCGGGCCCGATTTGGTCGCACGGCCGGTTGACGGCGCTTCGGCAGCGGAATCGGTGAGTGCGACGGTCGAGGCGGCGCCCGCGCCGCAGGTCTCTCCGGCGCCGCCGTCCGCCGCTCCCGCCGGCACGACCCCCGCAGCAACCGAGATCGACGCGACGCAGCGGCGGTCGCTGGCCAAAGCAATCGTGGAGCGTCACGCAGCCTATGCAGCCGTCGGCGGTATCATCCCGGTACCGATTGCGAACGTCGCCGGCGTCACGGCGGTGATCGTACGCATGGTGAAGGTGCTGAGCGGTCTCTACGGCGTGCCGTTCGAGCGTGACCGCGCTCGTGCCGTCGTCATCGGACTCATGGGGGGAACAGTGCCCACGGGGTTCGCGGCGGTCACGACGTCGACGCTCGTCTCGCTCGTGCCGATAAGCAACCTCATAGGCCTCGCGGTGTCGTCGGTCACGGCCATCGCCTGCACCCGCAGCATCGGACGCATCTTCGTCGAACACTTCGAGGGCGGGGCGACGTTGCACGATCTCCCCGCCGCCGAGAAGAAGAAGTGAAAGCTCCGTTCAAGAGTCCGCCGGTTTCCCGTCCAAGCTTCCACCGAGTACGGCTTCGCGAACGCGGTGATAGCCGCCTTCGGGGTGAAGCGTCAGGTACCGGTCGTGGAATTTGATAAGCGTCGAGCGGTGACCGATGGACACGATCGTCGCGGCCGGAAGTCGGTCGTGCAGCAGCCGGTAGAGCTTCGCTTCCGACTCCTCGTCCAAGGAGGCAGTGGCCTCGTCCAAGAATAGAAAATCGGGAGCGTGCAGGATGGCGCGCGCGATACCGAGCCGCTGCTGCTCCCCGGGCGACAACACCTGGTTCCAGTGGGCTTCGTCCGAGAGCCGTCGCGCGAGCGCCGGCAGCCCGACATCCGCGAGCACCTCCGCGATGCGCTCTGAGGTGAATACGTCTCGCTCCGAAGGATAGCTCACCGCTGCTTCGAGGCTGGTGACCGGGAAATACGGTCGCTGCGGCAGCATCATCAATTTGGCGCCGCGCGGCACCGCAACGGTGCCGGTGCCGAACGGCCAGAGCCCGGCGATTGCCCGGAACAGGGTCGATTTGCCGCAGCCGGAAGGTCCGGTGACCAGCGCGCGCTCGCCCGCCTCGATGAAGAGATCCTCGGTGGCAACGAGCGGTGCACCACTCGGCAGGTGCACCGACAGTCCTTCGATCGTGAGCCCGGTCTTCGGCGCCGCAGGAATGCCTTCGGGCCGCGGCGGTGCTTTGGGCGCGCTGCTGGCGGCCGCGGATGCGCGCGCCGCCGCGATGGAGCGGTCGAATCCGTCCAGGCGCGCAATGCAAGCGCGCCATTCGGCAAGGTCCCGATACACAGTGATGAAAAACGATAGCGCGGTCTCGACGCTGCCGAACGCGCCCGCGGTCTGCACCAGAGCGCCGAGCTGAATGGTGCCCGCGAAATAGGCGGGGCTCACGACGATGAACGGAAATACCAGTGCGAAGCGATTATAGGCCGTGGTGAAGAACGTGAGCCGCTTCTGCCGCGTCATGATGAGGTGCCAATTGGACACCACCCTACCAAAGCGCGTGAGCAGACGATCAGATTCGGTCGCCTCACCGGCGAGCAGTGCGATCTGCTCCGAATTCTCGCGCACCCTTACCAGATTGAAACGGAAGTCGGCCTCGTAGCGCTGCTGGTTGAAATTGAGCTGTACCAGTGGCCAGCCGATCCAATGCGTGAGCGCCGTCCCCAAGATCGCATAGATCAGCGCGGCCCAAACGAGATAACCGGGGATCGCGAACGTCGCTCCGAACATATCCAAGGGCGCAGCGGCGGAGAGCGTCCACAGGATCACGATGAACGAAGCGAGCGTCACGATTGCGCCGAGGAGCCCAACGCTGATGGTCAGCGCGCGCTCGATGAACAGTCTGATGTCCTCGGCGATGCGTTGGTCAGGATTGTCGGCGGCATCACCCAGCAGCTGCATGCGATAATGCGTGGCTCCTTCCAGCCAGTGGGAGAGGTACGTCTTGGTCATCCAGCGCCGCCAGCGGATCTGCAGCCATTGATTCAGATACAGCTGGTAGACTTGGAGGACGGTGGCAGCGGCCGCGAGGAGGCAGTAGAAGAGCAGCTGAGTGATGAAGACGTCCCAGTTCCGCTCCTGCAGCGAATTATAAAAGGTGTTGTACCATTGATTGAGCAGGACCGTGATGCCGACCAGGCTGAGCTCGGTCGTGATCACCGCTGCGAGCAGGACACGGCCGGCCCAGCGGTCCTCGGAGCGAAAATACGGTAGCGCAAGCCGCCAGATGATCGCTAATGACGAAATGAAGCCGTTCACGGGAACCTCCGATGGTTCACGCCGGCGTCGGGATCAAGTCGCCGACGCAGACGGCGCATCTTAGCCGCCGTTGTTCAACTGTCGGGTGCCGTTGGCCTTGCGACCGGACATCTCGCTCGACCTACGCCAGGATATCGTTCGCCTCGGAACTCACCCGGTTCTCGGCATGCTGACGATGAGGTGGACGGAATCCCGGCGTGCCATCGTGCAAACGTCCCCTCTCTCGGTGCAAGGAGCAAGACGGCTCACCGCCGATGCGACTCCTCGCTCCCGTTCCTTAGATCTTGAGATCTTGCCCACCTGGAACGCAGTGATGTCGGGTTGCGGCCCGTCCGCTAGTGCCTTGTGTTGCTGTCCCAATTGAGAATGTTGCTCTTCGGCTCGGTCGCGGAGTGAGCACTGTCTTCTTGTTGTTCGCTCGCGGACGATTTCTTCATGCTTTCGATCAAGCTTTTCGGACGCATGTCAGTCCAATGCTGGTTTATGAATTCGAGGCAAGCGGCGCGGCTGTCGGAAGCGTGAACGATGGTCCAGCCCGCAGGAACCTCGATGAAGCTCGGCCAAAGGGAATGCTGTCCTTCCTCGTTGATGAGGACGTGATAGACGCCGTTTTCGTCTTCAAATGGATTGGTCATGTTGTCCTCCTCTGACAGGGACTGTGCGGGGCCGTTTCGATCCGCTCGCGAGCATGCGAGGCTTTTTGCACTGCTTGCGGACCCGCATGGATAACTATCGACCCCGCTATCGCGTGAGTGCTCAGCCTTCGTTGCCGCATCGGCGCGATCAAATCGTCATGGCGGTGGCACACTTTGTCAAGTGCGAGTGGACGACGGACAGTCGCGACGCTCCGGTACAAACGCCTAGCACGGGCTGTGTGCGTATGTTAGTCTTCAAGGACCGGGGCGCTTGGACGCGACGCACGCTGGTCAGCGCTGTCCAGCAAGCTAGATCGGTCATCAGAGTGACGAGAAAGGATCCGCACATGGCAGAGGAAACGACTGGGGCTGGGCCAGCCGAGAAGAGCGCTCCCGCCGAAGGCACCCCTGGCTCCGCCACGGCCACGGTGGCGGAGGACGAGCGCTATGAGGCGGCGTCGAAACTGGTCGACCGGTTTTCGCTGTGGTCCGGTGCCGCCGGCCTGATTCCGGTGCCGCTCGTCGACATCGTTGCGGTGGGCGGAGTCCAGCTCGAAATGTTGCGTCGCCTGTCGGAAATCTACAACGTTCCGTTTTCCGAGAATCGCGGCAAATCGTTCATTGCGAGCATAGCAGGATCGGTGATTCCGGCGAGTACCGCTGCGGGGGGAGTGACGAGCGCGCTCAAGGCGATCCCGGGTCTCGGAACAGTGATTGCGGCGTTTACGATGCCGGCGTTCTCCGCCTGCGCCACCTACGTGATCGGAAAGGTCTTCATCCAGCATTTCGCTTCCGGTGGCACGCTGCTCGACTTCAATCCTCCCGACTATCGCGAGTTCATCAAGACGCAAAAGGAGAAATGGATCTCCCGGTCCGCGGCGCCTCCGGCTGCCTCATCCGCCTCGGCTGCGCAAAACGGGTCATCGAGCAAGGGCACGGCCGGCCCGTGATCAGCATCGGATCTGATCCTTCGCCGAGATCGCTGGCGCCGCCACCTCGGAGCGGCGCCGGAGCAGGAGAGATGGCGTAATGGCTATCGCGGTCGTGTTGTATGTCATATTTTGCCTGCTCGCGGGGCTCGCCGGCAGTCACCGCCGGATGGGCTTCTTCGGCACATTTTTGCTGTCGGTGGTTATCACTCCCGTGCTGGTGTTGCTCCTGCTGATATTGACCGGGCCGTCACGCGCCGAGCGGGACCGCTCCCCGCAGAGCAATTGAGCGCCGTTGCGGCCGAAGCTGCAGTTGCCCGCAGTCGTCGGGATCGGCATCCTGCGGAGGCGTAAACAGGCCACATCGCGCTGATGTCCTTCTTCCAACTCGTTCGCCGCGAAATGCAGGGGTCGCTGGACCGGCTGGCCGTCATGTCCGGCCTCGGCGGTGTCAGCAATGCCGCGATTCTGGCCGCGATCAATTCCGGCGCACAAGCCGCGGGAAACGGCGAATTCGGCCTGTCGTCGGCCGCACTTTTCGTGATCGCGCTGCTGCTTTTCATCAAGACGCAGCACTACATTCTGATCGCAACCACCGTCGAGATCGAAGCCATCATCCACAAAGTGCGAGTGCGCCTGATGGATCAGGTGCGACACTCGGAGCTCCTTCCGCTCGATGCCATCGGGCGCGCGGAAATCGTCGCCGCCATTACGAAGGAGACGGGCACGCTCACGCAAGCGACCAACATGCTGGCGTTTGCCGGGCAGGGGGTCGTGCTCGTGTTCTTCGTCGCAATCTACATCGCGTATTTGTCGCTCTTGGCCTTCGCGCTGAGCGTCGCGATTGTTTGCCTGGCAGGCCTGATTTTCCATATGAAGAGCCATCAGGTGGCCGCAGGAACGCGGGAGGCCGCGGACTGGGATAACCGCTTGTACGATCGTCTGATGGATCTTCTGGACGGTTTCAAGGAGGTGAGGCTCAATCGCTCGCGCAGCGACGATCTTTTCGACGATGTCGTCGAGGTATCGAGAACCGCAGCCAACATCAAGATCCGCACCCAGAGCGAATCCTATAAGCAACTGGTGTTCTCGCAGAGCTCGATGTACCTGCTGCTTGCCACTGTCGTGTTCGTGGTCCCGGTGTTCAGCGACACGAAGGGAAGCTCCATCCTGCAGGTGACGACGGCCCTCATGTTCATCGTCGGAGTATGCATGGGGATCGTACAAACGATACCCCTGCTGCAGGCCGCCAATGTTGCGGCCGACAATATCGAGCGGCTGGAGCTCAGGTTGCGGGCGATCGCCGCCACGGCCGAGCCCGCCCTCCCGGAGCCGCGCAAACGCTTCGAGAAAATCGAGGTTCGCAATGTCGTGTTCAGTTACGTCGACGCCTCGTCGGAGGCGATCTTCAAGGTGGGGCCGATCAATTTCACCTTGCGTGCCGGCGAGCTGGTCTTCATCACGGGCGGCAACGGATCCGGGAAATCGACATTCCTGAAGCTGCTCTCCGGCCTGTACGAGCCGGATTCGGGCGAGATCACGCTCGACGGCGTGCCCGTCGATGACAGCAATCGCGATGTCTATCGGTCTTTGATTGCCGCAATTTTCGTTGACTATCATCTCTTTCGGCGACTCTATGGTATGGCCGAGCCGGACGCTGCCCAGGTCGATCGGCTGCTCAGGCAGATGCGGCTGGCCGACAAGACGCGCCTTGCCGACCGCGAGTTCAGCACCCTCGACCTCTCGGGTGGGCAGCGCAAGCGACTGGCGCTGATCGTCAGTCTGCTGGAGAAGCGCCCGATCCTGCTGCTGGACGAATGGACAGCCGATCAGGATCCGGATTTTCGGCGGAAGTTCTACGATGAGCTGTTGCCGGAACTGCAGCAGGCCGGGGGAACGGTAGTGGTGATAACGCACGACGAGCGCTATCTCGACGAGTTGAAATTACCCGCTCGCAGGCTTCGCATGGATGAAGGACGCTTCGTCGGGCAGCAATCGGCGGAGAACGGTTGATGAAAGCGTATCCTCTCTCCCTGGATGGGATGCCGCCGCCGAGGACCAAGTCATCGAGATGGCGGCGGTTCCTCGACCGCCACCTCCCGAGCCTGGTGATCTATTTGATGGTCATCACGCTCGTGGCCGTCGTGCTCTATCCCTACTTCGCGGTGACGGTGCCCAGCGGCCATGTCGGCGTTTTATGGAAGCGCTTCGGCGGCGGCACGGTGCTCGATCCGCGCCAGCTGAAGGACGAAGGTCTCCACCTTATTCTCCCTTGGAACGAGCTGTTCCTTTATGACCTGAGGCTGCAATCCATTACCCAGACCTACAATGCCATCTCCAGCGACGGCGTGAGCCTGACGGCAACGATGAACGTCCGGTTTCGCCTGCAGCGCGACGCCGTGCCGGTGCTGCACCAAGCAATCGGGCCGAACTACATCGACTTGCTGGCGCGGCCCGGGATCGGCAGCCTGACGCGCGAGGTCATGGCGCAATACACCGCCGAGCAGGTCTATTCGACCGCGCGCCAGGAAATTCAGGACAAGATCCGCAGCCTGGCGGAGGACAGGCTTAGCGAGAAGATGATGGAGCGCGAAGGCGAGGCACAGTATCGCGTCTCGATGCGGGACACAATCATCCTCTTCGATACGCTCGTGCACGGCCTCGAGCTGCCGACCCTGGTAGTCAATGCAATCAATCGCAAGACCGAACAGTATTATATCGCCGAGGAGTACAAGTTTCGCGTCGAACGCGAGCGACGGGAATCGGAGCGCAAGAAGATCGAGGCGGAAGGCATACGCGAATTCCAGCAGATCGTGAGCCAGGGCATTTCGGATTCCTATCTGCGCTGGCGCGGCATCGAAGCGACGCTTCAGCTTTCGCAATCCACCAATTCGAAGGTGGTGATCATCGGCAACCCCAAGGACGGCTTGCCGGTTATCCTCGGCAATTTGGACGCACAGCCGCCACCCAGCACGGGAGCAGCGGCGCCCCACGACAATGATACGACGGGCAAGGAGACGATCACGGCGGCGCGGCCTGCGCTACCGTTGGAGAAAACGCCCGCGGCGGCTTTGGCGACGCCGAGCGAAAAGATGCAGCCTGCCGGCTCTGGAACGACAGGCGCCACTTCTCAGGATAAGCCGCGTTCGCTGTGGCCGCTGAGCCTGCACGACATTGAAGCATTCTTTGCCCGGATAATGCGTCCGACCGAGTCGAAGCCGGCGCCCGGCGCGCAGCAGCCGACGGAAAAGTCGGCCGCCGAGCAGCCGAAATAGCGCCGCTGCGCGGCGATCCGGAACGTCGGACGCCGCACCGGCTCGTGCGGCGTCTCGACCTCACGCTGGCTTGCGGGCCGCAATCACGTGCCGCGACCCCAGAGCCCGCAATAGCGCCGCGCGACGAATGGCAAGCCGTTGTCATAGCCCGGCCAGCTCGCGTATTTCGGCAGCTTGAAATCCTTCTCCGCCGGCTCCCAGCACTTACCGTCCTGGGCCGACTTCTTCATCTCGGCCGAGGCCTCCTGCATGAGCGTCAGAATGTCCTGCGCGTCTTTCTTGGTGCCGAGCCGGCCGCCGGGTTGACCGGGATGCCCGGGAATCAGCCGTTCCCAGTCCAACGCCAGCACCTTCTTGATGAAGTCCTCCGTTTCGAGCGGATAGATGTCGATGAAGCCGCGGCCCGGAAATGATCCGACCGGGATCGTGTCGACGATGAAGACGACCTTTTCCTTCGGCAGCCACATCACCAAGTTCGAGTCGGAATGATTGAGGCCAAGGTACTTCAGCTCCAGCGTGGTGCCGCCGAGCTTGATGGTCCGGCCGTCGCCGCTGACCACCTGATCGGGAACCGGCGTATGCGGATCCTTGAGCAACGCCAAGCGCTCTTTGGCCCGCCTGTGCGCGACGATGGTGGCGCCGGCGTCCTTGAACGGCTTGCCGCCGGCGATGTGGTCGAAATGATGATGGCTGTAGATCAGGAACTTGATGGGCTTGTCGGTGACCTTCTTGATCTCGGCGATGTAGTCCTGCCCGCCGGTCGGCCGCCCATAGGCGATAGGATCGGTCGCGATGACGCCGTCCCTGGTAACGATGAACATCGACTGATGGTTGCCGTTGCGGAAGATGTAAACGTTGTCGGTGCCCTCGACCTTGGTGGTCTCGATCTGCGGCCGCTGTTGCTGCTGCGCCAACGCAGCTGTTGCAAATCCGACCGCGATTAAGGCGGTCGCCACTCCTGCAAGACGAACCCGCGACATGTCATTCCTCCCTTCGCTTGCCGGGCCGCATACTCGCTTTCGCGCCGCCGCCCTGAGGTGAGGATAGTGCAGAGGCCGATTGCGTGCTACGTGACTTGCTGTCTCAAGCCCGCGCCGCGCGCGCATCATGCCGCTGATCTGCCGCCGTTAAAAAGCTGCGCCATCAGCGCGGACCGGGAAGGAACGCCAATGCCACCAGATGGGCAGAGACGGAGAACCGGATCTCAACGACGCGGCCGTTGCGCACGATGGCTTTACGGTCGACAAAATTGATCTGCACGTCGTGGTGCTCGAGAAACGTTTGATCGAGCGGATAGACAGCCTTGTAGACGGCCTCCTTGGCCGCGAACAGCAGCCGGCCTTGAAAAGGATCATTGCGAATCTCCAGCCGCTCTTGCGGGGTGGCGATCAGGTCCATCAGCTCCGGTGGCAGGCATTGGGCCGGCTCGACGTCGATGCCGAGGGCCCCTATGTCGCGAGATCTTCCGACTGCAGCGACCGCCACGCGAGCATCGTGGGCCAGCGAGCCGACCACGCCGCCCGGCCAGACCGGTGCGCCCGAGGCCGCCCTCGGTACCGGGCATTCGGGATATCCGAGGCGAGCCAGAAGCTGGCGGACGGCGATACGAGCGGCGCCGCTGGCCCGTCGTACCTTGATGACGCTCGAGGCGAATGCGGGGGCTTCCTCCGGCAGCAAAGCATGCTCGTCGCCGGGAGAGATCAAACGATGACCGATCAGGACGCCGGGAAAGGCGAGCGCATCGAGCGCCGACTGAAACAGAGGATCGACCGCGACGGTCATTTGCGGCGGGGCCGATTCGTGTCCGCGGGATGGAGGTGCGTGACGTTGCGCGCCGGATTCGACATCAACATCGACACTCCATCGGCAGCGGCCGATCTGCTCCCCGGGGTGGCCACGAGCAAATGCGGCGAAAGTCGACTGTCGCGAACCCTGATCGACAAGGCGCTCAAATTGACACCCTGTGCCGGAACTCCTAACATCATCAGCATCTTCACACCCGAAAGGCCCCATGCAACGAGACCTTTCCCCTTTGTCGACACGCACCGACGATTATATTTCGCATGACGCCATATACCCGGGGATGGTTGATGAAAACGGTGTTGCTGTCTGGCGGGCGTCATGGACAAGACGGCAAGAATTTCTACGCGACTGCGCCGGTGCAATCCACCCCGCATACTTCCGCGGCTTACGGGCGCTCGACCTCCGGTCAGACAGATTTCCGACCCTGCCGGAGCTCAATGATGTGCTGGCCGGCGTAGGGTGGCGCGCCGCCTGGGTGCCGGGTTTCATCCCCGCTCGAGAATTTGCCGAGCTGATTCGCGACCGCTGTTTCCCGCTTTCGGCAGGCGTGCGGGCCCTCGAGTTCGTCGATCACGCACCCATGCCGGACGCGCTGCACGACATCTGGGGCCACCTGCCGTTCCTGTTCGACGAGACGTACAGCGAATATCTCCTGCTGATTACCGGGGCGATGCTGCGGACGGCGCAGGGTCCTCTGGAAGTTCAATTGTACGAGGCGCGGAAGGAACTGGCTCGCGTCGAGGCCGCGCATGCGCCGGCATCTGCGATCCGCGACGCGCATCAGCGGCTTGACGAGCTCGAAGCGATCGAGCGCGCTTCGCCGCAGCTCTCGACGCGCCTCTCGCGTCTATTCCTCTGGTCGATCGAATTTGGCTTGGTCGGAACGCCCGACGATTTCCTCATCATCGGCGCCGCGATCCTGTCGGCGCCGCGTGAGGCCTACGGGGTGCTGAAACATCCGCCGCAGATTCGCAACTTCACGACCGAGACGACGGATCACGAGATTTTGTTCACCGAGCCCCAGCGGCAACTCTTTGTCGCACCCGATTTCGAGACCTATCGGCATGTGCTCGACCGGTGCCTCGTCGAGTATGGAAGCAGGGCTCCAGCCGGGTGAGGCCGTGCCGCGATAGGCGTGCTGTGCGGTCGCGTCTATCGGTGAAGAAACGACCTGGAACTCCGATCGCCACAAGGCGGCGAGGTGGCGCCGCGGAAGGTTCCACCGGGACGTGACCACTACCTGCGCAGCAAGTAGTTGGTCGCGGGCCGACGCCGTTCCCAGCCTTCCCGTTCGAGTTCGGGAGTGTCGCTCTCCGTCTGCGGATAGCCGAGGCAGAGATATCCGACGAAGTGCCATGCACCGGGGACGTCGAGGATGTCGGCCACACGGACGGGATCGAGGATAGAAATCCAGCCCATTCCGATACCTTCCGCGCGCGCCGCAAGCCAGATCGTGCAGATCGCCGCGACCGCGGAATATTCCGCCGTCTCCGGCATCGTGTTTTGGCCCAGGCCATGGCCGACTTGCGTTGTGCGGTCGGCGAACACGGCAATTTGACAGGGCGCCTCCTCAAGGCCGGCCAGCTTGAGGCGCGCATAGCAGGCGGCGAGCTCGCCGGAAAAGGACTTCAACGCGGCCGTGTTGCAGGCCTCGAAATGGTCGAGTACGGCGCGGCGGCGACTGGGATCGTCGACGATCACGAAGCGCCAGGGCTGACTCAAGCCCACCGAGGGTGAAAGAGCCGCCAGCTCGATCAAGCGTTCAATGGTTCCGTCGGGCAGCGGTTGGGAGGAGAATCGACGCACGTCACGGCGCCAAACGAACAGGGTTCGAAGATTTGCACGAAACGTCTCGTCGAAATCCGGCTGCCCCCGCATGTCAGACCCGTGATGCCGCAGTCAGGAGAATGAGAGTCTCGCTCACCTGCTCCAGCGCCCCCAGAACATCGCCGGTTTGGCCGCCGATCTGCCGGCGACATAGCCATGCCATGAATGCGACGGCCGCCGCCAGTAGAAGCAGAGCGACGATCGCGGCTACATGGTCCAGGCCGACGCCGAGCGCGATCGCGGCGAACAGCCCCGCGGCGATGACACTCGCAGACGGTGGTCGGCCGGCGTCGGCGGAGAGGCCGTCGGCCCGCGCCTGCGGAACGAGCCACATGAGCAGGGGCATGGCGGCGCGGGCGGACGCGTGCGCCGCGATCAAGGCTGCCGCCACGGCCACGGGCTCGACGAGGCTCGCCACTGCCGAGGCGCGCAGCAGGAGCGACAGGACCAGCGCGCAAGTGCCGTAGCTGCCGATACGGCTGTCGCGCATGATCGCGAGCTTGCGCTCGCGGGTTGCCCCGCCGCCGAAGCCGTCGGCGACGTCGGCGAGGCCGTCCTCATGCAGGCAGCCGGTTGCGAGCAACGTCGCGGCCAGCGCCAGCGCGGCGGCCGACAGCGAAGGCAGACCCGCCGCATGCGCAAGCCAATACGCCGCCGCGCCAACTATCCCCACGAGCACACCAGCAAGCGGAAGAGCCCAGCTGGCGCGGGCGACATCGGCCCCCGCGATCGCGAACGAATGACCGAATGGCAGGCGCGTCGAGAACAGCACGCTGATCTTGAGATCGTCGAAGAGAGCCCGCGGCACGACATCGAGCCTCATCGTTTGCCCCGAGCCCGCCGCACGAGGATGATGCGCCACGCCCTGAATCTGGTGGACATGCCGCCATCCATGCACCAATGCTGGAGCGCGCAAATTCGGGGACCGTGATGGCCGCATTCGCCTCGCTTGCCGCTCTGCGAGCAGCATGTCTCGACCTTCCGGCCGGAAGTCCTGGCGCTGCGGCCGCGGTCGCGAGCCGCGAAGCGCGGCTCACCAAGCCGTCCGGCAGCCTCGGCCGGTTGGAGCACGCCGTCGCCTGGCTCGCGCATTGGCAGG
>Ga0081455_10006214_pt1 | contig 12870 bp, 13 predicted proteins | sample TabmetS3T2R1_FD_70207 | JGI IMG/M metagenome (GOLD analysis project Ga0081455, IMG submission 70207) | Tabebuia heterophylla rhizosphere microbial communities from the University of Puerto Rico - S3T2R1 | ecosystem: Host-associated > Plants > Roots > Rhizosphere ... | reverse complement strand
GAAAAGTCCGCGGTGATCCTCGCGCAACTCTAGCCAGATTCCGACGGGTTCGGACGGATCGTGCTGAAACAGCATTGGAATGCGTCGAATTCCACGCGTAGCGAGCGTCTCGGCAAAGGCGCCGCGCATAACCATGTCACGGGCGTGATCGATCTCGCCGAACAGGCTAGCGTAACCTTCGACGGTTCCGCACGCATCGATAGTGGTGCGAGGCGCAAAAACGGACGCCACCGTCGGTTCGAACGTAGGTGCGAGCATTTCCTGATCTCGTTCTCTGGCAAGGCATGACCGGTCCCCGCGGGACTTTGCCCACGAGTCGCCGACGGCATCGGCTTGCCGTGGGCGTCATGAATGGCCGGCTCAAGCTCCGGCCGGGCTGGTTTTAGTGGCAGTAACTAGCGCTGGGTGCGCATGTCTTCCGGCGGGGATGTCTTGTCACTTCGCTCCCGCGAGACGCGACCGAGATGGTCGAGGAATTCGCGAAAAATATCGAGATGGTCTCGTCGTTCCTCGGTCTCTCTCCGGCCGGAGCGAGAGCCACTATTCCGGGTGATCATCAATGATCTCCAAAAAGCTCGTTGAAGCGCGCGATCTCGCGTACGAAATCGTCGAAGCGGCGGCTGGCGGCGGCCAGTTCGCGCAGCACGAACCAGGCAAGCGCGCTTGCCGATGTCGCCCACAACAGCAGGGCTAGATGCGCGAGGTCACCCCTCTCAGTGAAAATGCGAATCAAGTCGGTCATTGGAACAGGTCGGTTCTTGGGCAAACAAAGGGGGACGGCTGGTTCGATAAGCTGGTATGATTTCAACGCCATGAGTTCATCGGATCACGATGGCCCCTTTTTCCTGCCCCTACGTGGAGGCCCGAAACACTCGCGCACTTCAGGAACAAGCGCTTTCACCGACGCAAGCAAGCTGACCCTTATACGCGCAGTCAAAACGCGCGAAGGCGAATGGTCCGCCGATGAATACGACATATTGGAAGGCAATCGACGGGTCGGCCGTATCGTGCTTACCGCGCAAGGGCCTCAAGGCATGCCGTGGCTTTGGGAGATCACTTCACGGCCAGAGAGCACGCAAAATCGCGGCTATGCCCTAAGCTGCGAGCAGGCGATGCGCGAATTCAAAGCGCGTTGGGCAAACCCCGCCCGATTCTAGATTTCAGAATCATCTGCAAAAAATGACGCCCGATTGCGGGGACCTGCAACCGGGCGTCATCCGGATCAGCTGCAATATCTGCCGACCCTCCTCAAGAGGACTAATTCTGCGCAGTCTGTTTCTCGAGAGACTGCGCTCAGGTCATTGGAGTTCCACTTTGAGTTCCATTTCTATCGCCCCTGCGTCACCAAAAGAACGGCGAGCGGCCAATGTTTGTTCCTAATGCGGCAGGCGGAACACGTCTCCACCTTCAATGGCGCCGTAGCCGACAGCGAGCCGCTTCTCGTTGACGGTAAGGAATTGCGCGTTGTTCACACGATCCCACAACGCCGCGCGGTCGGCGCTCAATGCCTCGATCCGGTCAATGTCGGCGGCCAGCACGAGATCTTCACCAAAGACTGGCGCCAGCCAATGCGTGAGCGCGCAGGTGATGCGAGAGGCAAGCGGCAGAACGCTTTGACGCCAGAAGACACGATTAGCTTCCTGGTAATTCGAATATGTATTGTCGCCGGGAATTGCGAGAAGCATTGGCGGCACCCCGAACGCCAGCGCAATCTCACGAGCGGCGGCGTGTTTTGCTTCCAAGAAATCCATATCCCGCGGAGTGAACGACATCGGCCTCCAATCGAGCCCCCCTTCGAGCACGAGGGGCCGCCCGGCATTGCCGTGGCCTTGATAGTGATCTGCGAATTCCTTCTTCAGCCGTTCATATTGCAGCGTCGACAGAACTGCGCCCTCGCCGCCGTCGTAAACGAGCGCGCCGGAAGGACGGGCGGCGTTATCGAGCAGCGACTTGTTCCAGCAAGCCGCTGCGTTGTGGGTGTCGACGGCCATAGCGGCCGCTTCAAGCGGACTCAGACCATAATGATCGTCGAGCGGATTGAAAAACGTGAGATGCAAGATCGGCGGCAAGGCTGCGCTCATATCAAAGCGCATCGTCGAACCGGCCACTGTATATTCGTAGGCCCGTGGCCAACCGTCTGGGCCGGGCACCAGTCTCATTCGGTCGGGCCGAAGTGCGTAAAGCTCGCGCACCTGCAGGCCCTCGTTCCCCGGACCGACGGCCTCGATATAGGCATTGCCCGCAAGCAGAAGATGAGAGGCAACGGCTTCCAACAATGAGGTGCCGTCCTGCCGCGGATTTGGACGCGTGACAAGATTTAGCAGTGGATGTGTATCGCGCTCCTCGGGGCCTTCATAGAGAACAAATGACAGCGTACCGATGCTCTCAGCAGTGAGGCGCACCGCACGATACACGATAGCGTTGCGCGCATAACCTTCACGCGCGAGCGCAGAATAGTCTCGCGGCGTCCAACGCACGCGGCCACCGCTTTCGATCGCGATTAGCCGCGCTGCACGGGATGACTTGGATTCGGACTGGCGCAGAAAAGATTTCAGGCGATTAAACATGTTTTCCCTGTCACCTGGTGGATGCGGGTGCATCGACGAGGATTAATAGCCGCTTTTAAAAGCGAAGGTTTCACGCCCGCCCGCAAAGCGCCGGAAATCCCGGCGCTTGAAAAATCATTCTGAGAAATGGCCTCGGCTAGCCCTTTGCGACCAGGTACGCGATCGCAAAGAGCACAATGACAGCGAGGGTGCCGATCAACAGCACGTAGCGTACGTTGTGGCCGGTCACCGCCGCGCGCGCCTCGGTCGTGCTTTCCGAAATTCGACCTTTTTCTATCTGAGGCATGCTTTCCTCCGCACGCGAGTGCTCCCAAGGACCAACGCGGTGCGGCAGCGGCTGTTCCGTTCATCCCGCCGGAAGCGCAAATGTGGAGTGTGCCGAATATCTACTGCGGGAGCGTTACGCTGTCAAGATTTTTTTCCTAGGAATTTTTACACACACCAGTGCCAGGTAATCTGGAATCTGCGTGGTAAATAAACTAATGTTGCAAAGTACGGCGGGGCGCTGAATCTTGAGCGAAAAACGGACGAAAAATTCCGGCGTGATGATCGTCGCACTCGCCGCAGTCGCCGCGTGGCAGATCTACGACATGGCAACGGCGGCCGAAACACCCAGCCGGTCGCTTGCGATTCTGCAATACGCCTTGCTCGTGGGGCTGCTTATCGGACTGGGCGGGGCCGTTCTCAACTTTATCCGATCGCAATGATCGTGGATCCCTCAGCGTGGCGAGTCGGAACGGCAGCTGCGTGGGCCTTCGTCCCAAAGCCAGCCACATTTGGTGCAGCCGGCCAAACCGAGGCTCACGGCGAACAGGCACATAACGGCTACCAGACGTGACATGATGAGGCGAGCATAGCCGATAACGGTCCGTGCCGCGATAGGTATCCCTCCGTCAGTGATACGCATCGCTTGCATGCCTGCATCACCCGATTGGATGATAGAGGCGTCGAGCTCGGTCTTTTTTCTATGGACGAAAGCCCTATATGAATATTCGAACATGAATGTAAGCTAAGTGTGCGCCTCGCGCGTCAAGTGCGGGGTACTTTTTGGCCTGTGGCGTCGCTGACGCCTCACGAAAGGCACCCAGATGTCAATCCGCCCCGTTAAGCGCATCGTGCAGTCGAAGCCCACTATTGAAGGTGCTGGCGTCAGGCTGCGTCGCGCATTTGGTTTCGGCGACACCGAGGAAACAGATCCATTCCTCCTTCTCGATGACTTCCGGAATGACCGGCCCAGCGACTATCTCGCCGGTTTCCCCTGGCATCCGCATCGCGGCATCGAGACAATCACGTATGTATTGTCGGGCACAGTTGAGCACGGCGACAGCCTGGGCAACCGCGGAACACTCAGTTCGGGCGATGTGCAATGGATGACAGCCGGACGCGGCATCATGCATCAGGAAATGCCGAAGGGCGATGCGCAGGGTCGCATGCACGGCTTTCAGCTCTGGGCCAACCTGCCCTCCTCGCTCAAGATGACGGCGCCGCGATATCAGGACATCAACGGCGCGGATATCCCCGAAGTCATCGATGATGACGGCACGCGCGTGCGGATCGTATGCGGCGACTTCTGGGGCAAAAAAGGTCCGGTCGATGGGGTTGCTGCCGATCCACGATATCTCGACGTCTTTGTGCCCGCTCGTAAACGCAAGACGCTGAAGGTCGAGGTCGAGCGCCACGCCTTTGCATACGTTTTCGAAGGCGATGGAACGTTTCATGCGGCCTCGCAGCCTATCGGTGTACTCAGCGAGAAGCAGATGGATGGCAACGAAATCCTGGTGCGGGAAAAGGCCGGAGACCGTTCGCTGGTGCTGTTCGATTCCGGCGACGAGATCACGGTGCAGGCAGGCGAGAACGGCATTCGTTTCCTGTTGGTGTCCGGAAAACCGATCCAGGAACCAGTCGCCTGGTACGGGCCAATCGTGATGAATACTCAGGCCGAACTGCAGCAGGCAGTGGCTGAGCTGCGCAAGGGGACTTTCATCGAGCGCTGACTGCGGCCCCTCTGCCTAGTTCGAGGGAACTTTCCCTTTGGTACGGCGTTTGTGGGCTGGCCGAAGGGGGTAATCTATGCGCCTTTGGCGCTATGAAAAGAAAGCCGGGATACCGATGGAAGCCGTGACACGTGTGCGCGACATGCGCGCGCGAGTGCACGATTTTGACTGGGACGCCACGCCTTTGGGACCCCGGCGGACCTGGTCCTTTTCGCTGGCATGGAGCGTCGATCTGATCCTGGCCTCGGGCTTTCCCATGTCGGTCCGCTGGGGCCCGGATCTGATCATGATCTACAACGATGCCTATGCAAGCCTGCTCGGCGACCGCCACCCGCGCGCGCTGGGCAGACCGCTACGCGACATCTGGCCGGAAATATATAGCGAGCTGGGACCCCTGAATGAGGCCATCCTGCGCGGCGAACGCGGTAGCTTCTTCGCCGATGATCACCGGTGGCTGATCCATCGTTACGGCGTACCCGAAGAAGCACACTTTACACTCAGCTTCAGTCCGATTTCGGATACGTCATCTCCGAGTGGCATAGGCGGCGTTCTTGCCACTGCGTTCGAAATCACGGATCGCGTGCGCGATGAACAGACCCTGCGTGTTCTCACCGACCGCCTCGAAAGCGAAGTGCAGCAGCGCACACGCGAGCGCGACCGCATCTGGGCTGTGTCAGAAGATTTGCTTGGGGTTGCCAACTTCGAAGGCTACTTCCTGAGCGTCAATCCTGCTTGGACGAATTTGCTCAGCTGGACGGAAGACGAAATCAAAGCGCTGCACGTGAATGAACTCCGTCACCCCGACGATGCGGCGGCGGCCATTGCTGCTCGCTCGCGGCTGGCGCAGGGAATACCGACAGTGCGCGTAGAGAACCGATTGCGTCACCGAGACGGCAGCTGGCGCTGGATCTCATGGACGATGACCGCCGATAGTGGACTGATTTACGTTTCCGGACGTCACATAACATCCGAGAAACAGGCGGCAGTGGCGTTGCGTGAAAGCGATCGGCAATTCCGCTCGCTGGTTGCCGGCGTAACCGACTATGCACTGTACATGCTCGATCCGAACGGAGTTGTTTCGAGCTGGAACGCCGGCGCCGAACGCATCAAGGGATATAGCGAAGACGAAATCATCGGCCGGCATTTTTCGCAGTTTTATACCCCTGAAGATCGCAAGGCTGGTCTGCCGAACCGGTCGTTGGCTATCGCTGCAGCCACCGGCAGGTTCGAAGCCGAGGCCTGGCGCATGCGGAAGGGCGGTGCGCTATTCTGGGCGAATGTCGTCATCGACGCGATCCATGACGAAAGCGGAAGGCTTATCGGGTTCGCCAAGATCACGCGCGACATAACCGAACGCCGCAATGCCCAGGAGGCACTCGAACGCGCACACCAGCAACTTGCGCAGGCGCAGAAGATGGAAGCGCTTGGCCAGTTGACCGGTGGTGTGGCGCACGATTTCAACAATTTGCTGATGGTTGTCAGCGGTCAGGCGCAGGTGCTCATGCGACGCCTGAAAGATCAGAAAGAGATCCGCTCGCTGGAAGCGATCCTTACCGCCGCCTCGCGCGGTGAGGCACTAACAAGGCAGCTGCTTACTTTTTCACGTCGGCAGCCGCAGAACCCGCGCACTGTCCAGCTCAGTCAGACAATCGCGGCGTTCCGTGACGTTCTTGCCAGCTCCGCTCGGGGCAAAATCGACCTTCGCATCGAGATCGCCAAGGACGCTTGGCCCGTTTCGATCGACATCCCCGAATTTGAGCTCGCGCTGGTCAATCTTGTGGTGAATGCACGCGACGCGATGCCTGACGGCGGCTCGATCGTTGTTGCAGCAGAGAATGTCACACTGCGCGGTGAGGAAACCGTCGAAGGACTCAAAGGTGAATTCGTCGCGCTTTCCGTCACCGATATGGGAACAGGTATTCCTGCGGAGCTTTTGTCCAAAATTTTTGAGCCGTTTTTCACCACAAAGAGTCCCGACAAGGGAACGGGTCTTGGCCTCTCACAGACCTATGGCTTCGCCCAACAATCAGGCGGCGCTGTCGTCGTTTCCAGCACCGTCGGCCAGGGAACGCGAGTGATGCTGTACTTGCCGCGCAGTCGTGCTCCCGTGACCTTCGTCACAGCAAACGAAACTGCCGGTCAGGCGCAAGGTCGGGGCGAAACCGTCCTCATTGTCGAAGATAACCCGGACGTAAAGGCCGTTGCGATTACATTGCTGGAGCAGCTCAATTACCGCACGACCGCGGTCGATAATGCCGAGGCGGCGCTCAATTTCCTTTCTAATGGAACTCAAGTCGACCTTGTATTTTCTGACGTTATGCTGCCAGGCAACCTCGATGGGTTGGCGCTCGCAGAGGCAATTAAAAGAAAGTTTCCCAACCTTCCGGTGCTGCTCACAAGCGGGTATGCCAAGGCGCTTGCGGGCCGTCACGGGGTGCCTATCTTGCGCAAGCCCTACCAAGTTGCGGCCCTTGCGGAAGCGGTCCGATCGACGCTTCATTCGCGCGCAGCAGGCGACCCCGACCAAGGCCGGCTACTTTAGCGCAATTCGAGCGTGTCCTGGCGCAGCCGGTCTATAGCCGCGACTCCATGCAAATTCTGCGAATAAGCGAAGTCTACCGTCAAAATGAAAACCCCGGCTTGCGCCGGGGTTTTTGTTTCGGATCCCTCTCATGGACAAGGATGACGACGTCCATCGTTTCCAAGAAAGGTTCCGCTACGCGGATCGTAGGACCTGTACCTGCGCGCGCAATAATTCACGTCGGCGTTTCCAGCACGCGCGTAAGCTCCGCGATAGTATGGAGAGCTGCCATAGTACGCACCACCACCGATGGGCTCGGAGTAGTATGAGTCGTCCACCACATAATACGGGTCTGCATAGGAGGGACTCGCGTAGTAGTACGGCCCACCATAGTAGCCGCCGTAGTAATACGGTGCGGCCAGCGCTCCACCGATAAGCGCACCCGCGGCGATTCCCGCGCCAACACCACCCCAGCCCCAACCTCGGCCCCACCCCCATCCTCCTCCACGCCAGCCCCAACGCACATGTTCGATATTGCTCGAGGCTGCGTTCTTGATAGCGAGAGCACCTCCGGCAGGCGCCGCCGCTGCGGTGCTGGCATACGACGGCACAACAACGCTGATGAAGGCTGCCGCTATCAACTTCGTGATGGTTTTAGACATGGCTGTACCTCAGTTTTGAATGGTGTCTGTCGGCTATGTCTTCATGGGTCTTTCGGCTTTTTTTGCCGTGCTCCCATCCTAATCTAGACCGGTTGCGCGAGAGGCGAAGTGGACTTTGGTCCACTCCACCCCGGTAATCATGGGTGCATCAAATTGTGGCGTCGAAAGATATCAATGTGGATGGCCAATACTCGGCCGGGTTCCAATCCAAACGTGCGGTTTTAAATTGCGCCGCGGCTGGACACACGACTAAAGGCGCAAGTAGCGCTGCGAACAAACCCGGCCGGGGTTTGTTCTTGAGCAACACTGTCCGCATTGCCACTTTTCTTTCAATGAACACTTTTGCCGACCTCATTATCAGTCACTATGAGCGCCATGCCGCCGCGTGGGATGCAGAGCGCGCCCGCAGCGTCTGGAACGATAAGTTCTGGCACGATCGATTTATCGAGATGTTGCCACGAGATGCAGCCGTCCTTGATCTTGGTTGCGGGTCTGGTTTTCCGGTCGGCCAGCATATGGCCGCGCACGGGCTGAGAATTACGGGTGTAGATTCCTCGCCGACCTTGATCTCGTTTTGCCGCACCCGCCTGCCTGAACACGATTGGATCGTCGGCGATATGCGCTCACTGTCACTGAAGCGGTCATTCCAGGGTATCCTCGCCTGGGACAGCTTTTTTCATCTCAACCATCGCGATCAGCGGCAGATGTTCGACGTGTTTGCTGCGCATGCTGCCCCTGGTGCGGTCCTGATGTTCAATGCCGGTCCACAATTTGGCGAGGCGATTGGCAATTTTCGCGGTGATCCGCTCTACCACGCAAGCCTCGATGCTGCGGAATATGCTGATCTGCTGGACAAGATTGGGTTCGAGATCGTGAGCCATGTGGTTGAGGATTCGCTGGCCGGCGGAAGAACCGTGTGGCTGGCGTCTTTACGAAATGGCTTCACTCGGCAGGAATCGGCGTTGCGGGAGCCGTCGGTGCGCTGACTGCCTGTGAAGGAGCCGATGGGCCTTTGAGCGGACGCTCCTCCATCGCAATCAGGAAGGCCATCCCGAAGGAAAGCACCAAGCCGCAGGCGAGAAACACAAAACGGAAGGCATACGCCAGCTCGGGTGCAGAGGCTGTGCGCGCCAGCATCTCGATCGACATTCCGGCGACACCGCCCAGTCCACCAAGCACGATTGCACCCAGCAGCGCAACGACCAGTGCCGAAAACAGCGAGCGGAAAAAATTGGCCGCACCCGTGGCAACTCCCATTTGAGAGCGCGACACCGCGTTTTGCATGCAGACTGTCGACACGGGGAACACTGTGCCTAGTCCGGCGCCAATGATCAGCAAGAGCAACAACACGATCCAGGTCGGCATCGAGGCGGGCCAGATGGCCAATGGCGCGAGCGAAAGGATCGATAGCCCAAGCCCGATCAGCGAGACGCGCTTGTAGTGCACCATATGCGTCATGAGTCGTCCGGTAATTGTGGAAAATGTGACTGTTGCCGCCATCAGCGGGATCAAAGCGAGGCCTGACTGGCTCGCTGACAGATGCAAAACGACTTCGAAATAAAGCGGCACAAAGATTGTCATGCCGACCAGCGTGCCCATATTGCACGCTCCGGCTAAGGTAGCGCAGCGAACGACCGCATTTCCCAGCACAGTCAGTGGGAGAAATGGCTCGCGCGTGGTTACAAGACGCCAGGCGAAGACGCCCCACAGGATCGCGGACAAAAGGAGCAGCACGCCAATTTGCGGCGAAATCCACTCGTAGCGCCTTCCTCCCCAGGACAGCGCAAGCAGAAGAGCGATCGACGCCGCTATCATAAGCAAGGCACCGATGACATCGAGGCTGCGCTTGCGCGCATGAAATGGCACTCGGCGGAGCACGCTGGACGTCATGCCAAGTGCAATAAGCCCGAGCGGCAGGTTGATCCAGAAAATGAGCGACCAGTCGATGTGCTCGGTAAGAAATCCTCCCAGCACCGGGCCGCCGACCGAGGACGTCGCAAATACCGCGCCAATATAACCTTGGTAACGGCCGCGCTCGCGAGGTGAAACGATATCGGCGATAATGGTCTGCGCCAGCGCCATCAACCCGCCGCCGCCGAGGCCCTGGAAGCCGCGCGCCAACACCAAGGCTGTCATGCTCGGCGCCAACGCACAGGCAACCGAACCGGCTACGAAAATTCCGATCGCGGTCAGCATCATGACGCGGCGGCCATGAATGTCTGCGAGCTTGCCATAGAGGGGGGTTACGGCGGTGCCCGTGAGCAAATAGGCGGTTACAACCCACGCTAGGTCGTCGAGATTACCGAAATGCCGGCCGATGGTGGGCAATGCGGTGGCGACAATGGTCTGGTCGAGTGCCCCCAGGAACATTGCGAGCATGATGCCAAGCACAATGGTCCTGATTTCCGGATGGCTCAGCGCGCGCGGCTCAGGCGGCGCTTCGGCCTTTGGGGGAGCCTTGGACTTCGGCTTGGGGGATGTCATCGCGCGATCGTGCAAACTCATGGCCGACAACCGCTCAATGCCCTGCCCGTTCCGGCAAAGCAAGACGCCCCCGCGCGGGGGTGCTATGTGCAATAGTCGGGCGCGTTTCACTGATTCTGCTGCCAGCAACTCACTTTGAGATGGCGATGAAACGTCGCTTGCGCATACAAAGCTTCATCATCGTCGCAACAGCCGTTTCGGCGGTCTCAACCTCTTTCGCGCGAGAGATGTTGCCGCCGGGTTTTGTTAATTTGCGCGATGTGGATCCCAGCATCCAGCAGGATATCCGATACGCAACGAGCGATAACTTCACCGGCCGCCCCCTCCCTGGCTATGGCGCCGCCGAATGCATCTTGCGCCGAGAGGCGGCTGAGGCGCTCAAGCGCGTGCAAGCCGATCTCTCGCGCGAAAGTCTGAGTTTGAAGGTTTACGACTGCTACCGACCGACGCGCGCCGTACGCGGAATGGCAGCCTGGGCTCATGATGCCGACGACAACGAGAATACGCGCCGCTTCTATCCGGCAGTGCACAAGCGGAATTTGTTCGCGCTCGGGTATATATCTGCGCAGTCGCGACATTCTACCGGAACTGCGGTTGATCTCACGCTGGTGAAAATGCCGGCCGCAGCCGTGGACCGGTTCGAACCGAACGCGCGCTATGGAGCCTGCAATGGACCGGTCGCCAAGCGTGCACCTGACAACAGCGTCGACATGGGAACCAGTTTCGATTGCTTCGACACGAGGAGCTATACCATGAGCGGGGCAATCAGCTCCGAACAGCGACGTTGGCGGAACGTATTGAATGCCGTGATGCATCGACACGGCTTTGCCAACTATTTCCGCGAATGGTGGCACTATTCATTTTATGGCGCGGCCGAACCTCGCGCCTATGATTTCGCGATAACGCCGCGCGGGCGGTGAAGTTACGTTTACCTTGAAGACTTTCGCTTTGCCCGCTTCGGCCATTTGCCCGGCCAGCTTACAATGTAGTTGGCAAGCTTCTCGTCTGGCACGTCCACTTCGCTCGCCGCGACACGCCCGCGTACCGAGATGCCCGCTCGATGGACGGTTTCAGGATCGCCTGAGACCAGCGGATGCCACCATGCGAGATCCTTGCCTTCAGCTACCAGGCGGTAGGCGCAGGTCGGCGGTAGCCACCTCAGCCGCCGGACATTGCGCGGCGTGAGCCTCACGCAATCCCTCACCTTGGCGTGGCGATGGGGATAGTCGCGGCAGCGGCAGGCTGCGCAGTCGAGCAGCTTGCAACTCACGTTTGTGAACAGGGTATCGTTCGTATCCTCATCAACCAGCTTGTTCAGGCAACAACGGCCGCAACCGTCGCATAGGCTCTCCCACTCAAAGCGCGTCATTTCGGACATAAGCTTGCGGCGCCAGAAAGGGGGGTCCGAATCGGGCATATCGGGAATCCTTGGACGAACGTGTACCCTCAGGCTGGGGTTCGTCATATTTCTTCAACCTCTCCTATAGCGAGAGGTTCTTCAACTTCTGCCACAAGAAGAGGTCTAAAAAAGGGGCTTGCTGGAAGAAAAGCGCCGCCATGCGGGCCAAAGGAGCTTGGGAAACGTCCACCCCGGGCCATTTTTAACCGCAATTTTCATTCACCTTTGCCACAGCCGGGGGGAACCGTAGCATTGGCTGTGGGTTGGCCGATCGGCTAAAATTATGTATCCGGTCTTCCCGGACTTACTCCACGAGCGGCAAAACCTTGCGCGACCTGTTTCCCGAGGATTGGAAGCCCAGCATCAAGCGATTCCTGCTCGGGCTGGACGCATGGGTTGACTTCAGCGTCTTTCGCAGCGCCTCGGGCCTGCGTGAAAGTTATGAGCGCTTTTCCACCTTCATGGACCGCTTTCACGTGTCCGGTTGGCGGCGGGGGCTCAATGAGCTGGTATCAGAAGGGGCCACCCTCGGCACTTTCGGCCTTGTGGTGATGTTGGCACTGGCGGTGCCTGCGTTTCGCGAGACGTCCGATGACGATTGGTTGAAGAAATCCGAGCTGGCAGTGACTTTCCTTGACCGGTACGGAAACGAGGTCGGCTCGCGCGGCATTAAACATAATGACGCGATACCGCTCGACCAGTTTCCCGATCATTTGATCAAGGCCGTGCTCTCCACAGAGGATCGGCGCTTTTACGAACACTTCGGCATCGATCTTCCGGGCACGGCGCGAGCACTGGTCGCCAATACGCGCGCCGGCGGGGTCGTACAGGGCGGCTCTTCCATTACCCAGCAGCTTGCGAAGAACCTGTTCCTCAACAACGAGAGAACCATTGAGCGCAAAGTCAAGGAAGCGTTTCTCGCCATGTGGCTAGAAGCGCGCCTGACAAAGAACGAGATTCTCAAGCTTTACCTCGATCGCGCCTACATGGGCGGCGGCGCGTTTGGGGTCGACGCCGCCGCGCAATATTATTTCAACAAATCGGCGCGGGATGTGAACCTTGCAGAGGCCGCAATGCTCGCAGGCCTGTTCAAAGCGCCGACCAAATTTGCGCCCCATATCAATCTGCCGGCAGCACGTGCACGCGCTAACGTTGTGCTCGACAACCTCGTCGAGGCCAACATGATGACCGAAGGCCAGGTATTCGGCGCGCGGCGCCACCCCGCCACGCCCGTCGACCGCCG
>Ga0081455_10006213_pt1 | contig 12870 bp, 8 predicted proteins | sample TabmetS3T2R1_FD_70207 | JGI IMG/M metagenome (GOLD analysis project Ga0081455, IMG submission 70207) | Tabebuia heterophylla rhizosphere microbial communities from the University of Puerto Rico - S3T2R1 | ecosystem: Host-associated > Plants > Roots > Rhizosphere ... | reverse complement strand
ATTTAGTACCAAGAGCGGTAGCGAGCGTGGCCCCATCAATAAGTCCTTTCAGTACCGCGAGCGGTAGCGAGCGAGGCTCCATCGATACTCCATTTTCGAAAGCCCCGCTCGCTACCGCTCGCGGCACTGAAAGCCAAGCTCGTTACCGCTCGCGGCGTTGACTCGTTCGCGCAGACGAAATTTTTTTTCGTCGCTGTTACCGTTTTTTGCCGCGATTCGCACATGAATAGACAAGGGCGAAGTAGATTCGCTCCAAACAATGAAAAGGCTCAGCCAAAGGAGGAAAACATATGCTCAGCCGTCAATTCATTATGACAGTAGTCGCGGCGGCGGCGCTCGCGCTGGTGTTCGCAGCCTGCGCGGCTCAGGCGCAATCGCCGCTCGCCGCCCAGGACCATCACAAACGCGGTCTTGCGCTCGGACAGAGTGGGGAGCTTGACCTGGCGATCGCCGAATTCGACAAAGCCATCGAACTCAGCCCGAGCCTGGCCGACGCCTGGTGTAATCGCGGCATCGCGTATATCTCCAAAGGCGATCCGGATCGCGCAATGGCCGACCTCAGCCAGGCCATTGCGCTCGATCCGCGTCACAGCGTGGCCCATTACAATCGCGGCGTCATCCTACAGTCTCGAGGAGAGGCGGACAAGGCGATGGCCGATTTCAACCGCGCCATCGAATTCAACCGCCGATTCGCCGATGCGTATACCAATCGAGGCAAAATCCACTACGACAGAGGCGACGTAGACAGCGCGCTCGCCGACTACGACAAAGCGATCAAGTACGGCGCCGATTCTTCCGCCGGGCGTCCCTCCGGCCCTTATCTGGTAAGCGCCTCCAATCCAGTTCTGGGAATGGCCTACAACAATCGCGGCGTCGTGTATCGGGATAAAGGCGATCTGAAGCGCGCGCTGGCCGATTTCAATCGAGCGGTCGAGGCCGATCCGCGCCTCGCCATGGCGTACAGCAATCGTTCCACTGTCTTACTCCTCGGCGGAGACGCGCGCGGAGCGACGGCGGATCTGGATCGCGCCATCATGCTCAACCCGCAATTGAGCGAAGCCTGGAATAATCGTGGCCTGATTCGTTGCGGCGACGGAAACACGGACGCGGCGTTGGCCGATTTCGACCGCGCCATTGAACTCGATCCGCGCAATGTCGAAGCGCGCCTCAATCGCGGGAGCCTCTGGCACGATAAAGGCCGATTTGAAGAAGCCATCGCCGATTACGATCAGGCCATTCTGCTCGTCCCGCGTGATAAGCGCGCCTGGTTCAACCGCGGTAACTCTCGGCAATCTAAAGGCGATTACGCCGGAGCTATTTCTGATTACACGCGCGCCATCGAGTTGGATCCGCGCCAGGCCATCGCCTACAGCAATCGCGGCAATGCGCGCCGCGCGAACGGCGAACTGGCGGAAGCGATGAACGATTACGACCGGGCGCTCATCCTAGATCCGCGCTGCGCCCTGGCCTTCCTCAATCGCGGCATCGCCTATTTGCAGCAAGGGCGCGAGGCGGAAGCGCAGCGGGACTTCGATCAATGCCTCAAGATAGACCCGACGTTGAGGCCGGAGCTTGAAGCGGTTGTCGGAGAGGCCAGGCGAAGGCTCAGAGGCTTGAGATAGTTTCTTTTCATGGGTTACGCGATGACACGGAACCCGGCGTCGATTGGATTCCATACCCCGAAGCGGAGACCTGGCGACAAATGACGGACTGGGTCGCTCAATGTATGGATCGGCTGGCAATTGAATCAATGCCAACAGCGATTATCGTTACTCACGAATGCGTCGCGTCGGCGATCGGCAAATGGCGCCTGCGTCTTCCAGAAGCCATCAGGTATGGCATCGAGTTCGAGTTTCGGCCATGGAGCGTCGCCGAACTCACTGAGAATGAGTGGGGCAAGCGCGTTATGTTTCGGCTTAATGATACTGCACATCTACCTGGAGCTTGACCCAGAACTGCGCGCCAACATTGCGCGGCTCATCATAGATTCGAATGAGCGGATGGAGGCGCGCAGCCCGCGGTAGAGAGGCGAATTCGGCTTCGTCGTTCTCTTCAGCCCCGGGAGGAGCGCTATGTTTATAGATTGGGGCGCCCTTTTCTTCTTTAGCTACGTCAGGGGCGGCATCCGGCAGATTTCGCTCCTAACCGAGCTTAGGAAGCAGGGACATCGTAATCAATAAACATTTCGCCCCGCTGGAGCTGGGATCTCCAAACCTGCTCCGAGTGGCTGGTTGTTCGGACCGGGTCACTTCTTCTCACCCTCTCTCTTCGCATTGCCGTCAAATGACTGAGTCCGTCATCTATGGACAGACTCCACCGGTGGGTGACCCCCCACCCACGCATTTCCCGGCGATGGCGGCAATGGTGAAGGTATGCTCGTCGTGCGTGAAGCCGATTTCGACGAGCGCCTGACGGATCTCCTCGAGCCGTTGCGATCGGTCTGTAAGCATTTCGCCAGCTTTGTAATATTCCCTCATCCTGTTTTGAAACGCCTGACAGATCGCTTCGAGAAAGGCGAGATTCCGTCTATCCTCTGAGTTGAACCAGTAGTCAATCTCTTCTTTCAACTGGTCGTACGGTATAGTGTCGGTAGGGATGATTATGCGAGCCATAGATTGATCTCCTTTGGGGTTGTGCGGAAACTACAAGGTTCTCCGCGGCACAAGGTTCTAGCGCGCCCGTTGTAGCGGACGCGTTCGTCTCTCATTTGATAATGCGAAATTGGATAGAGAAACCAGTAATGTGGCGGAAAAAAATTTTGCGTGATGCGCTCACTTAAGGTTTTCGATCATCATCAACAGGTTCCAGCGCGTCTGTTTATCGTAGTAGATGGTTTTTCCATCGGGGGACCAGGCGAGACTGGAAAAGAAGAACGAGGGGTCGCCGTTATTCGTTAGCTTTCGCGGCTCCCACATCCGGGCGCCCCCGCCCGGGCGCCCCCTCGGGGCAATATTGAGGGGGACGAGCCATATGTCGTTTCGTCCATTGGGCGCTTTCACAAATGCCACGCTGCGTCCGTTCGGCGACAGATGCAGATTGACCCTGTAGGTTTCTGACAGCGAGCCAAGCCAGTTCTGCCAAATCTGGAGGCTTCCCCCTTTTCCACTCGCCCCCATTCCAGCGAGCGTCAGGCTCAGGAGCTTGACGGTCGTGGGCTTAACCGTGAGCTTATCCGCCACGGCCACGAGTAAACGGTCGTTCCCCGACCAGCCTAAAAACCGCAATACGGATTCCGATGAGAAAATCATTTCAGGCTTCTCTCCATTCGTTACCCACAAGCTCCAGGTTTGTCTGCCGGAATTGGGAGTGGCGCCCGCTTCAGAGACGAAGGCGAGCCGCAACTCATCCGGCGACCAAAAGGGGCTGTGGAACTGTATTGCGTGGTCACCGTTTGACGTGACAGGCGTTGTCCGCGACCCATCGGCAGACACCGTCCAGACATTGGCGACGCCGTCCTGACTGGCGCAGTAAGCGATCTGGCGACTGTTGGGAGACCAGCCCCAGGCTTTGGGGTGAACAGTGTTAAAAGGTGGACTGTTTCGATATGGGTTGGGGCGGACGTTACTCGCCGTCAGCTGATGTTCGAAGCCGCCAGCGGCGTTTATTGTCCAGAGGTTCGGCGTCTTTCCGGCCATGCGCAGAAAGCCGATCTGCTCGCCGTTGGGAGACCATTGGGCCTCGAAGGCTTCGGCGGCGAGCCGGACCGGTTGCCCTTTGGCCGTGAGCGGTTGGGTGAGCAGCAGACTCTTCCTGGGGTCCCAAGAGAATCGCTCGCCCCGAATGGCCTGATAAAGAAGCGTCGCGCCAGTCGGCGAAACACTCGACCAGAATTCGGCGCCGAGGTCACCGGTCACTTGCGTCTCGGCGCCGGATTCGATTTCCAGTGAGAAGATGTCCGACTCGTCCCGGTATTCGTAGCAGAGCAGACGGCCGTTCGCGGAGGAGTAATCGCGAAGGAGGCACTGATGATCGCCCGTGGGAATCAGCGCCGGCTCGCCGCCCGACGGATCGGCGAGATAGAGTTGCATTTTGCCGTCGCGGAAGGAGTTGTAAAAAAGCCAGCCGTCAGGCCGCCAGACCGAGCGAAATTCGGGCGCCGCATCGTTCGTCACGCGCCGCGGCTTTCCACCACGGATCGAGCACCGCCAGATATCGAATTGTCCGCTCATCTCGGCGCTGAACGCTACTTCCTTCCCATCGGGCGAAAGAGAAAAGTATTCCGCCTTCCGGAACGATTGGTCGAATCGAGCCGCCTGCGTGATCTCTTTCGAGCTTAGTTCGAGGCGGAAAAGCTCTCCATTCCATTCATAGTAGATCGCCGTCCCATCGTCCGTCCCATATTTTGTCCATGCCACCAGTCTGGGTGGGTCGGTGGTTGGGATCGTTTCACTATCAGCCAGCTTTTTGATCAGTACGGGCGCGCCGACGAACGAGGAGATCTCCCAGACGCCGATCTGATTATCGCGATCCGAGACGAAGGCGATCCGCTCGCCCTCGGGGGACCAGACGGGGCTGCCGTCCTGCCATTTGCCAAATGTGATCTGAGTTTCCCGTTCGCCGCTGATCTGTCTGAAATAGATATTTTCCCCGTCGCCAGGCGCGGCGAATGCGATCATCTTTCCGTCGGGTGAAAAACGGCCTTCCAGCCCCAGGTCGATGTTGTCCCGTCCCTTATTGCGGTAGAACGTCTCGAACTGCAGATTGGATGGCGGCGCCGATGAACGGGAAAAGAGCCACACCGTTCCGGCAATGATCAACGTCGCCAGGATCACGGCGCCGGCTGCGAGGCGCCAACGTGATTGAAAGAACGAATGAACGCCGGAGCGGGACAAACTCTTTTTCGCCAAATCGCGGCCCCAATCAACGCCGCGGGCGGCGCGCGATCTCAACCGGTCCAAAAGCGCGTTCAGATCGAGCTCTTGTTTGAGCGATTGCAGATCAGTCTGCAAATCCCTGGCGGTTTGGTAGCGGCTCTGGCGATCTTTCGCGAGCGCCTTTCTGACGATTCGATCCAGCTCTGCGCCTGAGTGAGATGATTCGCGCGTGAACTCGGAGAGCGGCTGAGGCTCTTTGTTGATGATCGCCGCGATAATGTCGGCCGTGGTCTCGCCCGCGAACAGCGGCTCTCCCGCGATCATTTCGTAAAGCACGGCGCCCAGGCTGAAGATGTCGGACCGCGCGTCCACGTCGTGCGCCCGCGCCTGTTCCGGCGACATATAACGTAGCGTGCCCAGGATCATTCCCGGCGATGTTCCTAACTCCCGGCCCAGAGTCGGCGCATCGGAGTCAATTGCGTCCAGCGGAGGAGTCGTCAACTTGGCCAATCCGAAGTCGAGGACTTTGACCAATCCGTCAGGCCGTACCATGACATTCTCCGGCTTGATGTCGCGATGTGTGATCCCGACCTCATGCGCGGCTACGAGCGCGGCGGCGATCTGCGCGGCGAACTCAATCGCTTCTGACGGCTTCATCCGTCGCTGCGGCGCGCTCGCTAATAGCTGGCGCAGCGTCTCGCCCTCGACGTACTCGGTCACGATATAGCGCAGGCTCCCGTTTTCTGTCGCGGTCTCGCCGATCTCGTGAATCGTGATGATGTTCGGATGGTTTAGGGCGCTCGCGGCGCGCGCTTCTCGCGCAAAGCGTCGCACGCGATCAGTGTCGGTCGTGAACGCGGCGGGCAATAGCTTGATCGCGACTTTGCGCCCGAGCCGGGTGTCGAGCGCGAGATGTACTTCGCCCATCCCGCCCCGCCCGAGCGGATCGAGCAGTTGGTAAGCGCCGATCTGAGACCCCGCGATAAGGCTTCTCGTCGGGTTGGATGAGGCTTCAATGAGCGGCTCGGCGGCCAGCGCCCTGGCCGCAATCTCGATGGCTGGCGACTGGATGAAGCTGTCGCTCGGTATATCACAGGCGAGCAGCCCCGCGACTTCGCCGCGCAAGGCTTCATCACCGGCGCAGGCTTCGACCAGGAACGCTTCGCGCTCATCCGGCTCGCGTTCGAGCGCCGCGTGATACAGCCTTTCGATCTGTTCCCAGCGGTCAAGCTCCATCAGTTTGCTCCCCGCTCAGTTGTGTAATTTTGAGTGACGCCGGCGTCATAGAGGCCCTGTTCTCGATTGGCCGGCCAAGGCGATTTCGCCGTCATTGTATCCCTGCCTGAAATGGCGTGTATAGCCTATACAGCCCGGGGCGAAAAAAAGTTTCGATGTCGGCGCCACTTTTCGCCGTAAATCTCAAATGCGTGATTGAACCTGAAATTCGTTGACCTCGTGGCGCAGACCGGCGCCGTGGTGAAGATGGTGCGGAGTGAACTGCTGACGCTGGTGGATTATGTGCAGTAGCCTGCGTTAATAGCGGTAAGGCCCGGTATTGGATGGGAGACCTGGACGGCGCGATCAGCGACAGCGCCCGCAGCATTGAACTCGCCTCGAAGCGCGCCAGTGGCCGGTATGTTCGCGGCCTGGCGCGAGGCCGCAAAGAAGATTATGGCGGGGCGCTCGCTGATCTCTACCGCGCGGTCGAAGTCAACCCGCGCGAAGCCGAAATCTACACCAATCGCGGGATGGCGCGGCCCAATCTGGGCGATCTGGTTGGCGCGATCAGCGATCATACCAGAGCGATCAAACTCAATCTTTATCTCACAAGCCTCACTGGTTGCTGCGGGCCAACACTTCCTTTTCCGTAGCCGCGTCCCACAGCTTCACCGTGCGGTCGTAACTTGCCGTGGCCAGCCTCCTGCCGTCGGGCGAAAAGACTACCGAGTAGACTACTTCAGCATGTCCTTTGAGAGTAATGAATTCCTGACCTGTGGCCGCGTCCCACAGCTTCACCGTGCGGTCGTAACTTGCCGTGGCCAGCCTCCTGCCGTCGGGCGAAAACGCCACTGAGCTGACAGCGTTTGCATGTCCTTTGAGAGTAAAGATCTCCTGACCTGTGGCCGCGTCCCACAGCTTCACCGTGTTATCAGCGCTCCCTGTGGCCAGCCTCCTGCCGTCGGGTGAAAACGCCACTGATATGATTGGCCGTGCGAGCCCTTTGAGAGTAATTATCTCCTTACGCGTGGCCGCGTCCCACAGCTTCACTGTGCGATCCCAGCTTCCTGTGGCTATCCTTCCATCTGGTGAAACCGCCAATGACTCGATCCTATCTGCGTGCCCTTTTAAGGTGGCGAGTTCCTGACCTGTGGCCGCGTCCCACAACTTGACTGTGCGATCCCAACTTACTGTGGCCAGCCGGCTGCCATCAGGTGAAAATGCCGCTGACGAAATCTCGTCTGCGTGCCCTTTGAGAGTGGCGAGTTCCTGACCTGTGGCCGCGTCCCACAGCCTGGCTGTGCGATCGGCGCTTCCTGTGGCCAGCCGACTGCCGTCGGGTGAAAACGCCACTGAGTGGACCCTGTGCGCATGTCCCTTGAAGGTAGAGAGTTCCTGACCTGTGGCCGCGTCCCACAGCTTCATTGTGCGATCCCAACTTCCCGTGGCCAGCCTCTTGCCGTCGGGCGAAAAGGCTACCGAGTAGACTCCTTCAGCATGTCCTTTGAGAGTAATGAGTTCCTGACTGGCGACCGCGTTCCACAGCCTCGATGTGCGATCTGCGCTTCCTGTGGCCAACCTCCTGCCGTCGGGTGAAAATGCCACTGAGGTGACCCTATCTGCGTGTCCTTTGAGAGTAATGATCTCCTGACCTGTGGCCGCATCCCACAGCTTCACTGTGCGATCGGCGCTTCCCGTGGCCAGCCTCTTGCCGTCAGGCGAAAAGGCTATTGAGAGAACGCCATCTCCGTGTCCTTTGAGAGTAGCGAGTTCCCGACCTGTGGCCGCGTCCCACAGCTTCACTGTTCGATCCCAGCCTCCCATGGCCAGCCTCCTGCCATCGGGCGAAAATGCTACCGAGAAGGCGCCATCTCCGTCTCGTTTGAGAGTAACACTTTCCCGACCTAAGGCCGTGTCCCACAGCTTCACTGTGCGATCGGCGCTTCCCGTGGCCAGCCTCTTGCCGTCGGGCGAAAACGCCACTGAATGGACCCTGTCTGCGTGTCCCTTGAAGGTAGAGAGTTCCTGACCTGTGGCCGCATCCCATAGTTTGACTGTGTGATCCCAACTTCCCGTGGCCAGCCTCCTGCCGTCGGGTGAAAACGCCACTGAGAGGACACTATCTCCGTGTCCTTTGAGAGTAGCGTGTTCCTGACCTGTGGCCGCGTCCCACAGTTTGACTGTGTGATCTCTACTTCCCGTGGCCAGCCTCCTGCCGTCGGGGGAAAATGCCACCGAGTGAACGACTTCCGCATGTCCTTTGAGAGTGGCGAGTTCCTGACCTGTGGCCGCGTCCCACAGCCTCACTGTGCGATCGGTACTTCCTGTGGCCAGCCTCTTGCCGTCGGGCGAAAACGCCACTGAGCTGACACCACCTCCATGTCCTTCGAGGGTCATCAGATCGTGGTGGTAAAGTCGCCAGAGGTAGTACCACTCGAACCCACGCATATCCTCCTCGCCAGGTTTGGGGATATGACTCTCCACCAACTCCCGCATACGCTCAATATCTGCCGCCTCCCAAGCCTGCATCGCCAAGTTGATATGGGCCGCATACAGTAGCCGGCTATTGGATAACTCCTGCCGCTCGGCCCGCATCCGTTGCTCTTCGGCGCGCTTGAGGTTGCCTTCGGCCAGCAGTCTCTGCTCTTGTTCAGCTTTGCGCGCCTGCTCAGCAGCGTCGCGCTGCTCCCGCTCGGCGTTCCGAGCCTTTTCAGCCGCATCGCGTTGCTCCGCCGCTACCCGCTCCGCCGCCACCGCCTTGTCACGCTCGCGGGCGATGCGCGCAGATAGCGCCACCATCGTGACCGCGAATCCCAGCAGCAACACGAGCGCCCCCGCGAGGAACGCAAACGGCGCCTTGTGACGGGCTACCAGCTTGCGAAACTGATAAAGGGCGCTGGACGGGCGCGCCTGGATCGGCTGATTGGTCAGGTAGCGCCTCACATCCTCCGCCATCTCAGCCACGCTCTGATACCGCCGCTCTGGTTCCTTCTCAAGCGCTTTGAGCGCTATCGTCTCGACATCCCGATCAATTCTCTCTGCCTTCCTACTTTCACTGTCGCGCGCCTCGTTCCACACCCGGCTTGGTTGTTTCGGCGACTCCTCGCAGATGATTCGGATAACTTGCGGCAGCGCAGCGTGTTCGAGTTCGTATGGGAGCCGTTCGGTCAATAACTCATAAAGAATCACTCCTAGCGCGTAGACATCGGTGCGCACGTCCATCTTGGAGGGGTCGCCGCAGACTTGCTCCGGGCTCATATAAGGCAACGTGCCCCTAACCTGGCCGGCCTGGCTCAGTCCCGACGAGCCGGCGCCCTCTTCGTCAATGATGCGGGCTAACCCGAAGTCCAGCACCTTGAGATCGACCCGGCTCACGAGCGAGCCGCCCAGACTCTGCCCCTCAGACTCGTCGGCGACTAGGATATTGGCAGGTTTCAAATCGCGGTGAATCACCCCGCGCTGGTGGGCATAGCTGATAGCCTCGCAAATCTTGAGGAACAGTTCCAACCGTTGCTTGACGCCGTTGGGCGCCTGCCTGCCCGTGGGCCTGACCCCCTTCACATAATCGAGTAATGGAACTCCGGGCGCCAACTCCATGACGAAATAATGCTGGCCTTCATCGGTGTGCCCCGCCTCGTAGATGGCCGCGATCCCAGGGTGTTTGAGTCGCGCCAGCGCCTGCGCCTCGCGCTGAAACAGTCTTATCTGATACTCATCCACCAGCCTCCCGCCGCGAATGACCTTCAGCGCCACGTGTCGCCGCGTGTGTTGTTGCTCGGCCTCATAGACTACGCCCATGCCGCCCTCGCCGAGCTTGCGTAGGATGCGATGGGCGCCGATGAAGACCGGCGGCGCCGGCGGCGATTCGGACTCAGGCGCGGTCAAGCCGTTGCCGAGTGATGATAAGGGATCAAACATTTCCGCAGTCTGGTCTTCAGTCTGCAACTGCGCTGCGAATTCCAGCATGGGCGCCTCGAAGAAGATGGCCGGACCGTTATCGTGATCGAGCAGCGATGCGACCTCGCGGCGCATTTCTTCGTCGCCCCCGCAAGCCCGGACGAGAAATGCCCCGCGGGCGCCCGGATCGTGTTCGAGCGCCGCGTGATACAACCGTTCGATCTGTTCCCAACGGTCGGGATCCATCAGTTTGCTCCCCGCTCAGTTGTATAACTTCTTGTGACGCCGGCGTTATAGAGGCCCTATTCTCAATTGGTCGGCCAAGTCAACTTCACCGTCATTATACCCCTGCCTGAATTGGCGTGGTCAGCCGATACAGGCCGGGTCCAAAAAAAGTTTCGATGAGGTTACCGCTTTTCTCCGCAAATCTCACATGCCTGATTGAGGGGCGAGGAAGGCCCTTTCAGGTTGGGGCAGTCCAGGAATCCACAGCGAGTTGGCGCGATTCCACCCCCTCCTCGACTATCAAACGAGGTTACGGTCATGAAAAGAACGCTCTTTGCCGCTCTCACTGTACTAATCATCCTTGCTTCCGCCCTCTTCGTGGCCTCGTCGGGCAGCGCCGGCGGACTCACGAAGTCGAAGGCTGCCGTCACTTTCAACAAAGATGTGGCGCAGATCCTCTTCAAGAACTGCGCCGAATGCCACCGTCCGGGCGAAGCCGCGCCGATGTCGCTCTTGAGCTACAAAGAGGCGCGCCCCTGGGCCCGCAGCATCCGCGAAAAAGTCCTCAGCCATGAAATGCCTCCCTGGCACGCCGATCCGAAGGTCGGGCAGTTCTCAAACGACCCCCGACTGACCCAGGCCGAGATTGACACCATCACGGCCTGGGTTGACGGCGGCGCGAAGGAGGGCGAGCCGCGCGACCTGCCGCCCGCGCCGAAGTTCGTCGAAGGCTGGAGCATCGGCCAGCCTGACCTGATCCTGAAGATGCCGGATGAGTTCACGCTCGAAGCCAATGGGCCAGACGAGTATCAGCACTTCGTAATTGATCCTGGCTTCACTGAAGATAAGTACGTGCAGATGGCCGAAGCGCGCCCCGGCAATCGACGGATCGTCCATCACATCGTCGCCTCCATTCTGCCGCCGCCACAAGGCGACCAACCGCAGAAGCCGTTGACCAGAGAGGAAATCGAAAAGAGGCGCGCCGAGCCGGCTCCGATCCTATATGGCGATGATGGAGGCGTTACAGTTCATCACGCAATTCCTTATCTACTTTGTCGTTCTGCTCGCCTTCGTTTTCCCGATCGCCAATCTGATCGGCGGCGTCTGGGGTCGCCTTAGTGAGCGGCGCACGTCCGAATGCCGCCAACCGCAGATCCGCGCCACAAGGCGGCGCAGCTCTGCAATCCCTTTTGGAGTAAACCAAAACAGATAGGAGGAAAGAGATGACACGTCTACGCTTATCAATCATTTGCGCTGTGGCGATCCTTGCCATTGGATTAACAACATATTTTGCGACTGCGCGTGAAGGCCATCCGGGCCATGCTTCCGGCAGCGCGGCTCTCGACGGTCCGCTAAGCAACGCTACCGTCAGTTTCGGCGAGTGGATGACGCCTGTTGACAGGTTCCCGAATAACTCGCCGGCAGCAGCCAATCATCACGAATTGATACCACGGGTGGCCACAATTAAGGCGGGTGGCACGGTCAACTTCATTATCGCCGGGTTCCACCAGGTTAATGTTTACGCTGATGGGACTCAGCCTGAGGACATCAATACAACCTTGACTGTTCCGGTAACGCAACCACCGGGACCGCCGCTGATCAACGATCCCAATAACAGAATATACAGGGGACTGGATCCGAGCCTGCAACCACGCGACCGTGTTGAAGTGGCGCATTTCGCCAATCCTGGAACTTATCTGGTGATCTGCGGAGTCTTTCCTCATTTTGTCAATGATCGCATGTTCGGTTTCGTAAGAGTGTTGCCTAACTGAATAAGGAGGAAACGATATGAGAGGCAGAATAGCGAAGCTATTACCTCTCGCCTTCTGCGCGGCGGTTGGAGTTATAGCGTACTCTACAAATGTCCCTTCCCAAGCGCAGCTTAATGTGCGCGAGAATGGCGCGGGATCGGGCGACCGGGACCGCGGCGAGTGGCGCGCCTATGGCGCCAACAAGGCCAACACCAAGTACTCTCCTCTCGACCAGATCGACAAGCAGAATGTAAGCAGCCTGCGCGTCGCCTGGCGCTGGACCTCGCCGGATATGGATGTCGTGAAACGGACTCCGGGACTCGTGGCCGGACAGTTCGAGGCGACACCGATCATGGTGAACGGGGTTTTATACACGAGCACGTCGCTCAGCCAGGTCGCCGCAATTGACCCGGCGACCGGCCGCACACAATGGGTCTACGATCCCGAAAGCTGGAGGAATGAGCCGCCGCCGAGCCACGGTTTCATAAACCGTGGAGTAGCCTACTGGACCGACGGCAAGGACGAGCGGGTGTTCATCGGCACAGGGGACACCTACTTGATTGCTCTGAACGCGAAGACCGGCCGGCCGATTCCCGGCTTTGGGAATGATGGCCGGATCGATCTAACCCTCGGCCTGCGCCGTCCAGTCGAGCGCCGATACTATTACCTGACTTCGCCACCTGTCGTCTGCCGCAACGCGCTGGTGATCGGGTCGGCCATCTATGATTGGCCCGCGAATGACCATATGCCTCCGGGAGACGTACGCGGTTTCGACGTTCGCACGGGAAAGCTTCTTTGGACGTTCCACTCGATCCCGCAGGCGGGGGAATTTGGCAATGACACCTGGCTTGATGGGTCGTGGCGGATCACCGGCGCGGCCAACGCATGGACCATCCTCAGCGCCGACGAGGAACTCGGCTACGTTTACATTCCGTTCGGCACGCCGAACAATGATTACTACGGCG
>Ga0081455_10006212_pt1 | contig 12875 bp, 6 predicted proteins | sample TabmetS3T2R1_FD_70207 | JGI IMG/M metagenome (GOLD analysis project Ga0081455, IMG submission 70207) | Tabebuia heterophylla rhizosphere microbial communities from the University of Puerto Rico - S3T2R1 | ecosystem: Host-associated > Plants > Roots > Rhizosphere ... | reverse complement strand
TCCACCCCGGCCCGGTCTTCACCAACCTGTTGCTCGCCGACGAGATCAACCGCGCCTCGCCGAAGACTCAATCGGCCTTGCTCGAAGCCATGCAGGAGCGCTCCGTGACGCTGCTCGGCTCGACCCGCCTGCTGCCCGATCCGTTCTTCGTGCTCGCGTCGCAAAACCCTATTGAACTCGAGGGCACTTACCCGCTGCCCGAAGCGCAACTCGACCGCTTTCTCTTCAAGCTCAACGTAACCGGCGCAGACGTCGAAACGCTCGACCGTATAATCTCTACGAGGCGGCGGGGCGAGCCGCCCGCGCCAAATTTCGTGATGAGTGGCGAGGAGCTTCGACGGATTTTCTCTGCGATGGATCGAGTCTTTTTGCCAAGGCCCGTGTCGCGATACATCTCGCGCATCGTGGCCGCGACGCATGCCGATTCGGACGAGGCGATTGACGACGTGCGCGATTACGTCGGCTACGGCGCTTCGCCGCGCGCCGCGATCGCCATGGCCGAAGCGGCGCGGGCTTACGCGCTGCTCTCCGGCCGGCCGACTGTCGGCTTTGACGACGTGAAGGCAGTCGCCTCGCCCGCGCTCAATCACAGGCTGGTCTTGAATTACAAAGCGCGGTTCGACGGCGTCTCGTCACGCTCGATCATCGCGAAGCTGATCGAAGGGATGGACGAGACCGGGATCAAATTGCCACGCGACGTGCAAATCGAAGCTTGAGGGGGGAAAGATATGAGACAGTTTGCGCTCTTTTTCGCCGCATTGCTGTGCGCGCCGCTGATGGCGGCTTCGGCTTACGCCACAGACTACGGCGATATTTCGGTCAGAGTCGAGACGGTCACAGGGGGATTTTCAGACGGCGGTTATCTAGAATACCGCGCGATGGTCATCAATCGGTCGAAGACAAAGTCTCATCGTGTGACGATCGAGATTTTTTCGGTGGGACCATATGGCCAAGGTGAAGCTCGACGAACGATCGAGGTGGCGCCTTCATCAACGATGACAATCCCTTTGATCGCGCCAGGCGCCAGCCACAGCGCCGGCGCGGTTGTGTCGATTGACGGATCGCGGCAAGACGAGCCGACGGGAGTTGACCTCTCTCGCACCAACGCGTGGGTCAGCCGTAGCGTGAACAGGTTCTTCCTGTTGGTCAGCCCGGATGTCGAGAAGAGCGGGCTGATGAACGACGCGGCGGTCGTCGGAGGATTCACTGGCGCCAGCGGCGAGAACGAGGTCGCGTATCTGGCCTACAAATCGCCGACGCCTGAATGGAGCGCGAACTGGGTCGGGTATTCGAGCTTCGACGGCGTGATGATCACGGCGGAAGAGTTGAGTGGCGCACCGGACGCGGTGCGCTCAGCGTTATGGCGTTTTGCCGAATGCGGCGGGTCATTGGTCATAATCGGCGGCTGGGAGATTCCGGCGCAATGGCGGGCGCGTCACGTCAACATCGTCGAAGCTGCGTCTGAAGCCGACCCGTCGAGGAAGTATTCGATGCCGCTGTCGTCGAAGACGCAAAGTTACAATGTCGGATTCGGGTGGGTGACGGTCATTGACGCCGCCGGCGTGAAAAACGTCCTACCCACGCAATGGAGGGCGATAAAATATAGCTGGACCGGGTCGCGCCCCGCGGGAAAAAATTACTCCGACATCGTCGAGATCAACAAGGATTTTCCCGTCGTCGAAAGGATTGGAATTCCGGTGCGGGGGCTATTCGTCTTGATGTTGATGTTTGTGGTCGTGATCGGGCCGATCAATCTGATCTGGTTGGCGCGGAAGCGCAAAAAGCTTTGGATGTTATGGACTGTGCCTGCAATCGCGCTGGTCACGTGCTTAGCCGTCACGGGCTTTGCGCTCTTCGGCGAGGGGGTAAGGGCGACGTCCCGCGCCGAAGCTCTCACGATCCTCGATGAATCGTCGCATCGCGCATCTACGATCGGCTGGATAGGTTTCTATGCGCCTATTACGCCGAGTGAAGGCCTGCATTTCAGTTACGACACTGAGTTGATGCCGGTGACGCCTCAGATGTGGAACTACTACAGGCGTGGAGGCGATCGCACGATTGATCTTTCGACCGACCAGCATCTGGATTCGGGATGGATCACGGCGCGCGCGCCGGCCTATTTCAAATTCCGCAAAGGCGAAACGCGCCGCGAGCGTCTGACGATCAGACAAGAGGGCGACGGCGCGATCAGCGTCGTCAACGGATTGGGCGCTGACGTTCGCGAACTCTGGCTGGCGGATCGCAATGGCAAGATTTATTCGACGAGCGGGATTCGGGCTGGCGCGGAGGCCAAATTGAGCCTGTCGAATCTCACACTCTTCCCTTACGAAGCCGGCATGCGCGGGGTGTTTACCTCCGACGACTGGCCCGAGAAGATGAAAGAAGTCGCCTTAAATCCACAGCGCTTCCTGACGCCGGGATGTTATCTGGCCACGTTCGACGCGAGTCCGTTCGTCGAAGAAGGTTTGAAAAACGTGGGGACGCGCAAAGGGCGCACGCTGGTTTACGGCATAAGCGCGCCATTCGCAGGGGATGAACGATGAAGATCCAGATCGTCAACTTGAAAAAACATTTCGGCGCGACGCGCGCGGTGGATGACGTGTCATTCTCGTTCTCTTCGGGGCAGGTCGTCGGCTTCGTGGGTCCTAACGGCGCCGGCAAGACCACGACGATGCGCATTCTGGCGACGCTCGACGAGCCGACCGCCGGCGACGCCTTGATTGACGGCGTCTCGGTGGTCGAAGAGCCGGAGCGCGCGCGGCATTTGGTCGGTTACGTCCCGGATTCATTGCCCACGCATCGCGACATGTCGGTTCACGAATACCTTGATTTCTTCGCCCGCGCTTACGGTCTGAAAGGCCTTCATCGCGCAAAAGTGATCGAAAGCGTCGAGGAGTTCACCGGACTGACGGGCCTCCGCGACAAGATGCTCGTGGCGTTGTCGAAGGGAATGAAACAGCGAGTCAGCCTGGCCCGGGCGCTGCTGCACGACCCGGCGGTGTTGGTAATGGATGAACCGGCGGCCGGGCTTGATCCGCGCGCGCGAATCGAATTGCGCGAACTGCTGCGAGTGCTGTCGTCGCAGGGCAAGGCTATCCTGATCAGCTCGCACATCCTGACGGAACTGGCCGAAATCTGTCACGCCGCGGTGATCATCGAACGTGGCTGTGTCTTGATGGCGGGCGCGATCGGGGACCTGGTGGGGAACGGCGCGCGGCGCGGCGTCGTCTTGATCCGCGTGAGAGAGGGGCGGGAGAGGCTTTACCGCGAGTTGCTCGAAACTCCGCGAATCGAGAAGGTCAATTTCGTAGGCGAGGAGATCGCCGCAGAAATCGACGGGGACGAAGAAGCCTGTTGCGATCTGCTCACCGGCCTCGTCGGGCGCGGTTACCGCGTCGTCGAATTCAAACTGCAGCGCGCCAACCTGGAAGAGATTTTCATGAACGTCACGAAAGGAGCAGTGCAGTGACCGCCGAATCGGTTTTGAAAGAGAAGATCAGTCTCAGCGACCGCATCAATCCGATAGTCGTCAAAGAGCTGCGGCAGGCCGTTCAGAGCCGTTTCGTCATCGCCGCGTTGTTGACGCTGCTTTTGGTTCAGCTCGTCGCGATCGGAATTTACATTCTGGCGAGCGGCGCCTCGTTGTTCGGATTCGACGCCGGGCGGCAGTCATTCCTGATGCTCTTCGGCATCCTGCAAGTCGTCGCAATAATCTTCGTGCCGCTCTACACCGGGGCGCGGCTGGCGGCCGAGCGTTCAGACATCAATGTCGACCTGCTCTTCATTACGACGATCAAGCCTCGCAGCGTAATCGCGGGCAAGATGTTCGCCGCGATTATGCTGACCGCCATGATTTACAGCGCGTGCATGCCGTTTATGGCCTTCACCTACTTTCTGCGGGGGATTGATCTGCCTTCGATCTTCATCTCGCTCGGCATCGGTTTTGCGGTGGTCGTGGCTTGCGCGCAGGGGGCGGTTTTCGTCGCGCTTATTCCGGTCAACCGCGCGTTCAAGATCATCTTCGGGCTGATCACGCTGGCCATCTTCGGCCTGATTTACTTCGGGACAATGGCCGGCGTGAGCGGGGTTGTCACTCGAGGCGTCATAGGGCGGGATTTCTGGCAAGCGATGATCGCAATGTGCGTTGTCATCTGCTTTCTTGTCGGACTGTTTTTCGTGATGTCGGTGGCGCTGATTATGCCGGTCGCGTCGAACCGGGCGCTGCCCGTGCGGCTGTTCATCACCGCAGCCTGGCTGTTGGCGGGCGTTGCGGCGGTGGCCGGCGGCCGGATTGAAAATGATCACTGGCCGGTGATTGTATGGCTGCTAATGTTCGAGATCGTCTTAGCGCTGGCCATCTTCGCGGCGGTGAGCGAGCGCGATCAGCCGGGAAGGCGTGTGTTGCGCTCTATCCCCCGATCCCTTCTCGGACGGGCGTGGGCGTTCTTCTTTTTCAGCGGCGCGGCGAGCGGCTTGGCCTGGACCTCGGTAATGGTCGTTCTGACGCTGGGGGCGGCGGTGACCTGCGTGGAGTTGTTTCCGACCCGCGCCAATACGAACGATCTAATCGATAGCGCGAAATGGATGGGCGGAATGTGCCTCTACCTCTTCTGCTACGCGGTGACGGGCGCGTTGCTGCGGCGCCATCTGTTTAGCAGAGTCGGGACTGAGTTGACATGGTTGATCGCAGCCATCCTGCTCGCCGTGGGCAGCCTCGCGCCGTTTCTGGTCGGCTACATCGCGTTCTTCAACGACCAATGGTGGTCGGAGGATCTCGGCGCATGGTGGGTCGGCAACCCGTTCGCCTGGGCGAACAAAGGGCATCGCGTGTTGTATGCGAGCGTCGGCGGCGTGTGGGCCATGTTAGTCGCGGCGATGAATCTTCCCTGGTTCTTCGAACGTTGTGAAGGGTTCAAGGCGTCGCGAGTCGCGGCGAGCGATGCCATCGAGTCAGTACCGCGAGCGGTAGCGAGCGGGTCCCCATCTGCGACCGACTGATGGAACTACGCCAGAACTCAAATGACAAATGACGAATGCGGATCATACCTGATCGAAGGCGAGCGCGCCGGGATGCGGTACGCCCTCGAACCGCCGCGAGCGGCTTCGGCGGCGCTGGCCGGATTGCATCTTGGCCGGCAGGCCGGGGCCTCTCTGGAATTCCGCGATCACCGCGATTACCAGCCCGGCGACGATCTGCGGCGGATAGATTGGAACGCGTTCGCGCGCTCCGACAGGTTGACGGTCAAACTTTACCGAGAGGAAATCAGCCCGCACCTTGACGTCGTGCTGGACGGATCGCGTTCGATGGCTCTCGAATCAACCGCAAAGGCGCGCGCCGCTGTCGGACTGGCCGCCGCGTTCGCCGTCGCGGCGGAGAACGCCGGCTATTCGCACAACGCCTGGCTCGCCCGCGCGCGCGTCGAGCCGGTCGCCAACGCCTCCAACCGTCCCGCGTTGTGGCGATCGCTAACTCTCGATTTTAGCGGCGCCCCGGCCGAGGCTTTCACTCGGACGTCCCACGGATTTCGCCGGCAGGGGATGCGCGTGTTGATCAGCGACCTGCTCTGGTTGGGAGAGCCGATGGCCGTCCTGCAAAGCCTGGCGCACGGCGCGGCGTCGTTGGTGGTCGCGCAAACGCTGGCCTCCGTAGACGTCGACCCGCCAGAGCGCGGCCGCGTGCGACTGCTCGATTCTGAAACCGACGAACGGCGCGAGATCTTCATTGACGACGGCGCGATCCGCCGTTACCGCGACGCGCTGGCGAGACACCAACAGAACTGGCATCGCGCCTGCCGCCAGATCGGCGCGGTCATGGTCAACATTATCGCCGAAGAGGTCGTCGCCGATTGGAACCTCGAACCCCTGGTCAAGGCCGGCGTGTTGAAGGTATGAAGAACAATTGGCGCATTCAGTTTTAGTTTCATTCGATGTGTCGACGTCAGTTGTCGCGACTTAGGCCGGATTTCAATTGTGTGTATGGAGAGAACAACCACGGGGGACGCGGGGATCACGGGGATAAGTCAGATAGAGCAATGACTTTTCACTTTCTTTTCCCCGCGCTCCCCGCGCCCCCCGTGGTTGTTACCGTATATGCGATTGCAAATCGTTCTAGTTGAGCCGCCGGTCAAGGCGGATAATGATGAACTCGTCATCGTCCGGCTTTCCCGAGCCGACATGTCGTCCTACGCTGAATGGAAAGTTGTTGTCATTCAAAACGCCGATGTGCCAGGGGTCCAGGACAAACACGTCTTCGATGGTGGTGAATGGGAAGGCGAAAATATCGCCGAGGCCGACGTCTCCAGGCAGCCCCGTCCCGGAGATGCGGAACGGATCATTGATTCTGAGGAGATCGACCAGGAGCGTCTTTTCGACCGCCTCGCCGAACCGCTGTGGAAGCTTGATCTGGTAGATCGCCTTGAAGCCGTTCAGGTTCCCCTGCGAAGCGTCGCGTTCGATGACCAGGCCGTTTCTCTGCGAGAACATAATGAAGTCGCCGATGTTCGTTCCGCGCGAATCCAGCGGATATTTGTAACGCCCTCCCGTGTATTTTCTGTTGGCCAGGTCGAACTCGTGAATGAGCAAGGTGTTCGCCTCGCCGCCTGTCAACGGCCTCTCCAGCAGAGGGAGCAATTTCCTGCCGTCGCGGCTAAGCGCCATTCCCTCAAAGCCTCCGCTGGTCTGGGAGCGGAAGGGATGGTCGAGAGCGGTGACGCGGTAAGGCCAGAACAGCCCGGCCAACCACGGCGTGGCGCCCCCCTTTTCGTCTTGCAGATTCGTTCCGTCGTCGGAGCCGGGCAGCGACGGGTCGGCGAAGATGGGGAAATCGCCGAACAGATAGACCGTGCGAATCTCCGGGTACCGCTTTTGAACTTCCAGCAGTGTGCGGAAGTCGAAGCTCTGGATGTCAGCCCGCTCTTCGAGTCCGTTCGCCGTAATGGTTCCGGCCACTGTCCGCGCGAAAGGCTTCGGCCCTATCGTGCGATTGGCGAATTCCCGGCGCGGATTTATCTTGGTTTCAATGTTGAAGCGGACCCTCTCCGCGTTTCGCCATCGGCGCTCGGCGTCGGGATGGCTGCTTCCCGGGCCGGAACGGTAATAGTCGGCGTAGAAGCGCACAAAATCGAAGATCTGCTGCAAGGTCGGCGCCACATACGGGTTTATCAAGCCTCGCGACGCGGCGAAGGCGACCGACGCCGGCGATAGAGCAAGGTCATTGGTTTGTTGCGGACCGCGAAACACCTTGTCGCAAACGAACGTAGATTGAAGTTGGGCGGCGGTCAGATCTTTGATAAGAACCTCATTGGCTCCGGTGTAGGGTGAGCCGTCGGCTCTGCGACACTTTTCGGCATTAACCAGCGGATCGTGATCCACTACCGCCACTCTGTCTGAAGTTATGCCGGTGTCCAATTCCAGCGTCGACATCAGGGAGTCCAGCGCCACTTCCATCGCCGGCAGCGTATTCTCGGGCCGCAGGTCCCGCCCGCCGCGATGCCCCTGGGCGTCGAATTTGCTGATGTCGATCAGGCCCTCGGAGTTGATGAAATCCCCAGGCGTACCATCACCGTTTGCGTCGAATTCTTCGACCGCCTGGCGCAGCAAATCGGGGCGGTCGGAGATGATGCCGTTGACGCCCAGTTTCATCAGCTCCAACATGCGCGCTTTGTCGTCGACCGTGTAAACCACCACCGGGTAGCCGGCGCGCTGAATTGACCCGACGTTGAAGATCTCGCTGGAAGCGGGCTTCAGACCGGATCCGGCGGGAGGCGCCTTCCGGTTATCGATAAAGGTGTTGGGATTGGCGTCGTCGAGCATCACCTCCCAAGGCGAAAAGACGGGAGTTTTGCGGTTCCCATGCAATTGCGCGTGCTTCCGCACGGCGTTCATGACGCGTACGGCGCTCGATTCCTCGTTGAAGGGATTTTGCGGAGAACGGATTTCCCTCTGGCCGGTCGGGTCGTCGAAATCGGGCAGCGGGATTGGAGGCTCCAACACGCGGCCGCTGGCGTTGGTGTGGAGCAGAAAGGGGCCGAATTCGTCCCCAAACCACAGGCTTCCGTCCCGTGTCCGCTGCATGGACTCGATGTCGAAGTCCGCTCCGGTCAACACGCGATCTTTGGTGAAATGGTTGGTGATCGTGAAAGGAATGTGTCTATCCGGGTCGTGCAGCTCAATAAAAGAGAGCACGGAAATGTTTCCGGCCCCGCCGAACCTGGTTTTGAAGTTGGGGCGGATGGTGTAGACGCGCAGGTTGTAATCGGAGGAATTCTCCATATTGCCGAAGCCGTTATCGGACATCACCAGGTAGGTTCCGTGGCCGTTTTCGAGCACGGCGGAGAAGCCTTGCACCGGCTGTTTATCGAGAAAAGGCACGGGCTGGCCGTTGATCGGCGCGCCGCCCAGTTGCGCCCCTGAAGTGGGGCCGGGCGAAAAGGTAGCGGCGTCCAAAACGGCGCGCCCCACCAATTGATTACCAGTCTCCGCCCGCCGGTCTTGAGTTTGATGATTTGCGTCTTGCCCCGACAGGGCGCTTGCGCTCATCAGCGACAGACCAGTTATGAGCGTCGCCGTGAGCGCAGGTCTGAAAATACGCTGGAATCTTGTGCGAATGAAATGCATTTGATGATCTCCTCTTGTTGTCGACACTTCCACGTAGTAATGACTTTAGTCGTTACGTATCCACGTAGTAACGACTAAAATCGTTACTACGTGGCGCGCTTTCATTCCTTCCGGGCGTCACAACGCCACATGAAGGCTCCTCTGAACTATCCGAAATGAGCAACCGTTGTGGTAATCTCGCTGATCGTTGATGACTGCGTTATTGCCCTGTTTGTAGCAGACAAGGCTCAAGGTAGGTTCATGCGAGACTAAAATTTCTGTTAACAATGCCGGTCTTCACATTCTCAATCGCATTTATCGCTTTGCTGGCCGCGCCGGCGCTGATCGCCATCTACTGGTTGCGCAATCAATCGCGCGAGCGGCGAGTGTCGAGCCTGTTGCTGTGGCTCGACGAGAAGCAGATGTGGGAGGGCGGGCGGATGATTCATCGGTTGCAAACGCCGCTGCTTTTCTTTCTCGAACTGCTGGCGATCCTGTTGTTGGTAACGGCGGCTGCGGGGCCGATGATGCGCGCGGGCGCCGGCGGGCGGCCGCTGGTGGTCGTGTTGGACGATTCGTTCTCGATGCTGGCCGGGGCGGGCAAGGGCGACACGGCCGGCGGCGCGCGTGACCGCGCCGTTCGCGCGATCGAGAGTGAGTTGAAGAGCGATCGCTATGAGCCCGTGTCCTTCATCGGCGCCGGCGAATCGCCGCAGCTTCTGGGCGAAGCGGCGAATAACGTCGATCAGGCCGTCAAGCTGCTGCAGAACTGGCGATGCGGCGCGCCTGTCGCCGAGATTGAAGAGGCGATTACGTTCGCGTTCGAGCTCGGCGGCCCACGCGCGCGCGTGTTGGTCGTGACCGATCATGCGCCTCAGCAAGACCTGAGCGACAGCCGTCTGCAGTGGTGGTCATTCGGCTCGTCGCAGCCGAACTTCGCGTTCGTCAACGCCGCCCGCACGCTGCGCGATGACGAAGACCGCGCGCTGCTCGAAATCGCAAACCTCTCATCGGCGCCCGGGTCGACGACACTGAGCGTCGAGTCAGGCGAACCGGGCAATCAGCAATCCCGGGGTCCCAACCCGCAATCAATCGCTCTCGGGGCTGGAGAGACGCGGCGCATTCTTCTGACGCTCAAGCCCGGCGCGCCCGCGCTGCGAGCGCGTTTGAGCGACGACGCTCTGGCAGTGGACAATGAGGTCACGCTGCTTGCGGAACCGGGCAGGAACGTCCGCGTCGATCTGCGTGTGCGCGACGCCGCGATGCGAGCCCTGGTCGAAAAGGCGGTCGCCTCGTCGCCTAACGCCTCTTTGAGCGCGAATAAGCCGGAGCTGGTGATCACCGACGATGGCGACGCGAAGATCGAAGACGCCGAAGCCTGGGCGCTGCGAATCATAATCGAAAGCGAGGCCGCGAGCTTCCTCGGCCCGTTCGTGATTGACCGCTCCCACCCCTTGTCCGAAGGCCTGTCGCTCGGCGGAGTGGTTTGGGGCGGGGGCAAATCGAGGCAATTGGCCGGGACGCCCGTCGTCAACGCGGGCGACGTCCCGCTACTCACCGACATCGAGCGCGCGGGAACGCGTGAATTGCGGTTGCGGTTGCGACCCGATCTTTCGACGCTGCAAGATTCGCCGAACTGGCCGATCCTGATCTGGAACCTGATCAACTGGCGCGCGCAGGCCGCGCCTGGATTGCGGCAGACGAATCTTCGCCTGGGCGGCGACGCCGCGTTGACGGTCGAATCGGGCGTCGAATCGGTGAGCGTCGTCGACCCGCGGCGAGTCACGCGCCAATTGCAGGCGCGCGACAAATCCGTGTTAATCAGAGCGGACGTCGCCGGAGTCTATGAAATCAGCGCGAATCAGAACAGGTATTCATTCGCCGCGAACGCGCTGCGGCGCGAAGAGTCCGATTTGACGCGCGCCACGTCCGGGCGTTGGGGCAATTGGGCTACTGCGACGGCGCTGCAGTGGGAGTATCGCGGCGTGGCGTGGGTGTTGTTGCTGCTGGCGTTGAGCGTGTTGGCGGTTCATGCGTGGCTGATCGCGCGGCGGAGTCGTTCAGGTCATCCATGACGACTCTTTGAAACTATGAAAATGCGGCGCTCCCTGTACCGTAGGTTGTCCAAGGCGGCGGAGGCTTTATAACCAAGCCGCTTGACGGCGACTGAACGCTTTATTAATCGAGCCTCCGCCGCCTTGAACAACATGCGGTACATTGGCTTCAGGCTGAACACATCAAATGATCACTCTGCTCCATCCAATTTGGCTTGCGCTGGCGATACCACTCGCCGCCGCGTGGCTGCTGTGGCGGCATTCGTCGCGCTTCCTGCGGCGCCTGCGGTTGGCGTTGCTCTTGCTGATTCTGCTCGCGCTTTGCGGGTTGGCGGTTAAACTTCCAAGCCGCAACGGGACCATCGTCGTCGTCGCCGACCGCAGCCTCTCGATGCCGCAAGGCGCCGAGGCCGAGCAGAAAGAAGCGATTGATCTGGTCGGGCGCGCGATGACGAGCGACGACCGCCTTGCGGTTGTTTCGTTCGGGCAATCCGCGGCGATTGAGCGTCCGCCTCAGAGCGGGACGTTCGCGGGGTTCACGAACGAAGTCGGGCGCGACGCGTCGAACCTGGCCGAAGCGATTGACAAAGCGCTTGCGCTGATACCGCAAAACGCTCCCGGAAAGATTCTGGTCATTTCCGACGGGCGCTGGACGGGCAAAGATCCGGCGACGGCCACGTCGAAGGCCGCCTCGCGCGGCGTCGCGATTGATTACCGCTCGCTGCAGCGATCCTCGGCGAACGATCTGGCCGTCGCTCAAATCGACGCGCCGGTCAGGGTCACGCCGGGCGAAGCGTTTATGATCACTGCCTGGGTGAAGTCGCCGGTTCAACAGGAGATCGCCTACGAGTTGCGGCGCGGTGGCCAGGTCCTGGCGGCGGGCAAGACGAACGCCGTCGCGGGATTGAACCGTCTGACGTTCCGCGACCTCGCCGGGGAGCCGGGCGCGCAAGGCTATACGATCAGGATCTCCAAAAACGGCGCTGGCGCCTCCGACGATCCGGTTCCCGAAAACAATTCGGCGAAGGTTCTGGTCGGGGTGCAGGGGCCGCGACCGTTGCTCCTCGTCTCGTCCTCTCCGAACTCCGGGCTCGCGCGATTGCTGTCGGCGGGCGGTATAAAGGTCAGGCTCGCCGCGCCCGAAGATTGCGACTGGACGCTGGATTCGCTCGCGCAGTATTCGGGCGTGTTGATCGAAAACGTTTCCGCCGGAAAGATCACCGATCGCGGAATGGAGTCAATCGCCTCGTGGGTCAGCGAAGCCGGCGCAGGATTGATGATGACCGGCGGCAGGCGCGCTTACGGCTCCGGCCGTTATTTCCAATCGCCTCTCGAACCGGTCTTGCCCGTCTCGATGGAACTGCGGCAGGAGCATCGCAAGCTCGCGTTGGCGATAGTCGTCGCGATGGATCGTTCGGGTAGTATGGCCGCCACTGTCGGCGGAGGGCGCACGAAGATGGACCTTGCCAACCTGGCCGCCGCGCAAGTGCTCGACATGCTGTCTCCGACGGATGAATTCGGCGTCGTCGCGGTCGACAGCGTCTCGCACATCATCGCCGATCTGCAAAATGTGAATGACGCCGGGAGCGTACGAAACAGAATCCTAAGGATCGATTCCGGGGGCGGAGGCATCTTCGTCTATGAAGCGTTGACCACGGCGGCCGAGATGATGCTCAAGGCCAAATCGGGCACGCGCCACATCCTTCTCTTCGCCGACGCGGCCGATTCGGAAGAGCCGGGCAATTACCGGGAATTGCTCCAACAATGCGAGGAGTCTGGCATCAGTGTCAGCGTCATCGGATTGGGCAAACCGACAGACTCCGACGCCGGTCTGCTGCGCGATATCGCCAAACGCGGCAACGGGCAAATCTACTTCTCCGAAAACGCCGAAGACCTGCCCCGCCTCTTCGCGCAGGACACGATCATCGTCTCACGCGGCATGTTTATGGACCAGCCGACGCCGATCCAATTCACCGGCGGGTTGGTAACATTAACCGGGAAACAGTTCACCGGTTTGCCGTCTATCGGCGGTTACAATCTCACTTACCTGCGACCCGAGGCGAACCTGGCGGCGGTCACGACCGATGAATACAAGGCGCCGATTGTGGCTTCGTGGCAAGCCGGCGGAGGGCGCGTCTTGTGCTATCTGGGCGAGGCCGACGGGCAGTACGCGGGCGCGGTGGCCGGTTGGAAAGACGCGGGCGATTTTTTCACCAGCCTGGCCCG
>Ga0081455_10006211_pt1 | contig 12878 bp, 6 predicted proteins | sample TabmetS3T2R1_FD_70207 | JGI IMG/M metagenome (GOLD analysis project Ga0081455, IMG submission 70207) | Tabebuia heterophylla rhizosphere microbial communities from the University of Puerto Rico - S3T2R1 | ecosystem: Host-associated > Plants > Roots > Rhizosphere ... | reverse complement strand
GCGCGTAAAATCTGGCGGAGGCGCGGTGTATTTCTTCTCCAGTACAGGGCTCATCGCCTACAAAGACGTCGGCATCTTCGAGGCCTTCTCGTGCCCATTGCCCTCATCTCCCACCTTCTACAAACCGCTATAAATTGAGCGAAACGGCTTTGGGGTGCTGATCACCGGCTAATAGACCCCTCTCAGACGGCTCGCGAGGAGACCGGAATATTTATCCGCATAGCCCAGGGACACGACCAATTATCCGCAGCGGTCGGGTACCCGACCGTCTCCGCGAACAGAGCAGATCACTGTGATACTATCACTCTGATATCCATGAGATCATCGCTCTGGGTATATGCGAAGAGTATCCTAATGATGAGGGATGATTATCCGCAGAATCTTTTGCACAATCAAGCGCTGCGTACAAACGGCGTTACCGGTCTGGCACTTGGCACAGAACTTGTATCCTCTCTCGGACATGAGAGCAAGGCCGAGTCATGGACTTGTGCAGTGAAAGGGAAAAGCGATGCCACCGCGCACCAAAACAAAGACTGTGGCAGGGAAGAGCCGCATCCATTGGGTGGGGACCCTGTCGGCGTCTGTGGTCTCATTCTTGGCTGGAGTACGGGCACGGCCACAGCCAGACCTCGCGACCACGAAGCACAGCCGGGTCTTTTACCAGCGCGGTGTGTCGTCCTGGGTAGCGCCTGCTTGTGGCATGCTCGTCGAAAGCGATGTGAGCAGAAAAAGTGCTGGCCTCGTGCCCTAAGGGTAGGGAGGCTCTCTTCCCCTGGTATGCAGGCGAGGGCTTGCAGTCCATATTTTAATCCGTAGTATGAGTATCTTACAAACGAGCCAGTCGTACTCGTTGATTGGCGTGCAGTGGTCACGAAATTCCTCCAAGTGGGTCAGGAATGCGCCTCCCCGCTAGGAACGGAGAGCTCATGACCATGGTTGATTGTATCACAGCCTTCTTCGGTCAGATTGATATGCCGTTGCACACCATCCCCCACCATCCCCACGCGACCTTGGGGCCCAGCGCAGTCGTGTCCCCGGGAATCATGCAGGCGCTCACCGGCGTGGGCAACCGCGCCTTTGATCACTGGCCGACACGCGACTATGGCGTATTGTTTCCCGAGGCTCCCCAAGCGCACCCATCTCTTGCACCTCTTCCGGACCCATCAGGCGTGGACGGAGACCTTCTTGGCCGCCCCAACGGTGCTCGGCGTCATCGACCCCTATGGGATCGAACTGATCCATTCATGTGCAGGTACGAGGAGGCATGTTCGCAGGGATAAATCAGAATACGGGTGTCCGGCGTGGGCTTATGGCCATCTGTTGTGCGACCACCTCATGGAACATGGTCCAAGGATGATGAGCGGTTGCAATCTCTCATCGAGGAGGAACGGCGATGAAGCAGCTCAGTTCTCTTTCCCTTGTACTCCTGCTGCTCGGGGTGCTCCCAGCAGCGCTGCCCGAGGGCTCAGCCCCAGTCACCATCGCAGAAGCCCAGCAGGCCAAGGTGGCCCCCCACACTGTCACGGTGCAGGCCGGCGCCGGTCAGGACACGGTGGAGCTCCTGGCCTTCTTGCCTGAGAAGGTCCGCATCCGGGTCGGCGACACCGTGACCTGGCAGTTCGAGGGTGACCTGCACACCGTCGCTTTCACGACGGGGACCAAGCCGGCGAGCCTCGTCATCCCCAGCTCCCAGGCCCCGCCGGGGGAGGTGATCCCCCGGGCGTTTCTGCCCGTGCCAGGTGGGCCCGAGGGGGTAACCATGGTGAACCCCCTCTGGGTCTTTCCAACACGGCAGGCCGATCAACCCGTGGAGAAATACAGCGGCACGGGCTTCATCAACTCGGGCATTATGTCGAGGACCACTCTCTTCCCGGGGACGCCGCCGATCCAGACTTTCTCCGTGACCTTTGACACACCGGGCACGTTCCAGTACCTCTGTCTCCTCCATCAGGAGTTCGGGATGCGGGGGACGGTGGAAGTTGTTCCGGCGGCCGCCAGCGATGTGCCCAACCAGGCCGACATCGATACGAGAGCCCAGCAGGAACTCGCTGCCTTACAGACCCGGCTGGAACAGGCCAGGGGCCAGGGGCGGCAGGGGCGGAGCGAACCCGGGCCCAACCACACCAAGCTGTGGCGGATCCTGGCAGGCAACAGCCTGGTGGACATCAATGATGGCCGGGTGCAGCTCTCGGAGTTCGTGCCCAAGGAGGTCACCATCCAGACGGGTGACACTATCATCTGGGAATCCAGGTTCTTCCACAGTGTGACCTTTGTCCCCACCCCACCACCGCCCGACCGCTTCCTGCCCGAGCGGCAGCCCGACGGTACGGTGCAGCTCATCCGGAACCCCGTCATCTTCAATCCCATCCGGCCCGCTGGCGTCTTCGACCCGGCCCAGGTGTTCAACTCGGGCACCATCGGGACCTACCCTGGCCCCGGCAGCACCTTTGCCCTCACCTTCGAGACGCCGGGGATCTTCAAGTACTTCTGTGGCATCCACCGGGATCTCGGCATGGAGGGAACCATTATCGTGCAGCAGCGGGAGGCGCGGAACCCGTGAATACATGCCCTGTGTCCCTGCAGGGCTCTGCAAGAAAGGGATGATGAGCAGCTACAATCTCTCACCGAGGAGGAACGGCGATGAAGCAGCTCAGTTTTCTCTCCATCGTGCTCCTGCTGCTCGGGGTGCTCCCCGCAGCGCTGCCCGAGGGCTCAGCCCCGGGCACGACCGCAGAAGCGCAGCCGGCTACACAGGCGCCAGCCCCGCCGCCCAGGACCCTCACCGCCTTGGTGGGTGTTGGGCAGGACACCACCCAGGTCCTGGCCTTCTTCCCGGCTGCCCTCAAAGTACGAGTGGGGGATACGATCACCTGGAAGATCGAGAGCGATGAGGTCCACACCGTGAGCTTCATCCGGGGCGTGACGCCCCAGGAGGCCACCATGCAGGACCCCCTGGGCGGACCGGGGGACCTCATCCCCACGTTCTATGCCCGCTGGACGCCGGGCGGTGCCGCGGAGGACTCCACGATTCACCCGCAGGTGTTTTTTCCTACCAGAGCGGAGGGCGCGCCGGTAGAGCAGTACAGTGGGACGGGGTTCGTCAGCTCCGGGATCATGAAGAAGCGTCCCCCTCCGGGCGCGACGCTTAACCTCACCTTTTCCGTAACCTTCGACAAGCCCGGTACGTATCCCTTCCTCTGCCTAGTGCACCCAGATCGCATGCGGGGGACGGTGGAGGTGGTCTCAGCCAGCACCACGGACGTGCCCGCCCAGGCCCAGATCGACGCCCAAGCCCAGGTCGAGAGCGCGCCGCTGCTCGCCCTGGTGCAGAAGGCGAAAGACCAGGGCAGGATGGGACGCAGCGAGCCCGGGCCCCGTGGCACCACCCTCTGGTTCGTGCGCGCCGGCAACAGCGATTGGTTCTCGGGGGACCCCCGGTCGCAGGTTTTCGACTTCCTCCCGAAGGCCGTGACGATCAAGGCTGGTGACACGGTGGTGTGGGCGTCCACGTACTTCCATACCATCACCTTCAATCCCATGCCACCTCCCCCGGAGGATATTGTGGCGAGGCCCCAGCCCCAGGGACAACCCCAGATGCTCCTGAATCCGAAGGCGACGACACCAGCCAGGCCGGGCCCGGTGTTCGACCCGGCCCAGTACTTCAACTCTGCTGACCTGGGGCCCTTTAGCATCAGTGGCAGCTCGTGGGCCCTCACCTTCGATACGCCTGGCACCTTCAGCTACTTCTGCGTCTTCCACCGGGAACTGGGGATGGAAGGGACGATTATCGTGCAGCAGCGGGAGGCGCGGAGCCAGTGAACACAGGTCCTCGCGTGAGACGATGAGGGACGACAAGGTGCGTTTCCCCCTGCAAGCCCTGGCCACTGTCATAGCCCTCGTCCTCGCGACGCCCAGCGCGCCAGCGTTCGCCCATGGCGTGGGGGACGGGGGTTGGGGCGAGGTGCCGCCCTGGGCGTATCTCGCGGTCGTCCTAGCGGTGGTCGTTAGTGGGCTGCTGCTAAGCGCCCGCGGGGCATGCCGGCGACAGTCGGGGCGCGTGCCCCGGTGGCCCGCGTCCTATCGGCCATTGGCCGCCATGGGCGGCCTGGGCGCCGGGGCGGTCCACCTGCTGGTGGCGCCGGAGCACTTCCAGGAGTGGTGGGGCTACGGGGGCTTCTTCCTGGCGCTGGCCACCTTCCAGACGCTCTACAGCCTCGGCCTCGCCGCGCCCGCGGAGCTGGTGCCGAGGCGGGAGGCCTACCTGCTGGTCGGCATCACGGCCAACCTCCTGGTGCTGGGGCTCTATGCGGTCACCCGTACCCGGGGCATCCCGCTCTTCGGCCCCCATGCCGGGGAGCTGGAGCCCCTGGGCGGCCCCGACATCCTAGCGGCCGTCCTGGAAACCGGCACTCTGGCGCTCCTCACCTGGGATCTGCGACGGCTGGCGAGCCCAGGGCGGACCATGGCCCGGCTGCTGCAGTGCGTGGGGCCAGCAGTCGCCGGAAGCCTGGCTCTCGCAGTGTGCGTCAGCCCAGCGGGAGCTGGGGGGCACGACGGTGCAACGGGTGACCTCGCCGGGCATCATACCCAGGGCCTGCCCTTGGCAGCCGGTGCTGGGCGGGAGACCGTGACGCCAGGTGGCCGTTGCCCGCCGAACGCGCCGGTACGGGCGTACCGGGTCGCCGCCATCAATGTCGAAATGACCCTGAACCGCTTCCTGGATCACGATCCTCAGGGCCGGATGTACGTGCTCGAGGCGGAGCTGGAGCGGGTCCGCCAGGAAGAGGCTCGCAACCGGGAGGCCAGGGCTGGCCAGGGCGACCCGGCTCTTTCCCGCGGGCTCCAAGGTGACGCCATCCAACCCCTGAGCCTCCGGGTGAACCAGGGGGAATGCCTCCGGGTGACGCTCCGCAACGCCCTGGACAACGACGAGCCCGCCAGCTTCCATCTGCATGGCTCGGCCCTGTATGTGGCCACCACAGGCGCGCCCGCGCTGGCCGCGCATCCTGATGCGACGGCCTCCCCCGGCGCGGTGGTGACCTACGAGTGGTGGGTCTCCGACCACGAGCCCGAGGGCACCCACTACTTCCACAGCCACGGCAACACGCGACTCCAGACTGCCCACGGTCTCTTCGGCGCGGTTATCGTGGAGCCCAAGGGCTCCCGCCACCTGGACCCCGTCACAGGGGAGCCCCTGGCGAGCGGGTGGGCGGCCATTATCCAGGACCCGCACGGCCCCGCCTTCCGGGAGTTCGCCCTCTACTACCATGAGGTGGGGAACGAGCGCTACCGGCACCTGGACCGGCAGGGTACTCTGGTGGTCCAGGTGGATCCCTACACGTCCGCTTACCGCCCCGGCGACCGGGCGATGAACTACCGGAGCGAGCCCTTCATGAATCGCCTCGCGTTGCAGCGGCAGACCGTCGGTCGCTTCGACAAGTCTGCTGCGTACAGCTCCTACGTGTTCGGCGACCCGGCCACGCCCATCGCCCGCAGCTACCTGGGCGACCCGGTGAAGCAGCGGGTGATCCACGGCGGCTCCGAGGTCTTTCACGTGCATCATGTCCACGGCGGGTCGATACGCTGGCGGCGCCAGCCCGGTGCGGAGCCCACGGGCTTCGACCGCGGGCTGGACAAGCGTCCGCCGTTGCTGCCCCAGGCCACCGAACGCACCGACTCCCAGTCCATCGGGCCATCCGAGACCTATGACGTGGAGCACGAGTGCGGCAGCGGCGGCTGCCAGCAGGGCGCCGGTGACTATATGGTGCACTGCCACGTAGCGCATCACTATCTCGCGGGGATGTGGACGATCTGGCGTGTCTACAACACGCAGCAGGACGCCTCACTCTCCCTGGACGGCCTGCCGCCCCTGGCCGAGCTGCCGGACCGGGCTGGCCAGATGCACACGGCCGTGACTTCTCGGGAGCTGGCGGGCCGCACCGTGGACTGGAAGGGGGAAGTCTTCCAGATCACCCGGGAGAACCTGAGAGCGTGGGTGGAGCGACAGCTCCCGCCCCGGGGAGTCCCTCGAGGCTACGACGCCTCAGTGCTGGACTGGATCAGCGAGGGTGACCTCTACCTGAACGAGCCGGAGACCGAGCAGGCCTGGCCGGGTTACCGCTCGGCCACGCCCAACGCCCGGCTGCCCCTCTACTTCGACCCCCGGACCGGCAAGCTGGCCTATCCTTTCCTACGGCCGCACCTGGCCAAACGCCCGCCTTTTGCGCCGAATCACGGCCCAGCCCCCTTCCTAGAGCCCATGCAGAGGGGTACGGCCCTCCCAGCGCCCGGGGCGAACGGTCCCTGGAGCCTGTGCCCCGCATGGGCCAAGCGGAGGGAGTTCACGGTCCACGCCATCACCCTACCGGTGCCCCTCAACCAGAAGGCCCGCCTCCTGGACCCCAGTGGGCAGCTCTTCGTCCTCAAGGACGAGGAGGCGGTGGTCCGGGCGAACAATGCCCGCAAGGTGCCCCTGGCGATCCGGGCCAATGCCGGCGAGGACTGCGTGGACATCCTGCTCAAGAGTGAGCTGCCCGACAGTCGGGAGAACGCCTTCTTCAGCAAGGTCAACATCCACATCCACTTCGCCCAGTTCGATATCCAGGGGAGCGACGGTGTGACCACGGGCTTCAACTACGAGCAGTCCATACGCCCCTTCGCGACGGAGGGGGAAACCCTGGCGGTCCCGGCGACCGCGGGTACTACCGGGGTGCGCGTGGGGAGCGGGACACGGTTCCAGCCTGGCGTCCTAGTGGGGGTGGGGATGGACCAGGACAAGACCTTCGAGGTCAAGCGGGTGCTGGAGGTGGACGAAGATACCGTGGTCTTCGACGAGCCCCTGCGCTACCCCCACGCGGCCGGCGAGGTGGTGAGCACAGAGTTCGTCCGCTACCGCTACTACCCTGACGTCCAATTCGGCACCGCCTACTTCCACGACCACGTGGACGCCCTCACGTCGTGGAAGCACGGGCTGTTCGGGGCCCTTATCGCGGAGCCACCCGGCTCGACGTACCATGACCCGCGGACGGGTATCGAGATCCGGAGTGGGCCGGTGGCCGACATCCACACCGCGTCCGTGGTGTCGGCCGATATCGCCGGCAGCTTCCGGGAGCTGGTGCTGTTCATCCAGGATGACAACATTATCACCCGGCTGGGCAACTCCAGCGGCAGCTCCTACAACCTGCGGGTGGAGCCGCTAGGCGTCCAAGGGCGCGCGCCTCCCGCACCTTTCAGCCGTACGCTCTACGGCGACCCAGAGACACCGGTGCTCGAGGCCCTGGTGGGCGACCCGGTTGTCGTGCGCGCGCTGGTGGCAGGGACCAACGACGTGCACACGTGGCATGTGGACGGCCACTGGTTTCGGGTCGAGCCGTATAGCCGCACTTCGCCGCCGGTCAACACCGTCCACCTGGGGATCTCCGAGCGCTTCGACCTGGTGATCCCCAGGGCCGGTGGCCCCCAGGGCCGGCCGGGCGACTATCGCTACCACAGCGGTCGCATCTTCAAGCTGCGGGAAGGGAGCTGGGGCTTGCTGCGGGTCCACCCGCCGGGTACCGCAGGCACTGTGCGGCCGCTGCCCGGGCATGCGGCGACGCCCGCCCCGGCAGGCGAGATCTGTCCCCCGGAGGCGGTCCGAAAGGAACGTGCCGCCGTGGCCATCACGGTCCCGCTCCCCATGCTGGGAGGCTCCCGGGGGGTGGCCTACGTCCTGGAGCAGGACCGGGCTGCCGTGCTCGCGGGGGACCGGTCCCCGGAGCCGCTGGTGCTCCATGTGAACGTGGGCGACTGCCTGGAGGTCCGCCTGCGGAATGAGACCGACGTGCCCGTGTCCCTCCACGCCGACCTGCTGGCCTATGACCCCGCCGCGACCGGGCCGGTCCTGCCGGACGAGGTCAGGAGGTACACGTTCTTTGCCCACCCCGAGGTGGGCGAGACGGCGGCGCTGCTGCGGGAGGCTGGGAACGAGCTGGAGAGCCCTCGACTGGGGCTCTATGGGGCGGTCATCGTGGGGGCCCCTGGTACCCGCTACTCCCATCCCACCACGGGGGCGGACGTAGGAGGGGGGGCGAGCTGGGCCGTAGACGCGTATCCGGTCTCGGGCCCGCCGTACCGTGACTTCGCCCTCTTCCTCCAAGATGAAGACGAAGTGATCGGCACCGCCCAGATGCCTTACCATGAGCAGGTCCGCGGGATGGTAGGGCTGAACTACGGGAAGGAACCCCTGGCACGGCGGCTCGCAGCCAACAAGGATACCGCCACGCTCTTCCGCAGCGTCGTCCATGGTGACCCGGCGGCGCCGCTGCTCGAGGCCTTCGCGGGCGACCGAGTACGGCTCCACCTCTTTGTTCCCTTCAGTGAGCAAGCGCACGTTTTCAGCCTGGAGGGACACCGCTGGCCGCTGGAGCTTGGCCGTCGGGGCACAGATATGCGCAGCTCGTTGCAGCTGGGTGGCCTCGCCGCCGCGACCCTCCATCTGGCCGATGGCGCCGGGAGTGCGACCCAGGCGCCAGGGGACTATGTCTATGGTGACCACCGGGAGCCGTACCGGGATGCCGGGCTGTGGGGGCTCTTCCGGGTCCATAGCCCCGGCGCCCGAGGAGTCCGGCTGCAGCGCCTGGAGCGACCGTGAACGGCGGTCTGATCAGCGCCCGGCTGGGATGCTTCGGCTCTCCAGCGCTGGCGCGTGTGGAGAAGATATGATGCAGCAGTTGCTGGCCCTGGCTCTTGTAGCGCTTGGGTTCTTTGGTCCTCCAGCTGTAGCCTGGTGTGAGGGGGGAGCGGCGCCAGTACCCGCGCTCGCGCCACAGGGAGGCGGGGGATTCCAGCCTGTGATCATGACGTCGGAACTGGTGGTTGGGCCCAATCGCTTGGCCTTTGGGCTCCTGCAGGAGCACCAGCTCCTCGAGGAGGTCGATGTCGTGGTGCGGGTCTATGCACTCCATGGCCAGCAAGCCCAGCTGAAGGCCCAGATGCAGGTCCCCTATGCCAGGCTGGAGGTTGTCGAACAGGGTATGCGGGTGCATGTCCATCCGGACGGGACACGGCACGTGCACAACGAGGCGACCGACGTGCGGGGCTTCTACGTCACGCAGGTGACCTTTGAGCGGCCCGGCCCCTGGGGCCTTGAGGTGTTTGCCAAGCAAGGAGACGGGCCGGTGGCGGTGTCGCGCTTCACCATCAACGTCCTCGCGGCCCCCAGCACCCCCGCGCCAGGCACCCCGGCGCCGCGGAGTCACAACCTGATCGCCAGCGACGTGCCGGACTTGCGTCAGATCGATACGAGCAATCCCCCGGACCCGCGGCTCCATCAGATGCGCATCGCGGATGCGATAGCGCAGGGCAAACCGCAGGTCATCGTGTTTGCCACGCCGAAGTTCTGTACCAGTCGGGTCTGCGGGCCAGTGGTGGATATCGTGCGGACGCTCCTCCGACCTACGGCGACCGGGTTGTCTTTACGCACCAGGAGATCTGGCGAGATGCCGGGGCACACGAGTTCTTCCCCACCATGGCGGAGTGGGGCCTGCAGACCGAGCCGTGGATCTTTGTCGTGGATGGGAAGGGGATGGTGCGGGCCAAATTCGAGGGGCTCACGACGGCGCGTGAGATTGAGGCCGCGCTGCAGCAGGTCCTCGAATAGATCGGGAACGATAGGACGCGCCCTGTTGACCGCCCGGGCAAGATGACATGCTCGCATCCTTGCAATGTGGCGGTATGGGATTGTTGATCACAGTCTCTTCATGCATCCCGACCAACAGGCCCAGATTAAAAACAACCGATCCGCATACACTGTGGGGAGTCTGCGAGCACACGTCCAAGCGGAGTGTCTGATCGATGTCATCGGCGACCTCGTGTCAGCCGATAATCCTCAGGCACTCTTATTGGATTCCGGGGTCTTAGGCTCCACGGTGGTCCGAGAAGTGCAATGCTTTTTTAGGTCGTGTATCTCCACGCTGCGGATAATTCGATCGGTCCGCAAAGCAGGTAAAATCCCCCCATTTCACCACCGAGTGAGGGGGTTGTGCCATGATTCCGCACCTGTTTTTCTATCAGTTGATGCTGCTGGGATTGCTGTGGTTGTTTTTCCTGCTGCACTATGCTTGGCCGAGCCGATGCACTGCTGGAGCACAAAGACCAGCCACACCGATCCAGCCACACCTCAAGCGCTCGCGAGAGCCCAAACCGTTTGCGGGCCTGACCCAGAAACCACACTGTGCCCTGTGTGACCAGGACGTCGCGCATCCCCAAGCGCCCCCGGCCGTGCGACCCGATCCGATGCCGCCGACGCATCGCCGTCCCCGCAGGGTCAATACCTCCAAGCACTTCTGTCCCTATACGGGCTGTCGCTATCGCGGTTGGCTCGGACTAGGCAACCTCCGTGCCAACGGCCATCCCAGTGGCGGTCCTTGGCGACAATTCCACTGCACCGCGTGCAAAGGCTACTTTCCCGAGCACCATGGCACGATCTTTCCTGGGAAGCAGGTTGCCGTGGAGCTGATCGTCCACAGCCTAGCGTGCCTGGCCGAAGGCTTAGGCATTCGTGCCACCGCGCGGGTCTTTGAGGTCGATCCGAACACGGTGCTGAGATGGTTGGTGGAAGCCGCGGAGCAGCTCCAGGCCTTTTCTGCCTATTTCCTCTGCGATGTGCACGTCAACCAAGTGCAACTGGATGAGTTATACGCCGTGCTGCGGGAGGTCAAAGACGGCACGCTCAGCGAGGCCGAGGCGATCCAACGCCTGGAGCGTTCTCACCACTGGGTGTGGACGGCCATCGATCCCGAGAGCAAGCTCGTGTTGGCCATCGAGATCGGACCCCGCACCCTGGCGATGGCCCAGTGGGTCGTCCATCGCGTGGTCCAGAAGCTGGCGGCGTCCTGTGTACCGTTATGGTTGACCGATGGGAACCGCGACTACACGATGGCGTTCCTGGCCCATTTTGGCTTCTGGCACCAGCCTGAGCGCAAGCAGGCCCAAGGTCCAGCGCCCAAGCCCCGTTGGCTGCCGTTGCCGGAACTCCTGTATGCGCAGGTGGTGAAATCGTACCGTCGCCGGCGCCTGGTTGCCGTCAAGCCTCGGGTGGTGTTCGGCACATTGGAGGCCATCGAGCAGGTCTTAGCGGTCTGCGGCTGGAAGATCAACACGGCGTTTGTGGAGAGGCTGAACCTCGATATCCGTCAGCGCGTGGCGGCGGTGGGACGTCGGGTCAACACACTGTGCCAGGGCGAAGACGGTATGCAGCATCAGCTGGCCTTGTTCCACACCTATTACAATTTCGTGCTGCCCCACAGTAGCTTACGCCAGGCGCTGCCCGAGTCCGAGCCGATCAACGGGGTGGGCTCAGCCAAGCAGTGGCAGCCGTGCACGCCAGCGATGGCGGCCGGATTGACCGATCATGTGTGGACGCTCAAAGAAGTGCTGATGTTTCGGGTACCACCGTGGCCGCAACCCCAGGTATGGTAATGGACGGGCCAGGAAAACGCTCGTGCAACAGAGCGGGAAAGCCATGTCTACAAGCAGGCAAGGAGGACTGAACGAAGGACTGAAAGTTCGATTCGAGACCTGACAACTGACTGAGTGGCATCACTCAGGCGGCTTGGGGGCAGTCTGGAAACATTATCCGCACCGTGTGGGTACGCGACCAACTGGACGGCTTAGCGTACATTATTTCTCTTATAGCAAGTCCATAGTTATGCAAAGCAAAACGCGATGGGAGTCCATTTGAAGAGCGCTATAATCAAATTTACTTTGCATAATGCTGGTGCCCGTCACCATATAAAAAGGACACTATAATGCGAGTTTTGTGGCAAAAAAGCCTTGTTTTTAAGTGTATATACCCGATTCAGGGGCTGGAGTCCTCGGTGTACCGGGCATTTTTATGCAAAGCGATTTGGCTTAGAAATGTGGTTATTTCATAGACTTGCTTGTAGTAGCTTTGCATAAGACTGTACTTGTCATAAGAGCAATAATCCAAAGCTTTGGATTATTGCTCCGTTAGGTAGTGTTTCAAAAGTGGAGATGAACTGCGATGAATGTCACACTGGGCCTCACCTTCGTAGCTTCTCATAGGAAGGAATGGCCCATGACGTTCATTGCCGTCCGCTGCCCGCACTGTCAGAGTGACCACATCGTCAAACGCGGCAAAACGGCCCGCGGCACCCAGCGTTATCTCTGTCAGAACACTCTCTGTACCAAGGGGAGTTTCTTGCTCGACTATTGCAACCGCGGGTGCTTGCCGGAAGTGAAGCAAACGATCATCGACATGAGTCTCAACGCTAGCGGAGTACGCGATACGGCGCGATCACTGCATATCTGTCCCAACACGGTGCTGCGTGAACTCAAGAAGAAAGAAGTCGTGTTAAAGTCGGTGAACACCGCGTTGCTGCGCACGCTGAACCCAGACGAGGTGGCCTGGGACCTAGAGCGCGCGGGCGAAGTGGAGGCAGAGATGGATGAGATGTGGTCGTTTGTCGGGCACAAAGGCAACCCCCGCTGGCTCTGGCATGCCATCGATCACGGCACAGGCAAAGTCTTGGCCTATGTCTTTGGTCGCCGCAAAGACGAGGTCTTTTTGCAGCTCAAAGGGCTGCTGGAGCCCTTCGGGCTCACTCGCTACTACACCGATTATTGGGGCGCCTATACACGGCATCTGGACCCTGACATGCATAGCCCAGGCAAACGCAACACGCAGAAAATCGAGCGCAAGCATCTGACCTTACGGACGCGCATTAAACGCTTGGCCCGCAAGACCATCTGCTTTTCGAAAACGACCCAGATGCATGACATCGTCCTTGGCTTGTTTGTCAACCGCTATGGCTTTGGACGGGCAGTGTAAACATGGCCATCTCCACTTTTGAAACACTACCCTCCGTTACTACCGGAAA
>Ga0081455_10006210_pt1 | contig 12879 bp, 12 predicted proteins | sample TabmetS3T2R1_FD_70207 | JGI IMG/M metagenome (GOLD analysis project Ga0081455, IMG submission 70207) | Tabebuia heterophylla rhizosphere microbial communities from the University of Puerto Rico - S3T2R1 | ecosystem: Host-associated > Plants > Roots > Rhizosphere ... | reverse complement strand
CCACAAACCCGGAAGCACGTGCAGCGCGCCCGGGAAAAGAACCCCTGTAAGAACCGCGCCCGCCGCAAGCGGAGGTGCAAAGCTCAGCAGCGCCCTTCGTGCCGGGCTGGAACTCAACGAAAGAGAAAGACGCTTGGATTTACGATTCACGGCCCAAGCGGCCAAAACTAACGCCACGCCGGCTTCAAGTAGCCAAGTAAAGAATTGGCGATACTCGGACTCGCGCCATGCAATGCTTCCCGCAATCAAGGCTGTAAATCCGACTGCGACCCCGCCCCAACCAGGTACGGCAGTGAAAGCGACGGCGCGCTCCATGGTGTCGCGGATGAAGCGAAGATTGTCGGCAGCCCGGCGGTCGATAGGAACCGGTTCGCTTAGAATTCGGGCTGGTCGGGCGTAGGCCATGTTTAAAGTTTGCAACATGGCTGTTCTGGATAGGACACCTGGAACGATTGTAACAGACAAGTCCTTTGCACAGCAAAGGGTGCTACCGGAAGAAGGCCTGGCGCACGAGGCCAGGCTCCCTTTTCGATCCGCGAGAAAGGCTAACGAGTCGCGACGGTCAGCTTATGTTCTTGATATCCGGTCAGCGGGATCGTGCGGCCGCGTTCGCCTTCGACCTGCACGCCTACCAGATACTCGCGGCTATCGTTCGTGGTGAAGCGCAGTGCGGATGGTTCGGGACGCTTGGCGTCGTCGGCAGGCACGGTGAGAACCGCAGCGGCTCGGCCTTCTCCCTGCACGATAACTAAGCCATTGTCGTTTTGTGAAACTCTATACTGCCCGGCGGAAAACTCCTGACCAGCCAGCACGAAAGCGAAAGGCACCTTCACGCGAAGGCTTTCGCTGGCAGAGGCCGGCAGCGCGGCGCCTGCAATCGCCAAAGCACCAGCTATGGCGCTTGTTTTAAACAATCTAAGCTTCATTTGTGTCTCCTTGAAAGTTTATTGGACTTTGACGGGGCGCGAACGAAGCACCGGTTATAAGACTGGAGACAGAACTCCAGCCCAAAAATCGAGGGTCTTACTTAGACTGGTCTTACTTAGACAGGGATATCGCCGGCGTGGCGTGCTGTGGGAACAACTTCATCTTACCGCACGAGGCGGTTCTGTTCAATACAGGAAAGCGACTAATTGTTTAAGCGACGGCTCGTTACGCAACCTCGACGCCCATACTGCGGCAGGCGCCCTTAACCTGCTCTACCGCGGCATCTAGGGTGAAGCAGTTGAGATCCGGCATTTTGATCTTAGCGATCTCTTCGAGTTGCTTCTGCGTGATTTTTCCGACCTTGTTCTTATTCGGTTCCGCCGAGCCTTTGGCGAGATTCACGGCGCGCTTCACCAAGATAGCTACAGGAGGAGTCTTCGTGATGAAAGTGAAGGAGCGATCCGAATAGATCGTGATCACGACGGGGATGATCAACCCTTCCTGATCTTTTGCCGAAGTCTTCGCATTGAAAGCTTTGCAAAATTCCATGATGTTGACGCCCTGCGGACCGAGCGCCGTACCTACTGGAGGCGCGGGCGTCGCTTTGCCGGCCGGAATTTGCAACTTTACTTCTGCACTAACTTTCTTTGCCATGTATCAATCCTTAATTGGAAACGCCTTTTTCAAATCTTTTCCACTTGCAAGAAATCCAATTCGACCGGAGTGGAACGGCCGAATATGGTCACCATCACGCGCAAGGTATTTCGCTCGCTATTGATCTCATCCACCTTGCCGGAGAAATTCGTGAAGGGACCGTCGACGATCTTCACCGTCTCGCTCTTCTCGAAGGTCATCTTCGGACGCGGGCGCTCGACGCTCGAGGCCTGGCGATACAACACGGAATTCACTTCATCGGCGGTCAACGGAACGGGCTTGGTGCCGCCTCCCACAAATCCGGTGACTCGCGGAGTGGATTTGACCGCGTGCCACAACTCGTCGTCCATTTCCATTTCGACGAGTACGTAACCGGGATAAAGAAGACGCTTGCTCGTGACCTTCTTCCCGTTGCGCAATTCGATGACTTCTTCGGTTGGAATCAGGATTTGCCCGAGCCGGTCGGCGAAGCCAAAAGCCTGCGAACGCGTGCGCAGCGATTCGGCAACCTTTTGTTCAAAGCCGGAATAGGCGTGAATGATGTACCAATGTTTGTCGGTTTCCGCCTGCGCCACAGGAGCGGCGTCATCGTGAACGCCATCGGCGGCGGCTTCGGCGTGAATTTCTTCGAGCGGGACGCCCTGTTCCTCTTCTAGAGGATCTTGTTCCGCGGAATGATCGGCGTGCAATTCAAGTTCGTCTTCGGGTCTATCGTCTGCCATTTCGATTCAACTTACACGGGTGAAATAGTGGATCACTCGATTGATTCCCGCATTCACAATCGCGTCAACCACGAAAAAATACGCAGCAAACAAGAAGACCGCCGCAATCACGACCGCAGTTGTCGCACGAACCTGCTTCCAGTGCGGCCACGTGACGCGGCGCATCTCGGCTTGCACTTCTTCTACGTACGACTTGACTTGCCGCGGCCAGCCAACGGCCTTACTCATTTCCATAGATTTTTCACCGAGGAAGACATTCACGGAGAATTTGGCAGGGGCAGAGGGATTCGAACCCCCACTCGCGGTTTTGGAGACCGCTGGTCTAGCCGTTAAACCTATGCCCCTTAATGAACGTCCCTCTTCAGCCTATCAAAAAATTCCTACTTCGTTTTTTCTTTACTTCGTTTCGCGATGTGCCTGATGCTTGCGGCAATAGGGGCAAAACTTTTTCATTTCCAATCGCTCCGTGGTCGTGCGCTTGTTCTTAGTCTTGCTGTAATTTCTGTTTTTGCACTCACTGCACTGGAGCTGAATAATTTCTCGTGGCATTGTATACCCTTCCTTGAACCGTGCACAACGCGCGCCAAACGCGCTGTGCGCTTTAAGCCAAAATCTCGGTCACCGTGCCGGCTCCCACCGTACGGCCACCCTCGCGGATCGCAAAGCGCAATCCTTTGTCCATGGCCACCGGCGTGATCAGCTCGATTTCCATCGTCACGTTGTCGCCCGGCATCACCATCTCCATCCCTTCCGGCAGCTTCGCAACACCTGTCACGTCCGTCGTCCGGAAATAAAACTGCGGCCGATACCCATTGAAAAACGGTGTGTGCCGCCCGCCTTCTTCCTTCGACAGCACATATACTTCGCCCTTGAACTTCTTGAACGGCTTGATCGACCCCGGCTTCGCAATCACCTGCCCGCGTTCCACATCGTTCTTTTCAATACCGCGCAATAGCAAGCCCACGTTATCCCCGGCGCGTCCTTCGTCCAACAACTTCTTGAACATTTCCACGCCCGTCACCACCGTCTTACGCGTGTCCTGGAATCCGACGATCTCCATTTCCTCGCCAACCTTGCAGATCCCCTTCTCAATCCTTCCCGTCACCACCGTGCCGCGACCCTGAATCGAGAAAATGTCTTCAATCGGCATCAGGAACGGCTTATCGATGACACGCTCCGGAATCGGAATGTACTCGTCGACTTTCGCCATCAGCTCGTCGACCGTCGCTTCCCACTTCGCTTCACCGTTCAACGCACCCAGCGCGCTCACCCGCACTACCGGCAGATTGTCACCGGGAAACTGATAGCTCGAGAGCAGCTCACGTACTTCGAGCTCCACCAGTTCGAGCAATTCCGGATCGTCCACCATGTCCACTTTGTTCAGTGCCACCACGATGTACGGCACACCCACCTGGCGGGCCAAGAGAATGTGCTCGCGCGTTTGGGGCATCGGACCGTCCGTCGCAGCGACCACCAGAATCGCGCCGTCCATCTGCGCCGCACCCGTGATCATGTTCTTGATGTAATCGGCGTGGCCCGGGCAATCTACGTGCGCATAGTGCCGGTTTGCCGTTTCGTATTCCACGTGCGCCACCGCAATCGTGATACCGCGCGCTTTCTCTTCGGGCGCGTTATCGATCGAATCGAAGCTCCGGAACTTGTTCTTCGGATTATGCTTCGATAGCGTCTTCGTGATCGCCGCCGTCAACGTCGTCTTGCCGTGATCGATGTGCCCGATCGTCCCAATGTTTACGTGCGGCTTGCTCCGGTCAAATTTCTCTTTCGCCATAAGGTCTCCTAATTACTTAGTTGCCACTCCGCCTTTATTGCGGTTGATAATTTCTTCGGCCAGATTTTTCGGCACTTCTTCGTACTGGCCAAAGTGCATGCTGAAACTGCCGCGGCCCTGCGTGCGCGAGCGGAGCTCCGTCGCATAGCCGAACATTTCCGATAGCGGCACCATCGACTTGATGATGTGCGTGCCGCCAGCGATCTCCGTTCCCTCGAGACGTCCGCGCCGCGAAATCAGATCGCCGTTCACCGGACCCATATATTGCTCAGGCACCGTTACTTCGACCCGCATCACGGGCTCGAGCAGCACCGGCTTCGCCTTGCGGATGGCTTCTTTCACGCAAATCGAGCTACAAATCTTAAACGCCATTTCCGATGAATCGACTTCGTGATAGGCGCCATCGAACACAGTCACCTTCACATCGTTCACCGGATAACCGGCGAGCACGCCGCCTTCGAGCGCTTCCACCACGCCCTTTTCGATAGCTGGAATGAATTCCTTCGGAATGCTGCCGCCGAACACATCATTCACGAACTCAAAATCCGCTTCCGGATTCGGCTCGACGCGTAGCTTCACACGCGCGTATTGGCCGCTACCACCTGTCTGCTTCTTGTGCGTGTAATCATACTCCGCCATCTGGCGGATGGTTTCGCGGTAAGCAACTTGCGGCTTGCCGACGTTCGCACCGACATTGAACTCGCGCTGCATGCGATCGACGATGATTTCGAGATGCAACTCGCCCATACCGGCGAGAATGGTCTGGCCGGTTTCAGGGTCGGTTGAAACGTGCAACGTCGGATCTTCGGTCGCGAGCTTATGAATCGCCACACCGAGCTTTTCCTGGTCGGCCTTGGTCTTCGGCTCGATCGCCAACTGGATCACGGGAGCAGGGAAGTCGATCGACTCGAGCAAAACCGGGGCCTTGTCGTCGCAAATCGTGTCGCCAGTTACAACCTGCTTTAAACCCACAGCGGCGCAAATGTCGCCCGCGAGCACTTCCTGAATTTCCTCGCGTTTATTAGCGTGCATCTTCACCAGGCGGCCGATTCTTTCGCGTTTGCCTTTGGCAACGTTATAAATCGAGTCACCGGTGGAAACCTTACCCGAATAGACACGGATGAAACAGAGCTGACCGACAAACGGGTCGGTCATGATTTTGAACACAAGCGCGGCGAACGGCTCAGAATCGCTCGCTTTGCGCTCGATGGCTTCGTCTTTGTCGTCGATCGAGTGGCCCTTCACGGCCGGAATGTCGAGCGGCGAAGGCAGATAGTCGCAAACCGCGTCCAGCAGATTCTGCACACCCTTGTTCTTAAACGAGGATCCACAGATCACCGGGAAAATCTTCTGCGCGATGGTGGCTTTTCGAATGCCCGCCGCCAGCTCCGCATCCGTGATAGGCGAGCCCTCGACGAATTTCGTAAAGAGCGTGTCATCGGACTCGGCAGCGGCTTCGATCAATTTCTCGCGATACTCTTTGGCTTTTTCGAGCAGATCGGCGGGAATTTCGACATCGTCAAATTTTGCGCCGAGCGTTTCGTCGCGCCACACGCGCGCTTTCATGGTCACCAGATCGACGACGCCTTTAAATTGATCTTCGGCGCCGATCGGCAATTGGATCGGAACGGGGCGGGCGCTCAGACGGTCGACGATGGTTTCAACCGAGCGGTAAAAATCCGCGCCCACGCGGTCCATTTTGTTGATGAAACAAATACGCGGAACGCCATACTTGTCGGCCTGGCGCCAAACGGTTTCCGATTGCGGCTGCACGCCGGCAACGGCATCGAATACGGCGCAGGCGCCATCGAGCACGCGCAAGCTGCGCTCGACTTCGGCCGTGAAATCGACGTGGCCGGGCGTATCGATGATGTTGATCGTGATATCGCGCCACTCGCAAGTGGTAGCGGCAGACGTAATCGTAATGCCGCGCTCCTGCTCTTGCGCCATCCAGTCCATGGTGGCGGTGCCTTCATGCACTTCACCGATCTTGTGCGTACGGCCGGTGTAGTACAGGATGCGTTCGGTCGTAGTGGTTTTACCGGCATCGATGTGCGCCATGATGCCGATATTGCGCATTTTTTCGAGCGGTACTGTGCGTGCCATTTGTTGCTTTCTTCTTTAACTACCAGCGATAGTGCGCGAAAGCCTTGTTCGCTTCCGCCATGCGGTGCACATCGTCTTTCTTCTTCACCGCGCCGCCACGCATATTAGAGGCGTCATTCAACTCGTTAGCGAGCTTCTCGGCCATGCTTTTGTCCGGCCGCGAGCGCGCGTTCGTGATCAGCCAGCGCAATGCCAGGCTCGTGCGGCGGCCCTGCCCAACCTCGACCGGCACTTGATAGTTGGCGCCACCCACGCGGCGCGTTTTCACTTCGAGCAGCGGCTTCACGTTCTCGACCGCTTTCTTGAAGGCCTTCAACGGATCGTCGCCCGATCGCTCGCGCAACACATCCATGGCTGCATAAAAAATCCTTTGCGCGGTAGCTTTCTTGCCATCCCACATCATTGAGTTGACGAACTTCTCAACCAAGGTCGAGTTGTATAGCGGATCGGGAAGCACTTCGCGGGGCTCGGGTCGTCTACGGCGTGGCATATGGGTTTCTTCGCTCTCCTACTTCTTTCCGCTACTTCTTTCCACCTTTTGCCGGTGCGGCAGCGGCTCCGCCCTTGGGACGCTTCGCTCCATATTTGGAACGGCCCTGTTTGCGATTGGCGACGCCGGCAGTGTCAAGCGTTCCCCGCACGACGTGATAGCGAACGCCAGGCAAATCCTTGACGCGTCCGCCGCGGATCAGGACAATCGAGTGCTCCTGCAAATTGTGGCCGACACCCGGGATGTACGTGGTCACTTCGATTCCGTTGGTAAGGCGCACACGGGCAACCTTGCGGAGCGCCGAATTCGGCTTTTTGGGTGTGGTGGTGTAAACACGCGTACAAACGCCGCGGCGCTGCGGACAGGCCTGCAGGGCCGGGCTCGCGGTTTTATATCGCGTGGCTTTGCGGCCTTTGCGCACCAATTGATTAAAAGTCGGCACGAATATTCTCCAAAACTCGCGAGCGCGCACCGGTTTAGCGGCGCAGACTCAAAATTCAAGGTTTTGCCCAAGTCAAGCTTCCGCTCCCGCTGCGAGCAGCGGGTGAAAACCCGTTTCCAAATTTGGGCTGCTATTTCACAGGCTCAATCCACCGCAGAACAGGGCAGACCGGCTGCATGATTAACTGCCAGAAGGCTGATATAGCGTATTCACCAGCCTCAAACGCGAGGGTAACTGCTTCGGATGCGGCCCATACCAGATTCCAATGTCACTCTTTCAGGTTGAACCCAAAGACCTTATTGGAACAGCAGCGGGGCCCGACTTCCGGCCGGATGCCTCAAATGAGCACGGTAGCTCGGAAGCCGAAGAATCAACTCGCCAAACCCTCTTAGTGTATGACAGGACTATAAAAGTGTCAACGACTAGTTCGGCGAACGGGTAAAGCGATGGAGTGTGGGTCAGGAGCATCCTGGGGTCGCTCACGCTCCCTGGCTCAGTTTCAGCAGCTTGCAGCAAGGAGGCAACTCTGGCCGCTGCCTCGCAGAATTAAATAACCAAACCGAATCCCTAGTGGCGGAAATAGCCAGCCCTCGATGCGAAAAGTCGATTAGCCATTTAGTGCTGCTGTCGATTAGCAATTTAATAGGTTTGGGTGGGCTGGCTCTCACGGTCTTGAAGTTTTTTGGACTCGACAAGAAAGCAAATACAGCCGGGACTCAGCACCCGCCAGGGAGAAGAGATTGGTGGATCGGTTTTCTGATTGTGGGAGGAATTTGCGTTTGCCTGTATGCGGATCACAAATTCCGGCGCAGCGAATTCATCTACAACGAGGATGCCAAGATGCCGACTATTCGAGGCAAATCTTTCAGAAACGAAGTCGTTCCTCTCGACGGACGAGAATACGTTGACTGTACTTTCACGAACGTAACCCTCCAATACAACGGAACGACCCCAATAAGGCTTGTAACCAACAGATTTCAGGGCACCTTAGGCGTGAGAACATCAAATCGCAGCATTGCTAATGCTGGAGTGCTTTTCAAAGCCACGGGAATATTTAAATCAGAAGTACCGATCAATGATGTCGAGGGCGCAGATGCGGGCCCGCAGTAAGCATCTCCATCTGCCGTTGCAGACAAACGACCCGGCCAAAAAAATTGGGCTGGCCGTTTGACCGGCCAGCCTCATTTTAGTTTGGGTTGGAGGAGAAATCCGCTTCAATAAAAATGCCGTACCCAAAAAAATACAAGAATCTGCAATTAAGTTTCTTTAGTATGCGGTAGCTCCCGAGGGCTGTCAAGGCGAAAGCGGGGCCGAGACCCCGCGCGAGACCAATGATTCGAGCGTGCCACTAGTTCGTTGTGCGTCGTGAGCCTCTGTTACTGCCTGTTGCCGCCCTGGCGGCGGGCATTCTGATCGCTCATTTTGTCTATTTGCGGCTGGCGGATTTGCTTGTCCCGCTTGCGTTTGCCGTGATTGCGGCTGGATTGGCTTTGTTTTTGGACCGCAGCCAGCGGATGCGTTTGGCCGTAACCTGCACCCTGTTATTGCTCGGCGGGATGGCGGCCCAGGTCTTTCACCGCCCGGCTCACACTCCGAAACTTACGGCAGATGACGCCGAAACGGTTCTGCTCTCGGGCTGTGTGGTCAATCCGCCGGTATTTTCGCCCGACCGCGGACAGTTTACGCTCCGGCTGGCACCGAAAGCCGATATCCGTCTGACAGTGAACTTAAAACCCGACGAAAAATTTCCGCTGGAGTACGGGCAGAAAATCGAAGTTCCGGCGAAGATCCGTTCGCCACGCAATTTTCAGAATCCGGACGCGTTCGATTATGCCGGCTACCTGGCGGCGCAACATATATATTGGACCGGCTCGGTGTCCGATCCAGCGGAGATCAAAGTAACGGGCGGCCGCTGCGGCTACCGCGCCGCCGGATTTCTCTACCGGATCAGAACCTGGGCTCTCGAGCGGCTCACGCGGCTCTATCCGGACGATCCACACACGGCTGCACTGCTCCAGGCGACTCTCCTCGGCGAAACGAGCGGGGTGCAGCGCCGCTGGACAAACGATTTTCGCATCACGGGGACGTATCACGCGTTGGTCATATCGGGCCAACATGTTTCGGTGCTTGCGTTCACGCTGCTGCTGGTTTTCCGGCTGCTGCGTTTGCGCCGCGTCCCGGCCTTAAGCTTGGCTACGCTCGCGAGCTGGCTGTATGCGTTCATCTCGGGCTTCAGTTCGCCGGTCGTGCGTGCCGCCGGGGGATTCACGTTGTTCCTCATCGCGAGCTATTTCTTCCGTAGAACGCGGATTTTGAACGTTCTCGCCGTGGTCGGCATGTTGTATCTCGTGTTCGATCCGGATCAGTTGTTCGATCCTAGTTTTCAACTCTCGTTCCTTTCGGCGGCGGCCATTGCCGCATTCGCGATTCCGGTAATGGAGCGCTTCACCGAGCCGCTGCGCATGGCGGTGAAGCGCTTCGATCAAACGAGTTACGATCCCATGGTCGAGGCGCCGGCGGCCGAGTGGCGTGTGGAATTGCGCCTGGTGGCAGGAACTCTCCGTAGTTGGACCAGTCTACCTGTGAGCTATGCGCGGTACGTTGTCGCGGCCGGCACGCACGTAGCGGCCTTTGTGCTTGAGGCAATCATTGTTTCGGCATGTGTGCAATTCGGGCTAGCGCTGCCGATGATCGGCTATTTTCATCGGCTTTCGATTAGCGGTCTTTCGGCGAATATCGTCGTGATCCCGCTGCTTTCGCTCGTGGTGCCGTTGGGATTTGCGTCGATCGTTACCGGTTGGCAGGCGCTTGCTTGGCTTACGAAACTTTTACTCGGCTGGGCGGAAGGAGTGGCGGCCTGGCATGTGCATTTCGAGCCGGCCTGGCGGCAGGGCGCGATACCGCTTGCGATTTCGATTGCGTTCGCCGCTTCGCTCATCGCGCTCGCGATGGCGGCGCGCTACAAACGCTGGATAGCGCCGGCGCTCGCCTGCGCGCTCGCTTTTTTCATCGTCATCTGCTGGCAACCCTGGAGACCACAAGTTCGGCCCAGTCAACTCGAGCTGACGGCTATCGACGTGAGCCAGGGCGATAGCTTGCTAGTCGTTTTTCCAAATGGCGAAACGATGCTGGTGGATGCAGGCGGCTTCCCTGGCTACGAGCGCATGAAACGCAAGCCGCAGCTCGATATCGGAGAGGACGTAGTTTCTCCGTATCTCTGGAGCCGGCGGATACAGCGCTTGGATTATGCGGTCTTGACGCATGGACACTCGGATCATATGGGAGGCTTGGCGGCTGTGCTCGATAATTTCCGGCCACGGCAGTTGTGGATCGGCGCGGAACCGGCGACCCCTGCATGGGACACGATCCGAAGTGCTGCCGCACGCGATCACGTTTCGATCGTGCCCTTGAATCGCGCTTCTGTTCCCGTGTCGATCGGCGGGGCCAAGGTTCGTGTGCTCGCACCGGCGAGCGACTACATTGCAGGCGATGGTCCGGCCAACAACGATTCGCTCGTGCTCGAAATTCGCTACAAGCGGCGGGGCATTCTGCTTACCGGAGATGTGGAGCGGCCGATCGAAGACGATCTGGTCGCGAGCGGCCAGCTTCAGCCGGTGACATTGCTAAAGGTCGGCCACCATGGAAGCAGGACTTCTTCGAGCGAAGAATTCTTGAGCCAGATCGCGCCGGAATTCGCGGTGATTTCCGACGGTTATCTCAATCAGTTTCACCACCCGCACCCGACGGTTTTAGCGCGTCTCTCCGAACATCACGTTGGAGTCTTGCGTACCGATCAGCGTGGTCTGGTTACCTTCCGGACCGATGGGGATAAAGTGGAAGTGGAAACATTTCGGTAAAGCGAGGAAGATGAAGAAAATATGGAAAGCGAAAATGGAATTGGCAGTGGATTGGGTTGGTTTCTCTGTGGAACGGTTGTAGGTGTAACCGCTGCCATACTGCTCGCCCCAGGTTCCGGTAAGGCGACGCGGCGCAAACTGGCAAAGCACGCAAGACAGGGAAGCCGCACGTTCCTCGACGCGAGCCAGGAGGCTATAGAGAAGGGACGCGAATTGTTCGAGCGCGGCCGCGAGATCGCGCAGGAAGCCTCCGACATGTTCGAGCGGGGCAGGCGCGTAGCGGAGAAGAGCTTCGAAGATCGTTTCTAGATGTCTGCTTTCGTCAACGAAGCGTACACCGATTTCAGCAAATCTGAAAACGCGGAAGCTGCTCGCGCGGCGCTGGCGAAGGTGCGCTCCGTATTCGGACGAGAGTACGATCTGCTGATTGCCGGCGAGCGGCGGAAATCTGCCGCGAAGCTGCAATCGCTGAATCCTTCGAAGCCTGCCGAAATCGTCGGCGTGCATCAAAAAGGCTCGGAACAGGACGCCCGTGACGCGGTGGAAGCCGCCTACGCGTACTTCTCCGAGTGGATCAACGTGCCCGCCGAGCAACGGGCCGGAACGGTGAAGCGCATAGCGGCGATTCTGCGGGAGCGTAAGCTCGAATTCGACGCTTGGCTCGTGGTGGAAGCCGGCAAAACGTGGCCCGAAGCGGACGCCGACGTCTCGGAAGCGATCGATTTCTGCGATTACTATGCCCGGCAGGCTCTGAGGCTTGCGAATCCAGAGCCTCTCGTACAGCTTTCGGGCGAGCGCGACGAGATGGTGTATTTGCCGCTCGGCGTGGGCATCATCATCCCGCCCTGGAATTTTCCGCTCGCCATCCTCGCCGGCATGACGACGGCTGCGCTCGTTACTGGCAACACCGTGGTGATCAAACCATCGAGCGACACGCCGACTATCGCAGCCAAATTTGCAGAAGTGATGCTTGCGGCCGGAATGCCGCCGCGCAGTTTTTCTCTGCTCACCGGAAGCGGCGCGGCGATTGGCGATGTGCTCGTGTCGCATCCCAAGACACGCTTCGTTTCGTTTACCGGATCGCGCGATGTCGGTCTGCGCATCAACGAGCTGGCCGCCAAAACACCAAAGGGCCAGCTTTGGATCAAACGCGTGATTGCCGAGATGGGCGGCAAGGACGCGATCATCGTGGATCGGGAAGCGAATCTCGATCAAGCCGTCACGGGTGTTTTGCAATCGGCTTTCGGCTACCAGGGCCAGAAATGCTCGGCTTGTTCACGCGCGATTGTCGACGAAACGGTTTACGACGAATTTCTTTCGAAGCTCAAAAGCAAGGCCGAAGCGCTGAGCGTGGGTCCGCCTGAAGAACTCACCAACTATATGGGGCCAGTGATCAATGAACGCGCACTCGATACGATCCGCGGCTACATTGAAACCGGCAAACGCGAGGGGCGGCTGGTGGCCGGCGGTGAGGCGGCGGCCGGAAACGGCTACTTTATCCGGCCGACGATTATTGCGGACGTAGATTCGAAAGCGCGCCTATTTCAAGAAGAGATTTTTGGCCCGGTATTAGCGGTAACCAAGGCGAAGAATTTCGATCATGCGCTGGAACTCGCGAACGACTCGGAATACGGTTTGACCGGCGCCGTGTTCACGAACAATCGCGCGAACGCCGAGAAAGCCCGCCGCCAATTTTTTGTGGGCAATTTGTATATCAACCGGAAATGCACCGGCGCCATGGTCGGGGCGCATCCTTTTGGGGGATTTAATTTGTCGGGGACGGATTCGAAAGCTGGCGGCCCCGATTATCTGCTCCAATTCGTGCAGGCGAAGTCGATTGCGGAGAAGGTCGGGTAGCTATACTAAGAACACCCCGATGTGAAGGGGACCAA
>Ga0081455_10006209_pt1 | contig 12880 bp, 10 predicted proteins | sample TabmetS3T2R1_FD_70207 | JGI IMG/M metagenome (GOLD analysis project Ga0081455, IMG submission 70207) | Tabebuia heterophylla rhizosphere microbial communities from the University of Puerto Rico - S3T2R1 | ecosystem: Host-associated > Plants > Roots > Rhizosphere ... | reverse complement strand
GACCGATCTGATCGGCGAACTTCGGGCACGCCGGATCGTCAAGGAGCTCGATCCGATTCGCAGGCCCGGAGCCGGCCGACCGACTCGTCCGATTGACTTCGACGGTGAGCCGTGGTGCGTCCTTGGCGTACGTGTCGACCTCGACGGATTCCAATTCGCCGCTGCCACGCTGGGAGGGCGAGAGCTGTGGCGCGATAGCGTGGCGGCTGACCTTCGCGGGTCGGACGCGGACGCTGGCTTCACCGCGCTCGACGGCCAGCTGCGGACCCAGCTTGGTCGCCTGCCGGCCGACAAGCAGCTGATCGCAGTGGAGATCGGCGTGCCTGGTTACGTCGCTGAGGACCGGGCGACCGTGGCCTTGGCGGAGAATCCGGAATGGCAGAACTTTCCGCTCAGCGCCAAGGTGAGCACGACCCTGGCTGACCTGGGAATTCAGGGCGCCCATGTCGGCGTGACCACTGACAGCCAATTGGCCGCCCTGCACGCGGTCCGCAATGAGTTGCGATTGCGGCCGGACGCCATAGCTGCTTACTTCGGCGGGCTGCGCAGCGTCGGCAGCGGCCTTATCGTCGGCGGCGAGATCTTTTCTGGCGCCGGCGGGGGTGCTGGCGACTTCGGTCATCTCAACGTTGATCCCTCCGGGCCGGCTTGCTCGTGCGGTCGGAACGGCTGCTTGCAGTCGCTGATCGGACCTCAATATCTGCTGACGCGTGGCGATCTACTGGCAGCTGATGAAGCAGCTCGGCTCATCGACGAACGGCCCGAAGAAGCGATCAGGAAGATCGTCGACGCCATGGATGAGGGCGAGGCCGCGATGCTCCAGCTCCTCAAGCGGGCAGGCGCTGCCTTGGGTGATGCGATTGACGACGTGATCGGTGTCGCCAACCCGCACACCATCATCCTTGGCGGTTACCTGGGAGCGATGAGTGCGCACCTGATGGCATCCATTGACGAGCGCATTGCGCACCGGCTGGCAATCCCAGCATTCGCCGGGACGAAGGTCGTTGCTGTCGAATCCAATGTGCCCAGAGTGGTCGGCGGGGCTGTTCTGGCCGCGCGGGACGCCTGCTTCTATGATCCGCTCACCCTGACTCGACCGGTTTGATTGCTCCGCTCGCTTCGCTCGTTCCGCGCGGCGTGAGTTGATCAACTGATCGCTAGGACGATAGTCGGTCCGCCGTGATCACGACGGCGGCTGCGGTCCAGGCAAGCGGCGACACTGAGGCCGGCTGGCCGCCGGGCAAGATCTTTTCAGGAAGCGAACCCGCGGCCGTACGGTGCTGGTCGAGCCAGCGCAACCAGGCCAAGGCCTCGTCGCGATCACCGAGGAACGCCGCCGTCATCGCGCGGCTGGCGGTCACGTTCGTCCAGCTGACACCGTCTCGACGCCACGACCCGCCTGGAGCCAGTCCCCCACCAGGACGCAGCATCACCGATGGTGCTTGTTCCCAGGCGTGCAAAGTTGTTGGGTCCACGTTCGCACCTAGAGGCGGCAACAGGAAATCGACTCCAAGATCAACACTGTCGCCGCGACCACCAACACGCCGCGGATAACCATTCTTCCCGAAGGTTGACGTGATCGCGGCCCGGAGCCGGTGAGCGCCGACGGTCGCATTCTCGGCGGCGCGCTCGTCGCCCAGCAGTCGGTACAGCTCAGCGCCAGTCTCAAGACCAGCGCACAGCACTGCGGCGGTTGCCAAGGTCGGCTTCGTCTCTTTGACCTCCCAATAGTCGGCCGATGCCGGCGGCAGCGAGGAGGGATTGTCGATCGATGCCAGTGCTGCCTTGGTGCTTTGATCAAGAAGTTTCCGGTGCCGCTGCAGCAACGCGATCTGGTCGGTCATGGGCAGCTCGGCTGCCAGCTGTCCGGTTGCCCACAAGGCCCAGCCGACTCCGTCCAGCTCAATGCCACGAGCATCCGGCACTCCACTGGCATCTGGCAGGTAGCGCGCCTGAAAGAGTCCGGACTCCGGCTGCACTCTTTGCAAGAAGCCCACGATCTGCTCCGCATCGGCGGTGTGCCCGGTACGAGCCAGCGCGGCAGCAACCAAGGCTGAGTCGCGTGGCCAGAAATAGCGCCATGCGCCGCTCCATCCAGCAACCGGGACGCCGTACGGCTGGCTCAACACATGCAGATCCAGAAGTGCGATGGCCACCATGTCACTGTTCAGCCCGCTCACTTGCGGAACCGTCCCGGCGGCCAGCCAGGCGGCCTGTTCTCGCGCCAGCTCGCGACTGTCGGGCATTCCGGCCAGCACCCGACTGCCGGCGACGAGCGCATCAGCAGCGGCAACGTCGACAAGTGCGCCGCCGGGTCCGATAGCGACAGTGACCGCATCCAGCGGGATGGCGGGGTCCAGATTCCGGTGTGCCACCAGGCTCGATGAACTGATCATGAGAGCCAGGAGCAGGCACAGGCAGGCCGTCAGCGGCCCTCGATGGCTTTGCCGATCGCTGGACAGCGCCGGCTCGAGAGTGAGCACGGCCATACGGGAAGCCTACTGTTCGGCCTCTTTGGGTAGAGTCCTCAGGGCGGAACGTCCGCTCTTCAGAGGAGACCACAATGGCAACGCCGAGTCCCGGCTATTCGATCACTGTCCGAGTGGAAGCGCCGACCGATCCGTCGGCGACGGCCAGACTGTCGAGCGTCGTGGCTGAAGCGGGTGGCGCGATCACCGCGTTGGACGTCGCCGAGTCCCATCCCGACATGCTCATCGTCGACGTCAGCTGCAACACCACTGATGTTGAACATTCTGAGTCGATCACCAAGGCGATTGCCGCCCTCGAAGGATTCAACGTCCAGAAAGTGTCCGACCGCACCTTCCTGCTCCACCTTGGCGGCAAGATCGAAGTCACCCCGAAAGTCCCGCTGAAGCACCGCGATGATCTTTCCCGGGCGTACACACCGGGTGTTGCCCGGGTCTGCATGGCGATCGCGGAGAACCCCGCCGACGCCCGCCGGTTGACGATCAAGCGGAACACCATTGCGGTAGTCACCGACGGCTCCGCAGTGCTCGGGCTTGGCAACATCGGGCCGGCGGCCGCCTTACCCGTGATGGAGGGCAAGGCCCTGCTCTTCAAACGATTCGGAGAGGTCGACGCCTGGCCGGTCTGCCTGGACACCCAGGACTCAGACAAGATCGTAGAGATCGTCAAGGCGATTGCGCCGGTCTACGGCGGGGTCAATCTGGAGGACATCTCGGCGCCTCGCTGCTTCGAGATTGAGAAGCGCCTCCGCGCCGAGCTTGACATCCCGGTCTTCCATGATGATCAACACGGCACCGCGATCGTAGTGCTGGGAGCCTTGATCAATGCGCTGCGGGTGGTACAGAAGGACATTGCCGACGTGCGCTTCGTCATCTCAGGTGTCGGTGCAGCAGGATCGGCGATCATCCGGTTGTTGATCCGCCAGGGCGCGACCATGATCATCGGCTGCGACAGCAAGGGAGCCGTGCACGACGCGCCCGAGGGGTCATCAGACATGCGGCGTTGGCTGGCCGAGAACACCAACCAAGAGAAGCGTTCGGGCACCCTGAAGGAAATGCTGGTCGACGCTGATGTCTTTATTGGCGTCTCGGCACCCAACCTGCTTGACGAGCAGGACATTGCCAACATGGCCAAGGACGCGATCGTGTTCGGACTTGCGAACCCGATCCCGGAGGTTGACCCGACGGAGGCGCAGCGCCATGCAGCCGTCGTGGCCACTGGCCGCAGCGACTATCCCAACCAGATCAACAATGTGCTCGCCTTCCCAGGGGTCTTCCGCGGCCTGCTCGACGGCGGAATCCGACACATCACCGACGAGATGCTGTCGGCGGCCGCCAATGCCATTGCGAACCGGGTCGCGCCCGATCAGCTGAACCCCAGCTACATCATTCCTAGCGTTTTCGACGCCTCCGTTGCCCCGGCGGTGGCCGCCGCCGTACGCGAGATCGGCGGCAAGAAGTAGACAAAAGATCGCCTTTGGCCGCAAACTCCCACATTCAGGATCACGGTTGTGTAACACTCAGGGGCGTTCCACAGCCAAATCAAGGGGGATCTGCGTGCGAAAAACCGCGCTGGCGGCCGCGACCATCCTGCTGTCGGCAAGCCTGCTCTCGCCGACGCAAGCGTCCGCTGTTGACCATGTCGACACCAAGAAGCTCCGCAACGCTGTCACGGTGAATGGCATCCTGCAGCATGAGCGAGCGTTCCAGAGAATAGCTAATGAGAATGGCGGAACTCGCGCCTCCGGTACACCCGGCTACGACGCGTCGGCGAGTTACGTGGCGAGGACGCTGCGCCAGGCCGGCTACAAGGTGACGCTCCAGGAGTTCACCTTCCCCTTCTTCAACGTTTTGGAGCCAGGGACCGTTGAGCAGCTGACGCCGGAGCCGACCGAGTACGAGACCGAGACGCTCGAATACTCCGGTAGCGGTGACGTGACCGGCGACATCGTGGCGGCTGGCGGCATCATCATCCCGCCAACTCCCGAGCCGAGCAGTGCGTCAGGATGCGAGCCCGGTGACTTCGAGCAGGCAGGAGCTGAACCGGCCATCGTGCTGATCCAGCGGGGGACATGCACCCTCCAGCAGAAGGTCGAGAACGCGACCGCCGCCGGCTACGACGCGGTGTTGTTCTTCAACGAGGGCCAGGAGGGGCGGACCGAGATCCCGCCGGTCACAGTCGGCGCCCCGGCCAGTATCCCGGTCAACGGCCTCAGCTTCGAGGACGGCGCGGCTCTGTATGCCGCAATCCAGGCTGGACCGGTGACCGGCCGGGTGTTCGCCTCGGTCGAGGTCGATCTCAACCGCAAGACGGTCAACGTGCTCGCCGACTCGCCGAAAGGCAAGAAGGACGAGACGATCGTCGTTGGTGCCCACCTGGACTCTGTCACCGCCGGACCCGGCATCAACGACAACGGCAGCGGCTCGTCGACGATCCTGGAGATTGCCGAGCAGATGGCCGAGCTCGGGTACAACAAGAAGCTGCAGCGGCAGGTGCGCTTCGCCTTCTGGGGCGCGGAGGAGTTCAACCTGCTGGGCTCGGAGTACTACGTGTCGCAGCTGACCCCGGCGCAGCAGGCGAAGATCTACGCCAACCTCAACTTCGACATGCTGGGCTCGCCGAACTACGTGCGCTTCGTGTACGACGGTGACGGCTCCGACAGCGATCCCGCCGGGCCACCTGGATCCGCCGAGATCGAGGAGATCTTCACCAAGTACTTCGCTGACCAGGGTCTCGCGTCCGAGCCGACCCCATTCGACGGCCGGTCCGACTATGGTCCTTTCATCGCGGTCGGCATTCCAGCGGGTGGACTCTTCAGCGGCGCTGAGGGCATCAAGACTCCTGCTCAAGCCGAGCTCTACGGGGGAACTGCTGGTCAGGCGTACGACCCGTGCTATCACCAGGCCTGCGACACCATCACCAACCTCAGCACGACGGCGCTCTTCGAGCTCGGTGATGCGGCCGCTCACGCCACGCTGACGTTGGCTCTGTCCAAGACCGGTCTATTCCCCGACGGCAGCCGAGTTGCACAGCAGTCCAAGACCGCTACGTCGGAGCTTGACTGGAAGGGTCACGCCCAGGTGCGCTGACTCAGACCGATATTGCGGCGCAGACGCCCGGCACTGCGGTGCCGGGCGTCTGTTGTTGGTGTTCGACGATCACCATCCCACCGCAAAGCTCTTCCTGTCGGAGAGAAAGCGGCGGCCGGCACCGCGGTACCGGCCGCCTGCTCGGGGAATATGCTCGATTGGCAACGTCAGGGTTTAAGCGGAGGTCGGGGTCCGTCCACAGAGGCCGCCGGGGGAACGGCCACCGCTGCCGCTGCCAATATCAAACATGTATTCGATTCTAGGCGGCGGCGGAGCGGCCTGTCAAACGCTTGTTTGATTCTATCTTTTGAACACTCGCCTTCGTGATCGTTCTAGCGAAATAGTTGCAAGTAGACAACTGATTCGTTTGGATGTAGCTCCATGAGCACCGCACGGCCGCGCGTGATGACGCAGCAGATGGAAACCCTCTTGAGTACGGCGCGGATCTTCGGCGCCATCACTGCTGAGGCCGTTGCGCAAGTTGGGACGGGCGTCACGCTGCCGCAGCTCCGGGTGCTGGTACTGGCATCGCAGCCGGGCCACCTGAACGCAACCGGTGTAGCGGAGGCTCTTGGCGTCCATCTCTCCTCCGCCAGCCGCATCTGCGACCGATTGGTCCAAGCCGGACTCCTCGATCGACGCGATCTGCCGCGGGACCGGCGCCATGTCGAGCTGACCCTCACGCCGGCCGGCGAGCGCCTGCTGGCAAGCATCAATGATCATCGACAGGAAGTGTTCACCCGCATTCTGCAGCGCATGAAGCCCTCTGAACGAGAAGCGCTGGCCGAAGCTCTGTCGGGCTTCGTCGCGGCCGCCGCGGAGTACGGCGCGCGGCCATCTGCCTCACCCTAGGCACTTCAAGGAGGGCTGAGAAAAGTTGCCTCATTTGTAGTACTGCAATTATTGTCTCCGGCCAATCACCGCGCCACCATGAGAGGTGATCATTCCCGAGCTACGGAGGCTTGATGTGAGTAGCGGAACAATTACCGTCATCCTGATCGTGGCGATCATCGTGATCGCGGCAGCGGTTGTGCTGTTGAGTGTGCAGGCTCGCAGGCGGCGGACGGCGGCGAGTCACCACATCGGCCTTCCTGAGCTGGGGTCACTGTCGAAGGCCGCGGATGCCAGTGAGACTGAGGTTCGCACTGCGAAGGATCACACCAGGGGCACGACCAAGGACCATGTGTCCTAGCGCTGGACGGCTTCGGCTCAGGTACGCGGGGCGGTGAAGATCGCCTCCATCTTGTCGATGCACTGCTCCAGGCCGGCCTGAGACACATCGCGCGCCTCCTCGGTGGCATAGCCGTGTTCCACGACCGTCATCTTGGTCTTAGCGTCGCCGAGATCATCAAAAGTCACCAGGTGCTCACCGTCGTCGGGGATTCCGGGTGGCATTCCAAGATCAGCGGGCAACAACCGGTTGCCTTGCGGGTCTGCGAAGTTGAACACGTACGCGATGCGAGCATGAGGCACGACCTCGGTATAGGTCCAGGTGCTGTACATGTCTCCACCGCCGAACTCCGCCGGGGCCCGCATTGCCACCAAGGTCCGCCCGCCGACGCGAAGATCAACATCGGCCACTGGACAGCTGAAGCCGGTCGGTCCCCACCATTGCTTCACAAGATCAGACTCACTCCAGGCACGCCAGACCTGCTCCGGTGGGACCGAGAAGCCCCGGGTCACCACAACGTCGAACGTCTCACTCATCAGTTCCCCCAACTTCACTCGGGTCGATTACCGGCCGTGCCACCAACCTGGTACGGCGTCGTGACTCCCTCATACATCAGATGAGCCACCATGCCATCCGCGGCGTGCTTGAGATGGTGGCAGTGGTCGAGCCAGATGCCGGGGTTTGTGGCCACGAACGCGATGTCGTACGTCTCGTCATCGAGTACGTTCAATGAATCCACCCACCACGGGCTGCCGGTGGCGGCGACGCCGTTACGGGCGAGTACCACCGCGTGGTGGCCGTGCAGGTGCATCGGATGCACTTGGCCGCTGTGGTTGTCGATATGCATGGTCACGATGTCCCCCTCTTGGACCACGTACATCGGCACATGCGGATAGAGGTGCCCGTTGATCGACCACCAGAGTCCCGGCAGGCCACGCACAAAGCCCGGTCGACGCCCGATCGAGTACTCGAAGCGCCGATCCGCCGTTGCTGGGTCAAAGCTCAACGCCGTCGGACTTCCGTAGCCCAGCAGATCGAGGCTGGTTGCCGGTTGGGGCGGAGCCGCTGGAGCCTGAGCGCCCAGAATGACAGCAGTGCCTTTGGACACTTGGACGCGTACTCCTCGGCCGTCGCTCGGCATGGTGATGCCGAGATCGGCACGGCCACCTGCCGTAACCGTCACCGAGCGCTCCGTCAGGTCCGTCGGAGCGTTGACCTCATAACCATCGATCGCGAGCACCCGGAACGGCGTATCGGTCCAGGTCTCAATCGGACCGTTGTCGGTGTTGATCACGCGAATCCGTACCCGCTGTCCGGGATCGGCCGGCACTCGTAGATCGCCGGCAGCGCCATTGATCGTCTTGGTGCCTTCGTAGGTGTGGGCAGTGGCGATCACGTCGACCGGCTCGCTCTTGCCGGTCTTCGGCAGCACCACCAGGGTCCCGAAGAGTCCGCCGATCACCTGCGGATTGGAGACCTGGTGGGAGTGATACCAATACGTCCCAACCTGATTGGCCACGAAGCGATAGGTGAACTCCCCGCCGATCGGCACCTCGTCCTGGGTAACACCCGCCACCCCATCCATGGCCGCGGGTACGTCGTATCCGTGCCAGTGCAGCGTGATGCCATCCTTGACCGAGGCGTTGCGGAGGTGTACCTCGATCAGCTGACCTTGGTGTGCGGTAATCGTCGGGCCGGGTGAGGTGCCATTCAGGGTGTAGCCAGCAATTGACCGCCCGCCGATGGCAAGGTTCTGCTGTTCCGCAACCAAGTCCACACGTACGTCGGCCTTGCGGGCCGTGTCTGCCGCCAGGTCGGTGATCGACCGATCAGTCGAGCCGTGACCGTGGCCGCCGACGGGACCCCCGCCGTAGTCGAGGGTGCCCATGCCCATCACCGAATAGCTGCTGCCCACCAGGCTCGACTGCCACAGCCAGGCAAGCGGTGCGAGGACGACAACGGTGGCCACCACCGAGACCACGAGCCGTACCCGCGTCGAACGACTGGCCATCTTTCGTGTCGCCGTCAGGCGACGGTCGCTGGCACCGTCTCCTCGACGACTACCGGCTTGCGCGCCCGCATCGCGGCCATCACGGCGACTCCGAAGAGCGCCAGCGCCACTGCACCATGCACCGCGCCCATCACGGCCGTCAGGTGTGAGAGCACACCGAACGCGATCTGGAGGATCGTGCAGACGAGGACGATGACCGCCCATCTGACCCCATGTGGAATCTTGGCGAAAAAGGAGACGACCAACAAAGCCAGCGCCAAGAGCAGGATGAAGCCAGCATCAAGCGCATGGAAGATCATCGCTGCGGTGCCGGGAGCGCCGGTGTCGAACGCTGCCGCGTCGAGCGTGCCGCCTGTCTCCATCCAGTTCAGCTGCGCGAAGACCGCATAGCCGATCGCAGCCGACTGGACGGCAACCATCACTGCGATGGCATAGGCAAGCACTCGATACACCGTTTTCATGGGTTTTCCCCTTTGACTCAGTTCCGATCCGCCCCCCGAATCAGACACCTTAGGAGCAAGGATGCCGGAAGAACCTGTGAAAAGACGGCAAATTTGTGCGGATTCTGAAGTCACGATTCAGACCTGGCCGTCCGGCGGCCGCAAGTTTCTTCAGGCACGCCTTCGACGGGCTCCGTCCACACATGGCAGGAGGCCCGCCACTGGTGTGACGAGCCTCCCTCTCACAGGGGATCGGCCAGAAAATCGGTGAGCGCTTCCGTCAGGGCGCCGGGGTTGTCCTCTGCTACGTAGGGACCGGAGTCGATAGCGATGACGCGTACATCTTCGGCCCATCCCTTCCAAATGGCCAGCGAATCGCCGAAGAGCATCTCGATATCGCCGTTGCCGGCTAGCACCACGAGCGTCGGGCAGCCGATGGTGCGCCCGGCGAGCCGGTCAGCACGTTCGGCATCCCGGTCGACACTCAACGCCGCGCGATAGTCCTCGAGCATGGCCCGTACCGTCTCGGGATCATTGATCGCCTCGACCAGCTCCGCGTAGTTCTCGGCACCCATCTGATAGGGATCGGGCTGATACCAAGCGAGTGGGTCAGCAGAGATCACCCGCTCCGGCACCTCGGGCTGGGCCAAGAAGAACCAGTCAAACCTCCGCTCGGCAACTCGCGCGTCACACCGCTCCAGAGCCTCGATGATCGGCACCGCCTCAATGATTGCAAGCCTGTTCACTCGGCTCGGATAGTCCATCGCCAGACGGAAGGCGACATTGCCGCCTCGATCATGTCCGACGACCGCGAACTGATCAAGGTCAAGCTGTGACATCAGATCCGCAAGATCATCGGCTACCTCGCGTTTCGCCTGCTGACGGTGGGAGTCCCGGATGATCGCCTTGCTCGAGCGCCCATAGCCGCGCATGTCCGGACAGACGACGGTGAAACCTGCAGTGATCAGCTGGGGAGCGACCGCATGCCAGGTGGCCGAGGTCCGGGGATGCCCGTGAATCAGGAGAATTGGCGGCCCGTCACCAGCGAGTCGGACGCGCAGCCGGACATCCCCGAGGTCGACCATCTCATCGGCAAATCCTTCGAACATGGTCACCTCCAGCCGATCGCATCATTGATCATTGAGGCCGAACGTGCTTTCGATTGTATCCAAGGCACGTGTCGCTGGGAATACAGAAAATTGCACCTGATGCGATGACTCCCGAATCCAGCCCGGATCTGATCATGAAGAGCTCGGTGATAGAAACGGGATGTGGACTATCGCACTCTTGGGCGCAGCGGCTGCGCCGTTTCCTCACTCTGCTTAGGAACCATGACCTTCGGCGTCGAGACCGACGAGGCCGGTTCACATGAACAGCTGGATGACTTCATCGAAGCAGGCGGCACCCTCGTCGATACCGCCGATGTATACGGCCGCGGCCAGTCTGAGGAGATCATCGGACGCTGGTTCGCAAGCCGACCAACCGATGTCACCGAGCGCGTCGTTCTCGCTACCAAGGGCCGGTTCGCCATGGGTCACGAACCAAACTCCCTCGGACTCTCAACCCGGCATCTGACCCGAGCGCTCGATGCATCGTTGTCGCGCCTCGGACTCGACTCGGTTGATCTTTACCAGGTGCACGCTTTCGATCCATGGACGCCGCTGGACGAGACCTTGCGTACTCTCAACGGCTTCATCCAGGCAGGCAAGATCAGCTACTACGGCCTGTCCAACTTCACCGGTTGGCAACTGACCAAGGTGGTTGACCGCGCCCAAGCTCTCGGCCTGGCGCCGCCGGTTACGCTGCAGCCGCAGTACAGCCTGATCGTCCGCGAGATCGAGTGGGAAATCGTGCCTGCTGTCCTGGATGCAGGCATGGGAATGCTTCCGTGGAGTCCTCTGGGTGGCGGCTGGCTGTCCGGCAAGTACCGGCGCGACGAGCGGCCCACCGGCGATACCCGGCTGGGAGACGACCCCGAACGCGGCATGGAGGCGTACGACCGGCGTGGCACCGAGCGCACCTGGAATGTGATCGACGCCGTCCAGAAGGTGGCCGAAGATCGCAGCGTCTCGATGGCAGAGGTGGCCCTGGCCTGGGTCACGGACCGGCCGGGTGTGACGTCGACGATCCTGGGTGCGCGTACCACCGAGCAACTGGAGGCCAACCTGCGCTCAGCGGACCTGCACCTGAGTGCGGAGGAGACCGCGGCGCTGGATCAGGCGAGTGACCTGCACGCTACCGACTACCCGTACGGCGAGCTGGGAGTCGACCAGCGCGACCGGAATCTGGCAGGCGACTAGGCCGATGCGTGCATTCAGCGGTATGACCAGACGGGTGTGAGAACGACGCCAGCTGTCAGCCCGAGCGGTTCGGCCTCGCCACCGTCGACAGCCACGAGGTAAACGTCGTAGCTCTTGCTCGGCTCGCCGGATGCGTCACGGTTGGAGATGATCATCAGCTGCCGGCCGTCCGGAGACCAAGCAGGTTTCTCATCCACAGCTCGACTCCTGGCAACCGGCCGTACGCCGGAACCGTCGGCTCGCATCACATAGACATCAAGGTTGTCGTTCGATACCCGACGCCGGAAGGCGATCATGGTCCCATCTGGTGACCATGACGGGTCGGCATCGCTGCCAGCCTTGCGGTCGGTCAATTGCACCGGCTCGGACGAGCCGTCCATCGCCACGGTGAAGATCGACCCACCATTAGGTCCGCCCCGGCTGTCCCGACCCCAATAGGCCACGGTACGACCGTCCGGAGAGATCATCGGGTCTTCGATGCGCGGCTGCCGGGTCTTGAGCTCACGTACTACGGTGCCATCGAGTTTGATCACCAGGAGTCTGTCTGGCCGGCCATCCACCCGACACTCAACGACCATGATCGACTGATCCGCCGGGCCCCACGAGACACGCGTGATCTGTCCGCAGCCCCTCGGCGGCGACTTGATCAATGCACGATCACCGCTGCCGTCGGAGGCCATTGTCCGCAAAGTGCCCGCGACATAGTTGATGTAGATGATGGTTCGCCGATCTGCTGATAGCACCGGCCAGGAATTGCGGCCTCCCACAGAAGACCGAAGGGTGTGCGGCGGCGCCACTCCGGACACGCTCGCCGCGTTGAGCTGAGTGACATCGTTCCGGCCACGTGGCACTACGAATTGACGCGCAGCCAGCGGCTCGGCGGCTGGAAGGTCCACACCCGCGTCCGGAGTCGGTCTCTGTGTGCTGGTCGGCCCGACGCTCACCGTCGCCGACTCAGCGTCCGCCGGAATAGGGACGGGCTGCTGCGCGCCAGTGGCAAGGAGGCCAGCCACCACCCCCGCACCAACGGCAGCCACCGCGGCGACGACGAGCCAGCGGGGCCTCACCCTGGCTGCTGATTTCGCCGGAACCAGCGTGGGTTGGGCCGGCGACTGCTGACTATCAGGCGAGCGCTGGTTAGCGAGTGACTGCTGACTATCAACCGGAGATGGCGATGACGTCGGCTTCGGCTCGGCAGCAACCTGCGTCGCCGCATCAGGAATTCCGGCCAGCACCAAGGCCTCCCACAGCTGCAAGAGCCGGCCGGACTCCCAGCTCGCCGGATAGGTCACCTGGACCGACGCCGGTTCCTCTCCGAGTTGTTGCTTGGCAGTCTCGACGACGCTGCGCAGCGTCTCGCCCAGCGATTCAGTGCGAAGCCA
>Ga0081455_10006208_pt1 | contig 12881 bp, 14 predicted proteins | sample TabmetS3T2R1_FD_70207 | JGI IMG/M metagenome (GOLD analysis project Ga0081455, IMG submission 70207) | Tabebuia heterophylla rhizosphere microbial communities from the University of Puerto Rico - S3T2R1 | ecosystem: Host-associated > Plants > Roots > Rhizosphere ... | reverse complement strand
GAGTGCATTCGTATTGAGTAGTTGCATACACAGTCCCCTATTTTCGCACCACTTTCACCTCAACCCCAGGTGGGGCCGAGATCGTCACTTCCACCACAGGCTTTGAAGGTACCGGGACGATGTTCCCCGTCCACTCCTCCTTCAACCTCGTAGCCTCTCCAACGAACGAGTTACAGTCCACATCCCCACCCACCCCTGGGCAGTCTTGCGGCTGTGGCCCACTCACGCCATCCGTATACTGCCACAGCCAATAACGGAACCAAATCTGTTTCGGCCACGTCGGATTGGCGCTATAGTGCGCTAACCACAGCCTATAGTTGGCCAGCCAAGCGATCATCTGATTGCCAACCTGTTGCTTGATCACGCTCCCACTATAGATCACCACTCGCTGGCCAGTTAACCTAAACACCTCCTCGCAGAATGTCCGCAGGTCTTCCAGCGACACCCCATCATCTTCGTGGTCCACGCACAGCAGCACCCCAGCGGTACGACCCACAGCATTGATAAAGTGTGCGGCCTGCTTCCTCATATCGCCCGGACGCAGGAAGTGATACGCCCCCCACAGGAGGCCAGCCCCCTGCGCCTCCTCTCGCGCCCGCGCATACGTTGGGTCGGTATAGTCGTCGTCCTCGGTAGCTTTATAGATGACGCCCACTATACCGGCCGCCTTAATCTGCGCCCAACTAGTAACCGTATTATGATGCGAAAGATCGAGTACCAACCGATTGACCGCTTCAGCCATCACCACTCTCCCGTTAAAGCTCGTAGCAGCAACCACACGACGATGATTGCCGCTACGGCTTCTAGTGGTAAATAGTCTCCCTCAGGCATTACAGGCTAAAACTAATCCGGCCTGTAATCTGGTCGAAGCGCATGTTCTTCGGGTCGATACCCAAAACCGGCTGGACATCGCCGAAATCCACGTGCTTATAGTCTACGCCCAGCCGCACCCTCTGGCTGAGCTTGTACTCTAAGCCCGCCCGCACGTACCAGCCGGTCAAGCTAGCCGTTGTATTAAAGGGCGATAAGGCCGTCACATCAACCACCTCGCCCTTCTGATGAGCCCACGCTACACCGCCGCCAACGCTGGCCAAAATATACTCCCCAAATAGCACACCAACATTGGCTCCTGCGTAGGCCATCCAGTCGACCTTCTGCTGCAAGGTGGCGACGGTCGGTCCATCATCCACCACCGCTGGGACTTCCTTCTTGGCCTTAAAGCCCATGTACTGGATGCCAATCTCTGGGCCAATAACGAAGCCGCCCAACTGGCCATAGTAACCGATATGGCCGCCAACGATCGCGCTATTGTCGTCGAAGTTCACGCGAGTCGCATCCTCCCCACTTCCGAAGATTGGGTTGAACGCGCCTAGGTTCATGCCGCCATGGATGCCGAAATACATTCCGGCCCAACTCTCCTGCACAACTTGCGGCACCGCCTGCGCTTTCCGCACGGGCAGGTCGGCCGCCCACGTCGCGGCCACACCTACAGCCAGCAAGATCAACGCTAGCCCTCCAGCCTTAAACCACTTCATGCTCCTTCTCCTCTGCGTTGGGGGGACCTCTATTGGTCCCCATGGGTAGCCATCACGAAGCCATTCATATCCCATTAATAGTACTCCTCCACGATAACCACGCCAGGGCCACCATCGGCCCCAGCAACAGTCCCGGCCGCACCTCCCGCACCTCCCGCCCCAACCACATACGCAATCGAGGCTGCCGGCGACGAGATAAACAGTTCGCAATACTCGCCAGCTCCACCCCCACCACCACCACCGTTCCCCCCACCGCTATCTCCAGCGCCACCGCCACCCGCACCAGTGTTGGCCTTGCCAGCCAACGGGGTCGTGGAAAGCGGACTACCTCCTCTACCAGACCCACCAAACGGGTTAACACCACCATTGCCGCCTGGAGAAGGGTCTTGTCCTCCACCACCATTATCCCCATCGCCGCCAGAAACTCTAAAGCTCGCGGACCCACTTCCGCCAGAACCACCAGTCCCACCAGTACCGTTATTGGCGTTTCCTACACTTCCTCCTACCCCACCAAGCGCATTAATACCGTTGAAGCTACTAGTCCCTCCAGTCGAACCATTATTCGCATCTCTCCCGCCGCCGCCTCCACCCCCACCGCACCACCTAGCTTTAATAGCAGTACATCCCGCCGGCCTACTCCAATTTCCCGACCCGCTCAGGAAGGTCTGCACTGTTACTCGGGGTCCAGCGAGTTTCGGATTAGTTACCGCTCCATCCTGGATTTTGATGGCGGTAACCGCATCGGTCGCCAATTTCGGATTGGTAACATTCCCGTCAATAATCTCAGCCGTACCGACGGAATTATCCGCCATCTTCACCTGGGTGACGGCATTCGTCTCCAATTCAGCCGAGCCAATGGATGCCCGCATCACCCCCGCGATCCACAACGACCCGGTCCACATCACCACTGCCACATCATAGCGGCGTGTCAGGACCAAATTACTCGCGCCATTTATCGTGCCGACAATGGTAACCGCATTGGCCGTGGCGTCATTCTTAACAATCGCGATGGTCCAGCCGTCGTCCCCGGCCGCCAGCGACGGCAGGGTCAAATTGATCGCCCCGCCGGTAGCATCCCCCACAAGCGGGGAATTGTTCTGGTCGGACGACAGGATAGTATAGGGGCCCGTCTTGGTCTGTGACCTCGGAAACCGAAACGCCCTACTACCGTTCGGAAACGTATTCTTTAATACCGACTTTATAAGTCGGAGATGGTCGTCAGCCTGCGACCGGCTATCGACCGCCCCCACCGGGTTGGCTGTATCCAAATCGTTAACAAAGGTTGCAGATTCCAGCCCCATTGCTCGCTACGCTCGCAAGCGTCTCCCTAAAGCTGCTCCCCCATATGCAAGGGGAAATCGTCCAGCTCACGCTGAATGGTCTCTTGGAATGCCTCTCGAAGACCCGTAGTCTGCAACGCATTAAAGATAGACACCGCATCCTTGTCCCGCAGGTCGGCCGCAATAATACTTCCCGCATCGCCGATGAGCAGGTCGGGCGCATACTTCAGCCACAGGTTCTCGATATTGGTGCTCAATATCTGGTCATGCTGGTAATATGACCAAGTGGCGGTATAGCTCGTATCGGGGGTCGGGAAGAACCTCAAGGTAGATGTCCGTAATACGTACGCCTTCCCAGGCACCCCATTTCCCACATCGCCGAAAAGAGCAATCGCCTTATCCAGGTCATAGCGGGGGATGAATGTTGGTTTGGTCTCTCCAGGCACGGTCAGTTTAATCTTCTCCCCCTCGCCCGTGCGCCAAAAATCGACCGGGATGGTTACATTCGGGTTAAGACTCACGATACTAAGCGGCTGATCTTCTTTCAGCAGGAACCACGGCGGGGTCAGCCCCACCTCCCGCTTCCTCTGCGCCTCTTTCAGCGCATCGACGATTTCATTATCCAGGTCCGAGCGGAAGGCCAGACCCCTCTTTATCCGCGCCACCGCGGTATCGCGGTCCATGACCTACTCCTTAACGCCCCACGCCCAGACGGTCGTAACTCCACCCGCCCCCACTGCCGCCAGCGACACCGTGATATCGACCCCCTTCGCAGTCGCAGGCAGCGGCGGGTCGAAATTAATCACCGTTCTAGCCACTGCTGTGCCCGCACCCACGTCCACATCGGCAGTTAATGGGCCACCAACCACTCCAGTTACCGTCAGCGTGACGTCAGTGGCCCCTGTCGCCCTCGCACTGACAGCAAACCCGGCCAGATGCGCCAACTTATCCGCCCCAGGCGACAGGGTCGCAGTGGTTACCCCTGTCGTGCCATTGGCCCCATTGGCCATATTACATGCTGCTTGCATTGGATGCCCTCCACAGGGGGCGTTGGGACAACCCGCCCCAACTCCCCTTGTTGCCCCTTACACCGCCTTCCAGCCCAGCGCCCCTGTCAGACCTGTGCAAATCACACTGACCGCACCGCCAGCCGGGGTCGCAATAGCGGGGGTAAACGCACCCCCGCCAAAGAAGTTCAGGGTGACCACCGTCGTCGCCGCCTGATCGCTAGCGATATACAGTATCTTGCCGACATTCTTAGCCACTGTCGAATCCGGCAAGCGGATGGTCACCGCACTCGCCCCCGCATGGATGAGAATAGGAGGAATATCATCCCCCAACTGCTCAGCCGCGGTAAACGTCTTGTACAGGCGCTTGCCCTTCGTAGCAGTTGCAAGCGTGGCATCTTCCAACTCTGGGCTATCAAGTCTCTGTCTCATGGCCAACTCCTTTCCCGCTGCGCGTCACGCGCTACGCGTTACGGTTAATATTGCCGATATACGCCATGGTCAGGCCGCCGGCATCGACCAGGATCCCGCACTCCGTCTGGATGAAGCCCCTTCTCAGGTCTTCATCCTCAGTCTGCACGTCATCCTTGGTCTTCGTATCACGACCCCGCAGGTAAACATACTTCAGGGCCGCGAAATCGACGATCTGCATCGCATTCGCGTACATCGGGTGAGCGCTCATGAGCGGATGCGACTTCAGCATTAATCGCCCCAGGGGCGTAATCAGCTCCTGGAAGTCCTGGCCGTAGACCGTCACGGTCTTGCCCAGCTCAATCTTTGCGGCCGCCTGGCCCTGGATGCCCTGGCCCATGGTCAACCGGGCCTGGTTCCCGCAGTAGGCGAACCGTGTATCCCCGCCCCCAGCATCGAAATCGAATACCGGCTTGATGGCGTTGATGAGGAAGTTAGAGAACGTATCACCATTGTTGAAGCCGCCGCCCGAGTTGGCCATAATGGTGATATTGGATGCGGGAAGGAACGTGCGAATCCCGCCGAAATACCGTAACGGCTTCCCATTCGCGCCGACGGTCTCAAACCGCTTGCCGAACAGAATCGCCATCTCGATATCCCGCGCATGGTCGAACGACTTCCTCTTCTTATCATTCGACCACGTATCGCCGGTACGGGTCTCGGTTTGATCCGCCGTCCCGGTTAATTCGTAGGTGTTCTTGAAGATCTGCGTATAGTTGAAGAACTTCTGCGGGTTACGGCTAACCGCCTTGGGAGCGGCCGTGCCTTCCGCATACGCGCTTCCGATCAGCGTCAAGAACGAATCGTCCGCGATGGTTGCAGGCGTCGTGCCGGCCACCCCACGGACCGCATTGAACTGCGTCGCGCTGATCACGCTATCCACCTGGATATACTCCCTGGCGAACGTCGTGCTCAACTCGATGTTGTTGGCTTCGCCAACCGCCAGGATATCCCCCGGCTTCAGATGGGTGGCGTTGCCATAAAGCAAGTTCATCGTGGTAGGGCCAGGATCGGCGCTGTCCACGTTGATCAGTGTATCGCCGGCCGCAGCCGCCCCATTCACCTGCAAGCGGATCGCCGTCTGGCTCTCCGCCCACCAACTGAATTCGGCGTCCTTAACCGACTTCTTGCCGGCCTTCGAACTGAGTCCGAAAATCGGCGCACTTCCGTTAGGCTGGAAGAACAGGATGCTCTCGCGAAAGTCTTTCGGTCTTTCACTGTCACTCCAGTCTCCAGTACCCCGGATGCCCTGTACTGCTGGCATCGGCTACCTCCTACAATTCCTCTTCATCATAGTCCCTGCCCAACCCCTCGAACGGATTGGCCCCGGACTGAGCTGCTCTCCGGCCGGATTGGGCCCGCGGGCCACCACCTCCCGTACCGGCAGGCGTAAACACCTCGACCTGCTGTCGGATCCCCGGACGTTGCTGCCCGGCCGCTCCCGATTGCGCACGTCGTGGCTGTTGGCCACCATTACCGCCTACCGCCGGAGGCCGATAGCCGCCCTGCAGACCAGCTGCTGTCGCGACCATCGTCCCAACGTCCCTGATGAAATCCTGGACGCTTGCCTGCGGGTACATCTGGCGGTAGACCCTCCCAAATTGCAGCACCTGACTATGGTGTTGGTCTCGGTCGAGTCCAGGCCACGCCTGGTAGAAATCTCCTTCGGCCCGCATACTGCTGCCGAACTTCTTCATCTCGCCCCGCATCATGGAGGGCATCTGCTGCATCATCCAATTAATGGACGACGTGTACGCCTCATACCACACGCGGGCGGCCAAATTGGGCAACTGCGCCACGAAATCCTTCTCTATCGCCTTGACATCGTCTTCGCTCAAGGCGAACCGCATCTTGGAGACCGCGTCGATGATCTCACTCCGCTTCTCGACCATCGTATCGAGGAAGCCCTCGACCCCCGGCCGCCTCTGCGGCTCTTGCCTTTCCTGCGGCTGCGGCTCTTGCCGCTGGGGTTCCTGCCGCTCAGGCTGCTGGGGCTCAGGCTGCTCAGTCTCCTCTGGCTCCTGGACCTCCGGCTGCTCGCCCGTATCGACGGTCTCGATGTCTGTATCATCGCCGGCCGTGCCCAGCGCACCCCAATCGAACCCACCAGCATCGGGCTGGGGACCTCCATCCAGCGTAGGCGCCCGACCGCTATCTGGCCTAGCAGGCGCCCCTACATTCCCGCTCGACCCAGTCAACCCAGCCGACCCGCCATCGCCGCCCGCGCCTGGGCCGCTCCCACCGTCAGCATTCTGCCCACCCGGCCCGGCCGCTCCACCACCACCAACTCCCTCAGGAGCCCACCACTTTTCAATCATCTTCATTGCCGTTTCTCCTCCGGTTTTCGCGAATAATCGCCTGGGCACTCTCCACCGCTGCTCCAGGCATCTGCATGATATATTTCAGCATCATGATCCCGCCACAGACCGCCTCTTTCTCCATCACCCTCGCCATCGCGTCGCCAACAAACCCATCTACCACGGCTGGCGCCTCTAGCCGCTTCCTCTCCGTCTCCAATCGCGCCTCAATTATCTTTACGAAGAATTCCCAGCCCTGGGTCTCCATCATCAGCTTGATAGCCCTACCGACCCTAACCGCCTGGGCTTCATCCTCGGTCATTAGTGCATCATTGAGTTGAGGCCGGACATCGACCCGGCGCTGGGCGGACTCGCTCCATTAGCCTTCGGCCGCGCAGGCGGCTTCGCTCCAACCCCACCCGGCCGAATAGGAATCAAATTGCCCATCTGGGCCTGGGCCGCCAACTGCTGCGGACTCCCCACTTCCACTTTGAACTGATTGAGGTTCTTGATGCCCGAGAGCTGCGCGACCCAGCCGAAAATCTTCGCGATATCGTACTTCATCATGACGGCCGGCTGCTGTGCCATCCCCGCCATGATCTCTTTCCACAGGGTCGCCTGCTGGAACCGATCCACCGGCAGCGACCCATCAATGGGCACGAACGTATAGAAGCCCGCAATATCGTCCGGGCTCACATTGATAAAGTTCTGGCCAGCCTCCAGGACCAAATCGCCCACGATCTTAAACTTCTTATCCGCGCCATAAAACTGCTGGGAATTTTGCACCAACTTCTGCGAATGCTGGCTGAAACCCGCTGCGGACATATACTCACTGATCGTTTTCAGCCGATTAACACCGAACGAGGTCGAAGTGCGGACCTCCGTGGCGGTCTTTCGGCCGCTCAAGAGCATCCCCATAATCTGGTCGTTGATGCCCAGCGCCCTCTCGCCGATGCCATATACCGTCTGCATATCATTCACGTTGCTGCGGGTGACATCATTCACCGGCACCTGCATAAAGAATTTCCGCACGTCTTGGCCAAATGCCTCCGGCCGCAATCGGTATAGGAACCCAGGACCTCCAGTTTCTGTATCCTTCATAACGAAGGCCGAGGGGTCCATAATGAATTGATTATTCAGCGCAGCCCGCACGTTGAAGAAATGGACATTCAATAGCCAGTCCAGCGTCTGCTGGACCATCCCGATGATCTCGGGAATTCCACGATTCTTCTGCCCATATCCCTCGACCTCGCACTCCAGCATATCAAATGGGAAACGATTATGGAGCAGGCCCAGCGGCTGCGCCCCCATAATGACGCTGTAGTCGGCCGTGATGGTAAAGACCCATTTCTGCGGAATGTTCAGCCGGCCGAGACCCCATTCTTGGGGCACCAGGTCCACATACACCTCATACGCGTTGACCTTGGCGGGATGCTTCATCCCATCGGAGCCCTCGAACGAGGTCTGGTCGTCGGGCTTCTCCAACTGGCCGCTACCACGGGCCTGGAACTGGCCCTGGTTACTAGCAGACAGCTTATCGGTGTTCATATAAAAACCCCGGGCCATCCGCCGCAGGACCTCATTCCACAATATGCGCTTCCGGACAGCTACGAACTCGCCCTGCTGGAATTTGTTGCGGGGGACGCGAGGATCGGTCAGGAAGTCCAGGCCATAGACGTTATATATACGGTTGCCCTCGTAGCCCTCGATCTCGGTGGTGACCTGAAGCTCTCGGCCGGTCGGCTGGCCGCTCGCCTCATCGATCTCAGGAATAATCTCCCCCATGGTGATGACGTCCTTGTCCCAGAACGTCCCAATAATGCCCTCACCATATTTGCCCGCATCGTAGAGCCAGATGTAATACGGCGCCATCATCTCGCCGATCTCGACCTGGTAGCCGATAAGGGCCTCCATGGCCAAAATCTGCTGCTCGCTCTCTCCATGCCGTCCACTATACTGATGGACCGGGTTACGCGCAAAGAACACGCTGGTCCAGTAGGTATGGGCGGCCATCAACATGGCATAGGAATACGGGACCTTGATGGTGGTATATACAGGCGTGCCTTCGTTCTCCCGCCGGGTCCTGCGCTTTGCATCTGCCACACTCTCCGGGACGAAAGCGAGTATCTCGTCCTCCGCCTTGCGGTACGACTCCTCATGGTTATTGGCTGCCGACTCCGCAAACTTGATGCGGTCGGTGAGCATCGTCACCAACTTATTATGCAACTGGGAGCCATATGGGATTTTCAGCGTCGGCATCTACGGGCACCTCCGGATGGACGCCTCGCTAATCCTCTTATCCATGTCGCCGTGGATGGTAGGGTCTGGATTCTGCCCCTGCTTCATGGGGCTAAGATTCATAACCCCGATTGCAAACATATCCAGCACATCGAAGTAGTCGCAATTAGCAAAAGTATTCCATTGTTCGATAAACTCGCTGGATTCAGGGCCGGTCCAGACGTGGCCATAGGCGCCCGGCCCCGCCAGGGTACTCGCAATTCGGTTAAACTTGTTACGCGGGTCAACAACCGGAATAACGGCGAAGTAGGTACCACGGGCTTTCATCTCCGTCTCGAGCAGATACTTCAAGACGCGCTGATACGCCACCGCCTCGACGACAATTCGCGCCACCTTATACTTTATCGCGAGTTCGAAGGTGGTTGCGATTGTCCAGTTGGGTTCGTGCCCTCGCTGCGTTTTGTAGTCGAGGAGGTGATAGTCGTCCTCCCGCATCCCAACAACCCCGACCGCCTCAAATGCCTTTCCATGCAGGCCCTTAGCCACTTCCCGGTCAGACGGTGGAGGTACTGGATCAATCGCAAGGACATTGAAGGTTTCGCCAATGGCTGGACGCTTGCCATCCCGGCCATAGAGCTTGAGCCAAAAAGGTTTGAATTGGCTGGTCTCTGCGCTGACAAGTTTCACCTCATATTCGCGAACGAACACGCTCAGCTTATTCTCATGGATATACTGCTTCTTCAGGGTTCGCAGCTCCGCCGTGGGCTGCCGCTCCGGCCAAGCGCTCTCCTGCTGATCCGTCGGCTTATCCATGGTGGCGTGGGTCCAGCACGGAAACATAACCGTGCGCCAGCGGGGACTCTTAGCTGCCGTACTACTCACGTCCTGGCCGTGGATTGGCGTCTGGAGCATCGCCATTTTCGCGTTCGGCGCCTCGACCGACGGGGCCAGCGAGTTCGCGACCGCGCCGAGGACGAGGTCCGTGATCTTCTCCCTCTGCTCAAGGGTAAGCGCGTTTTCATCGGTGACCACATCGTCGAGAATGATGGTGTCGGGCCGATAGTCGTCGAAATTGATACCTCTAATGTTAGAGGTAATGCCAACGCCCAGGACCCACACGCTATGATCCAGGACCCGATTGCAGATTTGCAGTTCGTGCTCTTGCTTCTTTTCCCCCATCTCCAGCCCGAACGTCCCGGCGAATTTGGGGTTCTTCTCGACCGCATTCCGCAGCCACCGCACGCTTCTTATCGCATGGCCCTCGGATGCGCCGATATATAGGATCGTTCGGCTAATGCCGTACGCTATGCGGCGGGCCGTGAAGAGGCGTAATTTGGTGGTCTTCGCGCTATCGCGGTAGGTGCGGATATTGACGTAACGGGCGGTCGGATCGTCGAGGAGGTCGTCAATTTCCTTATGGAATTGAGGGGTCTTTTGCCGTAAGGTGTTGGGGAAGAAAGTGCGGCCGAAGACTTCTGCGTCGACGGCCGCAAGGTCTACCACCTCACGCAAAGAGACTTGTTCATTCACGACTCGCTCCGGGCTACTGTACCGGGGGGCTCTCGACCGGGATCGGGCTCTCGACCGCGAGGTTCTCGACCGAGCTCTCGACCGAAGCTTCGCTTCTCCTAAGAATCGGCGGGGATGTCTCGCCACCGGCGGGGACCTGCGCGACATCCCCCTCGACCACCTGAGCGCCTAGCATGTCCAGGGGGTCGAGCGCGCCAGCGGCGGGAAGGGAGGAGATCGCCCCGCCCCGACGCATCTCCTCGGCGGCCCGCAGCCGCTCCCGCGCGTTGGATAGGGTCTCCTTATCCACGGAATAGAAGTTGTTCTGAACGTTGACCTGCCCCGGCAACACGGGCGGGGCCGCCTTCGTCCCATAGCCCAGTCGCTCCAGGGACTTCTCCTGGAGGTCCAGCAGAACGGGCAAGGGCACCTTGTCCTGCGTCTGCTCCAGCCGCTGGATAATGCAGTCGAGGGTCAACTCCGCGACCTGGGTTACTTTCTTCGTCAGGCGTTCTTTGATGCCCTCGGAGAGTTCGGCCCTTCGAGCGTCGTAGCGGGCCCGGAACGTGTCGCTATTCGCCACGATCCGGAGCCACACCACCGACCGCCCCAGGGCCAGAGAAGCATCCTCCATCGACCCGCCTGGATTCGCCAGCATCCAGTCGATCAACGAATCGTACCACCAGGTAAATTTTCGGGGCTCCATGACATGCTGGGTCATGGATTTGTCCCCGGAGGGGGACTCGGTTAGGCGGCGAGCAAAGGTGGTGTTGACGGTAGCCATGTTGTAGCCTTTGGGGCAGCGCTATACCACATTTAGGGCGGGGGGCTCAAGGCGACAAGGGCCGCTGTGGCCGCCTAGTTCGAGAAATAGGCAGGACGATAATTGTGAGCGCAGCGAACAGGGGGCGTTGTCCCTCAGACCTGAAAAGTTTCGGGAGTGCATTCCTCCCCCCCGGAGGGGACGGGGATGGGTGGGGTGGGTGTACGGGGTCCATTGCCACCCATCGGCCGACGGGAAAAGCAAGACCCCAAAATGTGTCTCTATTAAGGCGGGCTTGGTCCCGCAAAGCACTTTGTGCTGTAAAGGACTTGGGGTGGTAGAGTGGTTGGGCAAAGAGAGAGGGGGCCGAGTGCCCCCTCCCATTCACCGCCAGTAGTGCGCTGCCGACTAGATCAAGTCGGCAGTCTTCGCGGCGCGGCCCACCTTGGCGTCGTAAGCCTTGCGGAAATCCATGTTGCTACGGACTTTCGCGGCATACGACTTGTCGCTCTTGAGTTTCGTGAGGTAGTCGGCCGCCACTGCCTGCGGCTTGCCATGGCTACGCGCATAATCCGCAACCACCTCCGCCATGATTTCGGCGTTGATAGTGGGTTCCTTCGCGCCGCCGGCACCGATATCCCTGCGGCTCTCCCACTTGCCGGCCGCCCACTCGGCCATCAGGCCATCAAGGGCCGCCTGCGCCTCCGCTGGCGACTTGGGATTCTTTTCACTGTTGATGGCGGAGTTCAGGCAATTGTGGGCGAAGGTATAGGCGCTGCGGAGGGCCAGCATACGGCCCACATCGTCGGGCTGGAACTTGTAGGTCCACGACTTGCCCAGCCAATCCACGCGCAGGGCCACGCCATTGGACTCGGTGGTTTCCTTGCCCTCCTTGTCGAGATAGACGCGCTCGGTTAGAATTTTGGGCCTGCCCGCTGAATTGGTGGGCAGGCTCGCGGCGCTCGCGGGGGCCGCTGGCTTAGCTGCGGGAGCGGCGGCGGCGGGCGCTGCGGCGGGCGCTGCGGGCTTGGAGGCTTTCGCGGCTTGCTGTGCCATGGGAAATATCCTTTTGCTAGGCAACCGGCATGATCGCCGGCAGGGCAATTCCTACCACGGCTAGGGGATAGACTCCAATCACGAATTGTTACAAGGGCAAAGCTACTGGATTTAAGGGTCTCCCTGCCATAATTACAAGGGCCATTGCCATAATCCAGCCACATACCCATTTTCCCGCCTCCCGCCCCCACAGCCGGAGAAACAGGGTATCTTTCCAGGCGGGCCGCCGATTTCGCCAGCGCGGGGCCGCCCATGCGATTCCAGCCACAGGGCTAATGCCACCTACCTGCGGCTCGCTGCGCTCGCCTACGGGCTCCCCAGCCCCATTGTTCACTTTAACGATCGCTACGACCAATCTACCCCCAGACAACCCCCGAATTGCCCTCGCACTGACCCCATACGCCAAAAACGGCTACCCCCTCCCCCTCCCCACCCCCCTGCCGCACTGCAAAATATGGCAAGAGGGCGTCTTATTTCCGTCAATCCCTACCCTATAAACCAAAAAAAAATAATAGACGTCTACAGAAAGGACACAATTGGGGGGGTCTGGGGAATGGACTATAAGAGGGCGGACATATAGGGATGGATGGAGTCCCTCGACCCCCGGCGGCTGGACGGGAATGGGGGCGGGGAGCACAATGGCCCTTGGGGCAAAACGCCCCAATGCCCCTTATGCATGGGGGCAGGGAGGGAGGGCCCCCCCCCCATTTCCTGGCGTATGGGGG
>Ga0081455_10006207_pt1 | contig 12886 bp, 11 predicted proteins | sample TabmetS3T2R1_FD_70207 | JGI IMG/M metagenome (GOLD analysis project Ga0081455, IMG submission 70207) | Tabebuia heterophylla rhizosphere microbial communities from the University of Puerto Rico - S3T2R1 | ecosystem: Host-associated > Plants > Roots > Rhizosphere ... | reverse complement strand
ACCGGCCATGTCGAGGGCCTCGTCGAGGCCGGCGCCAGCAACAATGCCAGCATCGCCTCGGGCTGGGTGCCCTCGCTGCTGTTCGGCATTCCCGGCGACACCATCGCGGCGATTGCGATCGGCGTGCTCTACATGAAGGGGCTCAACCCCGGCCCGACGCTGTTCACCGAAAAAGCGTCGAGCATGTATGCGATCTATCTGATGTTCATCATCGCCAACATCATCATGATCCCGTTCGGCATCGTCATGATCCGCCTCGCAAGCCATGTGCTGCGCGCGCCGCGTTCCACCGTGATGCCCGTCATCATGCTGTGCTGCGCGGTCGGTTCCTTTGCCATCGGCAACAACATGTTCGGCGTCGTCACGGTCGCGACCTTCGGCATCATCGGCTATGTCATGGAAGAAAACGGCTACCCGGTCGCCGCGATGGTGCTCGGCATCGTCATGGGCACCATGATCGAGCAGAGCTTCGTCACCTCGCTGATCAAGTCCGATGGCAGCGTGCTGCCGTTCTTCGAGCGGCCGATTGCCGCCATCCTCGCCGCCATGGCGATCGGCGCACTGATCTGGCCGGTGCTGGTCTGGGTGTGGCGGAAGCTCAAGCGCGAGCCTGCCGCCGCCACGGCGTCCCGCTGATCCGTGCAGGCCCCCTCGCCTGCACGGCGCGGCCGTTGTAAACCATGGCATGACCCTGCCGAAGACCGTTTCTCCCGATTTCAAGAAGCTCGCCAAGGACGTTCGCTCGGGCCACCGCGCGGCGCTGGCGCGCGCGATTACCCTGATCGAGAGCAGGCGCGCCGATCATCAGGCCGCCGCGCGCGAGCTGGTGCAGGCGCTGCTGCCCGACACCGGCAAGGCGGTTCGCGTCGGCATCACCGGCTCGCCCGGGGTCGGCAAATCCACCACCATCGACGCGCTCGGCATGTTCCTGATCGAGCGCGGCCACAAGGTCGCGGTGCTGGCGGTGGACCCCTCCTCGGCCCGCACCGGCGGCTCGATCCTCGGCGACAAGACGCGGATGGCGCGGCTGGCGAATTCGGAGGCCGCCTTCATCCGTCCCTCGCCCTCCTCGGGCACGCTGGGCGGCGTCGCCGCCAAGACCCGCGAGGCGATGCTGCTCTGCGAAGCCGCCGGCTTCGACGTCGTGCTGGTGGAAACGGTCGGCATCGGCCAGTCCGAAACCGCTGTTAGCGACATGACCGACTTCTTCCTCGCCCTGATGCTGCCCGGCGCCGGCGACGAGTTGCAGGGCATCAAGAAGGGCCTGGTCGAACTCGCCGACATGATCGCGATCAACAAGGCCGACGGCGACAATATCAAGCGCGCCAATCTGGCGGCGGCCGAATATCGCGGCGCGCTGCATATTCTTAACCCCCGCTCGGAGCATTGGCATCCGCCGGTCGTGACCTATTCGGCGCTGACCGGCACCGGCATGGACACGCTGTGGCAGAAGATTCTGGATCACCGCGCCGCCATGAACGCCTCGGGCGAGTTCGCCGCGCGGCGGCGCGAGCAGCAGGTGAAATGGATGTGGTCGATGCTGGAGCAGCGCATGATGGCCCGTCTGCGGTCTGACGCCGCGATCCGCGCCAAGGTGAAGAAGACCGAGGCCGAAGTCGCCGACGGCCGCATCACGCCGGCGGTCGCCGCCGAGCAGATCGCGGAGATGCTGCGGTGAGCGAGAAGCTACGCATTCTCGTCACCGGCTTCGGCCCGTTCCCCGGCGCGCCCTATAACCCGACGCAGCCGCTGGTGGCGCGGCTGACGCGGCTGCGCCGTCCGGCCTTTGCCGATGTCGAACTCTCCAGCCACATCTTTCCCGTCACCTACAAGGCGGTCGACCGCGAATTGCCGCTGGCGCTCGCGAAACACAAGCCGCACGCGCTGCTGATGTTCGGCCTCGCTTCACGCACTCCGCATCTCCGCATCGAAACCCGCGCCCGCAACGCCGTCACCATGCTGTGGCCCGACGCCGCGCAAACCCGCGTCCGCAAGGGTTCGATCGCTGACGGCGCCGACGCGCAACGGTTCGGTCCGCACACTGCGAAACTGCTGCGCGCTGCCAAGGCCACCGGCATCGACGCCCGCGCCTCGCGCGACGCCGGCAGCTATCTCTGCAACTACTTGAGCTGGCGCGCGATCGAATCCGTCGATGCGGATAACGGCCTTCGCCTCGCCGCCTTCATCCACATCCCGCCGCTGGCGCGCAGCGGCGCGGTCAGGCGCAAGGGTTTTCCGCGGATCACGCTGGAGGAGTTGGTCGATGCCGGCGAAGCGATGCTCTTGGAAATGGTGAGGCTGGCGCGACGGGCTTCGTAGGATGGGTAGAGCGTTGCGAAACCCACCACAACTGTCAGACCTCATCCTCAGGAGCGGCCTCTTGGCCGCGTCTCGAAGGATGAATGGCACCAGCCGGGCCACATGGTTCGAGACGGCGCTAAAGCGCCTCCTCACCATGAGGCTCTAACATCACCGGTCGGAAGCAGCGCACCCAACATTAACCCTACCCCCAACTATCGCCGCCTCTCTTCCCGGTCTTCACCATGCCCGGTCGCATTTTCGCGATACCTATGGGCCTTGCGAATGCCGCGACCTGCATTGCGCGAGGGCTATTTCACCATGGACATGAACCGCCGCCATCTCATTGGAGCGTCCGCCGCCGGCGTCGCCGGCGCGCTGGCGATGTCGCCCGATGCGGCGCGTGCCGCTCCGCCCACTTCCGCGCTCGGCCGCGACGTCACCCAGTTCGGTGTCCGCCCCGGCAGTCCGGACGATCAGACCGCGAAACTGCAGCGCGCGATCGATGAGGCGTCGCGCGCGCAAGTGCCGCTGGCGCTGCCGCCCGGCGTCTACCGCACCGGCATGCTGCGCCTTTCGAACGGCACCCAGCTGGTCGGCGTGCGCGGCGCGACCAAGCTCGTGTTCACGGGCGGCGCCTCGATCCTGCAGGGCGAAGGCGCCAACAATATCGGCCTGACCGGCATCACCTTCGACGGCGGCCGCATTCCGCTGCCGACGCGGCGCGGCCTCGTTCATTGCCTTGGCGGCCGCGACGTCCGCATCGCCGATTGCGAAATCACGGGCAGCGGTGGCAACGGCATCTGGCTCGAGCAGGTTTCGGGCGACATTTCCAACAACATCTTCACGAAGATCGAGACCACCGCGGTCGTATCCTTTGACGCGCTCGGCCTGATCGTCTCGCGCAACACCATCACCGATACCAACGACAACGGCATCGAGATCCTGCGCACCTCGATCGGCGATGACGGCACCCTGGTGCTCGACAACCGGATCGAGGACATCAAGGCCGGGCCAGGCGGCTCCGGGCAGTATGGCAACGCCATCAACGCCTTCCGCGCCGGCAACGTGATCGTGCGCGGCAACCGCATCAGGAATTGCGACTACTCGGCCGTCCGCGGCCATTCGGCGTCGAATATTCACATCACCGACAACAGCGTCAGCAATGTCCGCGAGGTCGCGCTCTATTCGGAATTCGCGTTCGAAGGCGCCGTGATCGCCAACAACACCGTCGATGGCGCCGCCGTCGGCGTCTCCGTCTGCAATTTCAACGAGGGCGGCCGCATCGCGGTCGTGCAGGGCAACGTCATCCGCAACCTGCTGCCGAAGCGGCCGATCGGCACCGCGCCCGACGACGACGCCGGGATCGGCATCTATGTCGAGGCGGACTCGACGGTGACAGGCAACGTTGTCGAGAACGCGCCCTCCTTCGGCATCATTGCCGGCTGGGGCAAATATCTCCGCGACGTCGCCATCACCGGCAATGTGATCCGCAAGGCCTTCGTCGGGGTCGGCGTGTCGGTAATGCCTGGCGCCGGCACGGCGCTGGTCAACAACAACATGATCTCGGAAACCCCGCGCGGCGCCGTGGTCGGGCTCGACCACGCCCGCACGATTACGACCGATCTGTCGACCGAAGGCGCCCAGCGCTACGCGCAGGTGGTGGTCGGGGGCAATGCGGTCAGGCGGTAGCCCGCCCTCGCCCGCCTACAGCGCGTTGCGCAGCAGCGGATAGCGCTCCTTCATCGCGTCGAGATCAAGCGCCGGAAACGATATTTCGTCCAGCGCCAGCGGATCGGCCACGGGCGGCGCGGCATCCACAACGGTGAGCTGGCTTTCCAGTGCGACCAGAACGTCGGCGGGAACATCGCGTGGCGGCGCGGCGGCAACCGGCGCGGGCTGCGGCTCCACTACCGGCTGCGGCCGAAGCTGCACCACCGGCTGCGGCTGAAGATGCACGACCGGCTGACGGTACCCCTCATCGCGCGGCAGCGGCGTCAGCGGCAGCGGCAACACTCGACGCCGGCCGAGCCAGGCCAAATCGATTTGCGTGTTGTCGAGCGCGGCCTCACGGCTCAGCAGGTCGCGCCAGGTTGCAACCGCAGCCTTGGCTTCCCGGATGTTTTCGAGAAATTCGCGTTCGGTGTGAAAGCGGCGCCAGCGCCCGGTCTCGAACAATTCAGTAAGGTATTCCAGCCGTTGCTCGGCAAGGTTGCACCAGCGCGCAACGATGTTGCGGCCACGTGCCACGTCTGCAGGATGTGCCATAAATCAGCCCGTAAGAGAGAGACGGACGCAGACGCAACCAGAGACGAATCAGTTTGGAGATCACAGGGATATTCTGTGGAAAACTTTTTGGTTGTCCAGTACGTGCAGCTACGGATCGCACCAGCAATCAAAGAAACCCGCACAAATACGGAGTTGTCACCTCAATCCACCGTCAAGCCGCACAGCAGCATGGGCACGTTGCGAAGCGCGCGCCGGCCATTGCGCGTGAGAAGACGCACGGGAAAATTGCACCTCGTGCCGACAAACGAGAAACTTGTACCCGGCAAGCAGGCGCGGCGGCGCATGCGATGCAACTTCTTCGAAAGCCTGGCCAGAAAAATAAAGACCCGTCCGGGGGGACAACCGGACGGGTCAAGCCATATGGGCGCTTGGGGTGGATGGGCGCTCGCGCCGAATATAGCCACTGGGGAGGGATTACCGCTCCCACATCATTTGGTCGCGGCACCCTCGCCAGACGTTCAAAACGCCGGGCGATTTTTTTAACGTTCTCTTTAGGGGACGATTGCCGAAAATCACCGCATAGCGGGCTTATTTCGCGGCGTTTGCGGCCGATTTGTCCGCTGCCATCGACGGCGGGGAGTCATTCAGCGCCCGGCTCACGGAAGCGTTATCGGCGGACGGGTCGAGCGCCGGCGCTTTTTCTCCCGTTGGCTTGCCCGAGGCCGAGGCAAGTGGAACCGCCGGCGCGGCGGCCGCAGCTGTCACCGCGGCAAAGGCGTCGGCTTCGCCCGCTCCGAACTGATCGTCGCGGCCGGGGGTGCCGAGATCGCGAGCGGTGTTCGTCAGGATCGCGCGAACATCGCCGGGCTTCAGTGCCGGGTTGCGCTCCATGATCAGCGCCGCAACGCCGCTGACATAGGCCGCGGAGAACGAGGTGCCCGACGTGATCTGATATTTGTCATCCGGTGCCGGCAGGAAGATATCCGCTCCCGGCGCGGCAACCGCGATGTGGTTGCCCCGGTTCGACGCCGAGAACAGTTTTTCCTGCGCGTCGGTGCCGCTCACCGCGATGACGTTCGGATTGGCGGCGGGATAGAGCGGCGGCGATTTCGCACCGGCATTGCCGGCCGCCGCGACCATCAGGATGCCGCGGGCCGCCGTCGCTGCGATGCCTCGCTCGATCAGCGGATCCTTCGGGCCTGCAAAGCTCATGTTGATGATCTGCGCGCCGTGCTCGGCCGCATAGTCCAGCCCCCGGAGGATCACATAGGACGTGCTCTCCGCGCCCTTCGATCCCGCGCCGAATGCGCGGATCGCGATCAACCTCGCTTCCGGCGCGCTACCCATCAGCCTGGCATGCGCGACGATCGCGCCGGCAATGCCGGTGCCATGGGTATGCGGGCCTTCCTTGCTGCCGAGCGCGTCAAAACTGTCGGCGACCGAGTTGGCGAGTTCGGGATGCCTGACGTCAACGCCTGAATCGATCACCGCAATGGTGACGTTCATGCCGCGGACAAGCTTGTGCGCCTGCGGCAGCCGAAGCTGGGCGACGGCGTATTGCGCGGCGTCGCCCTCGGTCGAAGCCTTCTGATCCTGCAGGAAGTAGCGGAAATTGAGCTGCACCGAACGCACGCTGCCGTCGGCTGCGAGTTCGCGGCGCACGCTGTCCACCGGACGGTTATCGACGATGCGGAACAGGCCGATGGTGCCGCCGAGCAGCGGGAAGCTCTGCGAGGAGATACGCTCCAGGCCGTGACGCCGCGCCAGTTCGTCAGCCTCGGCATTGGATAACGCGCCGTCGATTTCGGCGACGAGTTCATTCTTGATCGCGCGCAGATTGACTGCCGCCTGCGCGTTGTTGTTGCCCGATCCGCCCTTGCCCTTCTTGGCCGAAGCGCCATCGCCGCCGCCGGCCGACATGACCGGGCGATCGAAGCATTCGCCGTCGGGACCGCGCATCGCATATTGGCAAGCCGGATAGAGGTTGGGCGAAAACCGCGCATAAGGCAGCGTCGACGGCACGCCGGCGCCCGGGCGCACCCGCAGGGTCGAACTCATGGTGCCGATCCTGGTCGGCGGCGTCCGCGCGGCGGTATCGACGCTCGGGCGGGCAGCGACAGTCGGGCGCGCCGCGATGGTGGGGTTGATGCGGGGCGTTATCGTCGGATTGATGGTCGGCGTCCGCACCCCGACATTGAGGTTGGGCGTGCGCATGATGCTTTGCGCATGAACCGGCGAAGCTGCAGCCGTGATCAAAGGCAAAAGCGCCGCCGGCAAAATCAATGCCGCGCGGCGCGTCTTCATCAGCCAATTCGGGCCATCGTGAACCATGGGACCTCGGCTTTCCCGGGGCGCGCCGCAGACTCTACGGCGTTGCGACCGCCAGGCTGACGATCTTCTCGCGCTGCAGCCTGGCGAGCAGGCCGGCAACCTCGTCCTTGCTCATCGCCTTGCCGAACTGAAGGCTGAACATGCCGCCCTTGGCGCCATCGACGATCGAAGCCTGGTAATTGTCGAGCAGCGCGGTGATGTCGGCAATGCGGGCGTCGGGTGTAAACCGCACCAGCGCACGCGTCGGCGTGATGCTGCTGCCGAGATCGCGCGTCAACGGCGCGGCCGACTTCTCGTTCAGGCTCAGCGACGCGGTCTGGAACGAAGCGGTCTGGTTCTTCATCAGCACCGCGCCGATCACGCCGGCCTGCAACAATAGCAGTACGGCGCCGAGGCTCGCCGACCAGGCCAGCGTACGCGGCGACAGACTTGCAAAGAATCCCGATAACCGCGCAGACAGGCCGATCGAACGCGATGGCTCGCGCGCCGGCTCCGCATCGATCGCCGCAAACAGCTTTTGCATGGCGCGCACGGACGGCGCACCCAGGCTCTCGTTGAGGCTGATCGTCTCGGCGTATTCCTCACGGATGACGGCGTACTGACGGGCCAGTTCGGGATCGCCGGCGAGCGCTTCCTCGACGCGGCGCGCATCGCGCGCGTTCAGGGTGCCGGCCGCGTGGAAGGGCAACAGCGTCTCGACTTCGCTGGGCTCGTGATCCAGCATTTTTTTGCTCGCTGCCATCATGGCCAACCTCGCTCTATGCCTGCTGCTTTGAGCAACTCGGCCAATTTCTTGCGCGCATAAAACAGGCGCGTCTTGACGGTGTTCTCCGGAATACCGACGATTTCGGCCACCTCTTCCACTGATTTCTCGTGGTAGTAGACGAGATCGACGATCTCCCGATGCTCTGGCGAAAGTGCTGTCAGGCACTTGCGCAACGCTTCACCCGTATCCTTCTTCTGAGCCACCACTTCCGGATCGTCGGACGTGTCCTCGATCGCGTTCGCGGTTTCGTCGTCCAGTCCAACGTCCTTGCGGCGCCGAAGTGCCGAAAGGGCCTTGAACCGTGTAATCGCCAGGAGCCAGGTGGTAACGGCGGATCGGCCTTCGAACTTGCCAGCCTGACGCCACACATCGAGAAAAACCTCGCTGATGAGGTCTTCCGCAATCTGTTCGTCCCTTACGAGCCGAAGCCCGAAACGGAACACCCTGACATGGTGCCTTCCGTAAAGCACCTGCATGGCGAGCCGGTCGCCTTGAGCGATCCGAGCGATCAGAACTTCATCTGAAGCCGCCTGTGTCGCGCTCAATGGCCGTCTCGCAAGGTTGGTCGGACGGGAGTGGCCGGCGGTTCGATGGGAAGAGTGAGATTCTTCACATTACGGCAATGCCGGAATTGCATGTGTGACCTACCCCACAGACGGACATGGTCCGGCCATTTTCCGGGCGGAAACGAGCTGAGCCCCATTGTTGGTACCATAATACGGAAACACTTTCCTAAAGACGCGCCACGCCGCAACCTTATCAAGGCTTCGCCGGCAGAGCAGCATCTGCGTGACGCCGGCCGCCCCTTTGGAGGCGGGTTCCACCCTATCGGAATTCGGCAGATTTCTGCTGCGAAAACAGTGCAATGGCAGGGTTTTAACGGACCCGATTCGGCTTCAAAAGATACCAAACCTAAAGGCTTTATTCCCTAAAGTTTCGTCCGACGCATACACCAACAGCGACGGGACATGAGCAGCGCGGCTTCATTGCTTCACGGGCAAGCCTCCCACAGTGCGACCGCATATCCGGTCCGCCTGTCGCCGGAAGTATTGAAGCGCCGGGTCGGCCAGCGCCGCCATATGCTCGCGGTCCAGGGCGTCAGCTATTCGCTGATCACCTCGGTCCTGCTGGTCTACTGCTACGCCGGCACCATCCCGATCATCATCCCGTCGGCCTATTTCCTCTCTGGCATCGGATTGCTCTCGATCTTCGTCGTGTTGTCGGAAGCCCACTTCAACGACCGGTTCGAGGATCACTATCTCACGATCTTTCAGGTCGCCGGCCACGTCGTGATCCAGCTCGGCTTTCTGCTGGCGGCGCCCGGAATCGGATTTGTCTTCCTGAGCGTCGTATTCCTGATCTTCGGGTTCGGCGCGCTGCGAATGACGTCCCGGCAGGCGATCATCACCTGGACGCTGACCATGATCGGCCTGGCGCCGATCTTCCTCTTTACCAGCACCCCGATCGGCCTGCCGATCACCACCCAGACCGAGCGCGTCGCCGCCATGCTTTCCTTTGTCCTCACGATCGGGCAATGCGCCTTCGTGGGACTGTATGGCTCCACCATGCGCAAGATGCTCTACGACCGCAGCTTCGAACTGAAGGCGGCGTACAAGCGGATCGAGGAGCTTGCCGAGCTCGACGAACTGACCGGCTCGTCCAACCGCCGCAGCATCATGCGGATGCTGGAGGAAGAAATTGACCGCGCAGCCCGCGGCGGATCGCCCTGCTCCATCGCCCTGATCGACCTCGACTGGTTCAAGCGCATCAACGACGCCTATGGCCATCCGACGGGTGACGAGGTGCTGCGGACATTCTCGATCACCACCTTCGCCAACATCCGCAGCGTCGACCGGTTCGGCCGATATGGCGGCGAGGAATTCTTGCTGGTGCTGCCCGGCATGGACGCCGGCCAGGCCATGCGGGCGCTCGATCGCCTGCGCGTTATTATCGCCGAGCTCGATTGGAGCGCATTCTCGCCGGGCATGAAGGTGACGATGTCGGCAGGCGTTGCAATGCTTAATCCGAACGAGTCCTCAGACACATTCCTCGCGCGCGCCGACAGCGCGCTTTATGCAGCCAAGGCGCAGGGACGCAACCGTATTACCCGCGCCTGATCCAACATTTTCAGCTCCCTCCGGCGGTGAAGAATCCGCCGCCGGCCTTTGCTCCAGGACAGAGTCATGATTTTGAAGACCGCCACGTCTCCCTCTCCCGGAAGTCTGCTCGACGAGCTGCAGTCCACGCTCGCGCACGGAACCGTCGCTCGCCGGGTGGAAACCCTGCGCCGGGTGACCGATCTCTTCATCAACGGCGCGGTGGATTATTCGGATGAGCAGGTCGGGCTGTTCGACGACGTCTTCCAGTGCCTGATCGATCACATCGAAACCTCGGCCAAGATGCTGCTGGCCAACCGCCTGGCTCCGCTCGACACCGCGCCGCCGCTCACCATCCGCGCACTCGCGTTCGATGACATCATCGAGGTCGCGGGTCCGGTGCTGTCGCAGTCGATGCGGCTGGACGACAAGACCCTGATCGAGAATGCGCGCAGCAAGAGCCAGGCGCATTTGATGGCGATCTCGACCCGCAAGACCCTGAGCGGCGCGGTCACCGACGTGCTGGTCCAGCGCGGCAACGATCAGGTGGTCGCCTCGACCGTGAACAATCCCGGCGCGGAATTCACCGAGCGCGGCTTTACCCGCCTCGTCGACCGCGCCGAAGGCGATGACGATCTCACGACCTCGATCGGCCTGCGCCCGTCGGTGCCGCGGCATCTCTATCTGAAACTGCTCGCCAAGGCTTCCGACACCGTGCGGCAGCGGCTGGAGGCCGCCAATCCGGCTCAGGCGGCGCAAGTGCCCACCGCTGTCAAGGAGGCAACGCGGCGCGCGCGATCGGCGACCTCGACGATCACCAAGAACACCGAGATCGCGCACGCGCTGGTCAAGTCGCTGTACGCGGACGGCCGGCTCGACGAATCGGAGGTGGCCTCGTTTGCCAAGGCCGGGAAATTCGACGAGGCCAACGCCTCGATCGCGGCCCTCGCCAACGTATCGGTTGCGATCGCCGAGAACATGATGATCGAAAGCCGGGCCGAAGGCGTGATGATCCTGGCGAAGGTCGCCGGACTGTCATGGCCGACAGTCAGGACCCTCATCAGGATGCGCGACGAACTGTCCGGCGCCGAACCGACCGATCTTGTCGCCAGCCAGGACACCTACGAGCGGTTGCGGCCCTCGACGGCGCAGCAGGTCCTGCGCTTCCACCGCATGCAGCAGAACGTGCCGGCGTAGGTTCGCAGTTCGTAGCCCGGATGAAGCGCAGCGCAATCCGGGATTTCTATCCGCGGGCGAAAGAGTCCCGGATTTCGCTTCGCTCCATCCAGGCTACGCTGCCAGCACCTAGTATTTGAGCAGCTTCGCTCCGGCGAGCGCGCCGATCGCCGTTACCAGCGCGGTCGCGATCGTGTACCAGGCCGCCACGAACAGCGGTGAATCATCCGTGCAATGTGAAGCGTAGAGCGTCGCGGCCAATCCCGCCGACAACAGCCCGGCGATGGCGCCGGCAACCGCCGGCCGCGACGGCGCGCCGTGACGCAATCCGAGCAGCGCACCGGCAAGCAGCGGCAGCGACATCAGCGGGATCGCGACCAGGCAGGTCGATGAATTCTTGCCGACCATCCGCGTCATCATCGGCAATCGCTGCGGCGTCATCATCTCGCCGCCGATCGCCGCGGCCAGGATCCCGACCGGGGCCAGCAGCAACAAGCCAAATCCGCGCAGCGACGCCTCGGGCCGCGACAAATGCAGGCTGACGGCAATCGCCGCGATCGCCAGCGCCAGCGTCACCGCGAATTTCAGGTTGAAGAACGGATTGTGCATCGCGACCATCACGTCGGGCCTGACGCCGAGCTCCGTGAAGAACATCAACAGCGAGACCGGCGCGGCAGCCAATAGCGCCAGCATCAGCGCGAAGCCAACGGGGCGCGCCCGGTGCGCGTTGTCGGCAGCCAACGTTCGAATGAGCTGATCGGTATCCATTCTCACCGTTCCCGTAGCTTCGCCGTCAGGCTGGCGAGCCCCCGGTGCAGCGCCACCCGCACCGCGCCCTCGCTCATCGAAAATTTCGCCGCCGTATCCTTGATCGAGGCGGCATCGACCGCGATCGCCTGCAGCACGTCGCGCTGCCGCGCCGGCAACGTCTCAAGCTGGGCCGCGACCTCGCTTGGCGACGCGGTCTCGGCCGGCGTTTCACCCGGCAGCGTCTCGGCGAAATCGTCGATGTCGACGAAAATGCGCCGGCCGCGGCGGCGCAGCGCATCGATCAGCTTGTTGCGGGCGATCGCAAACAGCCACGGGGCAAACGGGGCGCTGACGTCCCAGGTGTGCCGCTTCAGATGAACCGCCAACAGAATGTCCTGCACGATGTCCTCGGACTGATCGACCGGTTGCCCTGCCCGCGCCAGACCGCGGCGCGCCGCGGCCCGGAGCACCGGCGTGACGGCCTTGAGCAGGCGGTGATACGCCGCACTGTCGCCTGCAATGGCCGACCGCATCAGGCCGGTCCATTCGTCATCCCGCTCGCGCACGCGCGCTCCTACCCAGCAATTCGGTCGTTCTTTCAATTTGTTACGTCAGGACGCATCGATCACGAAGTCGTGATCAGAAGTCCTGAGTCCACCGCCAGTTGAAAGGAATCGGGACGGCCGACGTGGATGGCAGGCTCTTAACATCGTTCGCGGAGGCCCGCATCCGCCCGCGCCGGCCGAAATGCCCGCCGGCCCATGTCCGTTGCACACCATTGCCCAGCTTTTGCCCGGTGTTGCCCGAAGATTCCCTGTTTCTGCCGTGCTGTGGTCACTGGCGGGGTCTCATTGTCGGTATCGGGCGGCGGCCAATGGGGAGTTTCCACATGACGATCAAAGCCAGCGCTGGATCGGCCATGCTTTTTGCGGCAGGGCTTTTGGTAAGCATGGCTGGAACAGCGCCGGCGATAGCTGCAGGTGAAGATAGTACTACTGTCTCCAAATCGGAGGATGCGACGTCCGGCAAGTCCGTCAGGCAGGAATCGCGTCATCTGAAGAAGCACTATGCCCACCGCAAACCTGCCCGCGCGGCCTCGAAATCCGACGAGAGCAAGAAGCTCGAGGAAAAGCAGGTCGCTGATGCGACTGGCGGAACCCCGCCCGCGATCCCGGCATGGCTCGCCAACGCCAATGCCCAAATGACCGCGGCCGATGCGCCACCCGATAGCGCCAAGGGC
>Ga0081455_10006206_pt1 | contig 12887 bp, 12 predicted proteins | sample TabmetS3T2R1_FD_70207 | JGI IMG/M metagenome (GOLD analysis project Ga0081455, IMG submission 70207) | Tabebuia heterophylla rhizosphere microbial communities from the University of Puerto Rico - S3T2R1 | ecosystem: Host-associated > Plants > Roots > Rhizosphere ... | reverse complement strand
ACCCGACCGGTCAACCAGTGGAACTCCGAGGCCAACGACGATCCTGCCGACGGACCGACCGGTCCGGCGCACGCCGAGGGATGGGACGACTGGGGTCCGTTCTACAGCCAGACCTACGGTGCGTTCTTCGGCGTTGACGGCTCCACTGCCGAGATGTGCAGCAACACGGCCTGCGGCGGCAGGCTCGGCTCGAAGCGCGAGCAGTACATCACGTTCTACTCCTCGGCCGACTTCTGGATCGACAACAGAGGCGCCCTCCTGGCGGATCAGCTGAAGATCTTCCGCCGCGGGGTGAACGGAGCGCCCCGGCCGAACTGCTGCGACGACAAGCTCCTCGCCGATCGAGGGTTCACCGAGGACCAGCACAACTGGATGGTCGAGTATCCCGAAGCGTTTCTCATCCCGTTCGTCGGAGGGCCGGCCGGCGAGCCATCGCCCCACCGCGGCGTGCAGCGCAGTGACGCCGAGGCCAACCGGATGGCGCAGTGGCTCCTGGACAACGGGATCGAGGTAGAGCGGACCACTGCGGACCTGACCTGGGGCGGCGAGACCTACCCGGTGGGGACATATGTCGTCCCGATGGACCAGCCGTTCCGCGGCCTGGCGTACACCGGACTGGCCGCCGGGCAGGACATCTCGGATCGGATCACCCAGCTCTACGCGCCGCCGGGTGCCTGGAGCCATGGATCACTGTGGGGAGCCGAGGTCGTCGAGGTCCCGGCTGACGACCCGTCGTTCAACCCGGCTACGGAGTCGATCACGCGAGTCAACAACCTCAAGGGCGGCATCCGGACCGGCGGTTCGGCCGACTGGTACGCCCTGACGTTGCGAGGAGCGGAGGAGGCTCGGGTCGTCCTCGACCTGCTGCGCAGCGGGACCGACGGAGAGGTCGCGGAGGAGTCCTTCGAGACCGCGTCCGGCGGAGAGATGCCGGCCGGCTCGCTGGTCTTCCCAGCCTCCACAGCGACCGCGCTGGATGCGGCCGGCAAGTCCGCCGGCGTCTTCTTCGAGCGCGGCGTGGGGCCACGGCCGACCGCGACCCAGCTCGACGAGGCCCCGAAGGTGGCCATCCTGGTCAACACGGCGAGCCCGACGGAGTCCGAGCAGTCCTGGTCACTGCGGGATCTCTTCGGACCAGGCGTGGGCTTGGTGTCGACGGTCAGTGGTGCGAACTCGCTCCAGAACGCCGCGAGCGATCCGCTGGAGAGCTTCGACGTCATCTTCAACACGGGAGTGAACTACCCGGCGAGTACTGCCCCCACGGCGCAATCCCGGTTGCAGGCGTTCTTCGACCGTGGTGGCGGCTACATCGCCACCAGTCAGTCGTCGAACAACTTCGCGTTCCTCAACAACGCCCAGCCGGCACTGCTTCAGGACCCGCCACTGATCCTCAGCAGCGACGGAGCCGGCGGCGGCATCGCCCGCTGGCACAACGAGGGCCGGGACGGTCCGCTGACCGGAGGCTATCCGGCCAACGACAACCTGTACCTCCCGTCGGACATCACCTGGTTCTCGGATCTCCCCGCCGACGCGACGGTCGACGGCCGGTACGTCTCGTCGACGGACGACATGTTCGTCGCCGGGCTCTGGCGGGACCGGAACTCGAACGCGGCCAACGCACCGGTGATCGCGCACGGCACCACGACGCTGGACAGCAGGTATCTCGCCTTCGCGGCGAACCCCTTCTCCCGCGGCGATGCCGAGCGTGAGTGGCCGTTGATCGCCCAAGCGGCACTGTGGTCGAACCTCACCGACGAGTGATACCCGGCTGAGGCCGGCGCCCTCCTACACCGCGGTTATCTCCCGGCGCGGCGTGGGAAGGGCGCCGGTGCCGCGGGCGTTGGCACCGTCGAGAGGAGATCCGATGACATCTCTCGACGATCAGCTGGTGGGCCTGTTGCGTGACCAGAGAATCGGTCGGCTCGCGACGATCAGACGCAACGGGCGGCCGCAGTTGTCCAACGTCATCTACGCCTGGGACGACACCGCGCAGACGATCCGGGTGTCGGTGACCGACGGCCGGGCGAAGACGCACAACCTGCGGCGCGACCCACGGGCCAGCTTCCACGTCGAAGCCAAGGGCGGCTGGTCATACGCCGTGGCCGAAGGCACCGCGGAGCTCAGTCCGGTCGCGGCCGATCCGGCCGACGCGACGGTCGACCAGCTGGTCGAGATCTACCGGTCGATCTCGGGCGAGCATCCGGACTGGGACGACTTTCGCGCCGCCATGGTGCGGGATCGACGGCTGGCGCTACAGCTGCCGGTCGATCGGGTCTACGGCCTCGTCCGCTGACGTCATGGCCGCATCGGCAACCCAACCCGCGGTGGCGAAGGCCTCGCGCACCCGAACCCGCGCCGCCGAGTCGGCCAAGGCTCGGACCGCTGCCTCGGCATCCTCCCAGGGCGCCATGGCCGCGAGCACCGGATCGCCGGCCAGCCGCGCGAAGAGCTCACGCTGCGTCCTGAGCCGCAGTGGTGCGCGATCCGGCCCGAGCACACCCCATCGCGCGACATAGACGTCGTACGTCGGAGTCGGCCGACCCGTCTCGAGTCGAAGCTCGTAGTCGTCGCAGCGAAGCGAGACCCGGTCGTAGTTGGGTTCGGTGGCATCGATCGCGGCCAACTGCTCGGCGGTCACCCACAGGCCGACAACCGCGGCGGCGCCGTCAGCGGCGTACGACGTGGCCGGGATGTAGCCGCCGCGGCTGACGTGCGCCGAATGACCGACGCCGAGACCGCTCACCTCGGCTCGCACCATGCCGACTGCCCCGGCCACTTCGGCGCGACCCAGCTTGGCGGCAAGCGCTGCCGGAGCGGCGTTGGCGCCGACCGCGAGCACCATCGTCCGGTCGTCGAGCCGCTCGAGATCGCGACCCAGCCAGAAGCGATCGCCGTCGAGGACGCCGCTGCCCGGCGCCGGCGTACCCGGATAGTCCAAGGCATCCAGCACAGCCGGCCGGACCGGGACGTACTCGAGTGGAGACATGCTCTCGGCACGTTAGCGTGGCGACGCGACCCCGAGGCCGACACCCTGGCACGCTTGGGCGCGTGTCGTCACAAGCCCGTCGCTACGACATCGTGCTGCTCGGCGCCACCGGGTTCACCGGCCGGCTCACCGCCGAGTACCTCGCCCGCCACATCCCGCCCGAGCTGAGCTGGGCAGTGGCCGGTCGCGACATCGGGCGCCTGGAACAGCTCGGGAGCCAGCTCGCCTTCTTGATCCCGGACCGCGGCCGGCCCGGCATCGTCCAGGCCGACATCGACGATCCCCTGTCGCTGCAGGCGATGGCGAGCTCGGCCCGGCTCGTCGCGTCGACCGTCGGCCCGTTCATGGAGTACGGCGAGCCGGTGGTCGGTGCCTGCGTCGACGCCGGCACCGACTACATCGACATCACCGGCGAGCCGGAGTTCGTCGACCGGATCTGGCTGGGCTATCACGAGCGCGCCCGGCAGACCGGCGTCCGTCTCGTCCACTGCTGCGGCTTCGACTCGATCCCCGCCGACCTGGGCGTCTGGTACACGCTGCGACACCTGCCGCCGGACGCGCCGCTCACGATCCGCGGGTACGCCCGGGTCCATGCCAGGCCGTCGGCCGGCACGTACCACTCGGCGCTGCGCGCGTTCGGCCGGGTCCGCCAGTCGTCCGCGATCGCCCGCCGCCGCAAGGGTCTCGAACGTCCCGCGACGATCGGTCGCAAGGTCGGTGGTGCGGGCGTCCGGGTGCATCGCGAACCGGGGACGGGACGCTGGGCTGTGCCGCTTCCCATCATCGATCCGCTCGTCGTCCTGCGCTCGGCGCGGGCGCTCGACCGCTACGGCCCGAGCTTTCGGTACGGCCACTACGGCGTCGTCGGCAGTCTGCCGAAGGCGATCGGATTCGTCGGCGGCGCGGGCGGAATGCTCGTCGCGGCACAGATCCCGCCCGCTCGCAACGCCCTGATGCGGCTCAAGAGCTCCGGCGAGGGTCCGGAGGCGCGGCAGCGGTCGGCGTCGTGGTTTCGGACCCGCTTCGTGTCGACGGTCGGCGGGACCGACGAGGAACCCGTCGTCACCGAGGTGTCCGGCGGTGACCCGGGTTACGACGAGACCGCCAAGATGCTGGGCGAGTCCGCGCTGTGCATGGTCGGCGACGACCTTCCGGAGGTGGCGGGTCAGCTGACGACGGCCGAGGCGATGGGCGACGCTCTCGTCGAGCGGCTGCAGGCTGCCGGTCTCACGTTCCGCATCGTCGACTAGCGAGCTGGCCGAATGGCCGGGCGCGGTGCCGTACCGTGAGGTCCGTGGGCGACGAGGTGGTCCGACGGCGGACCTTCCTCACTGCTGGTGCCGCGGCCGCCGTCGGTGCCAGTGCCCTGCTGCTCGACGGCTGCACCGACGATGCTTCCGACGACGCCGTCTCGACCGCGGTCGGCGACGACTGGGAGCAGGTGCGAAGCGCCTTCGCCCTCGACCCAGACCTCGCGCACTTCGCGGCGTTCGTACTCGCCGGCCATCCAGCACCGGTACGCGAGGCGATCGCGAGTTGGCGGGAACGGCTGGACACCGATCCCGACGCCGTCCTGCACGAGGCGAACACCCACGATGACGCCGTACGGGCCGCGGCGGCCGCCTACCTCGGTGTGCAGCCGCAGGAGATCGCGCTCACCGACAGCACGACGATGGGGCTCGGCCTCACCTACCACGGACTCCGGCTCCAGCCGGGCGATCACATCCTGACGTCGACCCACGACTTCTACTCGACGCACGAGAGCCTGCGCCTCGCCGCGGACCGGGCCGGTGCGCGCGTCGAGCAGATCGCGTTGTACGAGGACCCGGCGGCCGCCAGCGCGGACCAGATCGTGAGCCGAGTACGTGACGCGATGCGACCGGAGACCCGAGTCGTGGCGCTGACCTGGGTGCACTCGAGCACCGGCGTGAAGCTACCCGTACCCGCGATCGCCGACGCCGTCGCCGAGACCAACGCCGACCGCGATGCCGACGAGCGCGCGGTGTTCGGCCTCGACGCGGTCCACGGATTCGGCGCGGAGGCAGCCGGACCGAACGAGCTCGGATGCGACGTCTTCATCTCGGGTACGCACAAGTGGCTGTTCGGCCCGCGCGGCACCGGCGTGGTGTGGCTGCGACCCGGCATCGGCGGCGCGGTGACACCGATCATTCCGGGCTTCGACGCGACGAGCATGGGGAACTGGTTCTTCGACCGGCACGCGACCGGGCCATACGGACCGCAGCTCACCCCCGGCGGCTATCAGGCGTTCGAGCACCGCTGGGCGGTGGCCGACGCGTTCGGCTTCCACCGCGAGACCGGCCGCGATCGGATCGCCGCCCGCACGACGGAGCTCGCCACGCAGCTCAAGGACGGCCTCGCCGAGCAGTCCAATGTCCGGCTCGTCACGCCGCGAGACCCGGATCTGTCGGCCGGCGTCGTCTGCTGTGAGATTGGCGGGATCGATCCGGGTGGCGCGATCCTGGCCCTGCGCGAGAAGCACGGCATCGTCGCGAGCGTGACGCCGTATCGCGAGTCGTTCGTGCGGTTCGGCCCGAGCATTGCCACCACACCCGAGCAGGTCGACGCTCTCGTCGCGGCGGTCGCCTCGCTCTAGGCCTTCGCGTACCGGCAGAAATTCCATCGATGAGACATGTGGCATCTGTCCCTATTTGGCGCTTACCCTTGAGACATGGCCTGGACGTTCGTTCGCCGCGGGGGTCCGGAGCAGCTCGATGCCGAGACGCTCCTCGCAAAGGCTCGTGCCCAGGCCGAGTCGAAGGCGGTACCGGCCAGCCGCCGCCCGCGGATCAGCGCGGCCGGCCTCCGCATGGCGGTCGAGGACGTCTTCTACATCGCGGGTCGCGGGGTCTTCGTGACGGGTCGGATTTCCGCCGGTGAGATCCGGGTGAACGACCCGGTCGTCGTCCTGCACCGCGGTCGCCGCCGGGCGACGACGGTCGTCGAGGCGATCGAGCGGTCTCACGAGAAGCTCGATCAGGCCAAGACCGGCGACGTCGTCGGGCTGCAGCTCGCCGAGATCACCCGACGCGAGGTCACGTCCGGCGACATCCTCACCTCCCCCATGTGACCCCTCCCGTCGATCCGCCCGATCTGGCCCGCTCATCCGCCCGATCTGGCCCGCTCATCCGCCCCATCTGGCCCGCTCATCCGCCCCATCTGGTCTACGCCGGTTCGCTCGCCCACTCCGCGACCGAGCCCTCGTGGAGCGCGGCGTACACCCGATCCCGCAGTCGGTTCGCCACGGCGTCGGTGAGCGTCCGGTCGAGCGGCCGGAGAACCAGCCGGACGAGGACGTTGCGCTGACCCGGCGCGATGCCCAGCCGGTCCCGGGCGCCCGGCGGCAGCGCGTTATACGCTGCCTCACTCACGACGGTCACCGACTCCGCCACCTCGGCGTCGACACCGAGCGCGTCCCGTACTCGATCCCCGATCAGCTCCTCGTCGATCGGGGTGGCCGCACCGACGACGATCGACAGGTCTCGACGCACCGCAGGGAGCCGGGAGACCGCGCGATACGGCGCGAGGTCCAGCATCTGCTCCGCGACCCGGGGATCCGACGACCGGAGCAGCCGGATGTCGGGTACGCCCTTGCGCAGCATGACCAGGCGATCGAGCCCGAGTCCCATCGCGAGGCCGGACCATGGTGGCCTGGCGAGACCGGCCCGATCCAGCACGGTCGGCGCCGCCAGGCCGCACTCGCCGATCTCGATCCACTGACCATCCCAGCAGACGTCGACCTGGCGACCGTGCGTGGTGTACGGATGATCGGCCGGCTCGGCGCGCCATCGATGGCCCGGCAGTACGGCGTCGACGACCCGGCCGATCATGTCCATGAGGTCGTCGGTGTCGAGTCGGCCGCGCCTGATTCGCCACAGGTCGAGCTGATGCGGTTCACCGGTGTGCTGCCAGTCGATGCTGTCGCGGCGATAGCAGACGCCCGGGCACACCAGCAGCACATCCGTCCGCGCCAGGCCAGCCGCCGCCTCACCGGCGAGCCGACGCAGGGCGCCCGGCACCATCGCCGAGCTGTGGCTGCGGAGCATGTGGGCCGGGTCGACGTAGCGGGTGTACCTCGCGTCGCGCGTCACCGCGTCCGGGGCGTAGCCGAGGTGGTCGTAGTTGTCGTGCAGCGAAACGATCCGATCGCCACGCACGACGCGACTCGGACAGCACCACGCGTCGGTCAGGGCTCGCCGCAGATCAGCCACGATGAGCTGCATGGCATGGCGGCCCTGGTCAGGGTCGGTGAGGTCGCGCTTGTCGAGTGCCCGTCGGAGGTCGTACGCGGACAGGGCTGTTGTTGACATGGGGTTCTCCTCTGATGATCGAGCGACGTGTCGGGCGGCAGGCGCACCCCACCCGGCTCGCGTGGCTCAGAGGAGAAACGGCGTCAGCGAACGCAGCGGCTCACCCCGGCGGCACGGTGGTGCCGGGCGGGGCGACGAAATCGGCGCGTCACGCTGGTCATGACGCCATGGTACGACCACGAGTGACCGATCGCCGCGCCATTTGTGACTGATGATTGCGCCACGAGCGACTGATGATCGCGACCCCGATAATCATCAGCGAACGCACCCTCACCTGGAGGACATTGGCATGCAGATCCGGACTGCGACGCCGGAGGACTGGCCGTCGATCTGGCAGTTTATGCGGGAGATCGTCGAGGCCGGCGAGACCTTCTCCTGGGATCGCGACCTGAGTGAGGCGGCGGCTCGAGAGCGGTGGTACGCCGATCCACCCGGCCATACGATCGTTGCCGTCGACGACGGGAGCGTACTCGGCACCGCCGTGACCGGACCCAACCACGAGGATCCCGCCTCGCACATCGCCACCGCGAGCTTCATGGTCGATCCGGCAGCCGGCGGTCGTGGCGTCGGACGGGCGCTCGGTGAGCGGGTGCTCGAGTTGGCCCGAGGCGACGGCTATCGCGGCATGCAGTTCAACGCCGTCGTCGAGACCAACACGCGAGCGGTCGCCCTCTGGCAGGCGATCGGGTTCGAGATCCTCACGACCATCCCCGAGGGCTTCCACCACCCGACCCACGGGTACGTCGGGCTGCACATCATGTTCCAACGGCTCTGACCTGCAAAAGCCGTACTGTAACAGCACTTATATAAGTGCTGTTACAATCGCATCGTGACTGACTCGAAGCCGCCCGCCGAGCCTTCCGACCGGGTACGCGATCCCGATCCCACCGAGCAGAGCCGATGGCGCCCGTTGCGCATCCTCCTCGCGGCGATGGACCAAGACATCGCGCAGATCTACGAGGAGCAGGGCCTTGGTGAGGTCCGGCCGCGGTTCGTGAGGCCGCTGGTTCGGCTCGGCCGCGGCGGCCCGATGACGATCCGGCAGCTCGCCGCCGACCTCGACATGACCCACTCGGCGATGAGCCAGACGGTGAGCACGCTGCGCCGGAAGGGCCTGGTGCGCACCGTCCCGGGCTCCGACGCGCGGACCCGTGAGGTGGCGTTGACCGCGAAGGCCCGCGAGATCACGCCATTCCTCGAAGCCGAATGGCGCGCGACCGAGCGAGCCGCTGCCGAACTGGAGGACGAGATCCCGTACGCGTTGAGCCAGGTGGTCCGGGACATCGAAGCCGCCCTCGACCGGCGCTCGTTCCACGACCGGATCGTCGAGATCCTGGAGCAGGCCGGCGAGCTGCCGTCATGAGGTCGCCCGTCGGCTTGATCGACATCCGGCCACTGCGCGAGTCACCGGCGTTTCGTCGGCTCTGGATCGGCAACACGCTGTCCGGGCTTGGCGGCCAGCTGACCTTGGTGGCGGTGCTCTTCCAGACCTGGACGCTGACCGAGAGCACCGTCGCGGTCGGCGCCGTCGGACTCGCCCAGGCGATCCCGATGGTCGTCTTCGGGCTGCTCGGCGGGACCCTCGCCGACAGCGTCGACCGGCGCCGGATCGTGCTCGCGACCACGATCGGTCAGGTCGCGGTCGTCACGCTGCTGGTGGCTCAGGCGCTCGCGGAGGCCGGGTCGCTGCCGCTGCTGCTCGGCCTGGTCGGTCTGCAGTCAGCCTGTGCGGGAGTGGGTGCGCCGGCCCGCCGGACCTTCCCCGTACGGCTCCTGCCCGATCACCTGGTCAGCGCGGGTCTCGCGCTCAATCACCTCAGCTTCCAGGCCAGCATGCTGATCGGGCCTGCCCTCGCCGGTGTGGTCATCGCGGCCTGGGAGGTCAGCGGGTGCTATCTCGTGGACGGCCTGACCTTCGTCGGTGCGTTGTACGGCGTGCTCGGACTGCCCGTGCTGCGGCCGCTGGGCGAGTCGAGCCGCCCCGGACTTCGGGCCATCTGGGAAGGGTGGCGCCTGCTCGGCAGCCGACCCGTACTGCGCGGGACGCTCCTGGTCGATCTGCTCGCCACCGTGATGGCGATGCCAGTAGCGCTGTTCCCGGCGATCAACGCCGAGCGCTTCGGTGGCGACCCCGAGACGCTCGGCCTGTTTCTGTCGGCGATCGCCCTCGGCGGCATCGTTGCGGGTGCCGCCTCCGGACGGACCACCCGATCGCCGCGACCGGGCTCGATCATGCTGCTGGCGGCAGCGATCTGGGGCGTCGGCATCGCGGGCTTCGGGTTCTCCCACCAGCTCTGGCTCGCGCTCGGCTGCCTGGCGATCGCCGGCGCGGCAGACACCACGTCGGTGATCAGCCGCGGCGCGATCGTGCAGCTGGCGACGCCGGACTCGCATCGCGGCCGGATCAGCGCCGTCGAGCACATCATCGGAGTCTCGGGTCCCGATGTCGGCAACTTCCGGGGCGGACTGGTCGCCGGCGCGACCACGGCATCGTTCGCCCTCGTGTCGGGCGGCGTGCTCTGCGTCGTGGGAGTCGCCCTGGTCGCCGCCGCCAACACGCCCCTGCGCCGGTTCACCATCCAGCGCGATCGGGTCAGCGTGTGATCCGTGTGGGTGCGATCAGGCGACGTCGCGGGCGTGCCGAGTACGGGCGTCGACGCCCTCCTCGACGCCCCAACTGACGATCCGTACCGGATGAATCCGGATCCGAGGACGGCTGCCTCCCGGAATGGCCTCGGCCCGTCCGCGAACCTCGACGCCTCGGGGCTGCCACGGCGGGAGTACGTCGTCGATGACCAGCGCCGCCCGCCCGGTCTGAAGGACGTCGCGGAACTTCTTCGACCGCACCAGATCGAGCCCGGTGATCTCGATGGCGGTGGCGTCCCGGTCGAGGGACCAGCCGACCGGCATCACATGCGGCATGCCGTCCGGTCCGACGGTCGCGAGCCGGGCCAGTCGCCGCCGCCAGGTCAGGCCCGGCGCGCCGTCGTCGCGTTCGCCGCGCAGGTACGCGAGCTCCAGGTCGGTGAACGGGCTCATAGCGGCACCTCGTGTCGGGCGATCGGCTCGACGAGTTCGCGCTCCTCGTACGAGAGGTGGGAGAGCAGCGTGTCCGAGAGAGTGTCGACGGCGTCGCCCAGCACGGCGAGGTTATCCGGCTCGGTCAGGTTCGCCACCAGGGCGTGGTCGAGGTCCTCGAGTACGCCGTGGATGATCTGATGCTCTTCGGCGATCCGGTCGAGCACCGGGCCGAGTGCGGGGTCGCGGGATCGCAGATACGGGAACAGCGCCCGATCCTCGATGGAGTGGTGCTGGGTGAGCACCCGGCAGTACGACGCGCAGTAGGCGCCGAGTGTCCAGTTGTTCTTGCGCATCGTCATGTCGTTGATGGCCGACCGGGCCTGCCCGGCGTCGATCACACCGCCTCGCACCTGGCCGATCAGCTCGCGGATCTGGCCGAGCTCGGCCCGAAAGTGATTGTGGACGTCGATCAGTCGCTGCGCATCGGCCCGTCCCCGCGTCGAGTACTCCACGTCGCCGGTCGGTACCGGGCGGATCGGTCGGGCCGACTCGTCCCATCGCATCTCGGGCTGGATCCGTACGCCGTCGTCGGGTGTCGGCACGAGACCGAGACCGGTCTCCGGCGGCTCGGGAGCCTGCGATGGGGCCGCCGCCGGTGCGACGTCGGTGGAGCGCTCCTTGTCGACCAGCTCGCGCACCGCCGGCGCGATCTCCTCGGCGAACCGCTGGATGGAGCGCGGGTCACCCGACGTCAGCAGGAAGCCGCTGATCCCGTCGGAACGGGCCAGCTCGGTGAGTCGCTCGATCGAGATGTCGTCGCCCAGGTTGATCAGCCGCCGGATGTCGCTCGGCGAGCGACCGGCCTCGGTGGCTGCCGCGTCGATGATCGCGTTGCCTTCAGCCAGCTGACCCGGCTTGAGATAGGGAATCGACGGCAGCCAGCCGTCGGCCACGCGTCCGGTGAGTCGCAGCATGCGCGGCTTGTACGCCCCGAGCCAGATTCCGATGTCGTGGGCCGGCTTCGGACCGCGCTTGGCGCCGTTGACGAAGTAGTGCTTTCCCTTGACGCGGACGCCTCCGGGCGTGTCCGGGTCCCACGTCGCCCGAATGACTTGGATCGCCTCGTCCAGAGCCTCGACCGCCTCGGCCGGCGACCGGCGTGGACCGCCCATCGCCTCTATCGCGTCCCAGAACGCACCGGCGCCGAGAGCGAGCTCCAGCCGTCCGCCGCTCAGGATGTCCAAGCTCGCGGCGCTCCGGGCCAGCACCGTGGGCGGTCGCAGCGGCAGGTTGAGCACATTGGCCGACAGCCGGATCCGGGAGGTCCGCGCGGCCACGAAGCTCAACAGTGTCCAGGTGTCGAAGAAGCGCGGCTGGTACGGATGGTCCTGGAAGGTCAGCAGGTCCAGCCCGACTCGATCCGCGAGCTCGGAGAGCCCGATCACGTCGTCGGCGTCCTGGTTGGACGGGACCAGATTCGCCCCGAACCAGAGGTCGTGTCCGTAGTCAGCCATCGGCATCCCTCGTCGACAGTTGGGATACCACGTTCTCGTGGTACTTGCGCACTCTGCATGGCTTGCAACCCATGCAGAGCGTCGGCTTACCACGAGAACGTGGTATCCGAGTGGTTGATGCGTCAACCGTACCTGTTGGCTGACGTATCAACCAAAGGTTAGCCTGGGGACATGGCGACCCAGGTCGAAGACCGTCCCCTCGACGAGCGCGAGGAGCGGGCCTGGCGTGCGTTTCACCGGCTGGAGCACGAGCTGGGCAGCCGAGTTCGACGCCAGCTCGCTCGGGAGACCGGCCTGTCCGACGCCGACTACGTGATCCTCCGGGTGCTGGCCGAAGCGCCTGACCAGCACCTGCGCGCGTTGGCGCTTCGATCGGAGGTGCGCTGGGAGAAGAGCCGGCTGTCGCACCACATCGGCCGCATGGAGCGTCGGGGTCTGGTGACCCGGGAGGGCTGCGCGGAGGACTCGCGGGGAGCGGTGATCCGACTGACGGGTGCGGGTCGCGAAGCGATGGTGACCGCGCTCTGCGCGCATGCGAAGGCGGTCCGCGCCTACCTGCTCGACCAACTCAGTCCCGGCCAACTCGACGCGCTCGCCGACATCAGCGAGACGGTCCTCGCCGGCCTGCCCACCGACCCGCCGACGTCACCGCCGCAGCCAGTCGCGTAGCCGTCGCCATCCCCCGGGGCCGTCCCGCTCGCCCGGATCGGGGCCCGTGACGACCGCCAGCCCCGCCCGCGCCCAGGCCTTGACGCCGCCCCGCATCGAGAAGGCCTCGCGACCGGCCCGCGCGAACGCTTCGGCGCCTCGCCGCGACCGATTCCCCATCGAGCACACCGCCACGACCTGTCCCGGAGGCAGTTCGCGAACGCGTACCTGGATCAGGTCGAGCGGGATGTTGATCGCACCGGCGATGTGCGCGTGGACATACTCCGCCGAGGTACGGACGTCGACGATCAGGTCGCCGGCCCGCCACATCGCGTACGCGACGTCCACCTGAATCTCCTCGGCAGCCGCCATGGCGGTCATGGTGCCATG
>Ga0081455_10006205_pt1 | contig 12888 bp, 10 predicted proteins | sample TabmetS3T2R1_FD_70207 | JGI IMG/M metagenome (GOLD analysis project Ga0081455, IMG submission 70207) | Tabebuia heterophylla rhizosphere microbial communities from the University of Puerto Rico - S3T2R1 | ecosystem: Host-associated > Plants > Roots > Rhizosphere ... | reverse complement strand
CCGCCTGATCCGTCGGTCCGGCGAGAGATACAAAAAAGGCCCGAGCGATGCTCGGGCCTTTTTATTGGCGTCAGGTTCGCCGGCCGTCAGGGAACGCTCAGGCGTTCGCGGGCACGAGGCTCTCGCCGCCCATCAGGAAGCCGCGGCAGCCGCGCAGCGAGCGCAGGGCTAGATTGAAGTCGATGCCGGTGGAGACCAGCGCGCGCAACGTCGTGGGATTGCGCACCACGCCGCGCACGATGGTGCGCAGATCGATATCGCCGTTCGGCTTGATGGCGCTCTGGGCGAGCGCCGGCAGCGCGCGGTGGGCGGGATCGCTGATGACGCGCAGCGCCGCAAAGGGAATACCGGCCTGGGCGGCATAGGCGGCGGCGATATGGCTTTCCATATCGACGGCCGCAGCGCCCGTCTCGGAGTGCAGCGCGGCCTTGCAGGAACTCGCGGCAACCACGCGCTCGACGCCGTAGAGCCCCCCGCGCACCACCCGGCGTCGGCGGCGCGTCAGGCGGCTGCGGCGCAGCGTGGCGCTCGCGATCATCTCCTCGTTCAGCGCCATGTCGGCGAGGAACCTGGTATCGCCCGCCATCACTTCGGTCGCCACCACCACATCGCCGGTCTTCAGGGATGGATCGAGGCCGCCGGCCACGCCAAAGCTGACCACGCCGCGAAAGGTGGCTGAATCGAGCGTCGCCAGCAGCGCACGTAACTGCTGCGGATCGCTGGAACTGCAGATGACAATCATGCCGGGCCCGGCCGCAATGCGGGCCTCCTGCACCAATCCCGTCACAATTAGGACCGGCCGCGGATCGATCGAGTACATCCCCACCGAGCTGTCCACGGACGCGGCCACCCCCGCCGCCAAGTTCACATCCCGACCCCTACCATCCTGGTGTTGGTACTTCTCAAGTTCCGGTACCGCGCCAGCGCCCAGAGCGGAAAGAACTTCGAATAGCCGTGGTATCGCAAATAAAACACCCGCGGAAAACCCGTCGCGGTGTAGCGCTGCTCATCCCACAGGCCTTTTTCCGTCTGTGTGCTTTTTAGGTACTCAACCCCCTTTGCGACCGCCGGATGCTCCACCTCGCCGGCCGCCATCAAGCCAAGCAAGGCCCATGCCGTTTGCGACGACGTGGAAGGCGCCTGCTCGTACCCCCGGTAATCGAGTCGGTAGCTGACCGCATCCTCGCCCCAGCCGCCATCCCGATTTTGGATGGAGAGTAGCCAATCCACGGCTTTTCGGACCATGGGGTCCTGCTGGGCCACCCCTGCGACATTTAGCGCACAGAGCACCGACCAGGTGCCGTAGACGTAGTTCAGGCCCCAGCGGCCGTACCACGACCCCTCCGGGAGCTGTGTGCGGCGCAAATAGTCAATGCCGTCGGCCAGCGCCTTGCTGCTTTTTGCGGTCTCGCCGAGCTGCCCCAGCATCGAGACGCAGCGCGCGGTGACGTCCTCGGTCGGCGGATCGAGCAACGCGCCGTGGTCGGAGAACGGGATGTTGTTCAGGTAGTATTCGAGGTTGTTGATGTCGAAGGCGGCCCAGCCGCCGTCGCGGCTCTGCATGCCCTCGATCCATTCGCGGCCGCGGGCAATCGCCGTGTCATATTCGCGGCTGCCGGCGTTGCGCTGGGCACGGTCCATCGCCATCACCACAACGGCGGTGTCGTCGAGGTCCGGATAGTGCGCGTTGTTGTACTGGAACGCCCAACCGCCGGGCCGCGTGTTGGGGGCTTTGGCCGCCCAGTCGCCCTTGAGGTCGAGCACCTGCCGCGGCTTTAGCCAATCCAGGCCCTGCTTGGCCTTGGCCACCGCCTCCGCGCCGCCAACCTCCTGCAGCGCGTGGCAGGTCAGCGCGGTGTCCCACACCGGCGATACGCAGGGCTGGCAATAGGCCTCATGCTCGCCGATCACCAGCAGCTTGTCGATGCCAAGCCGCGTGATGGCGCGCGGCGGGAAATTCTCATCCTTGCCGAGCGCCTCGTACATCATCACGATATTGGCCATCGGCGGATAGATCGCGCCCATGCCGTCTTCGCCGTTCAGCCGCTCTTCGGTGAAAGCGAGCGCGCTCTCGATCGCGCGGGCCCGCAGCTTTTTCGGAAACAGCGGCTCGATTGCGCGCAGGATGGTGTCGAGCGAGCGGAACAGCAGAAACCAGCCAAAACTCTGGTGCGGTGCCTTCGGCGTCATGCCGACGCTTTTGGGATCCTGCAGGAACAATTCATCGATGCCGACGCCCTTCGGATTCTTCGCGCGAGGCTTCAGTGCAGCAAGCACCATCAGCGGCACGATGGTGGTGCGCGCCCAATAGGAGATCTTGTTGAGGTGGAACGGCGACCACATCGGCAACAGCATGATCTCGATCGGCAGCACCGGCACCGCGCGCCAGGTCACCACGCCATAGAGCGCGAGCAGGAAGCGGGTGAACACGTTGCTGCGGGCTGCACCGCCGCGCGCACGGATCGCCTCGCGCGCCCTCACCATGTGCGGCGCATCCACGGAATCGCCTATCATCTTCAGCGCGAAATAGGATTTTACGCTGGCGCTCATGTCGAAGGGGCCGTCATGCACCAGCGGCCAGCCGCCATGCGCGCCTTGCGTGCGCCGCAGATAGTTGGCGATCTTGGCTTCCAGCACAGTATCGACCGGCTCGGCGAGATAGTGGCGCAGCAGCACGTATTCGGACGGGATGGTGGAATCCGCTTCCAGCTCGAACACAAAGTGGCCGTCGGCCTGGCGATAGCCGAGCACCGCCTCGGTGGCCGAGGCAATGCTCCTGTCCAGCGTGGTGGGGTCGACGGTCATGGTGGGATTTGTGGAATGCATATTCACTGACTTACCCTGTGTTCGCGCCGGAAGCGGGCCGGCGCGGCATTAAGGATTCAGGCGTTTGCCTTTCCCAGCACCAAATTGGCGGCGCGGTCGCCCGACCGCACCGAGCCCTCGATGGTTGCTGGCAGACCCGTAGCAGTCCAGTCCCCGGCAAGAAACAGGTTTTTCAAGGCCGTCACCGGCCCCGGTCGCAGCGCGTTCTGCTCCGGGGTAGCCTCAAATGTGGCGCGGCGCTCGCGCACGATCTGCCAGGGCGGTAGTTCGCCCGAAACGCCGCCGGCCTTGCAGACGTCGCGCCAGATTGCCTGCGCCAGTTCTTCGCGCGGCATGTCGACAAGGCGATCGCCGTTGCTGATGGTGACGGAGAGCCGCTGCGGGAAGGCGAACAGCCATTCCACGAGGCCACCGACCACGCCGAGGATCGGGGCTGCGCCCTTGGGCGGGTCGATGCGGAAATGCGCATTGACGATGGCGCGGAATTTCGTCGGCGTCTGCAGCCCCGGCAGCAGGGAGGCCGCCGGCCGCGGCGGCACTGCCAGGATGACGGCGTCGTCAGGGCCGATTGCGATCTTGTCGTCGCCGAAGTTCAGCTCATCGACGCGATCTGCCGAGCTTTCGAGCGCACGCAGCTCATGGCTCAGGCGCACGCTGGCGCCCCGCCCCTCGAGCAGCTTCACGGCCGGCTCGACCAGCACGGCGCTCAAGCCGTCGCGCGCGATCAGCGGGCGGCAGGCCTCGCCGCCTGCGAGCAGCGTTTCCCGCACGATGGCGCCGGCAAGACCGGCCGAGCCTTCCGGCGGATCGCAATTCAGCGCGGCAAGCAACAGCGGCTGCACCAGGCGCTGGTACAGCGTGCCGTCGCAAGGAATGGCGTTGCCGACGAGCTTGTCGGCGCCGGCCCAGATCAGCGGCGCGAGCTTGAGATAATCGAACAGCGTGGTGTCAGGGACGCGACGCGCTTCGTCGAATACCCAGGTCGGCCAGCGGCTGTCGCCGAGATCAAGCTGCCAGCGCTGGCCGGTCGAGATATCCGCGAACGGAAACTGCGCGCGCGGGGGGCCCACAAGGCCCGCCTCGGTGCCGATGGCACGCGCATAATCGCGGGCATGATGGTTGCCCGACAGCAGCAAATGATTGCCGTTGTCGATGGTGAGATTGGTCGCGGCGTCGAAATAGGAGCGGCAGCGGCCGCCGGCCTGCTGCGTCGCTTCGTGGACATGCACCTGGCATCCGGCATTGCTCAGCCGCACGGCTGCGGAAAGGCCGGAAATTCCGGCGCCGATGATGTGAACGGTTTTGGGCATCAGATGAAAGCGTAGCGGAAGAGGATGGCGAGCTTGGTGAGCTTGGTCACACGCACCGGCTCGCGCGGGGCGCCAAAACCCCTTTCGAGCAGCAAGTCCAGGATGGCACGGTAATATTTTGACATGATACGGGGTGCGCGTACCACACGCCGCGGGCAGCGGTCCATGACCTCGTCGGCCTTGGCGAAATGCATGGCCGCGCGCTGCGCCAGCGGCGCGCATACCTTTGGCAGCGCCTTGTCGGCGATGACGTTCTGCGGATTGTCGCCGGTGATGCCGGCATGCAGGAGGCCCTCGCGCGGCAGATAGAGCCGGCCGAGGCCGGCATCCTCGTCGATGTCGCGCAGGATGTTGGTGAGCTGCAGCGCGCGGCCGAGATGATGCGCCAGCGCTATCCCGTCCTGCTCGCTCATGCCGAACACCCGGACCGACAGCCGGCCGACGGCAGAGGCGACGCGATCGCAATAGAGATCGAGGGTCGCCATATCAGGAGCGCGGATGTCGGCCGGCACGTCCATTTCCATGCCGTCGACGATGGCGAGGAAATCCTCGCGCCTCAGGCCGAACGCCTGCACCGAGGCGACATAGTCCGTCAGCCGCGCTGGCGGCATACCTTGATAGAGCGCGTCGATGTCGTCGCGCCATTGCTGGAGCGCGGCCAGGCGCTCCTCGCGCGGGCCGTCGGAATCGGCAATGTCATCGACCTGCCGGCAGAAGCTGTAGATCTGGAACATCGCCTCGCGCTGCGCCGGCGGCAGGATGCGCATCGCCGCATAGAACGAGCTGCCGGAGGCCGTAGAGCCGTAATTTGCGTTTGCCGCCGCTTCGCCGCTCATGCGCCGGCCGCCGTTTTCGATTGCGGACCTCGCCCGACGGCGCGGCGCGCGACTTCGCCGGCCATGCCGCCGAAACTAAAGGCGAGCAGTTCAAGCGGCGACAGATGCACGCGCTCACTCAAGGGATCGCGCACCTTCAGCATCGCCACGATCTTGTCGGCGAACGCCTGGATGACCGAGACCTCGAGCCCGAGCCGGAAATCCCTGACCTGCGGCGCCAGCGCCCTGCCCTCGCCAAGCAGCGCTTCGGTCTTCACGGCGAGCGCATGCAGGCATTGCAGCATCTGCGGCGACGACTTTGCTGCGCCGAGTTCTTCGACCGATGCGCCGCTGGCTGCGAGCGCATCGCGTGGCAGGTAGACGCGGTTGAGATTGCGAAAATCCTTGCCGCAATCCTGAAGGTGGTTGTTGACCTGCAAGCCGGCGCAAAGCGCGTCAGATGCGGGCCAGGTCGAGGTGCTCTCGCCATGGACATCGAGCACGAAGCGGCCGACCGGCATCGCCGAGTAGCGGCAATAGTTGATCACCTCGTCCCAGTTCTCGTAGCGCAGCTTGGTCACGTCCATGCGGAAAGCGGTAAGCAGATCCTGCGCATGGCGCGGCGGCAGGCCACGCGCGGCCAGCGCCGTGCGCAGCCGCACGGCCTCCGTTTGCGTGTCGCCCTTGCCGAGCAGCTCGGCTTCCAGGAGGTCGAGATAGCGCAGCTTCTCCTCCGCCGGCAGTTCCGCGTGATCGGCGATGTCGTCGGCGGTGCGGACAAAATTGTAGAAGGCAAGGATCAGCGCGCGGTGCCGCGGATGGATGATCCACGAGGCGACCGGAAAATTCTCGTCGCGGTGCGTCTTGCCGGACCGCAGGTCGCTGGCGCTGCTCATTGAGTTACTTCGTTACCGATTTTGCCCGCGAGGCGCGCGGGAACACGCGCCCCATATAGGGGAATATGCAGGCAAAACCAATGCTTTCGCAGGCTGCGCAGCGATGCAGCCGGCCTCTCGCAGGAACCGGCGGCAAGCTTTCCGCCGGCTGTTTATCGCGAAAATGGCGCCTACTGGCCGTGGGTCTTCAGCACCTGGTCGCAGGCCGCCGAGATTTTCGTGCGATTCTCCTTCAAGCAGGCAAGGATCACGAAATCACCCTGGTCGATCACGCTGCGGCAGTGGCGCTGAACGTCGCGGCGGCAGGCCGCCTGCTCTTGCTCCGTGCCCTGTCGCTGCGGCTGCGCCGCCTGCTGGGCGAAGGCCGCCACGGTGGTGGACGAAACGAGAGCGAGGGCCAGGACAATCTTGCGCATGGGATCCTTCATTCGACGGCAGGAAATCCGTTGCTCCGAATGGTGCTTCGGTGGCGGGTGCGGATTCGTGGGTGGCGGGTGCCGCGTATTGCGGCAACGTGGCAAGCACAAGCATGCCAAATGCGGCTAAATTAACGGCATTCGTTCACTGATTGTAACCGATTGAAATATCGCGAAAAATTTTGCCTCAGCCCTGTTGGTAAATCTGGTTGCGAGACAGGGCGTGCAACCGCTAGATCATGAATGCGGCGGCAGCCCAGGGTGGGCAGTTCACCGTGATTTGAACCTCGCCTGTCGCAGAGACACTAAGTCTTCGATGTGGCGAGACGCCTCCTTCAGAGGGTCTATCGAGATGGGAACACTCACCATGAATTTGTTTGCTTCCAGCCTGTCAGGTCGGGCTTTCACGGCGGCCGGTATCGGCGCCGCTCTGTTGCTGTCGGTCTCGGCCGGCAACACCCAGTCGGGCAGTCCGTTCGCCGGCTTTGACGGATCATGGTCGGGCAACGGCACGGTCACGCTGTCCAACGGCACCAACGAACACATCCGCTGCAAGGCCGATTACAAGGTCAACGCGACCGGCATGGGCCTGAAGCAGGCGCTGCATTGCGCCAGTGACAGCTACAAGTTCGATCTCACCAGCGATGTGACGAGCCAGGGCGAACGCATCTCCGGCAACTGGAGCGAGAAGAGCCGCAACATCTTCGGCAATCTGCAGGGCACCGCCGGCGGCGGCCAGATCAGCGTGTTCGTCGAGGCCTCCGGTTTTGCCGCCACGCTGAACCTGCGCACCAACGGCACCAAGCAGGTCGTGCAGATCGAGTCCAAGGGCGAGATCCGCGGCGTCAGCATCACGATGACGAAGGGCTGAGGCCAGCCCTCCGTCCTATCGGCTTGCGCGAACAATGGTATTGGAACATTGAGATCTGGCGCCTCGACGCATGTGGCGCTATGGACAACCATGTCCCGCGATCTTCGCCTCTATCGCGCTCCCGCCAACGTTCTCGACTATGAGATCGCGCAGGAACAGGCCGCTGCGCTCGGACGGATGGGTCGAGCGCTGGAACAGGCCCTTGCCAGGCTGCGGCAGTTCGATGCCGCCCATCCGCGCTCGGGCGCGCCGGCGTCAGCGCGGCAGGCGCGGCGAGCCCTGGTGACGGAGGCCGGCCACGCGCTCTGGATGTTCGTGGTGCAGCGAGAGGCGTGTGGCCTGCGCGACAGCCGCACTGTCATGCGTGACTACGAGGTGCCAGGCGAGGTGCAGCAGTGCATGGGGCTGCTCCCCGCCAGATCGATTACCAGTTGAGCGCAACTGTGTAGACGAGCTGAGCCTCATGCACTCAAGGCCCGTGGACCTTGCAGCAAGCCAATAGCGCGCTCGTATCCATCAACGTCGGCAGCGGCGGCGGCGCGCGGCGAAGTGCCGCCGAGCACGGGATGCTGTTGATCGAGCCACGCTGGCGCGGAACCGCCTAACCGCGCCTGGGCCGCCGTCTCGAGGGTGCGGACCCGCTCCTTGCTGGCGTCTGCCAACGGGTCATACCGGGCCGCGGCGGCAGCTCGCGGAATATACCACGCGAGCGCGAATCCGACCGCCGCATTGACCGCCGTGGTGAGAATAATCCTGTCCACCGCCGCGCCGGCGGCGCCCAGAATGATCTGCCACGTGGCGCATGCTGCGATAAGCCCGCAGAGTCCCGTGAGCATGCTCTCGGAGCAGAGCTCCCACACGCGGGAGGGACGCTGGCCAATCTCCGCGTTGTCGAGGTGGTAGACGTAGAACGCTCCCGTAACCATGGCAAGCAGCGCAAAGGGAAGCTCGATCTTGAAACTGTCCCGCGTCGGCGGCGCTTGGGTGAGGCCCCACAGAACGAGACCGACATACCCCGCGACACCGCAGACCATGGCAACCCGGATGTAATTGGCTCCGTTCGCACGCTGACGCTGGCCGGATGCGGCGAACCATGATCCCTTGCTGACCGCACGTCGGCGCAGCAGATCGGCCGTCATGATCGCAATCACATACGGTACGAGTGTCGCCGCGGCATCCCAGAAGGGTTGCAGGACCGTCTGTGGATACACCGGTGACATTGCCCAAAGGCCAAGCTGGCCGAGCCCTGCCGCGGCGAGGCCCAGCAGGATAATGCTCACCGCAACCGCCGTCAGGCTGACGAGCTTCAGATCCCCGGTGCCTCGCGGACGTGTCGTGCGATTGAGCTTGAAGCCGAACGGCCGCAAGGCCAGGTCGATGTCGTCATTGGGCTCTGTTTTCACGCGTACCGCACAACCGAGCAGGATATAGAGCTTGTAAAGGTTTTCCACGATGCGGACCCGGAGGCCCTCGTCTGTGTAATACGGATCGCTTTGCCGCGCGGTCCTGTAGGCCGCCACCTGGGACTCAAGGGATTTCTTCTGGCTCTCGATAAGCTCCAGATCGCTCTGGTAATCCCGCAACAAGCCCGCATCGAGCGAACCGGTCAAACCCTCCATTCGAAAGGACTTCTGCGCGAACACGAGACAGCACAGTCGCGCCCAGCTGTGCTCGAGAGTGTGACGAGACCGTACGAAGTCTGCCCGCTCGACGCCGCGCATTTCAGGGGATTGCAGCGCCTCTCCATCGTAGGAGGTAAAGTCAAAGTCGGCGGTCGCCAGACGCTGCGCCGTGGCGCGCGCGGCGTCCGGAATGTACGCCCGCTCGTGCGCGAACTGGCGCAGAAACGCCTCTATCAGCGTGAGACCGGGCACATTGGGCAGCGCTCCCATCAAGACGAACGCAATGGCGAGCGGGACACCGACGTAGCCGAGTTGCTTGGGTATACCGATTCCGAATTGATCGAGGTTATTGGCGCTAAGCAGCGACAGCAATATTACTATCAGGGCCATCGATCCGAAGTAGATGAGGAAGCCCCGGGAATATTCCTCGCGCGTCGCCAATTGCCGCGGCAGCATCTGATAGATGAAGTCGCCGCTGCTGGTGAAGCTGCGTTCGGCGAACTTTCGCTGGCAGAACACATAAACAAGCCAGATCGCAGCTCCGACAGCAGCGAAAAACAGCACGCTCATTTCATCCAGTGGAACTCCCAGCTTCATGGGCAGCGTAGGCATGGCTGTTCTCCATTGCGTAACGCATTTGCAACACAAGAGATCTCGTCGGCAACAGTGAGACGTCAGTAGCAACGGCCGTTGAAGCAGCGTCCTTGCGCGACAACAATCAGTGCGGAAGCCGGTTGATCTGCTCTCGCCTGGTTCGAAATCGTCGCCGCAGCGGTGTCCTGGTTACGGACCGTCGGAACGGAAGCCACCGTGATCGAGGCAAGCACAACGAGAGAGCGCAATAACAATGCTGATGACTTTAGCTTCATGACAACCTCCCATAGAGATCGGTTGACTTTACTGTCGAGGCCTAAGTCTCCGCTGCGAGGTGCCGGCCCTCGCCGAGCGGGTGCCTGATACACGCTATGATTGAGCGAGGAAAACAGGTGTGAAGCAGGTCACATCGGGCAGAAATCTTTTGAGCGCGCCATCCGCGCTCGGGCGTGCCTGTCAGCGCGGCGGGCTCGGCGCACCCTGATGGCGGCTGTCTGGCTCTGGGCCAGGAGCGGAATTCGTCGACGCTGCTTGCCCTCAACGGCGCGGCTGGTCAACCTCTGCGCAAAGCATCAGCCGTACCTGATGATTTCAATAACCTCGGACGCGTAATATCCTGGAGAAAATCTCTTAGTGCCTCGGTGTCGAACGGCTTGCGTAGTATTCTCAAGTTTGGGGGAGCTGCATTTGCCGCATCGCTGTAACCCGTCGTAAGAGCCACCGGCAAATTGGGATACCGCGACCGGATTTCTCTCGCGAGCCCGACGCCGTCGATGGTCCCGGGCATGACGATATCGCTGAAGACGAAATCGATCTTCGTGCCGGCTTCGAGCAGTTTTAGCGCCGCTTCGGCCGAATCTCGATAGATAGTCTCATAGCCGAGGTGCTCGAACAGCGAGGACGTCACTTCCGCTACCTCGGCGCTGTCGTCGACAACGAGAACCGTCTGCCGTTGCGAATATCGTGCTTTTGTTTTGGCGGCCGATTTCTCTTTGCTGGTGGTTTGCTCGTCTGCACAATAAGGCAAGTAGACCGTAATCGTTGTCCCTTGTCCGACCTTGCTGTCGGCCGTCACCGTTCCGCCGGCCTGGTGTGCAAAGCCATAAACCTGCGACAAGCCGAGCCCGGTTCCCTTGCCGACTTCTTTGGTTGTGAAGAACGGATCGAACATTCTGGACAGCAGATTTGGCGGAATACCAGTGCCCGTATCGCTAAACGCTACCGCAAAGAAGGTTCCTGCAAGGCGATTATCGCCGATTTCATGATCTACTGTCACCTCGTTGACGGATAGCGTGAACGTACCACCGTTCGGCATCGCGTCGCGGGCATTAACGGCGATATTGACAATAGCCAGTTCTAGTTCGGCGAGGTCCACCTTCACCAGCCAAACATCCTCACCAACGTTTTCGTTGTACACAATATTCCCGCGCAGCGAACTCTCGATCATGGTCCGCGTGTTTCTTATGGAAGCATTCAAATCAACGACCGTCGGGCTAAGATGCTGATGACGGGAGAAGGTCAGCAATTGGCGCGTGAGACTTTCTCCACGTTTGGCCGCGGTCTGTATGGCTTCGATTGCTTTTGGCAGTTTCGGATCAAGCAGGCGGGCAAAGATCTGAGCGCTGCCTCCAATGATCATCAATAGATTGTTGAAGTCGTGCGCAATCCCGCCAGTCAGTTTGCCGATTGCCTCCATTTTCTGCGACATCGCGAGCTGTTCCCGTGCCTGGACCAGCTTCTCCTCCGCGTCGCGTCGCTCGGTTGCGTCCCGAAGTATATTGATAAAACCGATCAGATTTCCTGCATTATCACGACTCGAAAAGACCGAGCCGGTGATGAAGAACGGTGTGCCATTTTTTCTGATACGCCAACCCTCAACTTCGTGCCTGCCTCTTTGGACTGCCAACTCCAACGCACGATTTGGAGAGCCAGCACGGCGCTCATCCGGTCGATAAAATATCCCAAAATGCTTGCCGACAACTTCTTCCGGCACGTACCCCATGATTTTTTGTGCGGAGCTATTCCAACTCGTGACATGCCCTTCTTTGTCGAGCGCAAAAATTGCATAGTCGACGACACCTTCGAGCAGTATCTGGAAGTGACGTCTCACGCTGTCGAGCGCCGCATTTTTCCGATCAATCTGACTGTTCAATTGATCCTGCATCGAAAGCAAATGGGCTTCGGTGTCCTGGCGTGTCGCAATTGCCGCAGCCAAGGCAAGAGGCACCACCGATACGCTGATCGAAAGCACGAATAACGATAACAGGGCTCCATTCAGATCCGTTTTCGGAAATGGATCGTTACTCACCGAGAAGCCCCACACGGCCATTCCGCAGAAGAGCAGCGCGGCCGTAGCGGCGTTGCATCGATTGCCGCGCAAACCAGCCCACATCAACGGTAGTAAAACCAGAAAGCCAAGAAGGCTCCGATACGGCAGCAGAACGTTGAGGTCGTCGCTTATCAGGTCGCTGCCGATGAGCGGGCTGTAAGCGACGATCCCGATGATGCTCACGACAATAGAGACCGCGACCGATTCCAGCAGATCCCATTTGGAGGACGAACGCAAAGGCATCGTCGCCCAGAGCACGATGACCGGAGCAATCACCAAGGTCCCAGCCGCATCTGCAAGCCACCAGGTTAGCCAAGTGACGAAAGAATCGGGAAGACTTAGTTCATTGGCGAGAATGAATCCTGCAAAGACGATGGCTGAACTGATCATCGCGGTCGGCGCAAAGGAAATGATTGCAAACTTTGCAACAGCAGACGGGGTACAAAACGTCTGGTGACCGTCAGACCAGCGATTGATCAGCCATGTCCCGGCAACCGCAGCGAGGACAGTGCCGATCGCGACGGGGCCAAACTCCAACACTGATTGGCCGGCAAGGAAGTGAGGAACGGCCCCTGCCAAGATCGCGGGCCAAATGCGGTAGCCGCGCAGCAGGAGCAGCGCGAGCGCGAACCCGGTCGGTGGCCACAATGGTGTCGCGACCGGACTAATCGCGGGCAGCAATCGTACCGACTCGGCAAAGCCAGCGTAAATCGCCGCGACTATTAAAAGCTCGACCAAGTAAGCTGCAGCACTTCGAGCGCTGCCAAAAGCGAAAATGTTGGCTAGATCAAATCTTGCCCTTTCCATCACGAGCCTTTGCGGTGGGCGCCTCAAAAATGCGGTGGGGACCCGGCCCCGTCCGATGTCACCCGAATGAGCGCGGTCGAATCTCCACTACGTCGACGAACCCGGCAAACACGCAATGCAGTTTTGACCAAAGCATGGCCGCATGGTGGAAGGCCGCTTGGCAATTTTTGGAACTCGGGACTTGGACAGCGCCATTGACCTAATTGCACAGCAGGACGAGACGAGGGTGCACGGCGGTACCCGGAACACGAATGGTCCGACCTGCCCATCTACTCCGCGGGCTTCGGCTGGCCGGCGGGCCCGCGGATCTTGTCGCGCAGGTTGATCAGGAACATCGACGTCGGCCGCAGGATGAAGAGGTCGGCTACCAACGCGGCCACCATCGAGAATGCGCTGAGCCAG
>Ga0081455_10006204_pt1 | contig 12888 bp, 11 predicted proteins | sample TabmetS3T2R1_FD_70207 | JGI IMG/M metagenome (GOLD analysis project Ga0081455, IMG submission 70207) | Tabebuia heterophylla rhizosphere microbial communities from the University of Puerto Rico - S3T2R1 | ecosystem: Host-associated > Plants > Roots > Rhizosphere ... | reverse complement strand
TGCCCGAGATCACGTTGAGCATCGTCGTCTTGCCGGCGCCATTCGGTCCGATCAGGCCGCGGATCTCACCCGGCTTGACGTCGAGATTGATGCCATCCAGCACCTTGACGCCGCCGAAACTCACCGAGACGTCGCGCACGGAAAGCAACGGCTCGGTCATGACCGGACCTCGCTTTTCTCCGCGGGCGTCACCAGGGTCGACGATGGCGGCGTGTCGCCCTGCGTCCGGTGCAGGGGCTCCTCCCAGCCGCGCAGCTTCGCCTTGAGGAAGCCTGCGATCCCGCCCGGCATGAACAGGACGAAGCCGACGAGGATCGCACCAAAGGCAATCTCCTGGACCCCCTTCACCGCGCGCAGGGCTTCCAGGATCACGACAATGGCGCCGGCGCCCAGGATCGAGCCGACGATGGAGCCCAGGCCGCCGACCACGATCATCGCCTTCTGCAGGACCATCTGGAACAGATCGTATCCTTCGGGCGACACGAAGTTCAGAAGCGCCGAATAGAGACCGCCCGCGATGCCGGCATAGAAGCCGCTGATGCCGAAGGCGAGGGCCTTGTAGCGCAGCAGGTCGACGCCGAGCGACTGGGCCGCGATCTCGCTGTCACGCACCGCGACGAAGGCGCGGCCAAAGCGCGAGCGCACGGCATTCTGCGCCAGCACGAACAGGACGACCACGAACAGCAGGCTGAGATAGTAGAGGCCGATCTCCTTGGAAAAGGGCAGAGGCGCGAAGGAGATGGGCGGAGTCTTGAAGCCGCCGGCGCCGTAGGTCACCGCTTCCCAGTTCAGGAACGTCCATTGCGTGAACTGAGCGAAGGCGAGAGTGGAGACGGCGAGGTAGAGGCCCTTGAGCCGCAACGCCGGCAGGGAAATCGCAAGGCCGACGGCCGTCGCGATAACCGCGCCTGAAGGAAAGGCGAGCCAGAACGGCCAAGCCAGGCGGACCTGGAGCAGGCCGGTCGTATAGGCGCCGATGCCGAACATGGCGGCATTCGCGAAGGCGAGCTGGCCGGTATAGCCCACCAGCACATTGAGCCCGATCGACAGCAGCACGTAGATCAGGATCGTGTTTGCGATGAAGAGATAGTAGTCGTTGACGAGGAACGGCGTGACCGCCGCGATCACGACCAGCGCCAACAGGACATTGCGTCGACCGAACAGCGTCATGCTCAGACCTGCCGCAGCTTGCCGAAGCTCAGCAATCCGGTCGGACGCAACACCAGCACGAACATGATGACGATGAACGCCGAGACTTCCATGAAGCTCGAACTGATGTAGCCGCCTGCCAGCGCCTCGATGATGCCGATGCAGAAGCCACCCAGCACGGCGCCGGGGAGGCTCGTGAGACCGCCCAGGACGGCGGCGGCGAATCCCTTAATGAAGAACGAGAATCCCATGTCCGGATAAAGGAGCGTCAGCGGCGCCATCAGCACGGCCGCCGCCGCCGCGATGGCAGCGCCGGTCCCGAAGGAAAGCATGTAGATGCGATCGATGCGGATGCCGACCAGCCTGGAGGCCTTGGCGTTGTCCGCCGTCGCCTGCATCATCTTGCCGGCGCGCGTCAGGCGAAAGAACGCCGCGAATACCAGCATGATGACGATCGCGCCCGCAAGGACGGCGATCTGCTGCGGGATCACCATGACGCCGCCGATGGTCACGGGATCGGGCGACGTGATCGGCGGGAAGGAGAGGTAATCGCTCTTGCCGCCCCAGATGACGCGCGCCGCGCCGCGGAACACGAAAGCCAGGCCGATGGTCGCAAGCACGAGGCCGACGACGTCAGCGTTCCTCATCGGCCGCGCGGCGATCAGGTTCGTGACGGCACCCAGTGCGAAGCCGATCGCCACCGCGATCGCGAACGAGGGCAAGTATCCCATGCCCATCTGCACATGCAGCATCCAGGCCACGAAGCCCGAGAACATGAACAACTCGCCATGGGCGAAGTTGATCATGCCCGTCGATTTGTTCACGACCACGATGCCGAGCGCGATCAGGGCATAGAGCGACCCCGTCGTCAGTCCGCTCAGCAGCAGATAGGTGAAAAGCTCCAAGGACCGCTACTCGACCTTGGTGACCCCCAGGACACGCACCGGTTTGCCCGGCTCCTTGGCAATCCAGACCGGTGCTTTGTTGCAGCGATGATCGCTTGTGGTGCAGGTGATGCCCGCGCCGTAGACGCCGGTCGGGAAGTCGGTGAGCTTGTCCAGGGCCGCCACGAGACCTTCGCGCGTCAGGTCCTTGCCGGCGCGCTTCAGCCCTTCGACCATGACCTCGGCACTGCCGATGCCGAACAGATTGAAGACCGACAGCCTGTCGCCCGGGAACTTGGCTTCGATCGCCTTGCGCCACTTGTCGACGGCAGGATCCTCAGGCGTGTAGCGAACCATCGAGATGGTACGGAACAGCGTCGTGGCGCCGGGAGAGCCCACCTGATCCTCGAAAGCGGCCGGATCGGCGATGCCGCTTTGTCCGATCGCCAGTGGCTTGAAGCCGAGCTTCTGGGCGTCACGCATGAAGATCGCCGCAGGCTTGGGATAGAGCACGATCAGCACTGCATCGGCGTTGGCGGCCTTGAGTCGCAGCACCTGTGCCGTCGCGTCGTTGGCATCAGGCGCCATTTCTTCGTCCGCGACCGGCTTGATGTTCTTCTTCTGGAACGCCTCCATCAGCGGCGTGTACCGGGCGCGACCCCAGGCGTCGCGCATGGAAACGACGGCGATGCGCTTGGCATTCTGGGAAATCGCGTATTCGAGCTGCGCCTGGCTCTCGAGCGTGGAAGTGAGCGCGGTGCTGAAGATCGCGGGCGCCACCGGCGTGGTGATGCCGTCATGGACCGACGCCATCACGATCAGCGGGATCTTCGCCTGGTCGAGAACCTCGCGCGCGGCAAAGGTCGCGTTGCTGCAGCCGCCGCCGATCAGGGCGAACACATTGTCCTCCGACACCAGCTTCTTCACCGCGCCGATCGCCGCCGCGGGGTCGCATCGGTCGTCCTCACGCACCAGCTGGAGCTTGCGGCCGTTGATGCCGCCAGCCGCATTGACCTCATCGAACACGACTTCGATGCCGTTCATCGGCAGCTTGCCGTAGAGGTAGCCGGGACCCGTCAGGGCGCCGAACGAACCGATCCTGATCGTGTCGGCTGTGACGCCGGGCACCTGCGCCTGGACTGCTTGCATGGCCGCGACCGTCATCAAGAGACCGATCGCTGCGCCTTTGACTCCCTGACCTGTTGCCATAACCCCCTCCCGAATACCCGCTGGGCTCTTACAGAAGCTGTGAGTGCAACTTCCGTTCCCTTTGCCATTCCCCTGGCGCGGTGCTGTCGTGTATACAGTACACAAGTTTGACGCCCTATCAACCGTTGAACCGGGGGTGAATGCGTGGCGGCCATCGTAGAGGACATCGTTGTCGAAGAAGCGAGGGGACTGGCCATTGTCACGCTCAATCGACCAGCAAAACGCAATGCCGTGTCGTTGGCGATGTGGCGCCGCCTGGGGGAGATTTTCGCTGGCTTCACGTCGGGAGGCGGGCCGCGCGCGGTGATCCTTACCGGCGCGGGCGGTCATTTCTGCGCTGGCGCCGACATCTCCGAGTTCCCCACCGTCCGCGCCAATGCGGCCATGGGCAAGGTCTACGAGGAAGCAGCCGACGGTGCGACCCGTGCGGTGCGCGATTGCCCGCTGCCCACCATCGCCGCCATCTCGGGGTATGCGATGGGCGGAGGCTGTGGCCTCGCCCTCGCCTGCGACTTCCGCGTCGGCGATCCCAGCGCGCAGATGGGCATTCCGGCCGCGCGGCTCGGCATCGTCTATGGCCCGCTCGATTGCTCGCTGCTGTTGCGGCAGGTCGGGCTCGCGAATGCCAAGCGTGTGCTTTTCTCCGGTCGTGCGTTTGGCTTGGCCGACTGCCGGCATCTTGGACTCGTCGACATGGTGGCCGAGCAGGGCAGCGCGCTTGACGCGGCAAAGTCCTTCGCCGCGGATCTGTCGAACAATGCGCCGTTGTCGATTGCCGGCGCCAAGCTGGTGCTGGATGCGTTGGCTTCCGGAGAAGCCGAGGCACGGGCCGGCGAGATCGAGGCCACGATCGCGCGCGCCATGGACAGCGCCGATTATCGCGAAGGTGGCGCTGCTTTCGCGGCCAAGCGGCCGCCTCGTTTTATCGGGCGCTGAACCCCATGGTCATTGAGAACAAGGGGACATCGAGAACAGGAGAATCGGACGCATGAGCTGGTTGGGCGTTGATGTAGGAGGAACGTTCACCGATCTGGTCTTTCTCGACCGCGAGGGAGGCCGCTTGCAGGTCCTGAAGACGCCCTCGACGCCGAGCGACCAGTCGGAGGGAATCCTGGTGGGCATCGGGCGGTTGTCGCTCGAGGCGAAGAATCTGGAGCGCATCGTCCACGGAACGACCGTCGCCACCAACACCGCGCTCGAGGCTGACGGGGCGCGGCTCGCCGTGCTGGCGACCGAGGGCCATCGCGACGTGCTGGTGGTCGGCCGTGGCAATCGCATGGCGATCTACAACATCAAGGCACGGCCCAACCGGCCGCTGGTGCCGCGCTCGCGATGCGTCGAGGTGCGCGAACGGCTGGGCGTCGACGGTGCCGTCGCGATCCCGCTCGATGAAGAGAACGTGGCCGCGGTCGGCCGCCGCCTTGCCGACGAGAATGTCGAAGCCGTCGCCGTCTGCTTCCTCCATTCCTATGCCAATGGCGATCACGAGCGCCGTGCCGCGGAAATCCTGTCACGCTTCCTGCCCAAGGCCGTGATCACCACCTCGTCGGAGGTCCTGCCGGAATATCGCGAGTACGAGCGCTTCTCGACAACCGCGCTCAATGCCTATGTCGCGCCGCGCATGCGCCGCTATCTTGGCGAGCTGCGCAACCGGCTGGGGTCAGCCGGCATCTCGGCCTCGCTGTCGATCATGACCTCGAACGGCGGCACGTTGCCGGCCGAGCGCGTGGAGGCGATGCCGGTGCTGTCGATGCTGTCGGGTCCGGCGGCCGGCGTCATCGCCGCGAGCTTCGTCGGCCATGCGGCCAATTTCCCCGACATCGTCACCTGCGACATGGGCGGCACATCGACCGATGTTTGCCTGGTGCGGGGTGGCGAGTTCAGCATGACGACCGACGGCAAGGTCGCCGCCTTCCCGGTCAAGATCCGCCAGATCGACATCAACACGGTCGGCGCCGGCGGTGGCAGCATCGCCGCCGTTTCGGGCGGCTTCCTGACGGTCGGGCCGCGCTCGGCAAAGGCCTATCCTGGCCCGGCCTGCTTCGGTCGTGGCGGCACCGAACCGACAGTGACCGATGCCAACGTGGCGCTGGGACGGCTGGGCACGGATCAACTGCTGGGCGGCGAGATCCGGCTCGACCACGCGGCGGCAACAGAGGCCGTGGCACGTCTTGGCCGCGAGCTCGGGCTTTCTACCGAGCGGATGGCCGAGGGCATCCTGCGCATCGCCGTGGTGTCGATGGCAGGGGCGATCAAGGAAGTGTCGGTGTTGCGCGGCATCGATCCGCGCGACTTCGCGCTCCTGTCCTATGGCGGTGCGGGACCATTGCAGGCGGCGGCGATCGCTGACGAGCTCGGCATGCACACCGTCGTCGTGCCGCCGATGCCCGGCAATTTCTCCGCCTTCGGCCTGCTGGTGGCCGACGTGCGCCGCGATTTCGTGCGCACCCGGGTCTCGACCGTCGATTCGCTCTCGCCGGCCGATGTGCAGGCGATGCTGGCTGAACTGGTCGAGGAGGGCGAGGCCGAACTGGAGGCCGCGGGTTTCCCGCCTGACCGGCGACGCTTCGCGGCCTCGCTCGATATGCGCTACTCCGGCCAGTCCTTTGAACTCTCCGTTCCGGTGGAGACCGATCTCGCCGACATGGCGAAGCTCGTAAATGGTTTCGAGACGGTCTACCGGACGCGGTACGGCGGAACGACGACCGCGCCGATCGAGATCGTGAGCTATCGCGTCGCCGCGTGGGGCCTGTCCGACAAGCCCGCCCTGCCAAGTGTTGATACTGCCGGCCATACGATGGAAGCCGCCCGGCGCGGTCAACGGTCGATCGTCTTCGATGGCAGTTCGCACCCGACGCCGATCCTCGATCGCGAACGGATGCCTGTGGATGTCGCTGCCTTCGGGCCTGTCGTTATCGAGGAGGCCGGCTCCTCGACCGTCGTGCCGCCGGGTTGGTCGGTCGAGCGCGACCGGATCGGTTGCCTGGTGCTGCGTCGTCGGGAGGGAAGCATTCAATGAGCATCGATCCCATTACGCTCGAGGTCCTGACCCAGGGACTGATCTCCATCGTTCGCGAGATGCGCGCGACGGTCTGCCGGACCGCAAGCTCGGTCGCGATCTACGACGCCAAGGATTTCTCCTGTGGCCTGTTCGCACCGGACAGCCAGGTGGTGGCGCAATCGGAGGATATCGGCTCGCACGTCGTGCCTCTGCCGTGGTCGGTGCGGTCGGCGATGGAGAAATTCGGCGACGATCTCGCGCCGGGCGACGTCATCCTGTCCAACGATCCCTATACCGGCGGCACGCATCTCAACGATGTCACCGTCATCTTTCCGGTCTTCGAGGATGGCCGGCTGATCTTCTTCCCGGCGGTGCGCGCCCACTGGGCCGATGTCGGCGGCATGGTGCCGGGCAGCATGTCGGGCAAGGCGACCGAGATCTACCAGGAAGGCGTGCGCATCCCGCCGGTCAAGATCCAGGAGGCCGGCCGCTTCAACCAGGCGGCGCTCGACATCCTTCTGTCCAACATGCGAGTGCCCGAGGAGCGGCTGGGCGATCTCGAGGCCAGCCTCGCGTCGTGCCGCGTGGCGCAAAAACGCATCCACGAGATCTGCGCCCGCTACGGTGTCGATACATTGCTGGAAGCGGTTCGCCTCGATCTCGATCGCTCGGAAGCACGGATGCGGGCCTGCATCGCTGGATTGCCCGACGGCGTCTATCGGTTCGAGGATTACCTCGAGACCTACATGGGCGGCCGCTTCGAGCCATTGCTGATGCCGCTTTCGCTCACGGTGGCGGGCGATCGCATGGTCGCCGACTTCACCGGCGCCTCGCCGCAGGTGCCGTTCCCGGTCAACTCGACGGCGGCGGTGACGGCGGCTTCGGTCTTCATCGCGGTCAAATCGATCTTTGATCCCGCGGCACCGCTCAACCAGGGTTCGTTCCGGCCGATCGAGGTGATCGCGCCGCCGGCTTCCATCGTCAACGTGCAGCGGCCGGCGCCTGCCGGGTCGCACGGCGAGATCCGCAAGCGCGTGATCGCGACGATGGTCGGTGCGCTTTCGCAGGTGGTTCCCGACCTGGTCGCAGGCGATCTCTGCCGGACCTCGTTCCACAACCTGATCGGCGGCTACGATGCCAAACGTGGCCGCGAATGGGTCCACTACGAATGGTCGGCCGGCGGCAACGGCGCGTTCCGCGAGAGCGACGGGCCCAGCGCCATGGCGACCATCGACTGGGGCGATCTCGTCACCGTGCAGTCGACCGAAGTCATCGAGACGCGCATGCCTTTGGTGGTCGAGACCTCGCGGCTTGCCGTCGATTCCGGCGGCGCCGGCACGACCCGGGGCGGCCTGTCGATGCAGCGCTCCATGCGCGTGCTGGCGGCTGATTCGCGCTATTCGCTGCTGTCGGATGGCGCGGTTGTTCCGGCGTTCGGCGTCATGGGCGGCCTCTCCGGCGTGCAGGTCGGATCGTGGGTCGAAAGCGACGGCGCCATCGAAAGCTTCGACACGCCCGGCAAGGTCGCGGGCCATCCGGTCGGTGACGGCGGCATCGTTGTCGTGCGCTCGGCCGGCGGCGGCGGCTACGGTGATCCCTTGCTGCGCGATCCGGCCGAGGTCGCGGAAGACGTTCGCGAAGGTTACGTCTCGCGCCAGGCAGCGCACGATCTCTACGGTGTTGCTCTCGACGCCCGCAGCGCCGTCGATCCGGTGGCGACCGAAACCCTGCGCCGGCGCTTGCGCGAGGCACGGTTCGCCTTGCCGACCGTCGTGGTCGAGGAATCGTACGAGCGCGGCGCGGTCAGCAAGCGGCGGATCTGTCGCCTGCATCCCAGGGACGCCGCTGCCGCGCATCTGCAGGCTGACGACCTCGTCGAGATCGATTCGCGCCGCGCGGCGCCGTTGCGCGCGTGGTTGCGCATCGATCCCGCGATCGCGCCGGGCGCGCTGCCGATCGATCACGCTGGCCTCGAGATCCTGCGGGCTTCCGCCGGGGAGCGCCTGGAGGTGCGACGGATCGCGACTGTCGTCATGCCCCAGGCGCGGTTGGCCGAGGCGGCCGAGTGACGCTCGCTAGGGATCTCGACTTCACCGGCCGACGCATTCTGGTGACAGGGGCGGCGAACGGGTTTGGCGCGGCCATGGCCGATCTCCTCAATGCGGCGGGCGCGCAACTGGTATTGGCCGATATCGAGAAGGAGCCGCTCGCCGAGGTCACGGCCCGCTGCCGCGACGCCGAAGCCCATGTCTACGACCAGGCCGACCCGGCATCGATCGCGCGCCTCGCCGAGGCCGCGGGCCCGGTTGACACGCTGATCAACAATGCCGGCATGCTGCTCGCCAAGCCGTTGCTGCAAACCGGCTTCGAGGAGATGCGCCGGATCATCGACGTAGACTTCGTCGGCGCGCTGCGGTTGATGCAGCTCGTCGCCGCCGGCATGGTCGAGCGCCGCCGCGGCGTCATCCTGTCGATCGGCTCGCAGACCGCCTTCTCCGGCGGCGAGAACCGGGCCGTCTACGCCGCCGCCAAGGCCGCGATCTCGCAACTCACCCGGTCCGCGGCGGTGGAATGGGGGCCGTATGGCGTGCGCGTGCTCTGCCTCGCCCCCGGCCGGTCGCTGACGCGGATGACGCGCGAGGTCGTGAAGGAGGGGCAGTCGGGCGATCGCGGCCTGGCGCGCGTGCCGCTCGGCCGCTGGGGAACCGCGGAGGAAATCGCGAAGATGGCCATGTTCCTCGTGTCCGATGCCGCTTCCTACGTGACCGGCGAGACCGTCATCGCGGACGGCGGTTATGTCATCGGCTAAGACCACGGCGCCGTCGGCGACCTGGAGTCTCGATCCGGGCGTTTCGTCCAGGGACTTCTCTTTGCCTTCGGTGATCGCCACCGAGGTGGCGCGCGTCCTTTCCGACCGCATCGTCTTCCTCGAGCTGGCGCCGGGCGCGCGCATCCTGGAGGAGGAAGTCGGCGCGAGCTTCGGCGTCAGCCGCTCGCCTATTCGCGAGGTGTTCCGGATGCTGGAGGCGGATGGCCTCGTCGTCCGCGCGGCGCGCAAGGGCGTCAGCGTGGCGCCGATGAGCCGCCGCGATCTCGATGAGGTCTATGCCTGCCGGGTGGGACTTGAGGGGTTGGCCGCCGCGGAAGCGACGCGGCGCCTCGACGTCGAAGGCAAAAAGGGCATCGAGGCCATCATGGCGGGTATGAGCAAAGCCTATAAAGCGAAGGATGTGCCGACCTTCTTCAAGTACAACATCGCCTTCACGCGGGCGGTCTATGCGGCCTCGCAGAACCGGACGCTCATCCGCATCGCCGCTGGCATCGAGAAGCAGGCGATGCGCTATCGCTATCTGGCGCACCTCCAATCGAGCGAAATGCTGTCAATGACACTCGAAGGGCATGGCGGCGTGGCCGATGCCATCCTGGCCCGTGACGTCCCGCTGGCGCGGCGTCGGGCGGAGCAGCTCATGCGCCGCGCCCACGGCGTGATTGCCAAGGCCCTTGCCGCCTCGGCCTATGCCTTGCCCGAAGACAGCGACCTGCCTGTCGAGGAGCTGTGAGAGGAAGTCCGCGGACTCGGGGTTTAACTGCTGGATGATCCAGACGATCCTGAGTCGTCTTTCATGCTACCGACCCCACGGCCGGCGAGGTGCCGGGTCTCCAAGAGGATCAGCAAGCTCATCGGTCTCTGGAAAGAGATTTCGATCGCGTAGCATCTCGGACACGCGAGCGGGCGCGATGACGGCGTTCAAGGTATCGAGTTCTATCCTCGCCCAGTCCAGCATACGCTTCAGCTCTGGATTGGGCTCGTCTGTCTCGAAAAGATCGTGAGCCTCGATCCACTGTTGCAGCTCTTTGGCTCGGCGCTTTGTTCGGATCAGACTTATGAGCAAAGCCCTGCGTTCGCGCTCGCGCTCCTGCCTGGCACCGGCGAGCTTGCGGCGTCTTGCAAGTTCAGAGGGGCCAGGGGCCTCGGTGCCTGAACTATCCATGGTCGATCCCTTCGTCCGAAAAGCCTCGACCTGAGTAAAATGAAGAGCTTCGGCCTGCTATCCGCTTCCTGCTTTTGAATTGAGCTGAATCTAGGCTTTGGCTCTGACGGTTTTTTCCAAGCGGTGCGCTTCCTGGAATTTGCGCACGAAGTCGCTTTTAGGCATCGCTCGAAGCGCCGCCACGGTCTCGGCGGGAAGCTTCAGCGAATACATGTCGATCGTCGTGGCAGCCGGATGGTGCAAGCAAAACCATGTCCAATAGGCGGTCTGCAGGCCATTGAACGTGTGGCCCATGCGGCGCATCCCACGCAAGGCGAACATCAGCAACGCCTCTGTAAGCTCGGGATCGACCTCAACGGCGTCGTTCTGATCGCTATCGGCCTGCTTGGTGTCGGAACGAGTCAAATCGTTCCATTGCTTGTGAAACTCACGCTTGATCAAATTGGCGCTGAGCGACAAGTCGGTGATCCCCTTGCGCCTGGCAAGCGCACGGACGATGTCGTGAGACGCTGCAGCAATCGTGTGAATAGCAACGGGGTCGTAACCAAAGAAGAACATCTCGATCGCGGAATCGATCAGCCGGCCAGCCGCATCGATCTTCGTGATCTTCACGCAATCCAACCGTGCGGCAGCACTCATGACACCGCTCCCGCCATGGTCACGATGTTTTGAGCACACTCGCTGACGCGCAACGCTTTACCCAACGCTTGGTTCCATCCAAGTCGCGACCTGTGCCTTGGACAACTTCCCTTAGATCAAAGCACCTCGTCTCACACCCAAGCCAACAATGACGACTTCGTTCCGAGAGTAAAGGCGGAACTATGCGCCGCGACGTTCTGAGTCAGGTTGTCACGTTCTCTTCACGATCGTGACTGGGTGGATTTGTGACGCTCAGCTCTTCGCGCGCGGCCGCAGGAACTGGCTCGCGCCGACGAGCACGATCGAGAACAGGATCAGCAAGGTGGAGATGGCCGCGATGGTGGGATCGATTTCGTCGCGCAACGCCAAAAACATGCGGCGGGTCAGTGTCGCCTTGTCGCCGCCGGCCACGAACAGCGAGATCACAACCTCGTCGAAGGATGTGACGAAAGCGAGCAGGGCGCCCGACACCACCGAATTGGCGATCTGCGGCAGAGTCACCGTCAGAAACGCGCGGATACGCGACGCACCAAGGCTGCGCGCCACCATCTCCTGGTTGGCGTCGAAATTCCGCAATCCCGCCGACACCGAAATCATGACCAGCGGGATCGCGAGCGTCGAATGCGCCAGCACCAGGCCCGAGATGGTGTTGTTGAGGCCGAGCGGCGCAAACAGCATGAACACGCCGACGGCGATCAGGATCACCGGAATCATCATCGGCAGCGCGAGCGCAATCTGCACGCTGCGTCGCAGCGAGAGCCGGCAATAATGCAGGCCGTAGGCGGCCATCGTTCCCGTGACGGTCGAGACCAGCATGGTCCAGATCGCGACCTGCAACGAAATGAGGGTCGCATCGCGCCATTCGATCGAGTTGAAGTAAGCGCGATACCAGCGCAGCGACCAGTCTGGCGGCGGGAACTGGAGGAAGCGCGAACTCGAAAAGCTCATCGGCACGACGAGCAGGGTCGGCGCCACAAGGAACAGAACGACAAGGCCGCACAGCAGGTAGAGCCAGAGGCGCTGCAAGTGCGTGATTTGCGTCGAGGTGGCGGCTTTGCGAAGCATCAGTCGCGCTCGATCAGGGAGCCGATGCCAACCAGTCGCGAGACGAGCCATAGCACGCCGATCGTCATCACCAGGAGAACGACGCCCAGCGCGCTGGCCGCGCCCCAATCGGCATAGACTTCCATGGCGCGCTCGACTTGCATCGACCACATCATGACCTTGCCGCCGCCGAGGAGGGCCGGCGTCACGTAGAAGCCCAGCGACAGGACGAAGACCACGATCAGGCCCGCGATCACGCCGGGGATCGATTGCGGAACGAACACCTGCCAGAAGGCTTTTACCGGCGGCGCTCCCAGGCTTGCGGCGGCCTGCAGATAGTCCGGACTGATGGATTTCATGGCGGCGTAGAGCGGCAGCACCATGAACGGCAGCATGACATGCACCATGCCGATCGTGGTGCCGGTGAAGTTGTAGACGAGCCGCAGCGGCTCATCGATCAGGCCGAGGTTCTCCAGCCAGGTATTCACGATCCCCTTGCGTTGGAGGATCACCAGCCACGCATAGGTGCGCACCAGGAGCGACGTCCAGAACGGGAAGAGCACGCAGAGCATGACCAGGCTCGCCGCCCGCGGCCGCATCTGCGCCGTGAGATAGGCCAGCGGGTAACCGAGCGCCAGGCAGATCGCTGTCACCACGAAGGCGAGCTGGAAGGTCGACATCAGCGTCAGCTGGTAGGATGGATGAAGCAGCCGCGTATAGTTGCCGAACGTCAGGCCGTCCTTTCCGACAAAGGAGAGGCCGGACAGCCAGCCCATCGGTGCCAGGGCCACGATCCCGATCAGCAGCAGCGCGGGCGCGCACAGGAAAAGCAGCCGCAGCTGCTCGCTTCGCGCGCTGCGCTCGAGCGCAGCGGCGTTGAGGCCCGGGGCGGCATCGGAGTGCGCCGTCGTCACGTGGGTGCCGCCGGTTCGTCGTCCGGCCCGATGATCGTGTCCCGCGGGGCGATGCC
>Ga0081455_10006203_pt1 | contig 12890 bp, 11 predicted proteins | sample TabmetS3T2R1_FD_70207 | JGI IMG/M metagenome (GOLD analysis project Ga0081455, IMG submission 70207) | Tabebuia heterophylla rhizosphere microbial communities from the University of Puerto Rico - S3T2R1 | ecosystem: Host-associated > Plants > Roots > Rhizosphere ... | reverse complement strand
TCGAGGATGCAGTAGGTGAAGCTATAGTCGCGGTCGGACAGCGACAGGAGCTGTTCGCGGATCGCACCGCCAGCGGCAAGGGCAAAGTCCCGCACGCATCCGACTTCGTCGGCGCTGCGCCGCTCCTCGATCCGGCTCACCGCAACGGCGGGATGCCAGCTGTCATGCCCATTGAAGTCGCGCAGAAGCTGCCACACCTCGTCGATCGGGGCGTCGATGACCGTGCTCCTGACGACCTTCACCATCGCGGAATCGAATGTGAGCTCCTGCGCCCCCACACCTCCTGGAGCGGGATGACGTTTCTTCGAATCTTCATCCCGCTCCAGCTTCTTCTCTCAGCATGATCTTTCCGAAAACCACTGCACGCTTTTCGGGATCATGCTTTAGGTACGATCAATGTCCCCCGAGGCGCACCTTGAGGGCGTCGAAGCCGCCTTGAAACACGCCCTGACCGATACTCTGCGCGAGCTCCTTGGCGCGCTCGGGTGGACAATCGAACTCGGCCATCCACTCGGCGAACGTGCGATTGCCATCGGTGATCGGGGTGAGCTTCAGGGTGGCGACATAGTTGGCCACCCCCATGGGGCTTTCGAGAATGGCATACGTAACGCTGTACTCGAAATCCGAAAGGGCCAGCAGTCGCTCGCGGATACGACCGCCGGCCTTGAGCGTGAAATTGCGAATGCAGCCCACCTTGTCGGACGGCAGCCGGTGCTCGATGTAGCTGTCCTTGATCGCCGGATGCCAGCGCGGCAGCCCATTGAAATCACGGACCTCCGACCAGACCTTGTCGGCCGGCGCGTCGAGCACGCTCGATGCATACACCTTCACCATCTCGGCCCCTCGGCTAGCGCTCCTCCGAGGAGGAGTCCGGCTGCGGCTTACCGACGCTCTGCCCCTTGGCCGGGTCAATCAACCTCTCGAGGTCTCCGGCCACCTGCGGCAGCGAGCCGGCCGGCAAGCCGATCTCCTTGAGCAGCTTGTCGATCAACGGGCCTTGGGCACGATACCGCAGCGCGCTGTTGACGATCTGGTCGCTGAGGCTCTGCTGAAGGCTCCCATTGGTGCCGCCGCCACCAGCGCCACCGAGCAGGCCGTCGACCTGGAGAATCTTGATCTCGTCGATCTTCTCCAGCGGCTTGACGCTCTCGCGCACGATCGCTTCGAGGTGCTCGATCAGCAGGCGGCGCAGCATCGAGGCCCGCGCTTCGGGCGACAGCACGTTCTGCGCCTCGTTCATGAGCCGCTGACCTTCGGCCTCCACTTCGTGCCGGATCTTCTCCGCCAGCGCGCGGATGCGCTCGGCGTCCGCGTCGCCTTGCGCGAGCAGCCGGGCGGCCTCTGCCCGCTCGGCCGCGGCCTGCTTGTCGGCGCTGGCGGCGATCAGCAGGCGGGTGGACTCCCGCTCGGCCTCCTGCGCGGCAGCGATCAACTGCACCTTCTTGCTGCGCTCGGCCACGGCGAGCTCGCGTGCCGTGAACACCTCCTCCTCGGCGGCGATCGCGACGGCGCGGGCACGCTCGGCGGCGGCCTGCGCCTCCGACTGCCGGCGCGACTGCTCGGCCACGGCGATCGTGCGCGTCTGCTCGGCCATCTCGAGCGCCTTCCTGCGCTCAACCTCGAGCCGCTGCAGCTCGGTCTCGCGCAGAATGCGCTGAGTATCGATGGCCAGCTGCTGGGCAACGCGTGAACGCTCCACACCCTCCTGGAGCGAGATATCGGCTTGCTGCGTCTGCAACTCGCGTGCGGCTCTTTCGGCAGCAAGCTGTGCGCGCTGGGCGGCGCGCTCGATCTCCACTTCGCGCTCCTGGGCAATACGGGCGATCTGCGTCTCCCGATCGATGTCGAGCGCCAGCTTCTCGGTCTCGAGATTCTTGTTGCGGATGGCGATCAGCGTATCCTGCTCGATGTCGTTGCGTTTCTTCTTGCGCCGCTCGATCTCTTCCGTCAGGCGGGTGAGGCCTTCAGCGTCGAACGCGTTCGACGGGTTGAAGTACTCCATGTTCGTCTGGTCCAACTGGATCAGCGACACCGCCTCCAGCTGCAGACCACTGGTCGCCAGCGTCGGCGTCACCACCTCCCGCACTCGCCTGGCGTACTCGCTGCGCTTCTCGTGCAGGTCCTCCATCGTCATCTCGGCAGCAACCGAGCGCAGCGTGTCGACGAACTTTCCCTCGACCATGTCGCGCAGTCCGTCGGCATCCATCAGCCTCCGGCCGATCCCCTGGGCAGCCGTCGCCACGGCCCTCGCTTCTGGCTCGACCCGCACGAAGAAGTCGGCAACCACATCAACCCGCATTCGGTCCTTGGTGATGATCGCGCTGTCGCGCGTGAGCGACACGCCGATGCGCTGCGTGCGCATGTTGACCAGGGTGACGTCATGGAAGATCGGCACGACGAAGGCACCGCCGTTCATGACCACCTTCTGTCCCAACAGGCCGGTCCTGACGAACGCGGTCTCCTTGGTGGCGCGCCGGTAGAACCAGTAGAAGAGGAAGCAGGTGACAACGATCACAACGAGCGCCGTGATCAGCCACCCGGCCGGGCCGCCTGCAAATGATGAAGCCATCGTCTCCTCCCGTTGTCCGCGGCTCGCGCCGCCCGGCTTATCTGCCGCGAATCCCCTTGAATTTACGCGTCTGCTCGGTGAGCGCCACCTCCGCCGGCAGGCGCTCCATGGACGACGCGCCATAGAAGCCTTGGCAAAGCTCGGTGTTCTTCATGATGAACGCGGCGTCCTCGGGCTGCGCGACCGGTCCTCCATGCACCAACACGATCATGTCGTTGCGTACCTTGCGGGCAGCTGCGGCCCATTTGTCCACCAGGGGCGGACAGGCCTCGAGCTTGAGCGCGGTGTCGGATCCGACCAATCCGCCCGTCGTCAAACCGAGGTGGCAGACGATGATGTCGGCGCCGGCCCTGGCCATGGCTTGCGCCTGTTCTTCGTCGAAGACGTATGGCGTGGTCAGCAGGTCCTTGCCGTGCGCCTTCGCAATCATGTCCACCTCGAGCCCATAGGACATGCCGGTCTCCTCGAGATTGGCGCGAAAGGTGCCGTCGATGAGACCGACGGTGGGAAAGTTCTGTACGCCTGAGAGCCCGAGAGACTTCAAATCGTCGAGAAAGCTGTCGAACAGGCAGAACGGGTCGGTGCCGTTCACTCCGGCCAGCACCGGCGTGCGATGGACGACCGGCAGAATCTCGCGCGCCATCTCGACCACGATGTCATTGGCGTTGCCGTAGGCCAGAATGCCGGCAAGGGAGCCGCGTCCGGCCATCCGATAGCGGCCGGAATTGTAGATCACGATGAGGTCGATGCCTCCGGCCTCCTCGCACTTGGCGGACAGCCCGGTGCCGGCGCCGCCGCCAATAATCGGCTCGCCGCGCGCAATCATGGCGTGGAGCCGCTCAAGGATCTGAGCCCTAGCGATACGAGGCACGATGCATCTCCCTCGTGGCTCGCGGTCTTGCTGGGGCAATCGCGCGAAAATTCTCGACCACCGCGCGGGCAAAGGCGGGATCGTTGATGTTGTACTGCAGTCGGATCAGCCGCCGATCGTTGCTCGGCCGAAAGTTGCGTTCGATCGTGGTGAACAGCGCGCGATCAGCGGCTGGATCGTGGAACGGCCTGCCGGGCGCGTCGAGCAGGGAGACCCCGCCCTCGGGAATGAGGAACCGGACCGGCCCCTGCATGCGGTTGAGCCGCTCGACGATAAAGCGGCCGATCGCCTCGTTCTCCTCGGGCGTCGTGCGCATGAGCGTGACGTTCGGATTGTGAACGTGCAGTTTGCGACCGCGGAAGCGTGACGGCACCGTGTCCATGGCGTGGAAATTGACCATGTCGAGCGCGCCGCACGAGCCCACATAGGGCACGTTGCGGCGGATGATGGCGCCGAACCGATCGTGGTCGGCGGGGAACACGCCGCCCACCAGCAGGTCGGGCACCTCGGTGGTGGTGATGTCGATCACGCCCGCCAGCAGACCGGATTCGACGAGTTTCTCCATCGACCGTCCGCCGGTGCCGGTGGCGTGGAATGTCATGCAGTCGTATTCGGCCGCGAGCGCCTGTTGCACCGCCTGCACGCACGGCGTCGTCACCCCGAACATGGTCAGGCCGATGGCTGGCCTTGTCGCGCTTCTGCCCGTCTCGCGCAACCGGTGGCCGATCATGCCGGCCAGCGCGTGCGCTGCGTTGGAGAGCACCTGCTCGGAGATGGCATTGATGCCCTGCACGTCTGTCACGGAGTACATCATGGAGATGTCGGACGGGCCGACGTAGCGCGATACGTCGCTGCTGGCGACCGTGGAGACCATGAACTTGGGCGTGCCGACGGGAAGCGCGCGCATGCCGGCGGTCGCCATCGAGGTGCCGCTCGAGCCGCCGGCCGAGATGAGTCCCCCGACATCGCGGCGCGTGCGCATGAAGCGCTCAAAGGCTTCCGCCATGGCTGCAACCGAGGTGCCGCGGTCGTGGGTGAAGACCGCCGCGGCGCCCCTGGAGTGATAGTCGGCAACTTCGCGCGGCCCGATGTCGGCCGGACTCGGGCGACCGCCGGTCGCGAGGTCGACGGTCGTGGTGCGCACCCCAAGCCGCTTCAGGCAATTGGCGATGAACATCAGCTCGTCGCGCTTGGTATCGAAGGTGCCGACCACATAAGCGGTGCGTCCGACCAAGGATGCCACGGGCACCGGCGGCAGCTCCATGGCTTGCGCGGAGGCCGGCTCAGGGGGCGGCGGAGCCGCTGCGCCATCCGTCGCTGCGGATGTCGTCTGCGTCCACGCGGCCGGTGACGGATCGCTGCGATTGTCGGCCGACCAGCGGTTGGGAATCGAACGAGCCGAGTATGCCAACGGGTTGCCGTCGGCAAACGTATGGGAAGGCTCTTCACGTTCACCGCCGTGTTGGCGCTCGACGCGGATATAGCGGGTCTGGGCCTCACTTTCCGTTGCGTCGTCGCGCTCGGCGGGATCGTCGGCATGACGACCGACCCCGAGGAGGCGGCGCTGTAGGCCCGGATCGGTCTTGAGCTCGGCGGGGAGCATCTCGCGCTCGATTCGGCCGTGCAGCATGATCGCCACGCGATCTGCGATATCCAGCGCCACACCGAGCTGTTGCTCGATGAGCAGAACGGAGATTCGCCCCTCGCGCACGAGCTCGCGGATCATGTGCTCGATCTGCTGGACGACGACCGGCGCCAATCCTTCGGTCGGCTCATCCATGATGAGAAGCCGTGGATTGCCAATCAGCGCCCGGCTGATGGCCAGCATTTGCTGCTCGCCGCCGGAGAGCTGTGTGCCGCCGGCACGCCGGCGCTCCTTGAGCCGCGGAAAGGCGTCGTAGACGCGCGCGAGCGTCCATTCGCCACTCGCGCCCTTGCGGCTGGCGAGTCGCAGGTGCTCGTCGACGGTCAGCGAGGGCCAGCAACGCCGCCCCTGCGGCACATAGCCGACGCCAAGGCGGGTAATCCTGTGCGGCGGCAAGCCTGCGATGCTCTCGCCGCCGGTGTATATGGAGCCCGCCGTCGGCCGCACCAGCCCGGTCACCGCCTTGCACAGTGTGGATTTGCCCATGCCGTTGCGGCCGACCACGGCGACCACGCCGCGATCAAGCTTCAGGTTCAGGCCAGGCAGCACCGGCACCCGGCCGTAGTGCACGTGCAGGTCCGATATCGCGAGCATGGGGGCGGCGGCGCTCGGGCCACGGTGATCAGCCATGTTTGGCCCCCAGGTAGATCGATTGCACCTCGCTGTCGGCCTCGATCGCTTCCGGTGTCCCTTCCTTGAACACGCGGCCGTTGTGCATGACCGTCACGCTCTCCACCACGCGCAGCGCGACGTCGAGATCGTGCTCGATCACGATGTAGCCGATGTGAGGGGGCAGCGCCCGCAGGATCGCGATCAACTCGCGGCGGTCGGCGGGCGAGAGCCCGGCCGCCGGTTCGTCGAACAGTACGAAGCGCGGCGCGCCCGCGAGCGCCATGCCGATTTCGAGCTGGCGCTGCTGGCCGTAGCTCAGCTCCGACACGGTCTTGTCCACCACGACGTCGAGATGGGCCACATGCGCCAGCTCGCGTGCCGCTTCGAGCGTGGCGTCATCGGGGACTGGCCGCATCGGGCTGTAGCGCCGGCGCGTCACGCCGCGGGTCGCAAGATAGAGGTTGTCGAGGACGCTGAGACCCTGGAACAGCAAGGAAATCTGGTACGTACGCCGCAAGCCGCGGCGAATGCGCTCGTGCGGCGGAAGGGTCGTCACGGCCTCGCCGAAGAAGCGCACGCTGCCGCTGCGCGGCGGGAAGTCGCCGGTGATCACGTTGAACAGTGTGGTCTTGCCGGCACCGTTGGCGCCGAGCACGGCCCGCCGTTCACCCGGCCGAAGGGTGAGACTGAGGTTGTCGAGGGCAACGAGCGCACCGAAGTGGCAGCTCACGCCCTCGACCTCGAGGGCGCGAGCCGATGCGCCTTGCGCAATGCGTTGAGCCCGGTCGGACACCCTCTGCTGCTCAATCGCATTTCGGGTTGTCGCGGCCAACCGGGCCGATCGCCATGAACTTGGCGCGGTCCATGTTGAGCGTCTGATTGACGCTCGGGATGACCTTGACAACTTCGTTGTAGAGACTGCCGTCCCGGCGTTCGGCGACTTCGGTGATGAAGTTCGGCGCGATCGCCTGCCGGTTCTCGTCCAGCCTGATCTTGCCGGTCGGGGCGTCGATGGTCGCGCTCGACAGCCACTTGCGGAGCTCCGCCTGATTGTTCGTGAGATCGCCCTTGACCGCGTTCAGCCCATCGAGCGCAGCCTTGGTCGCGATATAGTAGTTGGCCGCGAACAGCGACGGCGTCGGGAAGCGCTGGTCCGCCGGGAACGTATCTTGATAGAGCTTCACGAATTTCTGCCAGTTCGGGTCGCCCCAGTTATCGGCGATCGGGCTGCCGGCCGGCGTGCCCAGCAGCGCTTCCTTGGCCCTCCCTCGCGAGGTGAGTATCGCCGGATCGACGGTGATCGAGCCGGCGATGAACTTCGCCCGGCCACCCGCCTGCTGATACTGATTGAGGAAGGCGATCGCATCCGCCCCGCCCAGAACGACATAGACGGCGTCGACGTCCTGGGGCAACGCGGCAATCACCGAGGCGTAGTCCTTGGTGCCCAGCGGGACCCAAGAACGGTGCGTGATCTTGCCACCGAGCGCGCAGTATTCAAGGGCGAAGCCGTAGAACTGCGTATAGGGAAACGAATAGTCCTCGGCCAGCGACGCGACCTTCTTCCAGCCTTTCGTCTTGTACACGTGCTCGCCGAGACCGTAGGACCATTGTGCGCCATCGCTGGAGAAGCGGAAGAAGTTGGGTGCCGGGTCGCGCAGCGTCGTGTCCTGAGCGGCGGACGAGCCGTTGATGAACGTGATCTCGGGCTTGCTCTTGGCGAAGTCCTTCATGGCCAAGCCCTCGGAACCCGAGAGCGGGCCGACCAGAATCTGGACGCCGTCCTGCTCGATCAGCTTGCGTGCCGCGCGGATCGCCGTGTCGGGCTTGGCGTCGGAGGACGCCTTGACAAGCTCGATCCTGTAGCCGCCGGCAGAGTTCTTGTACTCCTTGAGCGCCATCTCGATGCCGCGCATGGAGTCCTCGCCGTTCTTCGCGAACACCCCCTCGAGCGTGGCGAGCCCGCCCAATTTGAGCGTCTTCTCCTGTGCGGGTGCCGGCGGCGCAAGCACGGCGGTTGCAAGCGCAATCGTTGCGAGCGGTACGAGCGCGTATCTACGTGCAAAGCGCATGTTGACTTCCTCCCGTTTCATCCGCAGGTCGACCGGCGACCTGCCGGAGTTTCTTCCCTCGGCTCACGCCGAACCGTTGCGGCGGACCGATCGCCGGATCCTGTCGACGATCCCCATCACGCCGTCCGGCGAGAACAGGACCATCAGCAGAAATCCCAGTCCCACGACGAGCTTGAACCGCTCGCGCGGAATGACAACCTCCACGATATCCATGGCGAAGGTCGAAAGGCACACGAAAATGAGGGCGCCGATGAACGGCCCGATCGGGTGACGGAGGCCACCGATCACGGCCATGATCAGGATGTCGATGGCCGCGCCGACCCCGATGGTGCCGGGCGAGATGCGCCCATTGTGCCAGAGCAACAGGATGCCGCCCACCGCAGCGATCATGCCGGTGAACACGTACGCGGCGACGCGATGCGCTGGCACATTGAACCCGATGGCTTCCATCCGGCGCGCGCTGTCGCGAATGCCCTGCAGCGCCAGGCCGAACGTGGATCGGGAGACGTATAGAGCGATGAAATAGCTGAGCGCGGCAAAGCCGAGCAGCAGATAATAGAACGCCGTCGGCTCGGTCCAGTCGACGCCGAGTACGCGGGGCGGGCTGACACCGTTGATGCCGTTGTAGCCGTTGAAGATGTCGTAGTTCTGGAAGGTGAAGTAGGAGAACGCCGCGCAGATCGCCAACGTGATCATGATCGTATAGATGCCGTCGGTGCGTATCGCGAGCAGACCGATGGCGGCGCTGACCGCGACCGCGATCAGGAGTGAGATCAGGATGGCGACCCACCACGGCCAGCCGAGCCCGAATCCCATCGTATTGGGGCCGATCACCGCGACCATGTAGCCGGCGACGCCGGCGACCGTGATCTGGGCGAGGTTCACCATCCCCCCGTAGCCCGCGAGGAACTGCAACGAAAGCGCAATGATGCCGAACGCGTAGGTGAGGCCGAAGACCTCTGTCAGCACGAACCGGCTGGCAAAGGCCGGCATCAGGATGAGCAGGGCCAGGATCGCCAGCGACGGCAGATCGACGGGCAATGCACGGGCCGGCTGCGCCGGACGCGCTGCCTCGTGTCGCTCCACGGCGATGGTCATCGGCGCGCCCCCATGATCCCCTGCGGTCGGAAGGCGAGCACTATGACCATGATGAGGAAGGTCAGAATGACGGCGTAGGTCGGCATATAGACCGATCCGATCTGCTCGGCCAATCCGATCAGCATCGCACCGAGCGCCGTGCCGACCACGCTGCCCATGCCGCCGACGATGACGACGACCAGCGAGGCCAGCAGGGTCTTGACGTCCTCGCCCGGAGCAATCGCCTGGAACGTGCCTCCGATCACGCCGCCGATGCCGGCCAGTCCCGCGCCCAGGGCAAAGACCAGAACGAACACCAGCTGGATGTCGATACCGGTCGCCGACAGCATGTCGCGGTCGTCGACGCCGCCGCGGATGAACAGGCCAATGCGCGTGCGGTTGAGCATCAGCCACAAGAGAAGGCCGATGACGATCGCCAACGCCAGAATGAACAGACGCAGCATCGGGTACTGCAGATAGACCGTCTCGCCGCTCGATGTGGCCCCGACCACGACCGGGAGCCTGACAGCGCCGTACAGCCACTCCGGCGTCTCGATCTGATAGAAGCTGCCGCCCCAGACCCACAGCATCAGGTCCGCCAACACGATCGAGAGCGCGATGGTCACCAGCGTCTGGCGCAGATCCTGGCCTTCCATCCGACGAAAGATCAGAACCTGCAGGGCCATGCCGACCAGTGCCATTGCGAGAAACGCGACGAGGAGCCCGGCCAGCCACGAATCGGTCAGCGCGATGGCGCTGTACCCGAGATAGCCGCCGAGCAGATACAGCGATCCGTGCGCCAGATTGACATTGCGCATCAGTCCGAAGATGAGCGTGAAGCCGCTCGCCACTATGAAATAGAGGGCCCCCAGCGTCGCGCCGTTGAGCAGCGTCAGCAGAAACAGGCGCATGGGTGCCCCGATCGCCGGCTCCCCGCTTCAGGCGACGCGCCGCACACTGGCGCGACGGGCCACCGGCTCCTTGTGGAACTTGCCGTCCTTCATGATAGCGAGCAGGCGGCTCTTGTCCTGGAGAATCCGCACGTCCGCCAGCGGATCGCCATCGACGAGCAGCAGGTCCGCCAGATAGCCTTCCTTGATCTGTCCGAGCTCGTGACCCATTCCCATGATCTGGCCGCCGTATTTGGTTGCTGCGACGATCGCCTCCATAGGCGACAGCCCAACCAGGTTGACGAAGTACTCGAGGTCCTTGGCGTTGGTCCCCTGCGGGGTCCAGGCGAACCCATAGTCGCCGCCGATGAGCACGCGGATGCCGCGCCGGTGCATCTTCTGCATCGTCTCGACGGCCATCGCCAGTTCCCGCTCATACGCGATGGCGATCGGCGAGCCGGGCTTGACGCCCCACTCGCCGGCATGGCGGGCGGTACAGACGAGCCAAGCCAGACCGGGTGCCACGAAATGGTTGTCCTTGGCGGCCTCGAGCATGTCGAGCGCCTCCTCGTCGGCAAACGACGCGTGATAGATGTTCTGGATGCCGTGGCGCACGCACTGCTTGACCGACTCCGAGGAGCGCGCGTGCGCGGCCAGCACCTTGTTGCGGGCCTTGGCCTCCGTGACCGCCATCGCCACCTCTTCCTCCGACATCGGAGTCTCTTCGGCGCGCATGCCGGTGATCTCCTCGCCTGAGAGGTTGAGCTTGATGGAGTCGACCCCGTATTTGATGAGCATGCGCACAACACGGCGCACTTCCTCCGGCCCTGAAACCACGATACCGAGGTTCAGTCCCTCGTGGGGGATGTGCGAGGGGGCACTGTCGCCGAGCCCGCCGACGGTGGTGATTTCGGGTCCGGCCGCCGTGTAGCGCGGGCCGGGGATGCGGCCGGCGTTGATCTCATTGCGAATGACGACGTCGAGCCGGGGCTTGGCTGCCGCCGCGCCGCGCCCGGCCGTGAAGCCGGAATCGAGCACCAGCTTGGCCATGTACATGGTGTTGAGAGTGTGCTCCTCCGGCGGCATCAGCTGGATTGCGTCTATGCTGGGCGCATTGTTCCAGGACAGGTGCAGGTGAGCATCGACCAGGCCGGGCATCAGCGTGGCGCCGCCGCCATCGATCACGGTGCCGCCGCCCGCGTAGGCGATGCGCTGACCGCGGGCGAGGCCGACGATGCGATTGCCGCGCAGCGCCACTTCGCCCATGAACGGCTCGTCGCCCGATCCGTTCAGGATGCGAACATTGGTGAAGACCGTCGTTCCCTCGCCGCCGATCGGTTCGCGGCTCCATTGCGGGCTGGAGGTCGAGGTATCGCTCATTGGTCGCTCCTTCCTTCTCGATCGCCGACGATCGGCGTTGTTGTGGCTGGTGGCGAACGGCGCTCGCCGGTCAGATGAATCCCCTGATTTCCGCATTCACCTCCGCGGACCGCTCCACCGTTGACCAATGTCCGCACCGAGGCAGGATCTTGACCTGGGCGCCGGCGATGCGGTCAGCAAGCATTCGCGCCACCGACGGCGGCGCCGTCGCGTCGTCCTCCCCGGTAATGAGCAGCACCGGACAGCGGACCTCCCGGTGATCCGCGGCGCGCGCCGCAGCGACCGCCTCGCAAGTGCGAGCATAGCCCTCCGGCGTCTGCCGAAGAATGCTTTCGCGGACGAAAGCCGCGGCCGCGGGATTGCGTTCTCTCACCTCGGGAGATATCCCGCCCTGCACGATCTGGTCGGCAATCCCGACAAGACCACCCGACCGCGCCGCCGCTGCACGCCGGCGCAGCGCCTCGCGTGCGGCCTCCATCGGCTCGATCAGAGCACCCAGCAGGATGAGCTTTCGCACCAGGGTCCCATGCTGCGCGGCCAGATGCTGGGCGATGATCGTGCCCACGGAGTGAGCCACGATCACGGCCGTCTGGATGTGGAGCCCCTGGGCCATGCGGGCGATGGCGGTCGTGAAAAGGGAAATCGACGGCTCAGCGACGAGAGCCGAGCGACCGGATCCGGCAAGATCGGGTCGCACGACCCGGCGACCGGAGAGCACCGCCATCTGCGGCTGAAACGTGTTGGAGGTTCCGCCAAGCCCGTGGACGCAGATGACCGCGTCGCCTTCGCCTGCGACCTCCACGGCCATACCCTCGACTAGGCGCGAGTTCATGTAGCGAACTCCGCGACGACTTGCCGCGGAATGCGGGTGCCGGTGTGTTGCCCGCCGACGGGTCCGTCGCCATCGCGGCAGCGCTCGGCAGCGCGCCGATTCATCCGGGCGCCAGGAAGGCCTTCCATATCAGTGCGCTGCACGCTGCAGCAATGCATGGTGCCGAGCTCGCTCGTTCCTCCCGCGAACATCCAGGCTAGACCAAACACGAAGCGGCCGCATCTACTCTTTGTTTCGCAAAGCATCGAGCGACCGTCGGGCGCTCGCGCTTTCAAGCCTCCTCGCCGCGGCAGGTCAGGTGGTCGGGCACACCTTGTTGTGAATTTGGGCGACGCTCGGCCTTCGCCGAAACCCGGCCCCGGTTTCCGTAACTTTGTAGCCATTGGAAGTCACGCTCATCTACTCGCCACCGCGCTGCCGTTGCCGATACCGCCACGCGCGTTCGGCACTCGTCAGCATCTTTTCCTGTCTCGGCCTCTTCGAGCGGTCGATGATCTCGGCGAGGGCGTGACGAATCCTTTCACGCCGCTCAGCGACCCGCTTCGCCTCTGGACCTAACATCTCCGGCTGCTCGTCCAGCAATAGGAAGATCTCATGAATGCCATAACGTCCGATAACGACGTTCCGCTCGAAGTATTTGTAGATCGGACGAAAAATGCTCAACAGCTGGTCGATCACTGGCGACTTCATTCGCTCAGGATCGTCGCCGTCTATTTCTCGTGATCTCCACGGCCGCGTGACCGATTGTCCGGCGCAGGCGAATCGTATTGCGGATCGCAACCCGCCAACCTACGATAAGTTCGACAATCGGCCGACAACGAGAATTTTTCGAGGAGGTAACGCAAGCCGCTGTCGTGGTCGGAGGCAGCGCCCATTGCGCACATCCAAAAGAAAATACCAGAGGGAGGAAAACCATGACCAAATCGAATATTTCACGGCGCAGCT
>Ga0081455_10006202_pt1 | contig 12890 bp, 15 predicted proteins | sample TabmetS3T2R1_FD_70207 | JGI IMG/M metagenome (GOLD analysis project Ga0081455, IMG submission 70207) | Tabebuia heterophylla rhizosphere microbial communities from the University of Puerto Rico - S3T2R1 | ecosystem: Host-associated > Plants > Roots > Rhizosphere ... | reverse complement strand
TCTTGGAACCGCTCGCTGACCAGGTACGTCGGTCGGGCATATGAACGGGTTTAGCGCGACTCTTCCGTTCCCGGCCGTAGCGGGTGAGACCACTCGGGCAAAGACCAAATTGGACCACCGACACACCGATGAGGCGGCTCTTGTCCGGCGCATTCAGGCGCATGACGAGCTCGCTTTCCGGGAGATCGTCGAGCGGTACCAGGCCAAGGTCTTTTCGATCATCTACGGGATTCTTCGCAACCGGAACGACGCAGAAGACATTGCGCAGCAAGTCTTCGCCAAGATTTATTTTTCGATCAAGAATTTCGATTTCCGCAGTTCGCTGTTGACCTGGATCTACAAGATCACGGTCAATGAATGCTACGACTATCTGCGTAAGAAGAGAGTTCGCAAGCTGGTATACGAAAGCGATTTTTCGAACGAGGATTCGCTGCGGATGGAGACGTCCGGACCGGCTACCGATCACGAGCCGGCAGTGGATCAACGCTTGGCGCAGCAAGATCTGATCGTGAAGCTGCTCGGAAAGATCTCGCAGGAAGATCGTTCTCTGATCCTGTTGAAAGAAGTAGAAGGTCATTCGGTGGAAGAACTATCCCAGATGACCGGCATGAACGAGAATACGATAAAGGTAAAGCTGTTTCGCGCGCGCCAAAAGTTGGTAAAAGCGGCGCAGAGGTTGGATAAGAGTCCCCTGACAGCACTTGGGTTATAACCGCTTTTTTGGGGCGCGGTTTCGATGTAAAGTTGAGAAAGAGCAGACATAAGATCTGCAATTGGTCGAATTGTTGAGGGAAATATGCATGGGTCCATTCGGGACAGACTAGAAGATTTGCTCGCGGGCAGGGGAGCTGCGGCCGGATCTGAGCGATTGAGCGGCCATTTGCATTCCTGTGAGGAATGTTCCTCCGAGTTTGAAACGATGCAGGCGCACAGTGCGTTGTTTCGCGGGCTTCGGCAAGAAGAGGAACTAGACGCGGCGCCCGGTTTCTATGCGCGCGTGATGCAGCGCATTGAAGAGCGCGCCAGACAATCGATCTGGGCCGTCTGGGTTTATTCTTCCGTTGGCAAACGTCTCACCTTCGCTTCTTTTGCGTTGGCAGTGGTATTGGGCTCTTATTTCATCGCCCAGGAGAGCCGCGATGGACACTTGATGGCGGGGACTATAGTGGCGCAAAGTTTGCACTACGATCCACCCGTGACCGGCAGTCAGTCCGAACAGCGTGACGCCGTTCTCGAAAATTTCGCAGTTCAACGCGTGGATGTACAGGAGAGAGTTCGATAGCCATTTCGGCAACAAACCGCCAGGCCATGCTCCGTCAAGATGAAGACGTTAGCTGGCGAAACGCCAAAGTTCTGTCCATCTTTGGAGTGATCTTCTTGTGCGGTTTGGCGGCCGGGTCGGTCTTGACTCGCGCTTATTTGCACTCGCGCATGCAGGTGTCTACACCGGCGCAAACCTTGGAAGCGGCGCAGCGCTTAGGTCTCGAGCGGCTCCGCGTTACGCTGCATCTCACCCCCACGCAGGAGCAGACCATCACGGAAGTGCTCGACGACTACGGCAAGTATTATCAGAACATCGAAGATCAACGCGAGGATGTCGCCGAGCACGGCAAACAGCGCATTCTGGATGTACTTGACGAAAGCCAAAAGCAACACTTCCATCAGATTTTTCATACGCACTGAGCGAAGTTCTGCTCAATTTGCAGTGCGGGCTCACACGGTGGAAGATCGAACACAGCCGTAAAAGAAACTTTCGTGCCTACCTTCGGCTGGCTTTCGATCCAAATCTTGCCTCCGAGCATCCGAACGAACTTCGAGCAGATCGTCAACCCAAGGCCTGTTCCGCCGTAATTCCGCGTGGTCGAGCGATCGGCCTGCGTGAACGGTTCAAAGATCTTCTGCAAGGTGGCAGCCGGCATTCCGATACCGGTGTCCGTCACCACAAAAAGCAATTCGCAACGCCCGCTATGGGCCGGCGGCCGAACGGCGACCGACAAATGAACATCTCCGCGCTCGGTAAACTTCACGGCGTTGCTCACCACGTTCAGCAGAACCTGATTCAGCCGGAGAGAATCGCCAATCAAACTGCAGGGCACGTCACCGGCAATATCGAGCCTCAGGTTCAAACCCTTTTCCCTGGCCGCAAAGAACAATGCTCTGACGACGCCGCCGAGCTCCACGCGCGGCTCAAACAACACCGGATCGAGCGTCATTTTGCCGGCTTCGATCTTACAGAGGTCCAGGGTGTCGTTAATAATCTTAAGGAGGGAAGAGCTTAGACCCTGGGCCGTTTGAAGATAGTCCCGCTGCTTTTCGGTGAGTTCCGTCTCGAGCGCCAGGTGCATCATCCCGAGAATGCCGTTCAACGGCGTGCGCAGCTCGTGATTGACGTTCGCAACGAAGGCACTCTTCTGCCGGCTTTCCTCTTCCGCCTGGCTTAGTCGACGTAGTAAGCGTCTATGTTCTCGAAAGATTTCGAAGAATACGGCCAGCAAGAACAGGAAGACTGGCCAAAGCCGCAAATTGTGAGCAATAACAGACACGTCTTCAATGACTTAGCAGTGATCCACAGGGATCACAACCAGTTGTTAGAAACGGTATCGGTTAGGTGAGTATTGATCTTTAGGAGGGAGCACCCCTAGACGGTTGTGCCCGTGGAAGGGTACAGAAGAGCGGGTTTAGCCGCAGCAGCCCTTCTCGCGCATCTTCTTTTCTATGGCAGCCATGAGCCGTGAGTGGATCGGCTTCGGGAGGGGTTTGGCATCCATTCCCTTGAATACTTTCAAGGTTTTCTCCGTCGTGTCGCACACCACAAAGCAGTTCGGGCACTCGTTCACGTGCTTCTGGAGTTCGGCTAGCTCGGCAGGATCCAGAGTTTTTTCCAGATAGCCGCTTAGCTCTCGCAGAAACTGCTTACAGGTAAGCAAACGCGTCGTCCCCCTTTCTCTTAAATTGCCGGGTCAGTTTCTCGCGCAGTTGCAACCGGGCCCGCAAGAGCCGGCTCTTCACCGCCGAAATCGATAACTTTAACGCCTCGGCCGTTTCTTCGATCGACAGTTCTTCGATGTCTCTCAGTATAAAAACGGTGCGATAAGCTGGCTTCAGACTTTGCACGGCTTGGTCCAAAACTTGGGCTAATTCGTCTCGCGAGTAGGTTTCTTCGGGATTTTCGTCCCAAACCGCAATTTCCCGGATCATTTCGTCTTCACCGGTGTCAATCGGCTCGTCGAGCGGCACGGTCCGGTCGGATCGGCGCTTGCGCAGCTTCATGAGCGCCTCATTTACAGCGATCCGCACCAACCAGGTGTAAAACTTTGAATTTCCTTGGAAATCGCCCAAATGAGTATAAGCCTTTAAAAAGGTCTCCTGCAGTACATCTTCCGCATCGTCATCATTTTGGGTGATTTGTTTCGCCATGCGGAATACACGGCGATCATAGTGTTCGACCAGGTCGGAAAAGGCGGCGGCGTCTCCCGCTTGCGCCCGCGCCACCAGGGCGGACTCATCGAAAGCGGGGGTTGCGGAAACAGTGCTCACGCGAGGAGGTCTCTCCAGTCTAGCAATCTCGACGCATCCTAAATTAAAATGTTCAATCTCACCGGCGAGTGGCGAAGGAGTTAGGAGTTGAGGAGTTAGGAGTTGAGAAGTCAGAAGCCGACGCTGCCACCGGTTGAACGGGATCGGAATGGATCACCTTCGGGGCGGGCTGATACGCTCGAATTTGTCCCTCCTTATGAGTAGTCTTACGATTACGCTGCCGGATGGCAGCCAGCAGTCCGTTTCTGCCGGTACGCGCCCGCTCGATATAGCGAGATCCATTAGTCCGCGTCTGGCGGCCGATGCGATCGTCGCGCGCGTCGACGGAGAGCTGTTCGATCTCACGCGGCCGCTCGACCACGATGCGAAGCTCGAAATCCTCACGACCAAAAATCCGGAGTCGCTTCAGGTCTATCGCCACTCGACGGCGCACCTGTTGGCCGCCGCCGTTCTCGAACTCTACCCGGAAACACAACTCGGTATCGGCCCGCCGACCGAAACCGGTTTCTATTACGACTTCGACCGCGCCACGAAATTCACACCCGAGGATTTGCAGAAGATCGAAGCGCGCATGCTCGAGATTCAAGCGCGCAATCTGCCCTTCGAGCGCAAGCTGACTCCGAAACAGGAAGGCTTAGAGAAGTACAAAGGCGATTGGATGAAGCACGAGTTGATCGAGGAGCGCGCCGGCGAAATTTTTTCCGAATACACGCTTGGGCCGCAGTTCATCGATTTCTGCCGCGGGCCGCACGTGCCTTCTACCGAAAAATTGAAGGCGTTCAAGTTGCTTTCGATCGCCGGCGCATATTGGAAAGGCAGCGAAAAGAACCCGCAGCTTCAGCGTATTTACGGCACGGCTTTTTTTAGTAAGAAAGAGCTGGACGATTATCTGAATCGGCTGGAAGAAGCGAAGAAACGGGATCACCGCAAGATCGGCAAGGAACTCGAGCTATTCGCCGTCAACGAGCTGGTTGGCGCTGGTTTGCCGTTGTGGTTGCCGAAAGGCGCTACGGTCCGGCGACTGCTCGAGGAATATATTCTCGAGCGTGAGCGCGCCACCGGTTATGAGCATGTCTACACCCCGGATTTAGCCAAAATCGAGCTCTACAAAGTCTCTGGCCACTGGGAACACTACCACGAGGACATGTTTCCGCCCATGGACCTCGAGACCGAGCAGATGGTGCTGCGGCCGATGAACTGCCCGCATCACATTCTGATCTACAAATCCAAGATGCGCAGCTACCGGGACCTGCCGGTGCGCATCGCCGAACTCGGCACCATGTACCGTTACGAGCGCTCCGGTGTGCTAAGCGGCTTGAGCCGAGTGCGCTGCATGACCTTGAACGACGCGCATATTTTCTGTACACCGGAACAGATTAAGAGCGAGTTTACGGCCGTGATGCAGCTCGTCGAACAAGCCTATCGCGATCTCGGCATCACGCAATATAGTTACCGGCTGTCGCTCCGCGATCCGGCGAACAAAGAAAAGTACGTCGCAAACGACGAGATGTGGACGCTGGCGGAACGCATGCTGCGCGAAGCGATGGATTCGCTCGGCCTTCCTTATAAAGAAGCGCCCGGCGAGGCCGCTTTCTATGGCCCGAAGCTCGACATCCAGCTTGCGGACGTCATGGGGCACGAAGAAACCTATTCGACCATCCAAATCGATTTCCACCTACCGAACCAGTTCGATCTTCACTACGTAGGAACCGACGGCCAGATGCATCGGCCGGTTATGATCCATCGTGCCATTGTCAGCACGATGGAGCGCATGATTTCGTATCTGATTGAACTGTACGGCGGCGCCTTCCCGGTCTGGCTCGCGCCGGTCCAGGCCATCGTCCTGCCCATCTCCGACCGTCAAAACGAATATGCGCGCCAGGTTCAGCAACGGCTGATAAGCGCGGGAATTCGCGCTGAGTTGGATGAGCGCAGCGACAAGATAAATTTAAAGATCCGCGAGTCGCAATTGCAAAAGATTCCGTATATGCTAGTAGTGGGGGATCGCGAGGCCCAGGCCGGACAGGTGGCTGTCCGCAACCGAAAGCAGGGCGATCAGGGTGTCGTCGGGCTGGAAGAATTCACGAACCGCCTTTCACACCTCGTTACGTCTAGAAGTCTTCAGGAGTAATTTCTCGAACCGGGTTTGGTCCGGGGGGTTGGGTGTTCGTTACAGTCGTGTTGGTTTTGCTTGGCTGCTGGGTGTATTGTCTTCTGGCCATAGCAGCCGCGGTCAGGCACTCCCGCAAGGGCCGTCCGCAGCAGATGCGGGAATCCATCGCTATTAGTGTCCTCAAGCCCCTCTCGGGTCTTGACGAAGGCCTCGAAGACAACCTACGCAGCTATTTCGAGCAAGATTACACCAACTTCGAGCTTCTTTTCGCAGTCCGCCATGCCTGGGACCCGGCAGTCGCCGTCGTCCAGAGCTTGATGCTCGAATATCCTGGCGTCTCTTCGAAACTCATCGTCACGGGCGAGCCGCCTTATCCGCACGCCAAAGTGTTTAGCTTGAAATGCATGTTCGATCAGGCGAAGTACGACTTGATCGTCATGGGCGATAGCGACGTCCGCGTGGGCCGCGACTTCTGTCAAAGCTTAGCGGCCGAATTCGAAGACGAGAAGCTTGGCTTGGTCACATGCCCGTATCGCGCCGTGGCGGGCAAGAGCTTCTGGTCACGCCTCGAAGCCGTCGGTATGAACACAGACTTCCACGCCGGCATATTCACTGCCGTGATGATGGAAGGCACAAAGTTTGCAGTGGGTCCTACGATCGTCGCGCGCCGGAACGTTCTGCTTGCTCTGGGCGGCATCGAGCGCGTGAAAGATTATTTAGCCGAAGACTACATGTTAGGCCGCATCGCGCACGAGCTCGGCTTCGTCGTCCGCATGTCGCCCTACATCGTCGAGCACCGCATCGGCAGCGATGGCATTCGCGCTAACTTCGCGCACCGGCTGCGTTGGGCGCGCAGCACACGGCGCTCCCGTCCCTGGGGCTACGTGGGTCAGTTCTTCACTCACTCTTTGCCCGTAGGCTTGCTGGCAGGGATCGCTCATCCGGAGTGGTGGTGGCTTTTACCCATCACAGCGTTCCTGCGAGGCGTCTCCGCTTGGATCGTTTCGGACCGCATTCTCGGCGCGGCCATTCCATGGCTTTTATTGCCGCTGCAGGACGCTGTCGGTTTCGCTTTCTGGATTGCCGGCTTTTTCGGCAAATCGATCCACTGGCGCGGGCAGCGGTATACGCTCAACCGCGACGGCACGATGGAACTGGCTAGCTGAGCCGCGACTATCCACGGTCAACTAAGTGGCATTGGGTGCGCTTTAAGCGTAAGCCAGCGCGGCTTCCTTTTTTACGGCTATTAGATCGTCTACGAAGATGAAATAGGCTGCTCCCTGGCAGACTACTTTGACGGTACCGTCGCTAAAACCGGGTCCTCCGACATGGATCTCCGCGCCTTCGGGAAGCTGGGTAAGCAAACCCAGCCGCGTCGGCTCGCCATCTTCAGCGGGCAGAACTTGGATCGCTGAGACATTTTTCGGTAGGACATAAGCGCTGGCGAATGGGACTTGGGGGGAGTGAGCGAAGACATCCGCTTGCATAGCTGCTTACCTTTTTTGATGGTAGAGCTTTTTGCACCGAAACTTCCAGTACAAAATTCAAGTAAAAAGAAATGCAAGCGGTTACGTCGGATTTTTTTGAAAATATTTTCTATTTTCCGTGAGCGAACAGCCCTTGCCAGGATTCATCGAGCGAAATCCAACGTTCCGACTCTTCATCCCAGCTCGGCGCCATGTGTGGGACATGTAATACGCCATGCCCCTCGCTGCAGAAAAGTTCCGTTCCCGACCAATCGAGAAGCAGGCACCCTGGACAACCCACGCGCACCGGAAACGCGAGCAGCCGCAGACAGACTCGGCAGCGAGCCCGTTGATCGGCAATCGCCCAGAAGAGTACGCCCATCGTTCCAAGAACATAGAGCCAGACCAGGAACGGGCCATCGCCCGGATCCCGCGAGGCAAGCAAAATAGCCGATTCCGAGCGGCTCAACTCGAGGCAGGCGGCAAAGACGCAAGCTAGCGCCAAAGCCGCTTTGGTTATAAAAAAGAGCGAGCGTCGCGCGGCTGCCATCCGAAAGCCACGGAAACGAAACCGAAAAACCAGCATCGCCATGAGCCCGGCAAGCAGCAATGCCACTCCAAAAAGCCGTAATGGAGTGAGCAGCGCTTCGTTCCAGGAGGAATAGCGCAACTGCGAATCGAAAAAGTAATAGCAAACATCTTGCGCAATTTTAGTCAGCTCTCTGTCTAGTTGCTTTTGAGTAACTCCGGGCTTCACATGAGCGGCCGCAAATACCATGCCGGTGAGGTTGCGCTCGATCAAATAAATAGTGGGTTGCCGCGAAAGAATCCAGAAGTTACGCGGCAGAACTGCCGCGACCGGGTAAGAGATGGCGCCTACCTTAAGATGCGAGCCGACGACTGACGGATTACCGTGCGCGAGCGACCGCCAAGTGCGGTGATCGAGCACGATGGCCTGGTCGCGAGTAAAGCTCCCCAGTTCGGGCTTAACGCCGGCTACCTCGAAAAACCTCGGCTGGACGGTCATGAGCAAAGGCTGGTCCCGTGTGGGGCGGCCGACCTGGAAAGCGGCAATGCCCTGAAGCGAGCGGCTATGCGTTGCCCAGGCCGCGACCGTATCGGCCGGAAGAGGTTGGTCGCGCCCGCCCGAGTCGGGATGGCGCCAGATAAACATCAGATCGCTCCGCCCCGAGAGCAACTCTCGCGTGGCCGGCAGACCGCCGCTCACGATTGCCGTCAGCAGCAGCAAAGCCGCCACGGCGCCTAGGCAAACAAATGGCGAGCGCATCCTTTCACGGACGCGCTGCCACAAAGTCTCGTGGGCGGCAAGCAAACAAGCGGCGTCTTGAAACGCTCCAAGCGTGCCGCGAAGCAAGCAAAGTTTTTCGCGGCGGTCCCAAGCGCCAGTATGTCGAAGGAATTGCCAGCGGTGCCAGATTTCAGCCAGCCACTCGCGTTTCCAGTCGCCACGTTGCGCCCGGGGCACAAGCGTGCCCGCCATCGCCACGATCCAATGGCTGAGAGCAACGGCAAAGGGAAGCCTAGCTCCGTTGGGCATGTTTTTATCGCCGTGATTTCGACGTCAGTCTGGCTAGAAGCGGGTACCGCTTTTGCGATTGTTCCAATACGTGCGCGCCCTCGCGAGTGACCCGATAGTATTTGCGGACCGGACGCTGCTCGGCCAGCGCTTTTTTCTCCGGCTCCCATTGCGAAGCGATGAGACCTTCGCTTTCCATGCGCCGTAACGCCGGATAGACGGTGCCGCTCGGCAGGCCGGTTTCGTCCATGATGTCGAACCCGTAGCTCGAACCGTTATCTATGGTTTGCAGAATTAACGCGGCGGTGTGGGAAAGTTTGGCGGAATCGCTCATAGGCTGACCTATCTAGAATCCTACACCCGTTCAGGCTAATTTGAGCAGCTCAAAAGCGGCCGCCGGGCGATCTTCGAAGGTGAGCGGCTGTTCTTCCGTCGTTTTCCGGCTCACCACATACAATGCCAAGGCCACAAGCACGGCGAGAGCGGCAAATTTCCCGAGATCCGTCAGGGCCCACCGTTCCAAGGCCGTTAGTATCGGGATCAGGACGAGAATCGTGACCAGCAAACTGACGGCGCGGATCACCATCTGGGTCGTATCGAGCCGCGCGCGGCACGTGAAAGCGATTTTTCCATAGCCAAGGAGAGCGAGGTCGATAGCGAGCGCGCTGAACAACACGTTGAGCGCGACGGCTTGCCAATGTACGGGGAATACCAGTTGCCAGGGCAGCACGACGAGCAGCAAGAGCCGGCGGGCGATGGCGCGCGGCGCAGGCTGTGGGGCTTCCGATGCGATGCGGAAAACCCAGTTGGCGGCGACCGAGGCTGGCAAATCGAAGACAAAGCGCAGCCCCGTAATCAGGAAAAAGGCAATGAATAAAGGCCAGGACAAGAGGTCCCCGCTGGCAGTCATGATCAGCCCGATAGCGAAATAGGCTCCGAGCAGCATGACGTGGCGCTCGCTGCGCGTCAGCACTTTTAGAGCGAACAGACTGCACGCCTTTTCGAATTGCGAACGGAAAAGCCAGGCGGGAATCGGAAAGCGAATCGCGTGCCGGCTCGCGCCTAACGTATCGAGCGATTCGGCAAGGCGGAGAAAGTGCCGGCGATAGCAGAGCGAGTAGGCGACGATGGCAACGAAAATCGAGAGCGCAAGCGCCAGGAGCGGCACACGCCAGTTCGACCGCCAATAGATTCCGAGAAACCAGTAAGGCGGCAGAAATTTTGTATATTCGCCCGCGTGATGAGGCATGTGGCCGGAGACGAGTTGTACGAATAGATTCGAGAGAAATTGGACTAGCAGCACGATCACCAGAAGCGTGCGCGCGGCGACCGAGATCGCGCGGAACCAGCGCGACGGCGCGACCAGCATGAGAACTCCGACCAGCCCGAACACCGCGAAAAAACTGAATAGGCTCGCGGGAAAAACGGCGGCGGCGTGCGCCCAACCGAGCCGGAAAAACGCCGCAAAACTGCCGTCGCTCATGGTTACGATCGCCGGGAAAACAATCGCAGAGACCACATTGACGTCGATTGCGAAGAGCACGGCGAGCAGAAGCAATGCCACAAAGTTGGCTAGGAAGACGTCGCGAATCGGAATGGGCAGCGGCGCAAGATTCAAGAAATCGCGGCGATCTGGAAACAGCCGGTTCCAGCGGAAGACCATCACCAGGCCGGTAATGGTCATCGAGAGCACGATAAAGAAATATTCGTCCGAAATAGAAGCGCGATACGGATTGAAGTCGCGCTGGCCCCGGAAGAATTGCAGCAGTGTGGAGTATTTGTTCACGAGAAACAAAGAAGCCAGCGCTCCGGGCGAAGCCAGGAACGCGAACACCACGCCGAGACCCAGGCTCATACTTTCACCGCCGTCTTCGTCGTCGCTCGAAAACATTCGCTTTAGAAAATAAAAAATCAAATGGCCGAACGGGTTCATTTGCCGATCACCGCGTCGATTATCGTTTCGGCCGTTGCCTCGGCGTCCTGCTCCTGCACCAGGCGGGAGAACGCCGCCTCGAGCGATGGCATTTCCTGAAATCGTTTCAAGTCCTCCACCGTGCCGTAGGCGACCTGCTTGCCTTTTTGCAAGATGATCACGTGCGAGCAGACTTTTTCCACCACTTCGAGAACATGCGAACAATAGAAAATCGTCTTGCGCTCGCGGCTCAGACCTGAAATGAGTTTGCGAAAAATCATCGCCGATACAACATCGAGCCCCGAAAGCGGTTCATCGAAAATGAGCAACTCGGGATTGTGTAGCAACGCCGCAATCAGTAAAATGCGCTGCCGCATACCCTTGGAATAGGCGGAAATAGCGGTGTGGCGATGCGGCTTCATGGAAAACATTTCGAGCATCGGGAGAGCCCGCCGGGCAATTAACGATTCCGGCAAGCCGCGCAGCCGTCCTACCAGTTCTAGGTATTCGAGACCTGACAAGAACGGATAGAGATTTGCTTCTTCCGGCACATAGCCTACGATGCGCTTATATCCGGCGAGATCGTCGTGGATGTTATGGCCATTAAAAAAGACATGGCCGCTGGAGGGTTCAAGCAAGCCGGTGATGATTTTTACTGTCGTGCTCTTGCCCGATCCGTTCGGGCCAAGATAGCCGAGCACTTCGCCGGGTGCGGCGGTAAAACTGACGTTTTCGAGCGCGGGCACGGAGCTGTAGGATTTAGTTAAAGATCTCGCTTCCAGCACAACCGTAGCATACTACATAGACAGTGAGGCGGACGTCATAGGCATTTACAGGCAAATTATTTCCGGGTTGTCGACAAACAAGGAGCAGGTTCGGAGAGAAACGCGGCCAGAACTCAAGCAACCAATGCATGGGTGAGGGCAAAAAGTGCCATGGCCAACAGCAGAATGCGGATTCGATGTAGGGAGTCCCACTTTTTGTGGTCTTGCTTCCAGCCGGGTCTCGGCGCCATCGTACTCAACGAAGCGATGCGGTTGTTAATGGGCACAAGTGCACTTATCGAAAAAATGATGACGCCCGCCCAAATCAGCGTTGCCGTGAGTAGAGATGCGAATACCGCCTGGTGCCGATGCAAGAATGACTCAAGCGCAAAGAGTGCCAGACACAATCCATACCAAACAGGCATAAGCCGGCCCAGGGAACCGGCGAGAATAGACAATACCTGCGCTTGTGGCGTACTCTCCAGTCGCCACGCGGCAGGGTTGAAGAAGGCCGCCACCGCTAATTCATTACCCACCATCAAACCCGCAAGGGTGATCGTAATTGTGTCTAGAAAGTGCATTTTTCAGTCCTAGTTAGTTAATTGACTCCTCTGACGCCGGCGGTGACCCAGAAGTTTGTACTGACTAATTTGTCAGTTGAAGCAAACAATAATGGGAAGCGTATGCCCGTATCGAAAAAAGAGGTTTCACCGTGTCCGATCGATTCGATGCTGTCTGTCATCGACGGACGATGGAAAGGAACTATTTTATGGCGACTGCTCGACGGGCCCATGCGGACGAGCGAGCTGGGGCGAAGCATACCAGAGATGACGGAACGGATGCTGATCCGCCATCTGCAAGAAATGGTGGCGGACGGAATACTTCTGAGACACGACAAGAGGAGCATTCCACCACGCGTCTGCTACTCCATTTCGCCCTACGGCATGACGCTCACACCAGTCCTCCAAGCGATGTGTGACTGGGGCCGGAAACATCAGATCCGGCTTAAGAGGCTTTGACCTGAAATCCAGGCTTAGTAAGCGCCGGAAGGTACTTTCCGAAAAGATCCCGGACGACCCCCGTCGGCCTAGCGTCTTTTAGCAACCGGCGACATCCTGCCCTACTCTCACCGAACTTCAATAAGTAGAAATAACGCTCGAATCGATCTCTTTGGAGCTGGTCAGCACATAAATCGGCCGAAAGCCTTCGCGCTCAATGTCAGATAGCGATTCTCGAAGATCTCGCGCTTGCTTCCGGACAACCTCGACCGGAACAGAGCGGTCCGGGCGCGACAGGCTACGCTCCACGCACAGTTCCTCAGGCAGATGGAACACAATCGCGACGGCTGGGACATTGAATTCGCGCGCCAGAGCGAGCAGAGGTCTGCGCGCGTCAGGCTGGACGCTCGTTGCATCGATCACGGTCAGCCTGCTCGCTTTCAAACGCTTAGCCGCAATAAATCGCAGCAGCTCAAAAGCCGATTCCGTCGCGCTCTGATCGCCTTCATCGTCGGAAACCAGGCCGCGGCAGAAATCGGACGACACAATCTCGGTCGGCTTGA
>Ga0081455_10006201_pt1 | contig 12891 bp, 7 predicted proteins | sample TabmetS3T2R1_FD_70207 | JGI IMG/M metagenome (GOLD analysis project Ga0081455, IMG submission 70207) | Tabebuia heterophylla rhizosphere microbial communities from the University of Puerto Rico - S3T2R1 | ecosystem: Host-associated > Plants > Roots > Rhizosphere ... | reverse complement strand
CCACGGGATCGAGCGGCCGGGCCGTCGGGTGCTCGCCCACCTCGACCCGCTGCCAGTCGTTGGGTCCGTTCCTCGCCAGCGGGACGTCCCACCAGGTGGGGTCGGTGAACCACTGGATGGCCGGCCCGTAGAAGCGGCCCGACTCGTCACGCGGCTCCTCCATCCACTCCCGCTGGGTGTCGTCGACGCCCGTCACCACCGCCGGCTCGTTCGCCAGCGGCTGGATCACGTCGCTGTCGGCCACCTCGAAGATGACCCAGGGCCCGGATTCGGCGATCTCGGTGAGCTCGGGATTCGTGCGGGCCTGGCTGATGGCGTTCTCGGACGTCGCCATGTAGTAGCGCACGCCCATCATCTGCAGGTGGTCGACGCCCTTGGTGATGTCGAAGCCGCCGTACGGCAGGTCGCGCTGGGCGGCGCTCGGCTTCGTGGACAGCTCCGTCTGCACCAGGAAGTGGTACGGCGTCGTCGCCGAGGCCTCGAAGTACAGGCCCTCCATGGAGCCGATGCACCCATCGGTCCAGTGGGGCAGGAGCATGAGCGCCATGGGTGTGCCGTAGCGATCGAGCTCCCGCTCGTACTCCCAGAAGGCCCGCCCGCAGCCCTCGTCCGCCCCCACCTGTTGCATCGTGCGGACCAGGTCGTGGTACTCGCGGTACGAGTCCTTCAGCTCGTAGCCCGTGTAGTTCCACTTCGCCCATGACTTCACGAAGCTCTCGGGTGTGGCCGTCGTCCTCCACGGGCTGAAGCTGGGCCAGCGGTAGCCGGCGGTGGTCACCCCGTCGGTATTGACGACGCGCTGGCTGAACGGCAGGGCTCCCATCGGGAGACCCACGACGACCAGGACCACGGCCAGCGACCCGAGGGCGGTGAGTGCCCCGGCGCCGGCGGGCTCACGCCGATCGGCCCTCGCCAGCTGCATGACCGTGCGGATCGTCTCTCCGACGGCGACCGCTGCCAGCAGCATGGCTGTGAGGTAGTAGAAGGGCAGCAGGCGGCCGTTCCACAGCCGGCCCTCGGGGATCACGATGAACGCGACTCCCACGCCCACGGTGAGGATCAGGAGGAAGATGCCGACCCGCAGGCGCAGGGCCAGGCTCAGCACGGCGCCCACGAGCGCCAGGGCGAAGATCCAGCGGAGGTCGACGTCGGGCGTGCGGTAGGGGAACAGGTGCTGCAGCCACTCCCGGAACCGGGAGAGCTCGTCGTCGGCGTAGGGGAGCTTTTCCCAGCCCATGTCGTTGAGGAACGCGCGCCGGAGGTAGAACGGCCCCACCCAGAAGGCCGACAGCAGCCCACCCACCGCCAGGGTCGGCACCAGCCAGCGGACGCTCTCGGAGAGCAGCCAGAAGCCGGCGATCGCCACCACCGCCCCGAGACCGGCCAGGAGCAACGCCCCGGCCGCGGCGGGAGCCCCGAGCGCCAGGCCGGCGATCGCGAGGACCGTGCCGCCGCCGATCAGCCAGAGGCCGGGGGCCAGCGGGGCCGTCGTGCGGCGGAACCGCACGACCACCGCCACGGCGGTGGCCGCCAACACCCAGAAGGCGGGGATCAGGTGGCACAGCCCGGTCAGCGCCAGCAGCACGGCAGCGAGCGCCCGGTGCTCCCCGGTGCGCAGACCCCGGAGCATCACGCCCAGGTACAGGATCCCGAAGCTCAGCGACATCGAGAAGGCGAACTCGCCGGCGAGCGTCGACGCCACGTTGCCGCCGTAGATGGTGAAGCCCCGGTAGAAGAGGAACGGGAGCGTCGCCACCGCCATCACCGCGGGCGTCGGGAAGCGGGCGCCGGCCAGGCGGCCGAAGGCGTACGCGGCCAGCGGCAGCGCCACCACGCCGCTGATGGTCACCAGCTTGAAGGCGACCCCGTAGGGAAACCCGACCAGCGCGAAAGCGAGCACCGCTCCGGCGATCGCGAGATTGCGAAGCCGGGGGAGGCCCCGTTGCCACACGGCCACCCCGACGAGGCCGAACCCCGCGAGGGCCGGCAGCAGCGCCGCCCATCCCTGGAGGCCGGCGTTGAGCACCACGATGAGCAGCGACGGCACGACCATGTAGAACTGGAATGCCGGGAAGCCGGCGTACCAATCGGGCGTCCATCCCGCGAGCTGCAGGCTGGGGAGCAGGTGGTCGCGCAGGTAGGCGGGTGCCCAGACGTGGGCGCCCATGTCGCCGCCCGACGGCGTCGTGTTCCGCATCAGCAGGCCGGGCTGCAGCTGGAGGACGATGAAGACGACGCAGGTCGCCAGCACGGCCAGGTCGACGCCCCAGCGGATCATCCGCCGCCGCCGGGCCTCGACCTCCTCGTCGTAACCATCGCGGTCCCCGGAGTCGAGCGCCTCGTCGAGGTCGGCGAGGTCCATCGCGTGCTCGCCGTCGCCGATGCCGTCGTCGACGACGCTCGTTTCGATCACCATGGTGGCTTCGACGCCCTCGGCATCCCGTTCGGTGCGCACGTCACCTCCCGACCAGGAACAGCACGGTGGTCATATTGAAGACGATGTGCGCGGCGATCGGCGCCGCCAGGCGACCCGTGCGGTGCGCGAGCACACCGAGCACCACGCCGAACGTCACCAGGGCCGGAAGCTGCAGGAGCTGGAAGTGGGAGACGCCGAACAGCAGCGCCGAGCCCAGGATGCCGGTCCAGACCCCGAAGCGCCGCTCGAGCGATCGCTGCAGCAGGCCCCGGTAGAAGATCTCCTCCACGATGGGTGCGCCGATGCCCACGATCAGGATGAGGATGGCCACCCCGAACGAATTGGTGGCCCGGTCGGTGAGTCCCCGGGCGGGATCCTCGAGATCGGTCGAGTCGAGGTCGGTGAGCCAGAAGATGGGGCCGTACAGCAGCGGGATCAGGAACAGCTGCGTCGCCAGGCCGGCCGCGAATCCGGTGAGCGGATCCCATCCCTCCGACTGGAGGCCGAAGTCGCGCACGGGGCCGTTGCCCTTGAGCCTGGACGCCACCAGCGGCACGCCCAGCATCCCGACCCACAACCCGAGCTGGGCGACCGCAACCCACGCGAGCGACAGGTCCTCGAGGTCGGTGACGTCGCTGTTCAGGGCGAGCACGATCGCCACCGCGATCGCCCCCCCGATCTGAGCGAGCACCCAGCCCAGCGCGGCGTCGCCCAGGCCCCAGCGGACCTCGGCGTGCCGTTCGGGCGCAGTCATCGTCGGCTCGGGCTCGGGCACCGGAACAGGCTACGGCCCCGCCGGGAGGCCGCCAGCGCGGCGTCAGTACGCGAGTGCCGCGCCATACGGGGTCGTGTCGCGGCGATCCTCGAGGCGCCAGCCCCGCGGGACCGACAGGCCGTCGGCGTGGACCTTGCACAGGTCGTACGACATGGGGTGCGCCTCGCCCGCCAGGTGGTCCAGCCAGGTGGTCCGCGCCCGGTAGTCGTACGTGAACGTGGCGGCGGCGTTCTCGCCACAGCCGGGCCGGGCGCAGGCACGATTCATTGTTGTTTCCCGCTCCTGCTGCTTCGCAGGGGGCCGGGCTCACTCTCATGCCCTCCGGGTCGCTCGCTCACGGCGGCACAAGCTAGTGGACCCTCCCGGGAACACCCGTGATCGGCGGGAAGTCGGCCTCCCGATCGTGCTGATCGCACCACCGACACCGCCCACCCGTATCCTGGCAGCCATGAGTCAGCAGCCGCCTCCCCCTCCGCCGCCGCCCCCGTCGCCGGGCCGGTCTGGCCGCGGCCCGGGTTCGGGAGGCCGCGAGTCGCTGCCACGCTGGTCCATCTGGGTGCTGGCCGGCGTGGTCCTCGCCGTGCTGCTGCTGCCGACCTTCATGAACCGCACCAATCGCCAGGAGATCGACTACTCCGACCTCCTCACCCAGGTGCAGCAGGACAAGGTCCAGGAAATCACCTGGAACAACAACGACGGTTCGATCACCGGGAAGATGAAGGACGGCACGGAGTTCGAGAGCAACGGGCCCCTGGAGCCCAGCGAGGACGACCGGGCGCTCTTCCGCGAGCACGACGTCCAGGTGAAGTTCGACACTCCGGGCGGTTCGTGGTTCACGGCCCTGCTGCCGCTGCTGATCCCGGTGGCCCTGTTCGTCGGCATCTTCTGGCTGATGCAACGGCGCGCCGCGAGCCAGATGGGCGGGATCATGTCCATCGGCCGGAGCCGGGCAAAGACCTACACCACCGAGCGGCCCGGCACGACGTTCGCCGATGTCGCCGGCTACGCGGGCGTCAAGCAGGAGATCACCGAGGTCGTCGACTTCCTGAAGCACCCCGAGCGCTTCGCCGAGATCGGCGCCCGCATCCCCAAGGGCGTGCTGCTGGTGGGCCCGCCGGGCACCGGCAAGACGCTCATCGCCCGGGCGGTGGCTGGAGAAGCCGGCGTGCCATTCCTGTCGGTCACCGGCTCCGACTTCATGGAGATGTTCGTGGGCGTCGGCGCCAGCCGGGTGCGCGACCTGTTCCAGAACGCCCGCAAGCTGGGCCGGGCCATCATCTTCGTGGACGAGATCGACTCCATCGGCCGCAAGCGCGGCGCGGGGCTCGGCGGCGGGCACGACGAGCGCGAGCAGACCCTCAACCAGATGCTGTCGGAGATGGACGGCTTCGAGGCCACCGAGGGCATCGTCATGATGGCGGCCACCAACCGGCCCGACATCCTCGATCCCGCCCTGCTGCGCCCCGGCCGGTTCGACCGCCAGGTGGTCGTGCCACTGCCGGAGATCGACGAGCGGCGCGCGATCCTCGAGGTCCACTGCAAGTCGAAGCGGCTGGCCGCCGACGTCGACCTCGACGTCGTGGCCCGGGGCACGCCCGGGATGAGCGGCGCCGACCTGGCCAACCTGGTCAATGAGGCAGCGCTATTCGCCGTGCGCGACGGGTCCGACGAGATCCGCAACTCCGACTTCGAGCAGGCCCGCGACCGGGTGCTCATGGGCCAGCGGCGGGACTCGATGGCGCTGTCCGAGGCCGAGAAGGAGGTCATCGCCTACCACGAGGCCGGCCACGCCGTGTGCGCTGCGGTGCTGCCCAACGCCGACCCGGTGCACAAGGTGACGATCCTGCCCATCGGCATGGCCCTGGGCGTCACCCAGCAGCTACCCGTCGACGAGAAGCACATCTACAGGCAGGACTACATCGAGGACAGCCTGGTCGTGCGCATGGGTGGCCGCGTCGCCGAGGAGCTGGTGTTCGGGGTCATCTCCACCGGCGCCAACAACGACCTCGTCGGCTCGACCGAGCTGGCCCGGAAGATGGTCAGCGAGTGGGGGATGTCGACCCGGGTGGGGCCGATGGCATGGGGCTCGTCGGGCCAGGTGTTCCTGGGCGAGGACCTGATCCACACCCGCGACTACTCCGACGAGACCGCACGGGTGATCGACGAGGAGACGGAGCGCATCCTGCGGGTGCAGGAGGAGCGCTGCCGCGAGACGCTGCGCCAGCACCGCAAGGGCCTCGACCTGGTCGCGCGGGCGTTGCTCGAGCACGAGACGATCGACGGCGCCGAGGTGACCCGGCTCATCAGGGTGGCGGCCAACGGCGACGGCGGCGACGTGCCGCCGCAGGCGACGCCGGCCACCCGGGGCGACGCGGGCATCGAGATCGGCCCCGACCGGGGCCCCGACGCGCCGGCCCCCGCGACCCCGTCGCCTGGCGCAGGCGACGCCATGATCGGCGGGTCGCGGCCGCCCTATCCCCCGCCGCCCGCCCCGCCCACCTGAGCGGCGCGTTCCCGGGCGCTGCGGGTCAGGCCGCGGGGTCGGCCTGTGCCGGCGGCGAGGTGCCGTGGTCGCAGCCCTCGGCGGGCAGGGTGCCGGGGGCGCGCAGCTCGGCCACGGTGGCCCAGAGGTCGGTGGCGGTGACCGGGCCCAGGAAGCCCGCCCGGACGACACCGGCGGCGTCGGCGACCACGACCGCCGGCACGGCGTCGACGGCGTACTTGCGATGGATCGCCCGGGCGGCGGTGACCTCCAGGTCCTGGACCGCCACGTCGCCGCTCGCGAGGTGCCTGGCCTTGTCCCACACGCCCCCGCACGTGTGGCACGTCGTCGACGTGAACACCGCCACCAGCCATGGCGCCTCGGGCCGGTCGAAGTCCCGGCGGTCGAGCTGCTCCGGCAGCCGGTGGCGCACGTTCGTGGGGGCCGGAGGGCGGCGCCGGCGCTCGATCAGCAGCGCCACGGCAACGGCCACCGCCGCCAGGGCCACGACCAGCAGCACGCGTTCCACGTCGCGATCGTCGCGCCTTGGTCGTGCCGTGGGCTATTCCCGGATCTGTAACGTTCCGACCCTGGCTGGCGATGGCCCGCCGCCCTAGGGTGACCGCCAACACGGCCATCGGCGGATCGGGGGCATCACATGTCTCAACGAGCTGTGTACAAGACAATAAGTGCCGAGTACCTGGATCGCGTCTACAGCGACCCTGCGGCCTTTCCCATCGCAATCCAGCGGCTGGCGGACCCAGCGTCGCTCGTCGATGTGGCACAGCGGCTCGAGCAGCTGAACGACCTACCGGACGGCTCGGCGAACCAGTTCACTGGCCTCATCACCACGAAGGCTCCGAGCCCGCTCGAGCAGATCCTGCGATCTGGCTTCAGGGTGGCCTTTCAAATGGCGATCGCCAAGGGACAGCCGGTCGAGACGTTCTGGGTCACCGCGCCGGGTGACGACTTCGAGCTCCACATCTGCGAGGGACGACGGTCGATCGTCGTGTTCTTCTTCGTTCCCGGCGAGGAGGAGCGTGACTACGGATCGCTACGAGCAGAGTCGAGGAGTTGGGTGGTTCGTGCCGGCGACCGGAGCGATGTGCGTTCGGACGCGCCGCGGGTGACCCTCGACGAACCAATCATGCAGATCCAGACGAGCGGGGCGGACCAGAGCCTCAGCTGAGGTTCCTCGTCATCCCACTCGCAGATCCTCCGCCCTGGCGCGCAGGCCTTGCATCCCCAGACGGGAGCTGTCGTCGATGACGGCAGCGAGGATCGCGTCCGCCATGCGGGCGTCACCCGGCCGGCCCCGCTCGCGGAAGAGGCGCGCCTGCCAGTAGCGGGTGCGCGCCATCAGGGCGTGGCCCCGGGCACGCTCCTCGATCGCCAGGGCCCGGTCGAAGTGAGCTTCGGCCTCGTCCCAGCGCCCGATCGCCGTGCTCAGCATTCCGAGGTAGCGGTCGGCGGCACCGAGGCAGGCGACGCCGAGCATGGTCGTGAGGAGGCGCCCGGCGAACGGTGTCATCTGGTCGTGGATGCTCGCCGCCTGCGCTCGGGTGCCGACGCTCGCCGCGACCTCGGCGAGCATGGCGAGCGCGGACCCGAAGCCGGTCTCCTTGGCGCGGTGACCGATGTCTTCCACAACGAGACGATCCACCACCAACCGCGCCGCGATCTCATCCCCGGAATCGAGCTGGGCGAGCGCCAGCGTCGCCCGCGTGTAGAGGTCGTCGTCCGGCTCGTCGATCATCTGCGCCGCCAGCGCCCGCCCGTCCAGCCGACCTTGCTCGCGCGCCAGGAAGGTGGCCTGCATGTACCGCATCCCCCCAGCCCCGTGGTAGGCGCGGGCGAATCGGTGCAACTCCTCCCCGTGGCGGTCCACGTCCTGGAAGCGGCCCTCGAGGAGCGCCTGCGCGGCCCGGAGCTGCGCCGTGTACACCTGCGCCGGCAACCACCGCATCTCGGCACCGACCCGTCCGAGCTCGGCGATCGCCGACGCGAGCGCTCCGGCATCCGCGCGTTCGAGGTGCACGCCGGCGATGACCCGCAAGCCGAACGCCGACGCGCGTGCGCCCGCGCTCGGGCCGAGGGCGACCAACTCCTCGCCGAGCGCCAGCCGTTCCGCGAGGTCGGCCGCCCCCTCGAGGCTGACCGCGAGCGCGTAGAGGGCGTCCGCCAAGGTCACGGGGTCGTCGCTCAGACGGGCGAGCGCGACGGCGTCCTCGGCGAGCTGCTGTGCCGCCCGACCGTGGAGCACATGGCATGCGTACTTGAAGGACTCGAAGGCCAGCAGGCGGGCCCGGAGCGCCACGTCCCCGTTGCCGAGCACGTCACGGGCCTCGTCGAAGAGCCTGGTGACGTCGGCGGGAAACGCCAGGACGCCGTACACCGGTTCGACGGCCACCGCAACGGCTCGTCCGAACTGGGTGGGGGTGCCGTCCGCCCGGGCCGCGTCCACGGCTCGCATTGCCGTCTGCACGCCGATCCTTTCGTCGACGTAGACCATGGCGCTCGCCAGGTCGGTGAGCACGTCGATGCGCGGGCCGGTCTCGTCGGGCTCGTACTGCCCCAGCAACTGGAGGGCACTCTCGAAATGGCCCGCGGCGTCCTCGAACGCGAGGTCGGCGATCGCGTCGCGGCCGGCCTGCGTGGTGTATGCGATCGCCTTGTCGGCACCGACCAACGGCACGGCGCGGGTGAAGTGCAGGGCGAGCTCGGCTGCCATGTGCCCGGGTCCCCCCGCGGTCTCCAACACTTCGCCGACGCGCGCATGGAGGCGGGCGCGCGCCGAGCTACCCAGCGCCGCGGTCAACGTCTGTCGGACGAGCGCGTGCGAGAAGCTGTAGCGACCGAAGTGAGCCGGGTCCTCGCGCACCAGCCCGGCGTCCGCGGCACGGTCGAGGGCCTCCAGGACGCTCTCGGTGGGCTCCCCCGACGCCCGTGCGAGCAGCGCGGTGTCGAACTCCCGGCCGACGACAGCCGCACGCGTCAGCAGGTCGTAGACCGACGTGGGCAGCCTGCGGAGCCGCTGTGCGATCACCTCGCGCACGCTCTCCGGGAGGACCAGCGTGCCGAGGCCGGCCCAGGACCTCTCGCGTTCGTGGGGCAGCGCATCGGTCTCCACGAGGTGGCGCACGAGCTCCTCGACGAAGAACGGGTTCCCGTCGGTTTCATGGTGCAGCGCTGCGAGCACCGGCGCGCCGAGCTCGCGGTCGGCCAGCGTCCGGACGAGCTCGGCGCTGTCGTCGGCTGCCAGCCCGCCGAGCCGCAGGCGCGTCACGGAGGGCTCCTTCCGAAGGTCGGCCAGCAGATTGGCGAGCTGCTCGTCGCGGTGCAGTTCGACGTTGCGGTAGCACAGGACGACGAGGAGCGCGACGCGCGGCTCCGAACGCACGAGATGCCGAAGGAGGAGCAGGGTCGGCTTGTCGGCCCAGTGCAGATCGTCGAGGACGAGCGCCGTGCACCTGGTTGCCGCGATCCCGGTCAGCAGCGTCGTGATCGCCTCGAACAACCGATAGCGCTCAGCCACGGGGTCGCCCGAGGTAGGGGCGGGCGCGGCCGGGAACCGGCCCGACAGCTCCGGGAACACGCGCACGAGGTCGTGTTCCAGACCCCGCAGTGTCTCGCGAAGCGCCGACGGCGCGTACGCCGCAACGCACGGACGCAGCGCCTCGACGAAGGGCTGGTAGGGGACGATCGCTTCCTCGTCGCATCGGCCGTAGAGCACGACACCGCCCTCGTCGTGCGCCCGGCGTGCAAGCGCCCCAGCGAGGCGCGTCTTGCCGATGCCGGGCTCACCATCGATGAACACCAGCTGTCGGACCCCGTCGCGTGCCCGCCGCCATGCGATGCCGAGCCGCTCGAGGTCGTCGTGCCGACCCGCGAGCCCGTCGTCGCCACGTGCGAACGACGGTGCGGGGAGGGGCACGTCGCCTGGGAACGCGTGCAGCGACTGGAGCGGTGGAAACTGCGAGTCGAGCCCCGCGACCGTCAGCTCGTAGATGTGCTCGGGACGCTCGAGGCTGCGCAGTCGATGCTCGCCGAGGTCCAAGAGCCACAGGCCTTCGGGGAGTGCATCGCGCACGAGCTCGGCAGTGACTTGCGACAGGACGACCTGCCCGCCGTGCGCAGCCGCCATGAGCCGGCTCGCACGGTTGAGGGCGAGGCCGAAGTAGTCACCGTCGCGCTCGTCGGCCTCGCCGGTGTGAATCCCGACGCGGATGCGGAGCGGTCCCGTGACCTCCCAGGTCTCGGCGGACAACGCGCGGACGGCATCCATCGCCGCCAGGGCAGCGCCGGGCGCGGCGGAGAAGACGGCGTGAATGCCGTCGCCGGTCGACTTCACGACGTGACCGCCATGCGCCTCGACGGCCGCACGCAGGAGCGCGTCATGCCGCGCGGACGCGCCGCGCATCTCGTCGGGATGTCTCTCCCATTTGCCCGTCGAGCCCTCGAGATCGGTGAACAGGAAGGTCACCGTCCCGGAGGGCAATGCCGCCATCAATGCACCTCCGCCCACGCCAGTTAACCCCGCGAGCACGTGGTCCTGCCAGGAATTCGACCTCCCGGCCGATTCGCGTCAGCGCCCGACGAGCCGCCCCAAGGGCTCCGAGCCGTCGGCGGCGGGGATCCCGGGACCGATCGCCAGCCGGACGCCGTCGTCGCGCAGCAGCACCCGCTCGACCACCACCGGCGCCCGGGCCTCGACGACCCACGACGACCCGCCGGCGTCGTCGCCGAGCGCAAGGCGGCCGCCGGGCGGCACGACCGCGTCGGCGTCACCGACCACCCCGGTCTCCCGCCCGTTCGCAACGGTTCGTAGTGTCACCGGCACCGAGCGCTCCGGATTGGGGTTGAGCACCACGAACCGCACGCCCGCTTCCGCGCCGTGCACCGCCGACGGGAAGGCCCACCGCGTGGCCGCCACGACCGCACCGGGGCCCTCGGCGACGTCGCCGGCGCCGGTGTCCGCGGGCTCGTCCCCGCCCCCGTCGGTGCCCTCGTTTGTGCCCTCGTCGCTGCCCTCGTCTCCCTCGTCCTCGACTCCGGAACCGTCCCCTGCCTGGGCCACGGCTCGCTCGGCAACGACCGGCACGCCGTTGGTGGCACGGACAAGGGTGGCGTGCTCCACGTCGGGTGCAACCCGGCCCTCGGCGCCGTAGTCGACGACGGTGAACCCGCCGGACCGGATGCTCAACCGGAACGGCTGGGGCGCGGGGGCGGGCTCGTCGGTGGTCGGCAACACCTGCACCTCGACCTCGGCCCGTTCGTCGCCGGGGTTGTAGACCACGATCCGCTCGGTGCGCCCAGCGGCGACGCCGCCATCGGCGAACGCCCAGGTGGTTGACGCCTCGGGGACACCCAGCGCCATCGCGAGCCCCTCGGTGCCCAGGCTGCCGTCGAACTCCTGCAGGCGCTCGACCACCACCCGCCCGATGCGCGTCCGCAGCGTTGCCGACACCTGCGGCTCGCGCGCCACGTCGTCGCCGACGTCGACGCCCACGACTGTTCCCGCCGCGACCGGGAACCCCTGGAAGCGCACCGGCTCGCGTGATCCGGCATCCGTCGCGAACGCGATGTCCACGATGGCGTCGGTGGGGAACGGGTTGAACAGGACGACCACCTCGCGGGCATCCCTCGTCGTGGCCCCCGATGCCAGGTGCCACACCGGTGCGGTGGCCGAGGCGCAGGGCCCGACGTCGACGCCGTGGGGACCGACCACCCGGTGCTCCACCGCCACCGGCCCGCCCGCAGCCTCGACCAGCGCCGCCACCAGCGGCGCCGACACGACCTGCCCCAGGCGCAGCTCGACGCGGTCGTGGGCCGCGAGCTGGAAGCGCCGGGCGCCGGGCGCCGGCGCGGTCCCCGGCGCAGGGGCCGCGTCCGGGGCCTCGGCGGTCGTGGGTGACGACGACGCCAGCAGCCCGCCGTAGACCGTGATGGTCACGCCCACGGCCCGATCGGCGGGATTGAAGACGGTCACCGAGTGATCGGCCATCCCGCCCTGGTCACCCGTGCCGGCCGCGCAGTACCAGGTCGAGGCCAGGGCATCGCCGCTCGCCAGCGACGGCATGGCCGGCGCCCGGCCCGCGACCGCGGCGGAATCGGCCGTGCTCGCAACGGCCGCGCCGCGCTCCTCCTCGGTCCTGGCCTGCCACACGGCCAAGCCGATCGCCGCCGCGAGCAGCACGATGACGGGAAGCCGCGGCGACCGGCGCCGCAGGCGGGGACGCGTCACGCCGGCGCCCCGGCCCCCGACGGGACCGGCTCACCCTCGCGTGCCGCGTCGTCGGGCGGCGATCCTGCACGCACCCGGTCGCCGTCCCCACGATCGTCGACGCCGGTGGCGTCGGCCTCATCGGGGCGTGCGGGCGGCCGGGTCGCGTCGGGCCCGAAGCGCATCCGCACCGCCACGAGCAGGACCGCCAGCCACATCGCGGCCTGCACCGCCACCAGCGCGTACCGAGAGGCCGGCGTGCGGTAGGCGAGGATCGCCTCGCCGGGGCCCGGGCCGTCCGGGACGGTGAAGGCGTCGGCCCAGCCGTAGGCGTCGGTCCGCTCCGCCCGCCGGCCATCGACCTCCAGGACCCAGCGATCCGAGGCCGACGACGCCTGCACCACCGTGTCCCCCGGCGCCACCGGCCCGCGTGCGGTACGGCCGTCGCCGCCCGATTCGACGAGCGCCGGCGACGCCGCCGAGAGGTCGACCCGCTGCATCGCCTCCACCGATGTCTCCTTCAGCGCCGCCGGGTCGATGCCGGTCGCCCGCATTGGCGCGAACGCGATGTTGCGGTAGAGGGCCAGTGCGTCGTCGACCGCGATCTGCTCGAGGTCGAGCTGTCCATCGAGCATCTCGATCAACGCGTCGACCGCACCCTCCGGCGCCACGGCGGCTGATCCCAGGCCCTCCGCCGCCTCGTCGGTGCGCTCCACGGCGGTCGCCGGCGCCAGCGCGCGGGGGACGGCCACGTACTGCACACCCATCGGCGCCAGCACCCGGCCCAGCTTGCTGGTCTGGCCGTCGACGGCGAGCCGGAGCGCCTCGCCCAGGCGCCCGCTCGACCCCAGCCCCGTGGCCGGCCACAGGTCGGCAACGCCGGGCACGGCTGCGTCCCTGGCCGTGTACGAGAGCCCACCCCCCAGCTCCCAGGCCTGGCCGCCCGGCAGCACGCCGGGATCGCCCACCCACAGGACCCGCGACGGCTCGGCGGC
>Ga0081455_10006200_pt1 | contig 12891 bp, 11 predicted proteins | sample TabmetS3T2R1_FD_70207 | JGI IMG/M metagenome (GOLD analysis project Ga0081455, IMG submission 70207) | Tabebuia heterophylla rhizosphere microbial communities from the University of Puerto Rico - S3T2R1 | ecosystem: Host-associated > Plants > Roots > Rhizosphere ... | reverse complement strand
GAGCGCCGCGCGCTTGGCCTCGATGTCCTCGTCCGTCATGGCGTCAGTCTTGTTGAGCGCCACGATCTCCTTCTTGCGCGCGAGCGTGCCACCATAGGCCCGGAGCTCGGCGCGCACCGTGCGATAGGCGCCGACAACGTCTTCCTGCGTGCCGTCGACCAGGTGCAGCAACGCGCGGCAGCGCTCGACATGGCCCAGGAAGCGCGTGCCAAGCCCCGCGCCTTCATGCGCGCCCTCGATCAGGCCCGGGATGTCGGCCATCACGAACTCGCGGTTGCCGACCTTCACCACGCCCAGGCCCGGATGCAGGGTCGTGAAGGGATAGTCGGCGATCTTGGGCCGCGCGTTCGAGGTCGCTGAAAGGAAGGTCGACTTGCCGGCGTTGGGCAGGCCGACCAGGCCGATATCGGCGATCAGCTTTAGCCTGAGCCAGATCCAACGCTCCTCGCCGGGCCAGCCCTTGTCGGCGCGGCGCGGCGCGCGGTTGGTCGAGCTCTTGTAGTGCAGGTTGCCGTAGCCGCCGTCGCCACCCTTGGCGAGGACGACGCGTTGGCCCACCTCGGTGAGATCGACGAGCAGCGTCTCGTTGTCCTCGTCGAAGATCTGCGTGCCCTGGGGCAGGCGCAGGACCACGTCCTTGCCCTTGCCGCCGGTGCGCTGGCTGCCCATGCCGTGATGGCCGGTCTCGGCCTTGAAGTGCTGGGCATAGCGGTAGTCGATCAGCGTGTTGAGGCCATCGACGCACTCGGCGATCACGTCGCCGCCGCGCCCGCCGTCACCGCCGTCCGGCCCGCCGAACTCGATGAACTTCTCGCGGCGAAAGCCGACGCAGCCCGCGCCGCCGTTGCCGGAGCGGATGTAGATCTTGGCTTGGTCGAGGAATTTCATGGCGATGGTTGGTTTCCGGAAACGAAAAGGGGGAACGGCCGAGCCGCTCCCCCTTGGCATATCCTTTTGGTGCGGGGACGGCTATTCGGCGGCCACCTTGGCCGGCGCCGGCGCCGGATGCACGTTCACTTCCACCTTGCCGCCCGAGCGGGTGCGGAAGGCGACGACACCGTCGGCGGTGGCGAACAGGGTGTGGTCGCGGCCGACGCCCACGTTCTCGCCGGCGTCCATCTTGGTGCCGCGCTGGCGGACCAGGATGTTGCCGGCCAGGACCTTCTGGCCGCCGAAGCGCTTCACGCCCAGCCGCTTGCCATCGGAATCGCGGCCGTTGCGCGAGGAGCCGCCTGCTTTCTTGTGTGCCATCGTACTACTCCGGTCGCTCTGTCAGCTCAGGCGACGATCTGTTCGATCTTGACCACCGTCAGGTCCTGGCGATGGCCGTTCTTGCGCCGCGAATTCTGGCGGCGGCGCTTCTTGAAGACGATCAGGTGCGGCCCGCGCGCCTGCTTCACGATCGAGCCCACGACCTTGGCGCCGGCGACGGTCGGCGCGCCGACCTTCTCGCCCACCATCAGGACGTCGGTGAACTCGACCTTGGCGCCGGCTTCACCCGCGATCCGCTCCACGGTGAGCGTATCGTCGGCGGCGACCGTGTATTGTTTTCCACCCGTGCGGATAACGGCGATCATGGAACACCTGACTGGGCCTGCCGCCCCGGACGCAACCCACCAAACCTAGAGATTTGGCGGGCATCGAGCCCAAGATACCGGCAAGCACGAAAGAGCGCGGCGGGCCGAACGACCCGCCGAAGAGGCGCGGAATATACGCAAGGCAGACCCCAAGTCAACGACGGAAAGCCTTTATTTTCCAACGTCCAGCGACCGTGTTGCCGCGCCGGACGCCGCCCCCTATAAGCGGCCCCGCGGGAGAGGTGCCAGAGTGGTCGATCGGGACGGTCTCGAAAACCGTTGTGCGTGCAAGCGTACCGTGGGTTCGAATCCCACCCTCTCCGCCATTACCCCGATCAAGAATAGCTCTGCGGCCCTCGTTGGCCGCCTAGAGCCTAATTGCCACATCCTTTTTCAGTAAAAGCTCGGACCAGCCCTTTCCCGCGCTCGGAGACCGCTGCACAAAAGCTCAAGTCCTTCGCAAGGGACTTGCTGGATCACAGGGGATCAACGCATGGGCTGGAAAGGACTGCCCCGAAAGGCCGGTGAACGCGTGCGGGTTGGCCGGCGCGCGATCAGCGTACCGAGCGTCCCTTCGATGACGGACCCGGACCTGACCCCAAAGGCAGATGGTTCCGCTGGCGGCTCCGATCAGCCGCCGCCGATCGATCGCCATGCGGTCCAGTATCTTGATCGCGTGCGCGCCATTTTCCGTCCGACGAGCACCGACGAGCTAGCGCCAGGCCTCGAGCGCTTCATCGGCCGTGAGGACATTTTTCGACATGTCGGCGTAGCCGATGCGGCATCCCAAGGGGCGCAGTCTATGATGCAATGCCCGTCGCATTGGCCCAGCGGCGTGACCTGGGTGCCGATCTGCGATCTGGAAATATTGGAGATACTCGACGATCAGGACGTTCGAGCGGGATGATGAGAAAGAGCCGGCTCCACAAGCGGGAGAGCGGGTGAGAGTCGGCCGGCGATCACTCATCGCCGTCGGGGGGAGGAAATGTCATGCAGATCGGCTTTAACGTGCCCACTACGGGTCCACTGATCGAGCCGGACAGCCTGGTCCGGATCGTCACGGAAGGAGAGGCGCTGGGCTTCGACTACGTCACGATCAGCGACCACATCATGGTGCCGCGCAATCTGGAGTCGAAATATCCCTATACCGGCAGCGGCGAGTTCCCGGCCGGCGCCTCGGCTGCGTGGCTCGAGCAGCTGACGACCGCGGCCTACATCGCCGCGCTGACCAAGAAGCTTCGCTTCGTCCTGTCGGTCATGGTGGTGCCGCATCGCCCGGCGGTGCTGACCGCCAAGGTGCTATCCACCATCGACTATCTCTCGAAGGGCCGCCTGACGTTGGGTATCGGTGTCGGCTGGTGCCGGGAAGAGTTCGAGGCCATCGGCGCCGCTCCATTCGACGATCGCGGCAACGTGACCGACGAATGGATGGCCGCGTGCCGGGAGCTCTGGCTGGCCGAAGCGCCGAAATTCGACGGCAAGTATGTGAGCTTCGATGATGTCGTGTTCACGCCCAAGCCGGTGCAGCAGCCGATTCCGATCTGGGTGGGCGGGGAAAGTGCGCCGGCCCTCCGCCGTACCGTCCGCTATGCCCAGGGCTGGTACCCGGTGGGAACGAATCCGCAGCACCCGATGAACACGGTCTCGACGTTCAGACAGGAGCTGCAACGCTTCCACGAGTTCTGCAAGCGCGGTAACCGTGACCCGCGGGAGATTACGCTCGCCTATCGGGTCCTCTCCGGACCGGGCGTGCGTCCGCGCAATCGCATCGGGGACGAGGCTGAGCTGTTCACGGGCAGCGACTCCGATTGGGTCGGAGATATCAGGCAGCTTGGGGAGCTCGGCGTCACCTCGGTCGATGTGCGGCTGTTCGGCTATGGCGAGGCACAGACCCTGCAGGGCACGATCGACAATATGCGCCGCTTCCGCGATGGGGTGCTGTCCAAACTTGGCTGAGACCCGGAGCGCTCGTCGGATGCTGGCCCGGGTGACCTTTCCGCTGGCCGCGGCGAACTTCATGAACCAGGCCGCGCGCACCGTGATGGCGATCGTCGGTCCGGTGCTCGCCGTGGAGCTCGGCTTGTCCGCCATCGAGCTGGGCGTGCTGGCAGCCTGCTTGTTCGCCTCCTATGCGGCCGTGCAGCTGCCGCTGGGCGTCGCGCTCGATGCGTTCGGTCCACGCCGCGTGCAGGCCGTGCTGATGTCGCTGGCGGCCATCGGCTTCGCGATATTCGCGCTGTCGCCGGACTTTGCCGGCCTCGTATTGGCGCGGATCGTCGTGGGCGTCGGGATCTCGGCCGGCCTGATGGCGGTGATCAAGGGACACGCCGACTGGTTCGAACGTCACCGGGTCGCGCACGTGACCGGCATCGCGTCGGCGATCGGAGCGCTCGGCAGCACGCTCACGACATCCCCCGTCCAGGCCATGCTGCCCACGCTCGGCTGGCGCGGCATCTTCTGGGGACTGTGCCTGCTGGCACTTGCCGCGGCGATCTGGATCTTTCTGTCGGTGCCTGACAAGCCGCGGGTGCCGGGCCGGGCGCGAACCCTGCGCGGCGACATCGCGTTGACCGGCCGCATTCTCGCCTCGCGGACCTTTTGGCGATTTGGTCCGGCGGTCTCGACGTTGTCGATGTTCAACTTTGCCTATTTGGGCCTTTGGGCAGGTCCCTGGCTGCGCGACGTGGCCGGCATGGACGGCCCGGCCAGGGCCGGCGTGCTGTTCCTCTACACCTTCGCGATGATCGCGGGCAGCGTGCTCACCGGCAGCGCTGCCAGCCGGGCGAGCGTGGCCGGCCTGCCGCGCTTTCTCGTTCCGATCGTGTCGCTCGCCGGCCTGGTGCTGCTGCAAGCCGGCCTGATGCTGCAGCCGAGCCAGCCTGTCGTCGTGCTTGTGCTTTGGCTCGCGATCGCGGTGTTCGGTGCGGCTGGCGCGGTTGGCTATATCGAGGTGTGCCAGATGTTCCCGCCCGATCAGACCGGGCGGGTGTCGACGGCCGTGAACACGCTGACGCTCGGCGGTGCATTCCTGGTCCAGGCGGTGATCGGCTGGATCCTCGATCTTTGGCCGCGCACCGCTTCGGGCGGGTGGGACCCGGACGGCTATAGCTGGGCGCTGGGGTTGACCGCGGCGCTTCAGGCTCTCTCGGCGCTCGCGATGGCGACTGCCCCGCGACGTGGGCACTGATGGGAAGACGGGCCCGGCTGGGCTTCCGCAATGTCCCCTGGTCCTGTGCTTCGCTTTACCGAGTCGTCGTTTTGGCGGCCGGCTGATCTGTGAAGTAGGTCACAGTCTCCCCATGCTGTCCTGTCCTAGGGTTGCCGTGAAGCAAGATAGGCCCCCTTTGGAGACGACCATGGAAACCACGCTCGCAAGGTCTCGCGGTCTACCGAACGAGATACCTACGAAATCGACCAAGCCTGTCGCCGGAATTGCAATGAGGTTGTGGCGCTACCTCATGGGATCCGCGACCACAAGGAAGATCAGAGCCACGCAGAAAAGCGACGAACTTTACTACGACCGGCAACTCTCCAAGAGTGTCTTGGACGACAAAGCCAGGCAGTCGCTGGGCGTCTTCGATGCCCGCTTTCCGCCGTACTACGGTGGCGGTTCCTCGATCTAGCCGAGGCATGGTGTGCAGAGCCGCGAAGAGGTGGCGCCGCGGTGTCGTGATTGCCGGACGTGAACTCGCACGACCTTCCGGCCTATTTGCGCCTTTCTAGAATTCATCGACGACGCGTGTGATCGGTACCGTGGCGTCGATCACGACTCCAGTCTTGGGCGTGTCAATCGCGTAACGATCTCCCGTTCGCTGGCTCTGCTGCCCACTCATTTTCTGATCTCGCGGCGAGCCGCCGGGTTCGCCTTGGTTCCGCCGATTGTGGCGTAGAGACTCTTCGCGGTCAGGTGCTCAAGAGTGCCTATCTTAAGTCATGAAACCCCCGTGACAGGAGACACGCCATGCCCGCGCCGCGTCCGTCCAAGACCCACATCGGCAACCATGCGCTCAAGCCCGAGACCTTGATGCTTGGCTACGGCTATGACCCGGCATTGTCCGAGGGGGCGGTAAAACCGCCGGTCTTCCTGACTTCCACATTCGTCTTCGGCACGGCGGAAGAGGGCCGCGACTTCTTCGACTACGTTTCGGGGCGCCGACAGCTGGCGGCTGGTGGTTCGGCCGGGCTCGTCTATTCCCGCTTCAACCATCCCAATAGCGAAATCGTCGAAGACAGGCTGGCAATCTACGAGGGGGCACAGTCCTGCGTGCTGTTTGCGTCAGGCATGGCGGCGATTTCCACCACGATCCTTGCCATCGCCCGCCCCGGCGACGTCATTCTGCACTCCCAGCCGCTCTATGGTGGCACGGAAACGCTTCTCTCGCGCACGATGGCGAATTTCGGCATCGGCGCCGTCGGGTTCGTCGATGGCGTTAACGAGTCCGCCGTTCGTGCGGCCGCTCGAGAGGCGCGGGGCAAGGGGCGCGTATCGATCATCCTGGTCGAGACGCCGGCCAATCCGACCAATACGCTGGTCGACATCAGGCTGATGCGGCAGATTGCTGACGAGATCGGAGCGGCGCAGGGTTCGAAACCTGTCGTGGTTTGCGACAATACCTTGCTCGGACCGGTGTTCCAGCATCCTCTCGCGCATGGGGCCGATGTCTCGGTCTATTCGCTGACCAAGTATGTCGGTGGGCACTCGGACCTCATCGCAGGCGCCACGCTTGGCGCAAAGGCGATCATCGAGCCGATAAAGGCGCTGCGCAGCAGCGTCGGAACGCAGCTCGACCCTCACTCGTGCTGGATGCTGGGCCGCTCGCTCGAGACGCTGGGGCTCCGGATGCAGCGGGCCGATGCCAATGCCCGACTTGTCGCCGAGTTCCTGCGCGATCATCCCCGGGTCGGCACGGTTCACTATCTGGGCTTCCTGGAGGAAGGCTCGAAGGCACAAGCGGTCTACGCCCGGCAATGCACCGGTGCCGGCTCCACATTTTCCTTCGACATCAAAGGCGGAGAGAAGGAAGCCTTCGCTTTCCTCAATGCCCTGCAGGTCTTCAAGCTGGCGGTCAGCCTGGGTGGGACCGAGTCGCTTGCCAGTCACCCCGCCGCCATGACGCACTCGGGCGTTCCGGCCGAGGTGAGGGCGCGCATCGGTGTGCTGGATACGACGATCCGCCTGTCCGTCGGCATCGAGCATCCCGACGACCTGATCGCCGATCTTACGCAGGCCTTGGCAGCGACGGCGTGAGCAAACCAATGCCATCCGACGATCGTTCGACGCCGCGGCGCTTCTATCACGGCACTCGGGCCGACCTGATGCCGGGAGATCTGATCGCAGCCGGCTACAGCTCCAACTACGGCACAAGGAAGCTGGCGTCCTGGGTTTATTTCACGGGCACGCTGGAGGCGGCCATCTGGGGCGCTGAACTCGCCGTCGGTGATGGACGGGAGCGGATCTACATCGTCGAACCGACCGGCCCGATCGTCGACGACCCCAACCTGACGGACAAGAAATTCCCCGGCAATCCGACGCAATCCTACCGTTCCCGCGAGCCGCTCCGGATCATGGGCGAAGTCACGGAGTGGCAGGGCCACTCCTCCGAACGGCTGAAGGAAATGAAGGACCGTGTCGAAAGCGCGAGGGCGCAGGGTGTCGAGGCGATCGACTGATCCTCAAACCCGTGGCCGTCGCATGCACTTTGACCCGTCGCTCTTCATCCTGTCGCTCGCGCCAGGTGCGTGTGCCGCTCGTCTCGGCGACGACCGGAAAACGCGCGACGATGGTCCGACGCCACCACAACGCAGGCGGTGCTGCTTCTGGCAAAGCTGATAGAGTGAGAACGCCAACAGGGAGGCAGCGATGATTCGTCTGGCGTTGGGAAGCACATGTCTCGGGGTCACCCTTTTGATTGCGGCCTGCACTGCCGATCGTTCGCAAGCGGTCATGAACAAGGAAGACATGCTGATTGCGTCCGGCTTCAAGTTCGTACCGGCCAACACGCCGGAGCGACAGGCCGCCTTCCGGAAACTACCGCCGCACAAGTTCACCCGCGAAATCCGGGGAGAGAAGGTGATCTACGTTTATGCTGATCCAACGGTCTGTGTTTGCATCTATGTTGGCGGCCAAGCCGCCTATGCAAGTTATCGCAAGAATGTCTTCGACAAGCAGCTTGCGGATGAGCAGGCCACCGTCGCAAGCGACCTCTCCTACATGAATCAGTGGAACTGGAGCATCTGGAGCACCGGTCTTCCCGCAGGCTGGCCTTACAACTACTACTACTGATCCTGGCGGGACGTGGATCGCCCTTTGTCCCGGCTCGCTTCGCTAGTCGCCTGTTCGTTTGCCGGTCCAACGCGGCGGCAGGAATCGGGTGTTGAGGATGAAGGGGCCCTTGTTGTTGGGCACTCGAAACGAGCGGACGACAGGCAGATCGTATTCGCTGCGGAAGTAGATCTCGGATCGAAGCGCGACACCGAGTTCATCGCCGCTCGCGCTGCCGGGCAGGGCATGGAAGGGGCACTTGAAGGTTGCCGACTGGCCCGGCTCGAGGTCCGAGGTACCGCCTGGAAACCGCAGATCGCTCGCTTCGACGGATGGCATTTCCGGTGCGCCGCCATGCGTCATTACACAGCGGATCCGCAGGTTCGATAGCGGAAACCAGGCATTCGTGTTCTCGATCCGAAAGGTCACGCCGAAGGGTGAGCCCGCTTCCACGCCCTCCGAGGAATAGCTGGGAATAGGCCGCAGGGACCAGATGCCAAAAGCGCCTGCCGCAATGGCGCCAATGATCACGAGCGTCACGCCCACCCACAGAAAGGACTGAGCACCGTCGCTCGCCAGTTCAATCAGCCCCTGCTGGAGTGACGGTGGCGGTCCGATGACACCAGGTCGCCTTTGCGATCGTGATCGTCTGGTTGTCGGCGGGCTTCTCTTGCCGCTTCGCTTCGTCTTTTGCTTTGTGGGCATCGTCCGCCAGTGACCTCTCACACCTCACACGCTGCGGCGCTGACATAGCACAGGATTGCGATCATTGAGGGGAGACGATCAGGCATCAATGCCAACGCCTACAGCAGCCCGCCGTATCAGGCGGCGCGAGTGCGAGTTTTGGAGCCTACTGATTGGGACCAACCTCTCCCAACCCTGAGGGCGGCGACGACCGAAGCGACAGCCCCTGCCGAAGCTTTGCCAGCGTATCGGGACAACCAGCCTGCTCCAGTACGTCGGCGAGATAGGGATAGCGGCTCGAAAGGTCTCCTTCAGCGCCGTCAGGCCAGCCACCGGGAGGCCTCGGCCGCACATCCTCGGCGGTCGCTTTCATGGCCGTCACGGTCTTCGAGCATTTATACTCATGATCGGCATCGATCGAGCTTCGAAAGACCCACCAGGCCAGGCCGCCGGCAATACAGGTCAGCAAAAGGCAATACAGCGTCCCGAACAGGACCTCCTGTGAGAGAAACCGCGGCCACGGCGGATTTGCCGCCGGTCTTTTCGATGGCTCCCTTGCCATTGGAGATCATTCTATCTGGTCGATTTATGTGACCAAAAACGGATTCCGCCTGGACCTCGCAATTGACCAGAGTTGAGGGGTGACGTTCGACAGCAGGCCAGCGGCTGGAACTGGCCTGATGAATATATGAAGCCTGACAAAGAAAGCCCGCCGAGGGTGAGCCCGGCGGGCAGGTGACCGCTCGTCACGGTCTATGGGGATAACGAAAAAGCTCGGCGCGATGGCCTGTACATCCGAGAACCGCCACGCCGATCGTCAGGCTGGCACGGTGTCGAAACCGGCACCAGTGACCAGTCGGAGTAGCCCGCTGGAGCTTTGGAGGGGGTGAGCTGAGCCTTCAGTCTCCTGGGCGTCACGACCAAGGAGGTGGATGGGATGCCATCTGGCATCCGGGGAGCGAATTTCCAAAAGAAAGCCCGCCGTGGGGCGGCGGGCAGTTTGAATGAGAGCATTAATGACTTAACAAAAACGCGACCCCGAAAGCGGGGAGGGGTCGCAACCAAGAGCTAATTGATTTTCGGCGGCCGTCTTCACCAGTGACCAACTGTATCGATTGTATCAAAGCCAAAAAATTCATGTGGTGCGGGGCACAAACCCCCCTTTCCCGACTGATAATGGCGCTCCCGTGGTGCCTCGGGGACGACTGTCGGCTGCGGAGCCGGCCGTGCGACGGCCCAGCGCAATCTGGTCAGTCTTCCGTCTTAGCGCGACCCAAGAGGTCATCCGGCTTTCCGACGCCATAGTCGCGGGTTGCCGCGTCGGCCGTCACGTAGCCGTCGAGGAGATCCCGGCCGATGGCGTCGTGTGCACGCTTGGCCGGCGCACCAAAGCCGCCGGAGCCCGGCGTGATCAAATCGATCACCGAGCCCGCCGGCGCCTGGAACGCCCCTTTGCAGGGGAGGGTGCGCGATTTGCCGTCGGGCGTGGTCAGCGTGACGACGGCCGCGGCGCCGGCCTGGCCTCCCATCAGTCCGAACGGCGGCGACGTCATCCGCTCCATGCAGAGCGAGCCTACGGCATCGGCGCCTTCAAGCAGGCGCCACGTGCGGATGGCGCCGCAGCCGCCGCGAAACTGTCCCGCGCCACCGGTATCGGGGTTCACCGCGTAACGCTCGACCCGAAACGGGAAGGCCATCTCCAGAACCTCGATCGGCGTGTTCATGGTGTTCGAGATGCCGCTCGAGATCGTGTTGATGCCGTCCTTGTTGGGGCGCGCGCCAAAGCCGCCCTTGATCGATTCGTAGGAGACGTAACGCTTTCCCGAGCGGGGATCGACACCACCGAACGTGACAACCGCCGATGTCCCCTGACTGCAGGCCATGACGCGATCCGGCCAGATCGCGGCCAGCGCGCCCATCACCATGTCGGCGACGCGATGCGACATCTCGTGGTTGGCATAAACCACCGGCGCGGGAAACGCCGCACTGACGACGGAGGCCTCCGGCGCCTCGACGGAAATCGCGCGCCAGCAGCCGGAGTTCGGCGGAATGAGATTGCCGGGATCGACGGTCATCTTCAGGCCGCAGTAGACACCCGATGCCGTCACCGACAGCGGTGCGTTCATCGGACCTTTCACCTGCGGGTCACTGCCCGCGAAGTCGACCAGAAGATGGTCTCCTGACTTCTTGATGCGCATGCGCACGCGGAAGCGCGCATCGTTGCCGTCGGCATCGTCGGCAATGCCATCGCCATCGCAGAAATCCTCGAACGTGCCCTCGCCGTCGGGCAGATCGAGCAGGGCACCGCGCATCAGGCGCTCGGAATAGTCCATGACTTCCGCCATGGTCTCCACGGTTTCGCGCGCGCCGTAGCGTCGTGCCAGTTCCTGCAGCCGTTGGACGCCGCGCAGGGTTGCGGCCAGCTGCGCGCCGAGATCGCCGCGCCGCTCGGCGGGCGTGCGGACATTTGCCATGATGACCTTCTCGAGGTCGGCATTCATGACGCCCTTGGAGACGAGGCGCAGCGGCGGCAGGCGCAAGCCCTCGCCGTAGACCTCGGTCACCGCGCCATAGCTGCCGGGCGTCGCGGATCCCACGTCCGGCCAGTGCGCGCGCAAGCACGTGTAGCCAAGGAGAAGACCCTGATAAAAGGCAGGACGGATGACGTTGACGTCGGGCAGATGGCTGCCGCCGAAATAGGGGTCGTTGTGGATGAAGACGTCGCCGTCATGCGTGTCGTCGCCAAAGACCGAAACGATGGCGCGGACGGCATCCGGCATGGAGCCGAGATGGATCGGAAGATCCTGGCCCTGGGCCACCATGGCGCCCTTGGCATCGAACACGCCGCAGGAGAAATCGCCGGCCGACTTCAGGATCGGCGAATAGGCTGTTTTGCAGAGGATGACGCGCATCTCCTCGGCGATCTTGAACAGGGCGTTCTTCGCGATCTCGAAGGCGGCCGGATCCCTTTGGCGTGGGCCAGTCGACGTACGACTCGTCATTGTGCGGCTCCCTGTTTTGTCCGCGCCATCAGGATGAAACCGTCGCTGTCCATGCGCGCTTGCCAGCCGGGCGGGACCAGGATGGTCGATTCGAGGCTCTCGATCACGGCGGGGCCGGGAACGACCGTTCCCTCGGCCATGCGGGCGCGATCGTGCACCTCGGCCGCGATCGTGCCAGTGCTGCGAAACCAGACGTCGCGACGGGGCTTCGCAGACGATGTGCCTCTATTGGCCGGTTGCTGGCGAACGGTCAGCGGCGGGATGGTTCCAATCGCCGCGAGGCGCAGGCTGACGAACTGCACGGGCTCGGCGCGATTGTCATGGCCATAGGTTTGGGCGTGCCTGACGTGGAAAGCCTCGGCGATCTTTCCGATCGCGGCGGTATCGATGGTGCCGTCCGCGACAGGCACGTTCAGTTCATACGATTGGCCGGCATAACGCGCATCGACGGAGTGATCGAAGCGGCGGCGATCGGCTTTGATGCCGGCACGTTCGAGCATCTTGCTGCCTTCGGCTTCCATGGCGTGGAAAGCCGCCTCGAGAACCGACGGGTCGGCGGTCGCCGCCGTGGTGTAGACGGTACGCACATAATCGCGCCGCAGGTCCGTGCCCACGAGGCCCAGCGCCGAGAACGCTCCCGGGATCGGCGGGCAAATGACTGACGCAATACCAAGCTCTTCGGCGAGGGCCGCCGCGTGCAGCGGACCGGCGCCACCGAAGGCGGCCAGCGAGAAGTCGCGCGGATCGTGGCCGCGCTGCACCGAGACGATCTTCAGCGCCTCTGCCATGGCGTTGTTGACGACATCGATGACGGCGGCTGCGGCCGTTCGCGCATCGACGCCAAGCGGAGTCGCGAGCCGCTTCACGATGGCGGCCTCGGCCGCCGCATGGTCCATCGGCATGTCGCCGGCAAGCAGCGATTCCTGCCCGAGATAGCCCAGCATCAGGTTGCAGTCGGTGACGGTCGGTTCCGTGCCGCCGCGGCCATAACAGACGGGGCCGGGCTCGGCACCGGCGCTCTTCGGGCCCACGCGCAGCGCCCCGGCACGATCAACCCAGGCGATGGAGCCGCCACCCGCGGATACCTCGGCGAGATCGATCACCGGCACGCGGATCGGATGGCCGGCGCCGTTCATGAACCGCGTCACGTTGGAGCCGCCGCCCACCTCATATTCCGGCGTTGTTTCGTATTTGCCGCCGCGAATGAGGCTGGCCTTCGCGGTGGTGCCGCCCATGTCGAACGAGAGGAGATCGAGCTTGCCGGTCTGGCGTGCGACCAGGGCGGCGCCGACGACGCCGGCCGCCGGACCGGACTCCACCGCCATCGCGGGCATCGCGACGCCTTCCGGCGTTTCGAAGACGCCGC
>Ga0081455_10006199_pt1 | contig 12892 bp, 9 predicted proteins | sample TabmetS3T2R1_FD_70207 | JGI IMG/M metagenome (GOLD analysis project Ga0081455, IMG submission 70207) | Tabebuia heterophylla rhizosphere microbial communities from the University of Puerto Rico - S3T2R1 | ecosystem: Host-associated > Plants > Roots > Rhizosphere ... | reverse complement strand
AGAGATTCGCTTCCCCGATGGCACCATTGACTACCTCATCGCTTGCGACGCCAGGTTCGGGTGGAATATCTGCTACGACAAAGCGAATGAGGTTTGCCCGTCGGGCTACACAACAATTTTTGAAGACCCAGGGTTCAATCGCAAAGAGTTGCGTATCGCCTGTCCCGGTGCCAAAAGTCGCTCTAACTGAAACCTGATTGCTTGGATTGAACACCTTGTAATTGAGTCTCCCTATCCGTCCTCTCTGTTACCGACTGAGCTAGTCCAAATCGAGTTCACCGATGAACACAGACTGGGCATAGGGGAAACCCTATCGGTTTCATCATCTGATCGCGTAAAAGAATGGGAGGACTGGCCTATGACGACTCTTCCACGAGAAAGATGGTTACTTACAGAGAGCGCTGATTGGTTTAACGCTGGACAAGCGGCGCGGCAGCAAACCCTTGGAGCTGCGACTGAAGCGATGCTTGACGTGGCCGGCGTCCAACCGGGCAGTCGAGTGCTGGACGTTGCTGCAGGTACAGGTGATTCAACGCTCATGGTAGCCCGCCGCGTTGGCCCTTTAGGTTACGTACTTGCTGCGGATGTTTCTGCCAGCATGCTAAACGTTGCTGCCGAGGCGGCGCGAAAAGAGAGCCTCACGAACGTAGAAACCCGCGTAATGGACGCCGAGAACCTTGGTCTCGAAGCGGACTCATTTGATGCAGTAATATCTCGGATTGCTCTGATGCTATTTCCAAACCCGGTGAAAGCGCTCACCGAGATGCGCCGCGTAGTGAAGCCTGGAGGAAAGGTCGCAGTGATTGTGTTTTCCGCCTCAGAAAAGAATCCCTACCATGGGATAACCTTCGGGATTGTTCGCCGCTTAGGAAACATACCGCCTCCAGCGCCTGGAGAACCCTGGATGTTTGCACTCGGAGACCCAGGGGCACTGGAAGACGTGTACAAGCGGGCTGGTTTTCTGGCTGTGTCTGTTAATGCGGTTCCTATACAGCGACATTTTGCGTCCGCAGCTGAGGCCATTGGAAGAATGAGAAATTCTCCTGGTGACATTAGGGAACTCATGAGCCGATTAAACGAGACTGAACGTGAGAAAGCGTGGATCGAGATTGAAGAGCAATTTAGACGCTTTGAAGGGACAAGCGGCCTTGAGGTTCCCGGTGAGGTACTTATTGGCGGCGGAACGAAGTAATATGAACGGCTGCAAGTACGGCGAGGCAACGACAAATCGCCGCAAGCATAAACTAACCTCAACTTCTCACCATCCCATTCAGACAAAGAAATCCCGTAGGTCCGAATCGGGTGACAGGTGACAGGTAGTGACGCTGTTTTAAGTAACTTCCTATAAATCATCTTTATAAGGAACTTTCTAAAATCTGCGTCACCTAGTGTCACCCGTCACCTTCCCAGCAAACCAGTCCAGGTCTGTATCCCAAGCCAAGTTAACACCGAACCATTCTGGCCGTGAGATCAGTCTGAGGTGTCGTTCAGTTCAATCCTAGGTAACAAAAGGCTGATAATTGCGCAGTGTTTGGCCGAAATGTTTTTCATTGTTAAGCGGCGGAAATCATCATAGGATTACCCCAATTGTGAAATCATCGATTGGAATAGATTGACCGACTCACTTGTCGGGTTGTAGTCTGCCTTTGCTGAGGAAGCTACGTCAAGAGGAGCAGTGTCTAACTGGGCCGCTGCAAGGGCACGCTCACTGTGTACGGCACGACGTTAGGCGAGCCGTTGTCAATAGGTGTGTAAAAGGAATTAGGCGGCGACCCTAACTTCTTTTCCGTTATCGTACTTTTTTCCATCGGCAACTTTGTCGACCAGATGCGGAGCATTGAGTTTTCTGAAACTCATCTCCGCTACCTTCATCGTTTTCCAAATCAAACAGGTGGCGTTGACCTGCGATTTAAACCTTCTCGACGCTGCCGTTCTCAATCTCACCCGTGAGAACGGAGATTCCACCACGTTCGATGTCCGCAAGTGCTTCCAGTGCTCGCGGGGAAAGTCATAGTAAGTCGTTAGCCGGTCCCAGTTCTCCACCACCGTCTTGACCGCCTTGGGATTATGCCCAAACGCTTGCTCGAATTTCTTGCGCTCCTCCAATGCTTGTTGCCGGCTTTCGGCATACATCATGGCGTTAAGATGACTCTTGGCTTGGACCTGCTCTTTCTTGCTCACCGCGTCCATGACGTTGAGCATCTTATGATTCCAGCAAAGCTGCTCTTGGGCTTGAGGATAGATTTCTCCAACCGCTGCCCATAGTCCCAGGTTGCCGTCGCCAACAAAGAGCCTGGCGCTTCTAACCCCTCGCACTTTCATTTGCCGCAGCACTACAGCCCACGACTCCTTACTCTCCCGATAGCCGGGCTCCAAGGCCAAAAAACACTTGCTCCCATCTCTCTGAACTCCTATCACCACCAACAACGCCGCTTTCTCTTTACCGATCCCCGCCTTCACGTAGATCCCATCCGCCCAAAAATACGCCCAATCCTTCTCCTCAATCGCTGTACTCTTCCACTGCTCGTATTCCCCCTGCCACTTTTCCTTGAGCCGCTGTAACGATGAGGCCGATAATGGCGCCCCTTCCCCCAACAATTCCCTCAACGCCAATTCAAAATCCCCACTGGCCAACCCGTGCAGATAAAGCTCCGGAATCAATCCCCGCACTTGCTCAGTGTGCCGCTTAAACAATGGTAACACCCTCGACTCAAACCGCTCATCGAGATTTCTCACCCGGGGCCGGCGTATCTCGAGGGTCCCCAGGCTTAACGTCAATCGCCTCCTCTTGCCGTAGCCATTGCGATACCCGCTTTGCTCCAATGGATTCCTCTTACGCTCGCTCTTCGCTCTGCCCAACCACTCGGTCACTTCCTGCTCCAACAGATCTTGCAAGTGCTGGCGTATCTTCTCTCGCGCAAAGGCCTCCAGCCCTTCGTAAAAAATTCCCTTTGACTCACCCTTCTCTCTGTGTTCTTCTCTCATCGGCGTATCCTTTCTCTGCCTGCTCCAACAGGCAGCCTTTCGTTCAAAGTTCACGAAAGGGTACGCCTACCTATTTTCTATTTCCACACCTTTTGATTGTAGCTCAGGCGCTGTCCCGCTGAACTCTACCTATCTAGCCGATCTCGTATTGGAAACCGGATCTGTTCCTCAGGCAAACTCCTAAAGGCGCATTGGATTTTTCTTGGCGAGGAAGACTACTACGAGTAAAATATTGCCCCACGAAAGGCTAATCCGCGCATGCATGTCGTCCTTGGTAGAACCCTAGACGGGGGATCGTTGCCTACTGTCTTGCATGGTTGTAACGCCTCGGCCGGTAGGCTTCATCTAGGACCGACCGGTTTCCTGACGAGGCTTGAGCAATCACTCGGCATTCCTACTCGTCTGACTCACGAACCCGTCCGAGTAGCCGAGTACGCAAAACGGCTTGCGGTCCACGATGATGGCAAGCAGTTTTATTCGGCTTCACGCCGGGCCGATCCTTGGCGTGTTGCACGAAAGCTTCTTACTCTCAGAGACGAGCTGATGTCTGCGGGTTGGAATGGGAAACTTCCCGCCAGTGGTTCTCTCAGGTTAAAAGCGTTTGCCGACTCGGAGGGAATCTCGCGAGAACACCCGCTTGCACCGGGCTTTCCGGATCGTCTTCTCAAGGTCATCGAGAGGCTAAGACTTATTCCTCCAGGAATAGGACGTCTTGATCTTATTGATCCTCCATCATCCTTTCCTAAACTCTGGCGTGACGTGTTCGATGCGCTCGCGCGGAACGGGACAGAAGTTCAGCAGAGGACTGAACCATCATTGCAGGCATCCGGGGATCTGGGTCTCGCTCAGAAGTCGCTTAGAGGAGAACCGAGCGACAAAGTGAAAGGCGATGGTAGCCTTCTCAAGATTGAAGCCAAGACCCTAATGGAAGCAGCGGAGGCAACCTCTGCTTGTCTGGCGTCTCTTCTTAGAAATAAAAACCCGCAATCAATCGTCCTGATCCGCGACGGGGACGCGCGAGCGAGTCTCGTTCTTGAGAGCACGCTGCGAAAATATGATCTTCCCTCGACGGGGCTCACCCTCGAGTCATCGCACCGTCCGGCTACACAGGTTTTGCCGCTCTTTCTCGGTTTGGCATGGGAACCCGTCGATCCTGACCTTCTGTTGCAGTTTCTGACGTTGCCTTCGTCTCCTTTACCGGCCATCGCTAGAGAAAGCTTGAGAGAGGCGCTCAGGGCCGCGCCAGGCTATGGAAGCCAGGCGTGGCAGCAAGCACGCGCAGGGATTTTCGACAGGGTCAGTGAAAAATACGGCGTGGATGAAGCTACGGAAGTCGAGCGCAGGCTCAAGTATTGGCTCGACGGCGTCGCGCGCACTCGGGGCACAGAAGCAATGCCCGTGCGCCAGGCCATTCAATTGACACGGCAAGTGGAAGACTGGGCTAATCGGCGGGCTCATGCGGCCGAGACCGACCCGTTCTTTCTTCAGGCAAAGGAACAAGCATCAGTCATGTGCCGCCTCCTAGAGCTACATCCGCGCGACTCGATAACTAGGCTTGAGCTGGGACGGCTGCTTTTCGACATTCTACAGACGGGCATTTCCTATGAAGTGAGCGGCAAGGAGAATGGAAGTATCAATCTGGTCAGCAGTCCGGCGTCGCTTTTCGGTCAAGTCCCAGTTGTTATCTGGTGGCAATGCGTCGGGTCATCTGCCACGGTGCCACCCAAGCGTTTCTGGACGGACGATGAGGTACAGGCCCTTAAAAAGGATGGCTGCGATTTGCTCTCTCCCACAGATCTTCTTTTGGAGAACGCGCGTGCCTGGCGCCGGCCAGTCCTATGCGCAACGCAGTCTCTGATTCTTGTACAACCCGAGCAAGTTTTTGGGGAGGTCCAGGAATCGCATCCCATCTGGAACGAGATCGCGATGAAAGTCGCGCCGACAGAGGCTGAACAGCTCCCGATCACCGCCACCATCGGCTCGTTACTAGGCGGGAATCAATTTCCATTGACACCAGTTCAGAGAACAAGGAAATACTTTCCTCAGCCCAAATCCTTGTGGAGTATCCCTTCGGTTTACCTGACAGCCAGACCGATAGAATCACCCACATCGCTCGAGATTCTCTTGGGCTGCCCGCTCAAATGGACCTTACAATACAAGGCCAGGCTTCGCGACTCGCTTCAGGTCATCGTGGAGCGAGAACTTCTGTACGGCAATCTAGCTCATCAGCTTGCGGGGGATTACCTTAGAAATTTCATTGGGCAAGAGCTCCCGCAACCCGCCATAGCGAGAGAGGCAATAACGCGTCTGTTCGACCAGCGCGTTGCAGCTGAAGCCGCGACACTGATTAAGCCCGGTATGGACCGCGAACGCACTTACGTCCGGCAAACGATGAGTAGAGCCGTAGGCGTGCTGGTAGAACTCTTAGACCGAGGCGGATACCGGATTGACAGTATTGAGGAAGAGCACGCGGATTCTTTTGTTCTTGGGCAGCTCCAAGGAAGAACCGATCTCATTGTCCGCCGCACTAAAGACGGGATGAAGGCCATCATCGATTTGAAGTGGTCCGGGGACAAAAGAAAGATCGAAGCTCTCAAGAACGGGACAGCGCTTCAGCTTGCAGCCTACTCCTACTTTGTCCGGACTAAGGATCTCTGGCCGAGTACGGCTTACTTTATTTTTCCCACCGCACAGCTCTATTCGACCAACCAAATGGACTTTCCTGGTTGTATCTTCATACCAGGACCGACCGAGAAGGAGATGTGGAGCAACGCAGTCGTGTCGATGCAGAAGGTGCGCACATCTCTCGATGCGGGAAAGGTTGACGTGCCATGCTTCACTGAGGTTGACGGAAAAGTCTCACCCAAGGAAACCGACGGCATGAATCTCGAGCCGCCTTGTAAGTGGTGCAGCTATCAAATGTTTTGTCGTTACGCATGAGAGAAGATATCAAAATAGTGACTGCCGGCGCAGGAAGCGGCAAGACCTATCGGTTGGCTACAGAGGTGCTGCAAGCAATCCAGGAGAAAAAGGCCCGGCCGGAAGGAATCCTTTTGACGACCTTCACCCGCAAAGCTGCCGCAGAGCTTGAGGAGCGGGTGCGTGTCCGTTTACTTGAGCAGGGCGCATGGGAAGAAGCGCAGAGAATCAGGCAGGCCTGGATAGGGACCATCGACAGCGTTTGCCTAAGAATGATTCAGGAATATGCCTTCGAAGCCGGGCAAAGCCCCGAAGTTGCGGTCTTCGGTGCGGGTGAAGATCTCATTGAGTTCAACCGCGCGCTGACAGATAGCGTGACCGATGAAGAGCTGGAACAGCTAGACTCGCTATCAGAATCTCTGACCATTCAGGATTGGTATGACAAGGATCGCGACTGGCGCTCTATCGTTAAGGATATCGCAGACGCAGCACGGGCGAATCGCATCGATGCGACGAGACTGAATGACTTTGCCCAAAGAAGTATTGAAGGTTACCTCAGACTCCTACCGACACTACGTGCTTCTGCCGTGACATTAGACAGGGACTTAATCGATCAACTGAATGAGGCCTGCAGCGCGTTAGAGAAGAACGTCAACACCGGTCTGGATACGACTAAGAAAACACTAGATTCGCTGCAGACTATACGTCGGCTGAGGGGACGATTTATTTCCAGCAACGGCGTTCCTTGGGCCGACTGGGCGCGCCTCTCAAAGTTGGATGTGGCCACGAAAAGTACAGCCGCAATTTCGGCCTTGAAAGGCGCTGCAGCACGTCATTGCGAGCACCCTCGTCTCCATGAGGAAATTCGGTCTTTTACAGAACTTGTATATCGGATCGCGAGCGCAAGCCTGAACTGCTATCAGGAACGCAAGGGGCTGGCCGGCCTGCTCGATTTTATTGACCTGGAGGAGTTTTGTCTCAGGCTTCTCGACTATGAACCTGTGAGAGTTTCGCTGAAGGAACGCCTTGACCTTGTGCTCGTTGATGAATTTCAAGACACGAGCCCGATCCAACTTGAACTATTCTTGAAACTAGCCGCCCTAGCCAAGGGCTCGATCTGGGTCGGTGATCAGAAACAGTCTATCTTTGAGTTCCGTGGGGCCGATCCGTTGCTCATGCAGTCGGTTCTCAACGCTATCAAGAGCTCCGACCGACTACCCAAGTCTTTCCGATCACGGCCCAAACTCGTAGAGCTCGTAAATCAAACATTCGAATCTGTATTTCCCAAACAAGAAATAACCGAAGACATCAAGTTAAACCCTGTTCGACCGGAAATGTTGGAAACTGTGGCTTGCGAAAGCTGGCTACTACGGACAAAAAGCATCGACGCAGATACACAGGCAATTGCCCGTCGAATCAGTGATATCCTTGCCCGTCCGGAGAATCATCCGGTCATCGATCGTAGAAGCGGTGAGAAAAGGTCGATAGGGCCGGGCGATATATGTGTGCTGGCAAGAAATAACGACACCTGCGTAAAACTTGCCGATGCGATTGGCGCATGTGGGCTCGCGGTCGAGCTTGCACGTCCCGGACTGATTGCTTGTCCGGAAGTTTTGCTCACCTTGGCTGGACTGAGGCTTCTACTCAATCCGACAGACTCCATCGCTTCGGCGCAGCTCACCTTTTTTAACAACGCCACCGACGTGGAGCTCGAGTCCTGGTTGCTGCCCCGGCTAGAGGAAGTTGCACGGTACGTGTCGGCGCGGGCGATGGGACAATCTCTCAATGGATACTCAAGTTGGGGAGACGATGCAGCGCTCAAACGAGTCCTTGAGCGCCAACGCGATTATGGTTCACTGTCCCCTCTGGAGATCCTGCATCAAGCGATGGATCTTACTAGGGTTCGAGACAGGTGCGTGGATTGGGGTGAACCGTCTCGGCGTCTTGCGAATTTGGAAAAACTTGCTTCCTTGACTGATGAGTATCAGAACCTGGTGCAGGCCCGTGGCGAAGCGAGCTCGATTACCGGCCTGCTGACCCATCTCTACCGAATGGCCAATGATTCTGAGGACGAACAGTCGATGGGTGGTGCGAATGCTGTAAGAGTCTCCTCCTATCACAGGGCCAAGGGTCTCGAATGGCACATGGTTGTTCTCTACCAGCTCAACGAGGAGCCAAAGAACTGGCTTTTCGAGCCTTCAGTCGAAAGCAGCGTAGCGTTTTCCTTTGAAAAGCCTTTGGAGGGTCGCTGGATCCGCTATTGGCCCTGGCCTTACGCCAACCACAGGAAAGGAGTTGTCCTGGACCAGGCCGTTCAGAACACCCAGGAATATGCCGCGGCACTGAAGCGAGCCGAAAACGAAGAGATCAGACTGCTGTATGTTGGAATGACCCGAGCCCGCGACTATCTGGTTTTTGCTGCCCGGGAAGGTTGTCACAAGTGGCTCGATCAGCTCAAAGGCAAAAACAACGTTCAGACTTTCATTCTGCCTCAGGATGAAACAGCCAAGGTTCAAGGGTTTCGTGTCGTCGGACTAAAGGAGATCGAACCTCTGATACCCACGAGCCAGACTGTCAGTTGGTTCGACGGCGCTCCATCCAGAACCGAAAGACAGCCCAAAACGATCTATTGCTCGAATCTGGTCGTGCCGGATGAACTGCTAAATCTGATATCCGTGTCTCCGGAAAGAATCACGGAGCGCACACCCATCGTCGGTAATCCAGACATGACCAGCCTCGGAAACGCTGTCCATGCGTTTATGTGTTGCGATTGCAACGGCCTTAGCTCTGGTGACAAAGAGGGTATAGCACTGGAGCTTCTCGAAGCGCATGAAGTCAGCGCATCTCTTCGACCTACAGATTTAATCTCAATCCTCGACCGATTCACGGCATACATCCGAAGTCGGTGGCCAGGCGCTAAGGTCTGTAGAGAATGGCCCCTGTCTTTTAAGCTCGGACCCCTTGAGCTTCACGGAGTCGGAGACCTTGTGCTCGAAACACCAGATGGCTACATCCTCATTGACCACAAGACTTTTCCGGGTGGAGAGAGCGAGTTGATAGAAAAGGCAACGTCCTTTGCGGCTCAACTTATGGCGTACCGCATGGCTCTAGAGAAAGCCACGGGAAGTCCCGTCTTAAATACGTGGATACATTTTCCCATATCGGGCTATTTAGTTAATGTTGCCGTAAATACCTCCTCCGAAACTTTCCTGGAACGATGCATTGCTGCGAACGGATGACACATTGCTAGAAAATCAAGAGGTTCGACGCCAATGACAGAAACAAAGGACCTGCTCATCCTTCGTGCCATTGATTTTGCTGCTCGTAAGCACCGCGATCAACGGCGGAAGGACGAAGAGGCTTCTCCTTACATCAATCATCCAATCTCTGTCTCTTTGTTTCTTGCTGAGATAGGCGGGATCACCGATCGTGAAGTGCTTTCAGCAGCAATTCTCCACGACACACTGGAGGATACAGATACAACGCCTGAAGAATTGGAAGCTGCGTTTGGTATGCGGATTCGCAAGCTTGTGGAAGAAGTCACGGATGATAAGCGCCTTCCTAAGGCAATACGAAAACGGCGTCAAATCGACCATGCTTGCGAGCTCTCACCCGACGCGGTGTTGATCAAATTGGGAGACAAGATTTCGAACGTACTTGACGTGACGAACTCTCCGCCTACGGACTGGAATCTCGAAAGGCGCAGAGATTACCTCGACTGGGCTGAGGCGGTGGTCAAGAATTGCTCCCCTGTTAATAGTCCTCTACGGACCTATTTCGCGCAGGTCCTTGAAGACGGGCGGCGCAAGCTTTTCTCTTCGTGAAGTGTGCCGAGGCAGAAGAATTTCCTGTGAAGCAAATTCAGCGATTTCGCGGGTGCCTTTTGGGGCTGGCTGTAGGTGACGCCGTCGGTACGACGCTGGAGTTCAAGCCGCCGGGGTCGTTCAAACCGATCAGCGACATGGTCGGTGGGGGCCCATTTAGACTCAAACCCGGCGAGTGGACAGATGACACGTCAATGGCTCTCTGTCTAGCGCACAGTCTTTTGGAAAAAAATGGCTTCGATCCCAAGGATCAGATGGATCGCTATTGCCGCTGGTGGAAAGAAGGCTATCTCAGCAGTAATGGCCGTTGCTTCGATATCGGCAACACTGTCGCGGAAGCATTGCGACGATACCAAAAAACCGGTGATCCGATCGCCGGTTCAACCAGTCCTCATTCAGCGGGTAACGGATGCATCATGCGCTTGGCACCCGTGCCGATGTTTTACTTTAACGATCCCGAAGAGGCGATAGAAAAATCAGCTAAGAGTTCTACAACCACCCACGGTGCAGCAGCTTGTCTGGACGCCGGTCGCTATCTGGCTGCTCTATTGATCGGAGCGCTCAGCGGAAGCAGCAAGGAAGAGATTCTATCTTCCCGCTTCACTCTGGTCCCTGGTTATTGGGATCAGAAGCCACTGGTTTACGAAATTGACGAAATCGCCTGCGGATCGTTCAAGCACAAGAATCCGCCGCAGATTCAAGGAACCGGTTACGTGCTCCGTTCGCTTGAAGCCGCGCTCTGGAGCTTTTACAAAACCGACAGTTTTGAAGCGGCAATCCTGCAGGCCGCCAATCTCGGCGACGACGCCGATACGACGGCAGCCATCTGCGGTCAACTCGCAGGCGCGTTCTATGGTGCATCCGGGATTCCTAAGAATTGGCTAGAAAAGCTGGCCATGCGGCAAGAAATCACGAAACTTGCCGAAAGCCTCCTGGAAGCAAACCCACGCGCTTAGTAAGCGCAAAACCTAGCAGTTAAGCTTCATCCAACGATTCTCCAATTTTGCACTGGGAAGAATGTTGCATACGCTCATCAATCTGTGGACTCAGCGGCTATTTTCAATACCGCTGCCCGCGTGTGAGCCGCTAGCCTAAAGCCGAGGCTCTGGAGTTCATCGAGGTGCGACCGCACTGCTTGTATTAGCCCGGCTCGCTTTGCATCAATTAAAACTCCGAGAGTCCCAGTGAAACGAAGCTGCATAGTCCGTGCAACCTGACGCGCCAGGGCATCGTCAAGAACACAAACAGAATCCGTCGTTTCCAAGGCCAGCGCGAGGACTTCCCTTTCCCCAGGGCCGAGGTCGGTGATCAGGGGAAGCGCCACCGCGCTGGAGGGGCGCCGAACGGTGATCCAGCCAAGGCTTTGAAGATGTGGCAGATTAAGACCTAGCGCACGGCCGGCGGCAAGTTCCTCTTCGACCGCGGGCGGCACTGTAACTGTTGTGACTAGCTTTGGAAGAATGTCCAGAACACCGAGTTGATGCAGATACTGGAGCGGAGAGGTGTTGGAGATGATCTCAGGCAAGGCGGCGCTCTTGTTGAAGCTCCTGTTCGGTCAAGTTGAACGTATCCACACCATAATCCGCGAGCTTCGTTAAGAACAGTGTTCTCGGGATTCCGGCCAGCTTCGCCGCTGCGCCTGACGAGATGCGACCGAGTTCATACAGCTTAACGGCAGCCGCCAGACGAATTTCACTGCCCAGTTGCTCGGGCTTGACCTTAAGAGCTACCAGAGTTTCATCCGGTATCGACAACGTGATATCGCTCATAACGCTTCTCCATTCCGTTATATATTGCCAGATTCGCCGGTGCTTGTCATACGTCCTGGCCGCTCTTGGTTTTTGAATGATCGGTTTCAAGCAAAAACATCTCGGAACGGTCCCAGAAATCTTCTTTCCGGGGACCAATCGGTGATTGCGAATACAATGTCGGAAAATGAGCGTCGAAAGTTGCTCTCCAAAGCTTGCCGGAAGTCGACGGCAGTCCGGTGGGGGTCGTTGCCGAAAGCACCGCAGCCCCACGCTCCGAGAACAAGTGCCGAATAGCCGAAACTTCTTGCGATCGAGAGTACCCGGTGAATCCGCCTTTGCAGCAAGTCACCGGATTCCGGTTGGCCGATTGCGGGTGCATATGGCGCGGCACAGGTAATAAAGCTGAGCAGCCAAGGCTGATCTATCTCCGTTCCGTCATCTGTCCGAAAGACCGGAACGTCAGGTGAATAGATCGCCCAATCCGTAGAATCCGGCCGCGGTCGTTTTCGGTGCTCTTCATACATCCGATCGTTAACCAGTGTCCGGTATAGAGCGCTGGATCGACAAAGCACCTCTTCCTGGGCCTTGGCGCCATTAAGAAAACCGCCGCCAGGATGAATGCCGTTGGCAAAGTTCAGTGCGAGGGGCCGCAGGTCGCTTTCGACAAGCCGTAAAGAGGCGCCGAGTGTCGTTTCATTGGTGACCTGGACCCGCGTTTCAGGGAATGGGCTACGGTCGTGATTTGGCAATGGCGCGTTCGGCGGAATACTCCGCTTTGCGGAGCACGCAGTATTTACCAAAGGAGCCAAATCGACCTTCTCGCCAGCCCTAGTGAAATAGTATCCCGTAACCCCAGCTTCTACCGCAGACCTCCCGAGCGCAGCAGCAACGTCTCGCGGAATGTCCAGCTCCCGCCGGCGAACCGCGCCCATCTCTGCGGAATCTAAGCAAGAGAGTATAAAGAGACCATTCTTTTGTCTGGTCATGCTTCCTTTGCTAACAAGGTGAACGACTCATGTCCACCACTTCGGCCGGGGATAAGCCGAAAGCTCAGAGCGATAACTTTAGCCGCTGTGTTTCAGATCTTTACTGCCGCTTAAAGACAACCCCTTAGTTCTCGATTAGCTTTCCGTCTTCGTGACCACCACCAGGCAGCCGCTTTGGAAGCCTGCGCAGCCGCAGTCCGAACAGCGCCAGTTGACTTGTTCTTCTTCTTGGTCGCGGGGCGATGTGGTGAACTCAGCCAAAGCCTTACATGTTTCCTGATTGGTCTGTGGGACTCGACAAACTGAAACCCGAAACCTGAAACCCGGAACTAGAAACGGCGAAAGCCCAGAGCTGAATCGCATTCGGGGCAACGGTCAATTCTTCCGAGTATGAAAGTCGTCCATGGATTCTCAAGAGATTAGCAAC
>Ga0081455_10006198_pt1 | contig 12894 bp, 10 predicted proteins | sample TabmetS3T2R1_FD_70207 | JGI IMG/M metagenome (GOLD analysis project Ga0081455, IMG submission 70207) | Tabebuia heterophylla rhizosphere microbial communities from the University of Puerto Rico - S3T2R1 | ecosystem: Host-associated > Plants > Roots > Rhizosphere ... | reverse complement strand
CCGTTCAAGGATTTCCAGGAGATGAAGGCGAACGGCAAGCTCAACGTGGTGTCGCTGCCGTTCTCCAACGGCATCCAGTACATCGGCATGAACGTGACAAAACCGCCGTTCGACAATCCGAAGGTGCGGCAGGCGGTAGCCTATGCGATTCCGTATCAGAAGATCATCGATGCCGTGCTGTTCGGTCTTGCCAATCCGATGTTTGGCGCGGCGAAGGACAAGACCACCGAAGTGGCCTGGCCGCAGCCGACCAAATATTTCACCGACATGGAGAAGGCGAAGGCGCTGCTGGCCGAAGCCGGCTACGCCAACGGTTTCGAGACCACGATCTCATTCGACCTGAACTTTGCCAACGTCAATGAGCCGCTATGCATCCTGGTGCAGGAGAGCCTGGCCCAGCTCGGCATCAAGACCACGATCAACAAGATCCCCGGCGCCAACTGGCGCACGGAGCTCACCAAGAAGGAGCTGCCGCTCTACACCAACGTGTTCTCGGGCTGGCTCGATTACCCCGAATACTTCTTCTATTGGTGCTATCACGGCAACAATTCCATCTTCAACACCATGAGCTACAAGTCGCCGGAGATGGACAAGCTGATCGACGGCGCGCGCACCGCGGCTTCCGTCGGCGACAAGGCGAAGTACGATGCCGACGTGAAGGGCTTTGTCGATATCGCCTTCGCCGAGGTGCCGCGCATCCCGCTGTACCAGCCCTTCGTCAACGTCGCGATGCAGAAGAACATCTCGGGCTATCAATACTGGTTCCACCGCCGCCTCGACTATCGCGCGCTCGTGAAGGCGTGAGTTGCAAATGGCGAATAGCGAATAGGGAGTAGCGAATAGTGAAAGAGAGAAGCGAAGGTCTTCCACTCGCCATTCGCCACTCGCCATTCGCATGGCGCGCGAGCGCGCCATGCTGAGCATGATCGGCAAGCGGCTGATGTTCGCGATCCCGAGCCTGATCGGGGTCGTCATCGTCACCTTCCTGCTGACGCGCGCGTTGCCCGGCGATCCCGCGGCCTATTTCGCCGGCCCCGCCGCGACCAAGGAAGCGATCGAGCAGATCAGGAAGAAGCTCGGCTTCGACAAGCCGCTGGTCGAGCAGTTCTTCCGCTACACCAACGATCTCGCCCATGGCGATTTCGGCAATTCGCTGACAACTGGCCAGCCGGTGGCGACCGAGATCCGCAACCGCCTGCCGGCCTCCGCCGAGCTGACGCTGCTCGGACTGTTCTTCTCGATCGCAATCGCACTGCCGCTCGGCGTCATGGCGGCGACGCGGCCGGGGTCGTGGATCGATCATCTCTGTCGCGTGACGACCACAGCCGGCGTGTCGCTGCCGGTGTTCTTCACCGGCCTCGTGCTGGTCTATGTCTTCTATTTCCGCCTCGGCTGGTCGCCCGCGCCGCTCGGCCGGCTCGACGTCTTCTACAGCGCGCCGCCGACGGTGACCGGCTTCTATCTGATCGACACCCTGATCGCCCGCGACTTCGAGGCGTTCCGCTCCGCGCTGAGCCAGCTCGTGTTGCCCGCTGCGACGCTTGCGATCTTTTCGCTGGCGCCGATCGCGCGCATGACCCGTGCCTCGATGCTGGCGGTGCTGGCCTCCGAATTCGTGCGCACCGCACGCGCCAGTGGTCTCTCACCCGGCACCGTGATCGTCACCTATGCGTTCCGCAATGCCATGCTGCCGGTCATCACCACACTCTCGATGGTGTTCTCCTTCCTGCTCGGCGCCAACGTGCTGGTGGAAAAAGTCTTTGCCTGGCCCGGCATCGGCTCGTACGCGGTGGAGGCGCTGATCGCGTCCGACTTCGCGCCGGTGCAAGGCTTCGTGCTGACCATGGCGGTCATGTATGTGCTGCTCAATCTCATGATCGACATTCTCTATGGCGTGATCGATCCGCGCGTCCGGCTGGAAGGGTGAGGGAGCATGAGTAGCGTCACTGCCGATACCGTCGCGACATCGGAGCCGAAGCGCAAGTCCGGGCTCGTCTCGATGTTCGAGCACACGAAATACGTGCTCGGCGAGAACAAGGTCACCGCCTTTGCCTTCGGATTGCTGGTCGTCATCCTGTTTGCTGCGATCTTCGGGCCCTACGTCGTGCCTTACGATCCGCTCGCCTCCGACACGGCGCAGGCGCTGAAGTCGCCGTCGGCGGCGCACTGGTTCGGCACCGATCAGCTCGGCCGTGACATTTTCAGCCGCGTCATTGTAGCGACCCGGCTCGACACCTTTATTGCGGTAAGCTCCGTCGCACTGGTTTTTCTGATGGGCGGCCTTGCCGGTATCGCGGCGGGTTACTTCGGCGGCTGGACCGACCGCATTGTCGGCCGCATCGCCGACACCATCATGGCCTTCCCGCTGTTCGTGCTGGCGATGGGCATCGTGGCGGCGCTAGGCAATACCGTGCAGAACATCATCCTCGCCACCGCCATCGTCAACTTCCCGCTCTATGCTCGCGTCGCCCGTGCCGAAGCCAATGTCCGCCGTAATGCCGGCTTCGTGCAGGCGGCGCGGCTGTCGGGCAATGGCGAGCTCCGCATCCTGCTGGTGCACATTTTGCCGAATATCATGCCGATCATGATCGTGCAGATGTCGCTGACCATGGGTTACGCCATCCTCAATGCAGCGGGCCTTTCCTTCATCGGCCTCGGCGTGCGGCCGCCGACTGCGGAGTGGGGCATCATGGTCGCCGAGGGCGCCGGCTTCATGGTGTCGGGCGAATGGTGGATCGCGCTTTTCCCGGGCCTTGCGCTGATGATCGCGGTGTTCTGCTTCAACCTGCTCGGCGATGGCCTGCGCGACATCGTCGATCCGCAGCGGAGGACGTGATGACTGTCCCTGCTCAGTGCGGCGCCATCCCTCTGTTACTTTGCATGGGGTTGTTTTCCGGATTTTTGGATGACGCAGCGCACGGGTGGAGGCCTCTATGACCGTGCAGCCGCTGCTCGACGTCAAGGACCTCACCGTCGAATTCACCACCCGCCGCGGCATCGTCAAGGCCGTGCAGCATGTCGATATCCAGGTCGGCAAGGGCGAGACGCTGGGCATTGTCGGGGAGTCCGGATCCGGCAAGTCGGTCACGTCCTATGCCGTGATGCGCATCCTCGACCGCGCCGGCAAGATCGCCGAGGGCTCGGTGATGTTCTCCGGCATCGACGTCAAGGCCGCCAGCGAGAACGAGATGCGCGATCTGCGCGGCCGCGAAATCTCGATGATTTTCCAGAACCCGCGCGCGGCGCTCAATCCGATCCGGAAAGTCGGCGACCAGATCGAGGACGTGCTGCGCCAGCATGTGCAGCAGTCGCAGGTCGGCGATCGCGGCGAGAAGGCGATCGAGGCGCTGGAGCAGGTCAAGATCGCCCGCCCGCGCGAGCGCTATCATGCCTATCCCTTTGAACTGTCCGGCGGCATGTGCCAGCGCGTCGTCATCGCGCTGGCGCTGGCCTGCAATCCGCGGCTCCTGATCGCGGACGAGCCGACCACCGGCCTCGACGTCACCACGCAAAAGGCGGTCATGGACCTGATCGTGGAGCTGACCAGGCAGCGCAGCATGTCGACGATCCTGATCACGCATGACCTCGGGCTCGCTGCTGCCTATTGCGACCGTGTGGTCGTGATGGAGAAGGGCCGGGTGGTTGAGACGGCGATGTCGGCAGACATCTTCGCAAAGCCGCAGCACGCCTATACCAAGAAGCTGATGCGGGCGACGCCGCGGATCGGCGTCTCCTTGCGCGATCTCTTGCCGGAAGAGGAAGCCGCTTCCACTGTCATGGCTGGGCCTGCCCCGGCCATCCGTCAAGCTTCAAAGGACTCTTCTGAAGGGATGGGCCCCCGGGTCAAGCCCGGGGGTGACGAGAATCCAAAGCCGCTCCTTCTCGTCGACAAGCTGGTCAAGGAATATCCGCGCAAGGGCGCGACCGCCGTGCTCGGCAAGCTGTTCGGTCGCAAGCCGCCGATCGAGCAGGATATGTTCCGCGCCGTGGACGGCATCGGTTTTGCGGTCGGCCATGGCGAGAGCGTCGGCCTGGTCGGTGAATCCGGCTGCGGCAAGTCGACGACATCGATGATGGTGATGCGGCTCTTGGACCAGACCTCCGGCCGCATCATGTTCGACGGCGACGAGATCGGCGCCATCATGCCGCATGCCTTTGCGCGGCTGCCGCTGCGCAAGAGCATCCAGATGGTGTTTCAGGATCCGACCGACAGCCTCAATCCGCGCTTCACGGCAGCGCGCGCCATTGCCGATCCCCTTCTGCAGCTCGGCGACATCAGGGGCCGCGACGCGCTTCGCGCGCGTTGCGAGGAGCTTGCCGGCCTGGTCGGCCTGCCGCTCAATCTGCTCGATCGCTTCCCGCACCAGCTCTCCGGCGGCCAGAAAGCCCGCGTCGGCATCGCGCGGGCTATCGCGCTGCAGCCGAAGCTCGTGATCCTGGATGAGCCGACCGCGGCGCTCGACGTTTCCGTGCAGGCGGTAGTGCTGAACCTGCTGCAGGACCTCAAGCAGTCGATGGGTATGAGCTATCTGTTTGTCTCCCATGATTTGAATGTGGTGCGCCTGTTGTGCGATCGTGTCATCGTGATGCGCGCCGGGCGAATCGTCGAAGAGGGCGCCTCGGAAAAGGTGCTTGGCGATCCCCAGGACGCCTATACGCGGGAGCTGCTGGAGGCGATCCCGCATCCGCCGCTGCCGGTGCATTAAGAAGAAACGGGAGGAAACATGACTGGCGATCCGCTCGACGATTACATCGATTCCGTTGCGAAAGCGCTGGGGCTGCGGGTCGAGGATGCCTGGCGGCCGGCGGTGCGCGCCAATCTCGAAGTCTCGCTGCGGCTCGGCCGCCTGGTGGATGAGTTCACTTTGCCCGATGAAACCGAGCCTGCCAGTGTCTACTCAGCCTGACATCGCGATGACCGCCAAGCTAGACGGAATGTCCGCGTCCGACATCGCACTAGCGGTCGCCAGCCGCAAGCTGTCGGCGGTCGAGGTCACCGAGGCGGCGCTGGCGCGGATCAGGAAGCACGACCAGGTGCTCAATTCCTTCACCGACGTCACGGCCGAACGCGCCCGCGCGCGGGCACGCGAGATCGATGCCGCCATCGCCGCGGGCAAGAGCGCCGGCCCGCTCGCCGGCGCGCCGTTCGCGGTGAAGAACCTGTTCGACGTCAAAGGCCTTTCGACGCGCGCGGGATCGAAGATCAACCGCGACCTGCTGCCCGCCTCGCGCGACGCCACGCTGATCGAGCGGATGGAGGCGGCCGGCGCGGTGCTCATCGGCGCGCTCAACATGGGTGAATACGCCTACGACTTCACCGGCGAGAATGTTCACGACGGTCCCTCGCGCAATCCGCACGATCCGACGCGGATGACCGGCGGCTCGTCCGGCGGTTCCGGCAGTGCCGTCGGCGGTGCCCTCGTGCCGCTGGCGCTGGGCTCGGACACCAATGGCTCGATCCGCGTGCCATCGTCCTTCTGCGGCATTTTTGGCCTGAAGCCGACCTATGGAAGGCTGTCGCGGGCGCGCTCCTATCCCTTCGTGGCGAGCCTCGACCATCTCGGCCCCTTCGCACGCAATGTGAAAGATCTTGCGCTGGCTTACGACGCCATGCAGGGGCCCGATGCGGATGACGCCGCCTGCACGACGCGGCCGGTCGAGCCGGTGACAGACCTGCTCGCGCAAGGCATCGGTGGATTGAAGGTCGCCGTTGCCGGCGGCTATTTCCAGAACAACGTTTTCCCCGAGGCGCAGGAAGCTGTCGCGCGCGTCGCAAAGGCGCTCGGCGCGACCGAGACCGTCATCCTGCCGGAGGCGGCGCGCGCCCGCGCCGCGGCCTACATCATCACCACCACCGAAGGCGCTTCGCTGCATCTCGACCGCCTGCGCAAGCGGCCTTGGGATTTCGACCCTGCCGTGCGTGACCGCTTTTTCGCGGGCGCCATGGTGCCGGCGGTGCTGGTCGACCGCGCGCAAAAATTCCGCCGCTGGTATCGCGCCAGGGTGCTGGAGCTGTTTGGGTCGGTCGACGTGATCCTGGCGCCTGCGACGCCCTGCATCGCGCCGAAGATCGGGCAGGCGACGTTTGTGCTCGATGGCGTCGAACTGCCCGTGCGCGCCAATATCGGCATCCATACCCAGCCGATCTCCTTCATCGGCCTGCCCGTGGTTGCCGTCCCCGTGCCGCTGGAGCCGATGCCGATCGGCGTGCAAATCATCGCCGCGCCCTGGCGCGAGGACATTGCGCTGCGGGTCGCAGCGGCGCTGGAAGAGATGGGCGTTGCAACAGCGCCGCCGCCGCGAGGAATCTGAGAATGGAGATCGATCTTCCCGACGTGCTCGCCGAGGTCACCGCCCAGTTTCAGCGCTACGAGAAGGCGCTGGTCAATAACGACGTTGGCGTGCTCGACGAGCTCTTCCGCAACGACAGCCGCACGCTGCGCTACGGCATCGGCGAGAATCTCTACGGCTATCAGGCCATCATGGCGTTCCGCGCCGCGCGCTCGCCGATCGGGTTGATGCGCAAGACCGCCAAGACCGTCATCACTACCTATGGCCGCGACACCGCGGTGGCCTCGACGCTGTTCTATCGCGACGCGTGGACGAGCCCGAAGGTCGGGCGGCAAATGCAGACGTGGATACGTTTCCCGGAAGGTTGGAGAATCGTTGCAGCCCATGTCAGCATCATCGACGAACCACAGGGTAAGACATGAGCCTCGACGATCTTCCGACAACTCAACGCAGCGGCTCCGGCGCGGAACCGGTGGTGCAGCGCGTCGACCGCCCGGCGCCAAGCCAGGCAAAAATCACCCGCGCGGAAGAGCTCCGCCTGCAATTGGCTGACGAGATCGTGCGCGGGACGCTGGCACCCGGCGCGCCGCTCGACGAGACCGACATTGCGCGGCGCTTCAGCGTCTCCCGCACGCCGGTGCGCGAGGCGCTGCGGCAGCTGGCGGCGAGCGGCCTGATCGAGGCCCGCGCCCATCGCGGCGCGGTGGTGGCGCGCCCGACGCTGGAGCGTCTCAACGGCATGTTCGAGGCGATGGCCGAACTGGAAGCGCTGTGCGCGGGCCTTGCCGCCGAGCGCATGACGGCGGTCGAACGCGCGCGGCTGGAAGCCATTCACGAAGAACTGCGAATGCTCAGCCATGCCGGCAATCCCGAGCGCTTTCACGCCGTCAACGAGCGCTTCCACAACGCGATCTATGCCGGCTCGCAGAATGGCTATATCGCCGAGATGACCTTGGCGACGCGGGTGCGCGTGCAGCCGTTCCGCCGTGCCCAGTTCCGCAATCTCGGGCGGCTCGCGAAATCACACGCCGAGCACGAGCGCGTCGTCGTCGCCATCATGCGCGGCGACCGCAACGGCGCCGCCAGCGCGATGCGCGCGCATATCGAGCTGGTGCGCGGGGAGTACGAGATCTACGCGGTGTCGGTGTAGATCGCGCGACAGTCTCTCCTCTCGTCATTCCGGGATGCGCCGAAGGCGCAGGCCCGGAATCCATACTCAGGATGGTAGTTATGGATTCTCAGGGGCGCAATTGCGCCCCATAGCTCGCCACTTCGCGGCGCCCCGGAATGACGAAAGGAATTATTCCGCCGCCTGCTTCGCCACGAACGCCCGCCAGCCGCCGAACGCGGAAATGTCGCGCGCGCCATTCACCGCCGCAGGCTCGACAATAAATCCCTTCACGCCGCGGCCGTCGGCAAGCCGAATGGTGCCGATCGACAGCGGCGGCGGGATCGCGGCGACGAACTTGCCGAAGGCGGCCGCCGACAACGCCCACAGCTCGAGCTCGATTGAGGTTCCTACACCCGCGTCGACTCGCAGCATGCCGGGTTTCGGCGGCGTGGTGTCGAGCGCATAAAGTCTGTAATCCGGCGCGGTGACGGTCTCTTCCAGGAGCCGCCCGCCGAGTGCCTGCAACTCGCCGTTCAGCGCCATGCCGGACAAATGCGCGCCGACCACGGCGATGGCGATCTCGTCGCCATCGGTGGCGGCCAGTTGCGCCAGCGCCGGCTGCTGCAATCCCTTGGCGCCGACGGCGAGCCCGGTATCGGCATGGAACACGCGGCCGATGCTGGCGAGAGCCGCGTCATTGCCGGCCGGTGCGAGCAGCGTGATGCCGAACGGGATGCCGTCGGCGCGCATCGCGCAGGGCACCGCGAGCCCACAGAGATCGAGCAAATTGACGAAATTGGTGTAGGTGCCGAGCCGGCTGTTGAGCTCGATCGGGTTGGCCAGCACCTGCGCAGTCGAGTAGACCGTCGGCGCGGTCGGCAGCACGATGGCGTTGACGTCGGCGAAGGTGCGCCCTGCGACGCCGCGCAACGCCTGCAGGCGATAGAGCGCGGAGAACGTCTCGGCGGCGCTCAGCCGGGCGCCCGCAGCCGTAATCTCGCGGGTGACGGGATGGATCGAATCCGGCGACGACGCCAGCAGATTGCGGATGACGAGGTACCGCTCGGCCACCCACGGTCCCTCGTAGAGCAAGCGCGCTGTCTCATAAAACGGCTCGAGGTCGAACTCGACCAATTCCGCGCCGAGCGCGCTCCAGCGTTGCAGCGCCTCGCCAAAGGCCTTTTCGGAATGCCTGTCGCCGAAGAAGATCAGTTGCCCATTGCGGGGAATTCCGAGCCGCAGCCTTGCGGGAAATGCCGTCATGCCGGCGAGCGGCCGGTTGCGCGAGAAGGGATCGCCGGCATCAGGCGCGGCCAGCACCTGCAGCGCCGTCATCGCGTCGTCGACCGTGAGCGAGAATACCGAGACGCAGTCGAGCGTGCGGCACGCCGGCACCACGCCGGCGGTGGAGATCAGGCCGAGGCTCGGTTTCAATCCAACGATGTTATTGAGCATGGCGGGCACGCGGCCGCTGCCGGCGGTATCGGTGCCCAGCGCAAGCGGCACCAGTCCGGCCGCGACTGCCACCGCCGATCCCGAGCTCGATCCGCCCGGGACGAGGTCGCTGCGGATCGGATTGACGGGAATGCCATAAGGCGAGCGCACGCCGACGAGGCCGGTCGCGAACTGATCGAGATTGGTCTTGCCGATAATGACGGCGCCGGCCGCGCGCAATCGCGCGACCGAGGTTGCGTCTTGTGCCGGCTGATAGGCGAAGGCCGGGCAGGCGGCCGTGGTCGGCACGCCCTTGGCGTCGATGTTGTCCTTCACCGCGACCGGCACGCCCAGCAGCGGAAGGCTGGCCGCATCTTTTGACGCCAGGCTTTCCGCTTCCGCGATGGCGTCCTTTTCGTCCCGCAGCGCGATGAAGATGGCGGGGTCGTTGTGCTCGCGGATGCGCCGAAAACTGCGCGCGACGGTCTCCGCGGGCGAAGCCGATCCGTCCCGATGCGCGGCGACAATCGCAGCTACCGTCTCAGGCACGTCACGGCCTCCCTTGAAAACCCGCTCGCGAACTTCAACCGGATCGAAGCAAGTGATGTGCCATTGTGTACAGGGCCCGGGTTGAACCGGACTTGAAAATGTGTCTTTAAAATCAATCGGTTGTTGACGTCGAGCCACCCACGGCTTGCATGCCGGATGCACCACTTTGCCTAATAATTAAGCAATCAGGTCGCTGCGGGAGCTGCATCCTGCGGGTCGGTCGCAGTGCACGCGGTTGGTCAAACTGCCGGTCGTGTCTTCGGCGGAAATTCACCTTTCTGCGGTACTCAAGAACCGGAACTCCGTTCAGCCGCGCATCCCGTGCACAAGGAAAAGGTGTTGGCCATCAATGGCTCAACTGGACCAGGTTACTGAGCTCAAGCAGTACCTGGCGCAATTCGCGCCGCAGGTGCGCGGCCGGCTGCTCGCCGAGCTGGAGCGGCTGCACGCGCTCGGCGGCAGCGATCCGCGCATCGAGCAATTGATGGAAGTGTTGCGTGCCGAAATCCGCGGCAACGGACAGCAGGGGCCCGAGCGCATCGGCGATCCCGCGCGGTTCTTCTTCCAGCCCCTGGAGCCGGTGCTGATCGATGGTGCACCCGAACACGCCAACAGTGGCCAGATCGCGCGGGGATCGCTCGGGCCGATCTGGAGCCTGTTGTCGGCCGAGCTGCTGTCGACGATGGCGCGTGAATACGTCACCAACGTCAACACGGTGATCCTCAACCGGCCGGAAGCGGAAAAGCTGGCGGCGACCTTCCAGAAGAAGGCACTCGGTTATCTCGACGGCACGCTGCGCTCGAGCGAAGGCAGTGCCATGGTGCGCGCCGGGCTTCGCTTGTACACGAGCTCCCCCGCGATCTTCGACGATCTCGTCAAGATCTTCACGGTGTTCCGCGTCAACGAAGCGTTGGTCAAGTTCGGCAACGTCCTTGCGCCCAAGATCACAAAGCTCGACGGTCGCGCGCTCGCGGACGTGCAAAGGCATTTGAAGGCGTTGAAGACCGCGAATGCAGATGCCGTGCCGTTCGGCCTAACGATCGTTGCAAGGCGCCTGGTGACGCCGTGGCAGCTGATCCACCTCGCGACCAGGGCCGTTGAAAGCAAGGCGCCCGCGGCGATCGCGGCTACGCCCTATGCGCTGGCGGTTTCCATGGTGCTCGACCAGCTCGACGAGAAGCAGCGATTGCTGCGCGTTGCGCTGAACAACAATCGCATCACGATTGCCAAGGGGATCTTGCGCGAAATCTATGCGATCGAGGGCACGGTCAAGGCACAGATCGAACTCGCCGATTCCAACTGGGCGATCCGTTTGCGCGATACAATGGCGGCGGTCACAGCCGCGCTCGATGCCGAGGTTGAGCGCAGCCGGACCACGGTCGGAAACCTGACGCATGTGCTGACCTCAAGCGACCTGCGCCCGGCACAGTCGCTGAAGGAGCGCCTGGCGCAGGCCGTGGAAAAGGGCCGCACCATGATTGCGGAGCTGCTGCCGGCGTGATCGTGCGCGCCGACTCCTTCAGGTGAAGCAGGACAGAATCTGAAGCAGCCGCTCGCGGTTCTCCTTGCCGATCTTCTCGGCCACGTGCCGCTCATGCTCGGCCGCCAGCCGCTTGAACTTGCGCAGCGCGTCCTTGCCGTGCGCAGTCAGATGCAGCGCATGAGATCGCCGGTCGGTGGCCGATTGCACGCGCTTGACCAGCTTGCGCTGCTCGAGACTGTCGAGCAGATGCACCAGCCGCGCCCGCTCGATGCCGAGCCGCTTGGCGACCGCCATCTGGGTGAGCCCGGGATTGGCGCCGATCACGGTCATGACCGAATATTGCGTCGGCTTGATATCCACTTCGGCCAGCGTCTTGATGAAATCCTGGAAGATCCAGAGCTGGAAGCGCCGCACGGCATAGCCCGCATGCCTGGCGAGCGCATCGAGCCCGATCTCGTCGTCCGCATCAGTGCGCTGCGACGCGCCTTTCGCGGATCGTCTCTTGCGGGCGGCAATTCCCGTTCCCGGATGGACGTTATTGTCGGACAAGGGTTTTCTCCAGCGTTCCGCGTCCCTTGTAGCGCGCCGGCGCGGCGGAGGAAAGATTGTTGTTGACGACAACAATTGTTCCGCCAATGATCCCGGCCAGCAGCCCGCCACGAGGCTGCGGCTCGGGCGAGGGAGGAAATCATGACGATGGCTGCTGTCCGCCGTGACGTTCCCGACAGTCTGTTCGCTACGCCTGCCATCGTTGCCGAGCGCCGCTCCGACGGCTCTACCATCGTGAAATCGACGACGCCGTTGAAGCCGGCGGCGCGCTGCGTCGGCGACTGGCTGGAGCATTGGGCGCACACGGCCCCGGATCGCATCTATCTCGGCGAGCGCGCGGGCGACGCGTCCTGGACAACGCTCACCTATCGCGAAGCACTCAAGCAGGTGCGCGCCATCGCTGCCTGGATCCTTGCGCAGGGGCTGAGCGCCGAGCATCCGCTTGTGATTCTTTCCGACAACAGCGTCGATCATGCATTGCTCACGCTCGGCGCCATGCATGCCGGCGTGCCGGTCGCGGCGATCTCGCCCGCCTATTCGCTGGTGTCGAAGGATTTCGAGAAGCTGAAGAGTATGATCGCCCTGCTACAGCCGGGCGCGATCTATGTCTCCAGTACAAAGCCCTTTGCGACTGCGCTCGCCGCGATCCGGCCGCTGCACAACGCGAAGATCATCAGCGGCGGCGTTGATGCCGGTGCGCTTCCATTCCGCACTGTTGCCTCGACTCCCGAAACGCCCGATGTCGCAAAGGCCTTTGCGGCGGTGACGCCTGACACGATCGCAAAATTCCTGTTCACGTCGGGCTCGACCGGAACGCCGAAAGCCGTGATCAACACCCAGCGCATGCTGACGTCGAGCCAGCAGGCCAAGGCGCAGACCTGGACCTTCCTCGACGGCATAGGCGAGGATCTCGTGATCCTCGACTGGTTGCCGTGGAGCCACACCTTTGGCGCCAACCACAATTTCTTTATGGTGCTGCGCAATGGCGGCACACTCTATATCGATGGCGGCAAGCCGGCGCCGGGACTGTTCAACACGTCGCTTTCGAATCTGCGCAGCGTGGTGCCGACGGTCTATTTCAACGTACCGCGCGGCTACGACATGCTGATCGCGGCGCTTTGCGAGGATGCTGAGCTGCGCCAGAAATTCTTCGGCGGCGTAAGGCTAGCCTTCTATGCCGCGGCGGCGCTGCCACAGAATCTTTGGGATGCTCTGGAAGAGCTATCGATCAGGACCATCGGCCAGCGGCTGCCGCTGGTATCGGCCTGGGGCTCGACCGAGACCTCGCCGCTTGCGACCGATTGCCATTTCCTCGCCGAGCGTTCCGGCAATATCGGCGTGCCGATTCCCGGCACCGAGCTGAAGCTGGTGCCGTCGGGCGACAAGCTTGAGGTGCGCGTGCGCGGGCCCAACGTCATGCCCGGCTACTGGAAGGCGCCGGCCTTGACCGCGCAGGCCTTCGATGAAGAGGGCTTCT
>Ga0081455_10006197_pt1 | contig 12894 bp, 10 predicted proteins | sample TabmetS3T2R1_FD_70207 | JGI IMG/M metagenome (GOLD analysis project Ga0081455, IMG submission 70207) | Tabebuia heterophylla rhizosphere microbial communities from the University of Puerto Rico - S3T2R1 | ecosystem: Host-associated > Plants > Roots > Rhizosphere ... | reverse complement strand
TAGCGGAAGAAGGGTGGCCCGGGCGGGACCCCCTCGGCCATGGGCGCTCCGGCCTGGCCCACGGCGAGGAACAGCGCTCCCGGCAACGGCGTGAGCTCGGGGCGGTCCCAGGTCGACAGTGCAATCCGTCCGCCTTCGTCCAGGACCCGCGCCAGTTCGGCCACGACACGCGCGTGGTCTGCGAGGTGGGGCATGAGGAAGTTGGCCACGGCCGCGTCGAAGGACGCATCCGGCAGCGACAGCCGGTGCGCGTCGCCGGGCCGGAACTCGAGCTCCGGGTGGAGTTGCCGGCCCACCAGAAAGCGCTCCTGATGATGGCCCTCGAGCGCGGCCTCAAGGAAGCTCTCGAAGGCACCATCCACCTGTACCAGGAAGAGATGCGCGACAGGAACAAGATCCGGCGGCTCTAGGAAAGGAGTGACGCACGCCGTGACCGAATTGCTGACCGAGCACACCGATCTGGTCCTGGACGGCACCAAGATCCAGTGGCACCTCGACCGAGTGCGCGCCTGGGAGCGCGGCGAGCGCATCGCACCCATCACCATCGACATGGCGCTGACGCGCGCCTGCAACTATGCGTGCCACTTCTGCTACGCCATGCTGCAGGAGAACGACCGCCAGACGATCACCAAGGAGGTCATCACCCACTTCCTCGACGACTGTGCCGAGATCGGGGTGAAGGGCATCAGCCTCGTCTCGGACGGGGAGAGCACGATCTCCCCCGTCTTCGTGGACGCGGTAGTGCACGGCAGCGACGTCGGGCTATCCATGGCGTGCGGTACCAACGGCTTCATCTTCAATCGCCGCAAGCTCGAAGAGGTGCTGCCTCACTTGACCTACCTGCGGATCAATATTTCCGCGGGCGAGCGCCGGCGCTACGCCGAGATCATGGGCGTGCGCGAGGAGTGGTTCGACCGCGTGGTGCAGAATATCCGCGACATGGTGAACATCAAGAAGCGCGAGGCCTTGCCGGTAACCATCGGGCTGCAGATGGTGCTGGACCCCCGCTACGGGGATCAAATCATGCCCCTGGCCCGCCTGGGCAAGGAGCTCCGGCCCGACTACCTGGTGATCAAGCATTGCAGCGACGACGAGGACGGGACTTTGGGGGTCGACTACGGGGCCTACGACCGCCTGTACGACACGCTGAAGGCGGCCGAGGCCCTCTCCGACCCCGAATATGCGGTAAAGGTCAAGTGGTCGAAGATCGAGGCCAAGGGCAAGCGCACCTATCAGCGTTGCTACGGCCCTCCCTTCATGCTGCAGATCTCGGGGTCGGGCCTGATCGCCCCCTGCGGGATGCTGTTCAACGAGCGCTACAAGAAGCTGCACATCGGCAACATCTGCGAGCAGCGGTTCAAGGACATCTGGATGTCGGACCGGTACTGGGAAGTCATGAACTATCTCGCATCGCCTGAATTCAATGCCCAGAAGATGTGCGGCACGCTCTGCCTGCAGCACAAGGTCAACGAGTTCCTCGACGGCTACCGGAAGGGACTGCGCGTTCTGGAAGAGCCCTCCGGTCGACCCCCACAGCACCTCGACTTCATCTAGGCGAGAGCCCAGATCAAACCAACTATCTCCTTCGTAATCCCAGCGCTGAACGAAGAAGCGAACATCGCAGACGCGGTACGCGAGGCCGTGGCCTCAATGTGCGACCGGTTCGGCGACTACGAGCTGCTTCTTTTCAACGACGGCTCCACCGACCGCACCGGCGCTATCATGGAGGAGTTGGCCGCCGCCGATCCGAGGCACGTTCAGGTCATTCACAATGCGATACCGCGGAACTTGGGTGGCGTGTACAAACAGGGGATCGAACTAGCCCGGATGCAATATCTGGTGATGGTTCCGGGCGACAACGAGAACCCGGGAGCTGCGATGCAGGCGCCGTTTGACGCGATCGGAGGGGCTGACATCGTCTTGCCCTATCCGGTAAATTCGGCGGTTCGTGGGTTCGTCCGCTATCTGGTTTCACGAGTCTACGTGGGATTGCTCAACCATCTGTTTGGTCTCCACATCCGCTACTACAATGGCACTGTCATCCATCGGACCGCCAACCTCAAAGGTCTCTCAATCAAGACGTCGAGCTTCGCTTACCAAGCTGAGATTCTCGTCAAGCTCCTTTGCGTCGGGAAGAGCTTCGTCGAGGTTCCGATCGAGATCGAGCCGCCCAAGGTTGGCCGCCGGTCGCGGGCATTTCGCTGGAAGAACGTCGTCGAGGTCGGCCGCACACTCGGTGCTTTATTCGTGGACATCCGTGTGCGTCGCCTCCATCGCATCGGGCACTTCTAAAGAGATAGGAAACTCCAGCGGCAGTGGGGGGGTGGCGGGGGGCGGCACTGCGTGATGAACTCGCTGGTGGTCCGGCGGTAGAAGTCCACGCGCGCCCCGTCGCGCGTCGGCTCCAGGTCAGCGGACGTACGACGAGACGAACGTCCCGGTGGCCGCGCGCCCGGCGAAGCGGTCGAGCCGGAACGGGACAAGGCTCACCGGAGAATCACTTCGCGTGATCAGCGCGGCCATCATGGCGCCGATCATGGGTGCCAGCTTGAAGCCGTGCCCGGACATGCCGGCGGCGACGTAGAAGCCGGGCTGCGGAGTTTCGTCCAGGATCGGCATCCAGTCCGGCGTGATGTCGAAGGCGCCCGCGTAACCCTGGACGAACCGGGCGTCCGAGAGGCCGGGAAGGGCGCGGGCGGTGTGCTGCAAGGTCTGGCTCGCCTCCTCGAAGTCGGTCGGGTTACCCAAGAGATCGGGATCCATCGGATGGTGGGCTTCGTCATCGGTGAGTGAGCCCGTGAGGGTGAGGCTGCCCGTCTCGGGCCGGACATAGGAGCCGCCCGCGAGGTCCAGATACACCATGTGCGCGGGGCCGAACGCCTCCTGGCGCTTGACGATGAACACCGGATGCCGGCCGATCACGATGGGCAGTTCGACTCCGGCCAGTCGCGCCACCTGACGGGACCAGAGCCCGGCCGCATTCACCACGATCGGCGCGGCGACCTGCTCGGTTCGGGTGGTGACACCGCTGACCCGTCCGCCGTCGCTCGAGATCGCCACGACCTCAGCCCCCTGTTGGATAGACACGCCGCTGTCGCGCGCGGCTTCGGCATAGCCGGTCGTCACGGCGGCCGGATCTCCGTAGCCGGACTCCGGCTCGTAGAGCACCGCTCCGAGCCCGCTCGCGTCGATGCGGGGCTCGATCCGGCCCAGGTCGGCCGGGTCCAGGACCTGCGCCTTCACGCCGAGAGCGCGCTGCTCCTCGACCTGGGCCAGCAGGCCGGCGCGCATGGACGACGACACCCCGATAAGGGCTCCGCACGCCACGTAGCCTGACTGGCCACCCACCGCGTCCCCGAAGTTTCGGAATACGTCGAGTGATGCGCGCACCATCCGCGTCGTCTCGGGAGTGGGATAGAGTTGGCGTACGATGCCCACCGACCGCCCGGTGCCTCCGGCTCCGAGGAACTTCCGCTCGAGCACTTCGATCCGACGAACTCCGAGCCCCGCCAGATGGAAGGCGATCGAGACACCGGTCACGCCGCCACCGATGATGATCGCGTCGGCCGTCTTCGTGGGCATGGGGTCAGGCCTCTCCGCCCCCGAGGTCGATCCGGGTGCGGCCTGAGTATCCCCTATCTCGCGCGTCTGGGGACAGAGTCGGCTATCGGGTCGTCTGGGATCGTGCGGGCTCGGCGTCCCAGCCCGATATGGCTCGCGATCGCTCGGGCGACCGCGCGGCCGACAGGCTGGCAGCGGCCGCCGCGTCCAGCGATTCGAGCACGCCGATCTGCGCCTTGGCGTCGTGGGGCCGGTCCGCGAGGAGATAGGCGCGCGCCAGCCAGAAGCGCTCGTTGGCGCCCCGGGAGTGCAGCGCCACCGCCCGCTCCAGCGGCGCGATGGCCTCCGTGGGCTTTCCATTCTCGACCAGGGCCTGACCGAGGTCTCGCCAGAGGAAGGACTCGCCCGGCTGCAGCGCCGTAGCCTCCTTGAAGAGAGCCACCGCTTCCGGAAACTGACCCGCCCGGGCGAGGTCGATGCCAGCGCTGTCCAGGGCGAAGGCGAGGTTGCGTCGCGCGTTCTCGTGCTGCGGGGACATGGCGAGGGCCCGGCGCAACTCGACGACGGCCTCGGCATACTTCCGCTGCCGGGCGTGGAGAGCGCCCAGGTTTGCGACCGCATCCGGGTAGCTGGGCATCAGGCGGATCGCCTCCCGGAACTCGGCCTCCGCCTCGCCAAGGCGGTCGCGACTCACCAGGAAGGCCCCCAGACTGTTGTGGGCCGTCGGACGGTCCGGCCGCAACGCGACGGCGCGGGTCAGCTCGGATTCCGCCTGTCCAGCAAGGCCGGCCTGCTGCAGGACCTCGCCCAGCTTCTGGCGGCACAGCGCGCAGCGGGAATCGGCGGTGACGGCGGCGCGCCACAGGGTCTCGGAGTCGCGCCAGACGCGCGTGTGGACCCAGCTGTCGACGCCCAGCCCAGTCAGCGCGAGCGCGACTGCGGTCATGGTGCTCGTGAACACCCAACGGCTCACCCGTCCGCGCTGCCGCTGCTCGACGAGCCAGGTCAGGCCCGCGCCGGCCAGGACGGCGAAACCCAGGGAGGAGAGGTAGCTGTAGCGATCGTGGGCGAGCTGGTGGCCGGCGTGCGCGATGCCGCTCACCGGCGCCAGCACGATCATGGACTGAAGCCACGCGGCGAGCGGGCCGGGAAACCGGCGGCGACCAAGCAGCAGGAGCACGGTGACCAAGACCACCCCGAGAGTTGGCCACGCGAACCGTGGGTCCAGCAGGCCGATGCGGGCGGGCAGCTCGTAGAGCGGCGACAGCCCTTCGGGCCAGACCAGCTTCCAGGGATAGAACCAGAAGCTGTAGCCGGTCATGGCGAGGCGAGCGCTGATCCCATAATGGTCGTAGCTGGTCCAGCCGGCCCCGCGGGTGACCGCCCAACTCGCCACCAGCGCCCCGACGCCGGCCAGCGCGAAGTAGCCGAGCTTCTCCCGAATGAGTGCCGTCCAGCCCAGCCGCAGGCGGCGCAGCGGATAGACGTCGAGCACCAGGAGCGTCAGCGGCAGCGTCATGGCCATCGCCTTCGAAGTGAGTGCCGCGGCGAAGGCCAGGAGGGAGGCCGCCAGCCAGCGGCCGGCGAGCGCGCGCCCGCGCGTCACGCCCTGGAGATAGGCGAGCACCGCGAGCAGGTAGAAGAAGCCGCACAGCACGTCTCGCCGCTCCGTGATCCACGCCACCGACTCCACGCGGAGCGGATGCACGGCCCACAGCAAGGCGGCGGCCGCGGCGCCCAACGAGACGGCCAGCGCGGGCGCGCCTGCGGACTTGCCGGGCCCCGCCTCACGGGGCACACCGGTGAGCGTCGGCGCGGTCGCGATGACGAGAAGGTGCCGGGCGACGAAGAACAGCAGCCCCGCGTTCGCGGCGTGAATCAGCAGGTTGCCAAGATGGTAGCCCCACGGCGCCATGCCGCCGAGCGCATAGTTGAGCCCGAGGCTCAGCCACGTGAGCGGGATGTAGTGGCCCATCCAGGTGGCGGTGAACATCCAACGGAGCTGTGCCAGGCCGAGGCCGCGATAGCCCGTGTTCCAGAGAAAGTTCCGGTCGTCGTCCCAGTTGAGGAATGCGCCGTCCAGGGCGGGCAGGAAGGCGACGAACGCGAGCACGGCCACGAGGAGCGGCAGCACGCGCAGCAGGCGCTTCATCGGCTCAGCTCGGCGGCGTAGGCCGGGTCCAGCTCCCGCAGTGCCGCGAACTCGCGGTCCGCGTCGGGCGCGCGGCCGGCGAGGCGATACGCCCGGGCCAGCCAGAAGCGCTCGGCGCCGCCTCGCGGCGTGACCGCGACGGCCCGCTCGAGGATCGGGATGGCGGCGACACCGTTGCCCTGCTCCACCAGCGCCTGGCCGAGGCGGCGAAGCGCATCCGGATCTTCCGCGGCCAGCGGCGCTGCCTCTCGCCAGAGCCGATCGGCCTCGTCCAGGCGGTTCTGACGGACCATCTCGATGGCGCGGCCTCTCAGCACCCGGCCCAGCTCGGCCCGGACCCCGGGCCGGCGGCCGTCGAGTGCCATGGCCTGGCGGAGCGAGCCGATCGCGTCGTCGAGGCGACCCTGCCGGGCGTAGAGCACGCCGAGGTTCGCGGGGGCATCGACGAGTCGGGGTGACAGCCGCGCGGCCTCTCGAAACTCGGCCTCGGCCTCGCGGCCGCGGCCCTGCCGGGCCAGCGCCACGCCCAGGGCATTGTGCGACGCCGCGCGGTCGGGCTCGAGCGTTGCAGCGAGGCGGAAGTGCTGCTCCGCCTCGCCGTCGCGGCCCTGCGCGAGCAGGATCGCGCCCATGTTCTCGTGCGGGCCTGGGCGTTCGGGGCGGAGGGCGATAGCCCGCCGGACGTGCGTCTCGCCCTCCTCGAAGCGCCCGGGACGAGCCACGACACGGCCCAGGTTGCTCTCGCACAGCGAGCAGGCCGGATCGACCGCGACGGCGTGCCGCCAGAGAGACTCCGAATCCTTCCAAATCGCGGTCTGCACTCGCGCGGCCATGGCGAGCGCGAGGACCACCAGCAGGGCCCCCGTGCAGGCGGAAGCCTGCATCCAGCGTGCGGCCGACGCGCGGGCGGCCCGCCGAAGCACCCAGGCGAGCCCGGCGCCGGCAAGGACGGCAAATCCCAGGCTCGAGAGGTAGCTGTAGCGGTCGGCCGCCAGCTGGTTGCCGGAGTGGACCACCCCGCTGATTGGTGCCAGCACGATGATCGACTGGGTCCAGGCGGCGAGCCCGGCGGGCCAGCGCCGGCGGAGCAGGAGCACCGCGATGGTGATCAGGGACACGCCCAGCACCGCGCCGAGGGCCCATCCTTGACCGAGGTCGACTCGCCGGGGCAACTCGTACATCGGCGAGAGGTCCGCGGGCCAGATGAGTGTCCAGAGCGAGAACCACCAGGCATAGGCGCCCAGCGCCAGCCGAGCACCCGGGCCGTACTGGGCGTACGCCGTGATGTTGCCGGTCTCCTGCCGCGCTGCGAACGCCACGATGGCGGCCGCGGCCGCGAGCACCAGGTAGGGCAGCTTCTCACCCGCCAGCATCCGCCACCCGAGGGCGCGCCGGCGCAGCGGATACACGTCCACGAGCAGCAGGCTGAGGGGCAGCGTCATCGCGATGCTCTTCGAGGCCAGCGCGGCCGCGAAGGCGGCCAGCGAGAGGCCCCACCACCGCCGCTCGATGACCGTGCCGCCGGCCACGCCGCGCAGGTAGGCCAGCGCCGCGAAGAGATAGAAGACGCCGCAGAGGAGGTCGCGACGCGCGCTGGCCCAGGCGACCGGCTCGGCGCGCAGGGGGTGCAGGCCCCACAAAAGCGCCGCGAGCGTGGCGCCGGCGGCGATCACCGGGCTCGTGAGGGAGTCGCCCGAGCCGGCCGCAAGCAGGCGCCGGGCGAGCAGCCACACCAGAACCACATTGGCCGCGTGGAGCAGCAGGTTGCCGAGATGGTAGCCCCACGGCTCGAGTCCGCCCGTGACGTAGTTCAGGCTCCAGGTGATCCAGGCCAGGGGGCTCCAGTGACCAAGCAGCGTCGTGGTGAACGCCCATCGGATCTCGGTCCAGCCCAGCCCGCGGTACGCGGTGTTGGTGAGAAAGCTCGTGTCGTCGTCCCAGTTGACGAACCCGGCCCCTAGCGCGGGAAGGAAGGTGACAAAAGCCAGGATGGCCGCCACCAGAGGCAGCCATCGTCCGAGTCGGTTCGGGTCGTCGCCTGTAGGAGTCATCGGATGGACCGAGCGGAGGTCGCCAAGACGGCCTCAAAGCCGAGCAAAGTCGCCCACTTCCAATATAGGGGCGGCCGCCATTTTTCCAACAGCACTCTGCGACGGCGGGGGAGCCAGCCGGCTGCAGGCCAGCCGGCTCAGAGATCGACCCGGGTTCCGCGCCCCGCCGCCAGCGCGCGGTCATAGGCGAGCCGGGCGGTGACGGCGTCCTCCGGGGCGAACCCCACGGACTTGAAGAGGGTGATCTCGTCGGGAGCCGTTCGACCCGGGCGCTTGCCGGTCACGACCTCCGCAAGCTCAGCCCGCACATGACGCCGGGTGATCGCCCCGGCCTTGATCGGGATCAGCACGTCCCCGGCCTCCTCCCAGGCCCCTTCGTAAGTGTCCACCACCACGCGGGACTTTTGAATGGTGACGGTGTCGACCTCGCGGGTGGCGGGGCGGAAGTTGCCGACGGCATCCACGTGGGCGCCCGGTCCGAGATCGCGGCCCGAGAACACCGGGCGCGTCGCGGTGGTGGCGCAGCTGACCACATCGGCCCCACGCACTGCGACCCGGCGATCGGTCGTAATCTCGATCGGCAGGCCGAGCTCGTTCCGCATCCGGCGGACGAAGGCGGCGGCGCGGGCCGGATCCCGCCCGACCACGCGGACCTGGGCCAACGGCAGGACCTCGCGCAGGCAGAGTAGCTGATAGCGCGCCTGCACGCCGGCGCCGAAGCACGCGAGCACGCGCGACTCTGGGCGCGCCATGTACCGGGCGGCCACCGCGGAGGCGGCCCCGGTCCGGATCGCGGTCAGAAAGCCCGCCTCCATCAGCGCGAGCGGCGTGCCCGTCTCCGGATCGGTCAAGAGGTACGTGGCCTGGATGGTGGGTAGACCGCGCTGCCGATTGCCCTCCACCACCGTCGCGAGCTTGGTGCCCAGAGCGCCGAGAGCGGGCAAGGCGGAGATCATGGCCAGGAACACGCCATCGCGGCCCATGGGCAGGCCGGCGCGCGGCAGCGCGGCCACCCGGCCCGCCGCGCACTCCCGGAAGGCGCGCTCCACGGCCGCGATGACGTCACCGGGCGTGAGGAGCGCCGCCAGGTCCTCGCGGCCAAGCAGGAGCATCAGGCGGGCTTGCGCTTGATCATCCGCTTGACCGTCGCCTCCAGCACCACCTCGCCGCGTTGATTGGTCACCTCGTGCTTGTAGGTGACGATGCCGCGGTCGGGCTTCTTGGTCTCGCGCTTGTCCGTGATCGTCACGCTGACCTTCAGGGTATCGCCCTGGAGAACGGGCGCCACGATGCGGATCTCGCTGCCGAGGTAGGACATGCCGGTGCCGTGGATGAGGCCGGTCTGCATGATCAGGCCCTCGGAGAGGCAGAAGGTCATGGCGCCGGGGGCGGCGCGGCCCTTGAAGACCGACTCCTTCGCCACGTACTCCATGTCCATGAACAACGGCTCGTTGAAGCCGCAGAGGTTCACGAACGCGCAGATGTCGGCCTCGGACACGGTGCGCCCCAGCGTCCGGTAGACGGCACCGACGGTGTGCTCCTCGTAGGTCAGCCCGTGGCTCTTCACGCGCGGTCTCCTCTCACGCCTCACCCAGATAGGCGCGGCGGACTTCCGGATTGTCGGCGAGCTCGCGGGCCCGGCCCTCGAGCGGCAGACGGCCGGTCTCGAGCACGTAGCCGCGCTCGGCGATGGACAGGGCCATGGCCGCGTTCTGCTCGACCAGCAGGATGGTGACGCCCTGGCGATTGATGGTCTGCACGGTCTCGAAGATCTGCTCGACCAGCACCGGCGCCAGCCCCATGGAGGGCTCGTCCAGCAGGAGGAGGCGCGGGCGGGCCATCAGGGCGCGGCCGATGGCCAGCATTTGCTGCTCGCCGCCGGAGAGCGTGCCCGCCACCTGCGCCCGCCGCTCCTTGAGGCGCGGAAAGGTGGTGAAGACGTGTTCCATGTCCGACGCGATTTGCGGATCGCCGCGCGTGTAGGCGCCCATCTCGAGGTTTTCCACCACGGTCAGGCGGTTGAAGATGCGCCGTCCCTCCGGGACGTGGGTGATGCCCTTCAGGACCACGTCGTGCGGCGGGACGCCGACCAGCGAGGCCCCCTCGAAGCGCACGTCGCCGTGGCGAGGGGAGAGCAGGCCCGAGACGGTACGGAGCGTGGTGGTCTTGCCCGCGCCGTTGTTGCCGAGGAGCGTGACGATCTCGCCCTGGGTGACCCGGAACGAGATGCCCTTGAGCGCGTGGATCTCGCCGTAGTACACGTGCAGGTCGGCGATCTCAAGCACGTGCGTCGCCCCCGGTGCTGCCCGCCCCCGGCGTCCAGCGCTGGCGGCCCAGGTAGGCCTCGATCACCCGGGGGCTCCGCTGGACATCGGCGGGCCGACCCTCCGCGATCTTCTCGCCGTAGTCGAGCACGGTGACCCGATCCGAGACCTCCATCACCACGCGCATGTTGTGCTCGATGAGGAGGAGGGTGAGCCTGCGATCCTCCACCAGGCGCCGGAGCAGGGCCATCAGGCTGCGCGCTTCACCCTGGGTCATCCCGGCGGTGGGCTCGTCCAGCAGGAGGAGCGACGGGCTGGATCCGAGTGCGCGGGCCAGCTCCAACCGCCGCTGCTCGCCGTAGGGCAGGTTCCGGGCCACCTCGTTGGCCTTGTCCCGGAGGGAGACGACCGACAGCAGCTCGGCGCCCTGCTCCCACTGCCGGCGCTCGTGCTCGCGCCAGCGTGGGTTGCGGGTGATCACGTCCCAGAAGCTGAGCGGCACGCGGCTGTGCATGCCGACCATCACGTTTTCGATCGCGGTCATCCGCGGGAAGAGGCGGATGTTCTGGAACGTGCGGCAGATGCCGAGAGCGGTGATCTGGTCCGGACGCCGGCCCAGCACCGGGACGCCGCGGAAGGTCACCACGCCCTCCTCGGGGACGTAGATGCCGGTGAAGACGTTGAAGAAGGTGGTCTTGCCCGCGCCGTTGGGGCCGATGATCGAGGCGATGTGGCCTTCCTCGAGGGTGAAGTCGACGCCGTTCAGCGCGGTCAGCCCACCGAAGCGCTTGCTGACGCCGCGGGCCTCGAGCAGCGTCATCCGGAGTCCTCTCCGAGCTCCCGGTGTCGACGCCGCGCGGGCAGGATGCCCTGCGGGCGGAAGATCATCATGAGGACCAGGATCAGGCCGAACACCATGCGCTCGTACTTGGCCGGCTCGAGCTGGGTCGGGAGATTGGTGAGGCTGTAGCCGAAGATCACGGTGCCCGCGTTCCGAAGCTCGTTGAGCCAGAGGGACAGGCCCTTCAGGATCTGTAGATTCAAGATCGTCACCACCGCGGCGCCCAGGATCGCCCCCGGGATCGAGCCCATGCCGCCCAGGATGATCATGGCGAGCACCCCGATGGACTCCATGAACGTGAAGGACTCGGGGTTGATGAAGATCTGCTTCGCAGAGAAGAGCACGCCTACCGTGCCCGCGAACGAGGCGCCGCACGCGAAGGCCAGCAGCTTCATGCGCACCAGCGGGATGCCCATGGCCTGGGCCGCGGTCTGGTCTTCGCGGATCGCCTCCCAGGCGCGCCCGATGTGGGAATCCTCCAGACGGCGGTTCGCGAGCACGGTGGCGCCGACGATCAGGAGCACGATCGCGTAGAGGTAGAGCGGGTAGACGACGTTCGGGTCGGCATCGAAGCCGAGCCACTGCAGTACCGGGGCGAAGAAAATCGGAGGCCGGTTGATCGGGGTGATGCCCTTGGGCCCGTTGGTGAAGTTGATCGGCTTGTCCAGGTTGTTGGCCAGGACCCGGATCACCTCGCCGAAGCCCAGGGTGACCAGGGCCAGGTAGTCGCCGTGCAGCCGCAAGACCGGCAAGCCGAGCAGGATCCCGGCTATTGCAGCCACCGCCACCCCGACGAAGAGGAAGACGAAGAACCACCAGGGGCCCAGCGGGAAGTGCGAGCCGCCGAAGATCAGGTTGGCTTGCGGCGAGCCGAAGATCGCCCAGGAGTAGGCGCCCACTGCGAAGAAGGCCACGTAGCCGAGATCGAGCAGGCCGGCCAGGCCCACCACGATGTTCAGCCCGAGCGCCAGCGCCACGAAGATGCCGACCTGGATCGCGATCTCCATGTAGTAGGCGTTGATGGTGCCGAGGAGCGGCATCAGCACCCCGAGCGTGATCAGGGTGAGCAGGGCCTTGAGCGGCCCCGGGATGCGGGCGAAGTACAACAGCAGGATCGACGCCTGGAACAGCATGAAGATCACGATCGACCGCGGGCTCCACGTCACGCCCCACGTGGTGACGAGGAGCGCCGCCACCACCAGCACGGTGGCCGGGACCGGTCGGTCGAGAAGCCGCTGGATCATGCGCGCTCGCGCACGACCTCGCCGAGGAGCCCCTTGGGCCGGAAGATCAGGATCAGGATCAGGATCGAAAACGCGAAGATGTCCTTGTACTCGGCCCCGAAGGCGCCGCCGGTCAGCAGCGACAGATAGGAGGCCGCGAAGGCCTCGAGCAGCCCGAGCACGAGGCCGCCCAGCATGGCGCCCGGAATGTTCCCGATGCCGCCGAGCACCGCGGCGGTGAACGCCTTCAGGCCCGGGATGAAGCCGGTGTAGGGGTTGATCAGGCTGTACTGCACGCCGAAGAGGACTCCGGCGCCGCCGCCCATCGCACCCCCGATCAGGAAGGTGAGTGAGATCATCCGGTTCACGTTGATGCCCATCAGCGAGGCGGCGCCCTGGTCCTCGGCGACCGCGCGCATCGCCTTGCCGACCCTCGTCCGGTTCACAAGCGAGTGCAGGGCCCAGAGCATCAAGAGGGCCGCCACGATGACCACCAGAGATTTGACCGAGATGTCGATGGTCTCGGTCAGCTCGAAGCGGTGGTTCAGCGCCTCGATGGTCGGGTAGACCAGGTTGAACGAGTTGCGCCAGAGCGACTCGACGAGCCGGATCGCGTCCTGCAGGAAGAAGGAGACGCCGATCGCGGAGATCAACGGGATCAGGCGCGGAGCGTGTCGAAGCGGCCGATAGGCGGTCCGCTCGATGACCACCGCCACCGTCCCGCTGACCACCATCCCCGCCACCAGCACCATGAGCAGCACCAGCGCCCAGGGCAGGACGTCGAGCCAACCCGCCGCCTTGA
>Ga0081455_10006196_pt1 | contig 12895 bp, 12 predicted proteins | sample TabmetS3T2R1_FD_70207 | JGI IMG/M metagenome (GOLD analysis project Ga0081455, IMG submission 70207) | Tabebuia heterophylla rhizosphere microbial communities from the University of Puerto Rico - S3T2R1 | ecosystem: Host-associated > Plants > Roots > Rhizosphere ... | reverse complement strand
AAGGCGCAAGAGACTCTGTGTCGGCGCGTCGAGCCGGGCGACGCGCTGCAGCAGAAGGTCGCGCAGGCCACGTGGGAGCTCGCCGTGCTGATCGTCATCGGCGGCGGCAGTCAGGAGCTCCTCGGCGAAGAACGGGTTGCCCTCGGACCGCGCGACGATTGTGTCCGTGAGCGCTGCCGACGGGGGCGCGTCGGCGTGAGCCGCGAGCAGCGCCGCCAGCTCGTCGCGCGGGAGCGGGCCGAGCTCGAGCAGGGCGGCGGTGCCCGAGCGTTGCACGCCGTCTGCAAATCGGCGCATGTGCTCAGCCGAGGAAAGCTCGTCTGCGCGATACGTCGCGAGCACCAACACCGGACGGTCGCCGAGGTTGTGGGCGAGGAAGACGACGAGATCGAGCGTCGAGCTGTCTGCCCAATGCAGGTCTTCGAGCACGAGCAGCACGGGCGCGACTGTTGCGTGCTCGGTAAGCAGTGCAAGCGTCTCCTCGAAGACGCGCAGCTGCGAGCCGACTGCTCGCCCATCGGCCCGCCTGCGCTCGCCGAGCGGCTGCAGCGCATCGACGAACGGCTGGTACGGAAGCTCCGTGCCGACGAGATCGATCGCGCGGCCGAGCAGGATCGCGAAGCCCGCCTCGCCGGCGCGCGCCGCGAATTCGGAGGCGAGCCGCGTCTTGCCGATCCCGGCCTCGCCGGCGACAAGCACGGTTGTGCCGCTGCCCGCCTGCGCTTCCTCCAGCGCGCGCTCGAGCTCGCCCAGCTCGCGTGCGCGTCCGACGAACGCGGCCTCCATGCGGCTCCCCATGCGGCCAGTATTGCCCAGCCGCAAACGGATCGGGCAAGGGCGATGGTAAGCACCTCGCCGCGGGCAAATACGTCGCTCGGCGGCGAAGAATAAGGCGCTCCGCCCGATGCGCCCCCGCTCGGTGACGGCCACGATCGTGTCGATCCAGCGCGCTCCAACCGCGAGCTGGCCGCCCTGACCCGTCGTGTCCGGGCCTGACTCAGAACCAAGGAGGTTCACCCATGACGAGCACACCCACGACGAACCACGACGAGCAGAGACCGCCGGGCAGGCGAGCCTGGAAACGTCTCCTACCGGTGGCCGGTTTGCTCGCGGTCATCGCCCTGTCGCCGGCCGTCGGCAGCTCCGCGGCCGGGCAGAGCGGCAACTTCCCGGCTCGCATCGACCTGCCGAACGGGTTCTTCCCGGAAGGCATCGAGCGCGGACGGGGCACGTCGTTCTTCGTCGGCTCCATGATCGACGGGGCGATCTGGCGAGGCGATTTTCGAACCGGGTCAGGAGCGGTGCTCGCGCCCGGCGCTCCAGGGCGGGCGTCGGCGGGCATCGCGTACGAGCCAGGCCGCAACCGCCTGTGGGTCGCAGGCGTGGGGCCGCCGCTCCCCGGTAGCGCCGACGTACGCGTGTACGACGCATCGACCGGAGCGCTGCTCGCAACGTATCGGCCGCCTGGAGTCGGGCTGCTGAACGATGTCGCCGTCACCCGGGAGGCCGTCTACGTGACCGACTCGAGCTTCCCGCAGCTGGTCGTGATCCCCCTGGCGCACGGTCGGGCGCTCCCGCCCCCCTCGGCAGCGAGGATCCTGCCCATCGGCGGCGACCTGCACCAGACTCCGGACATCAACCTGAACGGCATCGTCGCCAAGAAGGGCGTCCTGCTCGTGGCGCAGTCTTCCACGGGCAAGCTGTTCCGCGTCGATCCGGCCACCGGCGTGGCCGACGAGTTCGACCTCGGCGGGACCAACCTCGGGTATCCCGACGGCCTGGAGCTGCTCGGGCACACGCTGTACGTGGTCCGTGCGTTTCAGAACCGGGTGACGGCGATCTCCGTCAGGGCCGGGCTGCGCAGCGGCGTCGTCCTCGGGGACTTGACCGATCCGAGCTTGGACATCCCCACGACGGCGACGGTGGCCGCAGGCCGACTGTGGGCGGTCAATCTGCGCTTCACGACACCGCCCGAGCCGACCACGCCCTACTGGATCACCCAGCTCCCACTCCGGCCCTGAGCCCGGCGGGCGATGGCCGACTGCACGCGACGCGCGCTCCGCTCCGAGGCGTTTCTACCGCAACCTCCAGCCCCCGAAGACGATTCACAGGAGAGTCAGATTCTTGCGAACAGCCTTCGTCGATGCAGGAGGTTCGGCGCGACACGCTCACGTGCGGTGGCCAAACGTCCTCAACCGCCCGGCTACACTGTCTGCGCTCTCGGGGGCGTAGTTCAGTTGGTTAGAACGCCGGCCTGTCACGCCGGAGGTCGCGGGTTCGAGTCCCGTCGCTCCCGTCTCTCGAAGCTCCTGCAAGCGCCGCTAGGCCATCTCGCGCAGGAGCTTCGGTCCTTCGCGGGCTTTCTTGGAACGGCTTTTGGAACGGTGGACGAGTCTCTGCCGGAGTCATCCACCTAGCCGCTGGTGGTTCGGCGCTCCCGACGATTTAACGCGCGCGCGACTGGACCGTTTTCGCCGACCAAACCACCCTGGAACGCCGGAGGCCCGCTCGGTGCGGGCCTCCGCGATACTGCTTTGGAAATGAGCGCGTTCGCTGGTGCGACGCCTAGGAGCCGAAGCGGTCGTCAACGCAAGACGCGACGGCGCTGACATCTCCCGTGACTCTTGCGCATGCGATGAAAGCGAAGGCTTCCTGACGGCTGAACCCTGGTCCAGTATTCGTTGCTCTACACGGGGCATCACCGCCGGACACCACAGACACTTGAACGCGGCCGAGGCTCCGATCCTCATAGAAGATCGGGCCGCCTGAGTCGCCGTTACACGTTCCCTCTTCACCCTTCGCGATGTTCATCGAGAGTCGAAGCACGTCATTGATGGGGTTATGCGCCTTGTACGTCAGACCGTCAGCGACGTAGCGAATGAGAAACGTTGAGTTATTGGTTCCGGATGGATTTGCGGGTCCGGTTTCTTCACCCGGAATCGGAAACTTCTCACCTGTTCCATAACCGACTGCCGTGAACGAAAGAGCTCGCGTCGGATTGCTTACACCAGCGATCAAATCTGACAAGTAACCCACGGTTGGAGCCACTTGAACAGGCGTAAGCGCGCCCCAACGCTCGGAGACCGTCTGGCCGAGGGCATTTTCGGCACCCGCGGAAAAGACGACCAGCCCGTAGTCGAACTTCTCGAAGGGCGCATCCTTCGCGGGGAAGCTGAGAGGGACTCCACCCCTGACGTAGAAGGTCGCGTTCGTGGTCGTGCCATTGACCTGATTGTTCTGGTCGAAGGACACCCCAACGGAATCGATCGTTCCAGCCGCGATCGCGCCCGCCCACGCATCGGTGCAATGCGCGGCAGTCAGGATCACGACCTTCTCGGCATCGCGGTGGATCAGACTGCCGCTGCAACTGATGCGCGCGAGATTCTGCGCGTCGACGATCCCCCTCACCGAAGCAACATTCGGGTACGCGTTGTTCACGTCCGGCTCGCCGAAGGTGATCGCGCCGGCACCCGACGACACGACCAGAGAGACAACAGCGAACAACCCCAAGACGATTGTTCTCATACGACGCCCCCTTCCGATCTCTGCCTTGCTTGTACAGACGCTGACAGGCTCTCGCCGAGCACGATAGGGCAGCTGGCCCCGTCAAGTCGCGAGGGAGTGTGCCCCCATCCCGGGGCGCACGAGCGCCGTCAACCGCAGATCGCCATCGTCAGCGCGTGGCGACGTACATCACGATGAGGAAGGCCGGCGCCAGGATGTCGTACCAGAAGACGTAGCCCGCGTTGCCCGGCGCGAAATTGTGCTCGGCGATCATCGACCGGACGTGTCCGACCGCGGCGCCGAGCATGAAGATCGAGAACACGATGATCGTGGCCAGCCAGAAGCCGCGGTCGAAGCCCGGCGCCATCACGCCTGCAACTCCGTACCCCACCCCCGCCAGTCCGACTTCCCACTGGAAGGGGCTGGTGGGCCACCCGATGGCTTCCGCCACCGGCCGAGGCGTGACTAGGTGTGGGCTGCCGAGCAGAATGCCGCTCACGCCGACGAGCCAGACGAGCCCCACCTCGAGCGCGGTGACCTTCCAGTCGTTGACTCCCACCGCCAGGGCGATCGCCAGGGTGACCAGGAACCCGACGAGCGGCAGGTAGGTGAGGTACTTCCTGATCAGCCAGCCAACATTCCTTCGCGCCGGCTGTTCGGCGTGCCCGCTCGCCATAGCGCAGCATAGGCCCCGCGGGGCAGACAAGCCCTGCCCAGAGCACGTCGCGCAACCTGCGGGCGCTCCGATGCGATCGACACAAGCGCGACGTGACGTCGCTGAGGCGTCGCCGGCCGCTTCAAACCGCTCCCGTCGTAGCACCCGTATCTCCTCGTGACGACCACACATTCGGGAGGAGATCGCATGTCCGTCCGACGCACGGCACTCGCTGGACTCGTCCTCGCCGTCACGCTCGTCGCCGTTCCGGCGGCTCTTGCGAAGAAGCCACCCCCACCGCCACCGCCGCCTCCGCCGGCGGACGGCGGAGCGCCGACGACGCCGACCGACCTCCGCATCACCGCGAGCTCAGACACCAGCATCTCGTTGGCGTGGAACGCCTCGACCGACTCGGGGACCTGGTGGTACTGCGTGCAGAAGAACGGTCTCGGCTGCTTCAGGGTCGATCCGCCGACGACGACCTTCACGATGACGAAGCTGATGCCGGATCGGACGACGACCTGGACGGTGTACGCGGTCGACTCGGCCGGCAACCGGTCCGCGTCGAGCAACCCGGTCACCCACACGACACCACCGGACACGACCCCGCCGAGCCCGCCCCCGACGCTCTCGCTGACGTCCGTCTATCCGACACGAATCTCCGTCTCCTGGACCGCATCCGTCGACAACATCACGCAGACCTGGAACACGCTCCTCGTCGACGGGAGCCCATTCGTGGTGGACTCGCTCGGGCAGAGCGGCGCAACCGTCCTCCATCTGGCGCCGTCCACGACACACACGTTCAAGGTGACGGCCCGCGACGCCTACGGAAACACGGTCGAGAGCAACGTGCTGACGGTCACGACGCCGGCCAAGACGGACAACGTCGCGCCGTCGCCACCCACGAATCTGCGCTTCTCGTTCCAAACGGACCCGCCAGAGCTCTGGCTGAACTGGGACCAATCGATGGACGACAGCGACTCGCAGTCCCTGATCCTCTACGAGGTGTACCTGAACGGCGTCTTCTCCGAGGACGGCCTCATCGGGGGCGGCAGGACGATCACGTACTGTCGGGAGCCCGGACCGACCGAGGTCACCCTGACCGCCGTCGACACCTCCGGCAACGAGTCAGCGCCGAGCAACGCACTACACATCGACTGCTGAACCCCTCTGCAGCGGCACGGCACCCGGCTCCTCGACGTCACCGAGCCGGGTGCCGCTGCAGAGCGTCACGCCGCTCGTGGAAGCCGCAGTGCCCGCGGACATAGTCGCGTTCCGCGCATATCCGGGGCCGTTTGCGACCAGGGCAACGACGCATTCCGTGCTCATCCCGTAGAGGTCGCCGCAAGCTCCCGACCGTCCCCGCGAATCCTTGCAACGCCAGGCGTAGAAAGTCCTGCTCATGACTGGACTCCACGCCTATCACGCTCAGCCCGGAACCGCCATGACCGGCGCTGTCACGCCGGAGGTCGGGGGTTCGAGTCCCGTCGCTCCCGCCTCAAAGGTCTTGTTTTCCGGTGCTCGCGCGCATAGACGCGGCCTGCGGACGGTGCAAGAATCGGTTCATGGGCGAGGGCGTCCGGCTCGGCGATGCGTCGCTGCTCGGCACGTTGCCCGTACGCCTCCAGGACGAGCTCCTCGCGGCAGCCGAGCCGGTTCGGCTGCTCGCGCAAGAGCGGCTCTTCTGCGAGGGCGACGCCGCCGACCGCCTCTTCTTCGTAGTCTCGGGACGGCTGCGAGTCATCGTCGAGCGTGAGGGCGAGCGTCGGGTCGTGCGCCTGCTCGGCCCTGGGGCGGCGATCGGTGAGCTGGCCGTCCTAACTGGGGCACTGCGGTCGGCCTCGGTGGAGGCAGTTCGCGACAGCGAGCTGCTCGAGATCGAGAGCGAGCGGTTCCTCGACCTTCTAGCTCACGATCAGGATCTCAGCGTCGGGCTCGCGACGGCGCTCGCGCGCCAGCTGCAGCAGAGCGGCCACCTCTGGGAGCCTGACATGCCGCCGACCGTTTTCACGATTGCGCCTGTTCCCGGTGTCGACGGCCGCGCCTTCTGGGACGAGCTGTGCGCGGCCTTCGCCGAGCTCGGCCCGACGGTCGCCGTCGAGCATCGGGAAGGTAATGGGTGGGGCCGCGACCTGGCCGAGCTCGAAGCCGGGCATGCGCACGTACTCCTGCTCGCACGTCCGGACGGTGGCGAGTGGGCCGACTTCTGTCTGCGGCAGGCGGACCGCGTCCTCTTCGTTGCGACCGGGGCCCCACCCGAGGACCTTGACGCGCCGGAAGGATGCGACGTCGCCTTCCTCGGCACGCCTGGCGCGCAGGCGGTGGCGGACTGGCGCGCCGCCGCCCGTCCGCGTGCGCATCACGTCGTCCCAGTGGACGACGGCATCGCAGCGCAGCGGGTCGCGCGAAGGCTCGCCGGGCGCTCGCTCGGGATCGTGCTCTCAGGAGGCGGGGCACGTGCGTTCGCTCATCTCGGCGTTCTCGAGGTGCTGGCAGCGGAGGGCCTAGCCATCGACCGCGTTGGCGGCACGAGCATGGGGGCGTTCGTTTCGGCGATGGTCGCCCTCGGCTGGACGCCGGAGCGGATGCTGGACATCTGCAGAAGCGAGGTCGCGCAAAAAGCGCCGTTCAGCGACTACACGCTACCGCGCTACGCGCTGATCCGCGCGCGGCGCGCAGAGTCGATGCTGCGGCGCCTCTTCGGTGACGTCTCCGTGGAGGAGCTGCCACGGCCGCTGTTCACCGTCAGCGCCGACCTGTTGAGCGGCCAGATGGTCGTGAATCGGGACGGACCGCTGGTCGAGGCGGTCGGCGCGAGCATGGCGATCCCGGGCCTCGCCCCGCCCATCCCGCACCGCGCGCAGCTGCTCATCGACGGCGGCGTCCTCAACAACCTGCCGATCGACCTGATGGTCGCCGACGAGCCGGGGCCGGTCGTTGCTGTCGACGTGATGCGCCGGATTACACTCGGTGAGCTGAAGTCGAGCGCTCGGGCGTCGTTGCCGACCATTCTCGAGACCCTTTCTCGCGCGACCGTCCTCGGCAGCGTCGAGCGCGCGGAGACAAACCGGAGCCTTGCCCGGATCGTGATCATGCCGCAGGTGCAGGACATCGCGCTTCGCAACTTCCGCGGCCTCGACCGGGCAGTCGACGCCGGCAGACGCGCGGCCGAGGAAGCGCTCGCGGCGGGAGCAAAGGACGAGCTGCTTGCCACACGCGCGCCGCCTCCGGCGGTGTTCTCGGCCGTCCATGCGACGCATTAGGACAGCGGTCGGAGGACCAGAGAGAGCTTCTCACCGCGGAAACGGCGCCGAAACTCACCCAGCGTGATGCCGACGCAGGAACGCTGGGTTGCTGGGCGGACAATCTCGATCTCGACCTCGCCCTCCTCGACGAGGTAGACAAGGTCGCCGGTATCCCTGCGGTGCGGCAGCCGCGAGCTACCGTCAAGTCGTGCAGCGGCTCGCGGATCGGCTTCCCGACGGTCCTGTCCTTGTCCGGATCGCGTTGGTCGTTTTCGTCCTCGCCTGGGTCTTCGGCCCGTATGCGCTCGAGGCGGCGGTGCCGATCTGGGTTCCGTTCCTGATCGCACTCGGACTCGAGCTTCAATTCTTTGCCGGCGGACTGCGTCCGCCCCCGACCCGTCGCCCGGACCGCGGACCGCAGGACGCCGACCTCGACCTGTACGGCTACGGCGACGACGCGCAGGAGCTGCTGCTCGTCCGCGACGGGACGCAGGAGATCTGGGTCCCGTACGCGGGCCAGACGCCCGAGGAGGTCGAGCGTCTGATCGCGGAAGCGCGCGACCTGCCAGAAGAGGAGGAGGCCGCCGCAGGGGCGGCGGCGGAGGAGGGTCGCTTCCCACCGGCGCTGCGCCGCCTGCTTGTCGGCCTCCTCGTGATCGGCGGACTTGCCGCGATCTTCTGGCTCACTGAAGGCCGGACGGGCTGGAACGGGCTCGGCAAGGACACACGCGCCCAGGCTGCCGCCCGCTTCTCCCGAGACGCCTCCGTCGTCGCAGGCAAGCCCGTCACGATCCGGTGTGACGAGTCTGGCAACTACGTCGGCGCCGTCCAGCACGCGGACGGGGTCGCCCAGGTCGGCGGCACCGTTGCCTACCTGACCCCGGAAGGCTGCCTCGCCCTCTACCGGCTCGCCTTCGAGGGCAAGGTCGACTCGAGCCGGACAGGTCTCGCGATCGCCGTCCTCGCTCACGAGGCGTGGCATCTGCGTGGCGTGGCCGACGAGGGCACGACCGAGTGCTACGCCCTGCAGTCCGGCGTCGAGCTGGGAGAGCGCCTCGGTCTCACGCGGGGCGACGCCGAGCGGCAGATGCGGGCGCAGCGCGTCGAGAGCACGCTCCGCGGACGTGAGAACCCGGCCTACGCGCTGCCCGCAGAGTGCCGCGATGGCGGCAGGCTCGACCTCGCGCCGGGCACTGAGCGGTTCCCCTGACCCGGATGACTTAACGGGCGGGACCAGAGCTCGGCGGCAAGGGCGGGCTCGGTCGTGGGGTCGCAGCTCACGCGAGCCGCGGACAAAGATTTACCAGGTTGCCCATCAAGTCGATCGACGTCATGTTTTCTTGGGCATCGAAGGTCGCAGCGATCTGGCCGCTCAGGTACCAGAGCCCCGGCTGGCCGGTGATCGGGTTGGGGAAGAACGGCCCGTGCCCGGTGATCCGCATGGCTACCGAGCCGTCGGCCAGAGCCCGCAGCTGGAAGGAGCCGTTGGCGGGGAGGGTGATCGACTCGCCGCCGTTGCGGTTGGTCAGGGTGAGGGTGTTGCCCGGAAACACCCCGAGCTGCTTCACGGGATCGCCCGCCTTGTTCGTGAAGGTCGTGAGGATCTCGCGGCCCTGGATGTGGGCGAGCACCGGGAAGGCACACTGGCCGGTGATGAGCATGTCCTGCTGGTTTGGGTTGACCTCGCGGATCGGCTTGCCGGCGGTTGCCACGGGCACAACCGCGAGCGTGAGAACGAGGGCCGATAGAAGAAGGCCTGGCGTCGAGGGTCGACGCCAATTCGAAGCTCTCTTGGTAGCAGGCTTTCTGGTGATCACGCCGGTGCCCCTTTCGTGGCCGCTGTTCTCTGACACGTTACGTAACGTGTAACGTAACACGTCACGCTACGATTTCAAGGTGGGCCGGCCGCGAGTTCACGACGACGAGACCCGGGCAACCCTTCGTGCGGTGGCAGAGCAGCTTGTGACCGAAGGCGGAGCGCCAGCTTTCTCCGTGCGTGCCGTCGCGGAGAAGGCGGGCACCAGCACGAGAGCCATCTACAGCCTGTTCGGGTCGAAGGAGGGGCTACTCGTCGACGCCCTCGCGCAGGACGCCTACACCTTCCTCGCCGACGGCATGGACAATGCGGTCGAGACCGACGATCCCGCCGCCGACCTAATCGAGATGGGCATATCCGTCTACCGGCGTCTCGTGCTCGAGCACCCAGCTCTCTATCGCATCGCCTTCCAGCGAATCGTGCCCGACATTCGCGCCGGGAATGAGCTCACCGAGGCGCGAGAACGCTCGCTCTCTCGGCTTCTGGCGAAGGTTCAGCGAGTTGCCGACGCCGGCCAGCTCCGCTCGACGTCAGTGCGAGACGCAGCGGTGGCGTTCAACGCGATGTGCGAGGGTCTCGCAAACTCCGAGCTGCGCGGGACGACCTTGAGCATCCTCCCCCGCGACGAGGAGGAACGCGCCTGGCGCGACTCCCTCACGGCATTGGTCCGGGGCTTCGACGTGAGCTAGGCCGCCTCGATCCCCACGTAAACCTGCCCCGGTCGTAGTCGCACTGTCAAACCGTGGCCCCAGCGCAACCGTTTGGAACGCTCGTGAAACGCAGCAGGGGCTACCGGTGGTGAACGCCCCACAAAGCCAGGACCGGGAAAGCGGGCACGAGCGACCAACAGAGACCGGGAGAACGCGATCCCAGGTGCACCAGTCTGAACCGCATAGCCGAACTCACTTGCCTCACCTATACGGTTCGATGGCGCCGGCCACCCAAATGACTACGCGGACGTGGGTGTCGGCATCTTCCCCGTGGAGCGAAACTTCGTCCGTGGATCGCGTTGACGCAGTCGTGATCGGCGCCGGCGTGGTGGGCCTTGCAGTGGCGCGCGGCTTGGCGACCGCCGGACGCGAGGTCGTGATCCTCGAGGCCGAGGACGCGATCGGCAAGCACACGAGTTCGCGCAGTTCGGAGGTCGTCCACGCCGGGATCTACTACCCGCGGGATTCGCTCAAGGCGCGCACTTGCGTGGAGGGCCGGCAGCGCCTCTACGCCTACTGCGACGAGCGCGGGGTGCCGTACCGGCGCTGCGGCAAGCTGATCGTCGCCACCGACGCCGCGCAATTGGCGGAACTGGAGGGCATCCGGAGGAAAGCGCACGCCAACGGCGTCACCGATGTCGTGCCCGTGAGCCCGGTGGACGCTCTGGCAATGGAACCGGAGTTGCATTGCGTGGCGGCACTGCACTCGCCCTCAACGGGGATCATCGACAGCCACGCGCTGATGCTCGCGTATCTAGGCGATGCGGAACGCGCCGGTGCAATGCTCGCATTGAAGAGCCCGCTCACGAAGGGGGTGGTCCGCGCCGATGGCATCGAGCTGCACGTCGCGGGCGCCGAGCCGATCCTTGCCACGCAGGTGGTGAACAGCGCAGGTCTGCGGGCGCCGAGCCTTGCGCGCCGCATCGAGGGCTATCCCGCCGAGCTCGCGCCCCCCGAGCTCTACGCCAAAGGCAACTACTACACGCTCTCGGGGGGCTCGCCGTTCTCGCGCCTCGTCTACCCGGTGCCGGAGCCCGGAGGCCTCGGCGTGCACGTGACGGTCGACCTCGGTGGGCGGGCGCGCTTCGGCCCGGACGTGGAATGGATAGACCGGATCGACTACACGGTGGATCCGCGGCGCGCCGAGCGCTTCTACGCCGCGATCCGGCGCTACTGGCCCGGGCTTCCGGATGGGGCGCTGGGGCCCGACTACGCGGGCATCCGCCCCAAGATCTCGGCGATGGGCGCACCCGCGGCGGACTTCCTCGTGCAAGGCCCGCGGGAGCACGGTGTACCGGGCCTGGTGCACCTGTTCGGAATCGAGTCGCCCGGGCTCACCTCCTCGCTGCCGCTCGCGGACGCGGTGATCGGGCAACTACTCAAGGATGAGGGAGCCGCGTCGTCGTGAAAGGTCGGCTCACGTCCTTCAGTCGGGCGTGGCCGTTGCGTACTGCGGGCGCCCGGTGGGCCGATAGACCTGGATGATCACGCCGCTGGGAGTGGCCCGCGATTCGACCAGGTCAAGTGCTGTGTCCGGGCCGGTGGCGGGGAATAGCCGCGTGCCCTGTCCGATGACCACGGGATAGGTGAGCAGGGTGATCTCGTCGACAAGCTGGTTGTCGAGCAGCCAGCGGATCAGATTGCCGCTGCCGTGCACCTGCAGCTCGCCTCCCGGCTTCGCTTTCAGCTCGCTGACCCCCGCCGCGACGTCACCGGACAGCACGGTCGTGTCCGCCCATTGCGGGTCGGTGAGCGTGGTCGATGCCACGTACTTGGGCCGTGCGTTCAGGGGCCCTGCGATGGGGTTGTTCTCCGGATCCGGCATTACTCCCCAGTAGCCAGCGAAGATCTCGTAGGTCCGCCGGCCGAACAGGAATGCGTCGGCGCGCTGGAAGACCTCGTTGAGAAACGTTGCGGCTTCGTCGACGAACAGTGGCGCGGCCCATCCGCCGCGCTCGAATCCGCCCGTGCGGTCCTCATCCGGCCCGCCGAGTCCCTGCATCACCCCATCGACGGAGACGTGCGTGATGGTCGTCAGTTTCATGGTCGCAGCTCCCTTCTTCTCCTTGGGTTGGTCGTCGTTCGGTACGACCGGACCACCGAACGGGCAAAGCGTGACTAGGCAGGCGAGTAGGTCGCGATGATCGTGCCTGGGCCGGTCACCTCGTGATCGACGAGCCGTAGCGGCCGAAGCCCACCGTCGTCCGGGAAGATCCGCTTCCCACCGCCGACCAAAACTGGATCGATCATGAGGCGGAACTCGTCGACGAGGCCGTGCTGGATCAGTGATTGCACGAGCACGGTGCTGCCGATCACGAGCAGGTCGCCGCCGTCTTCCTCCTTGAGTGCGGCAACCGCCTCGGGGAGAGCCGCGGACAGCACGCTCGAGTTCTGCCACTCCAGCGGGTCCGTGAGCGTCCTCGACGCAACGTGCTTCGGCTTCGTGTTCATAAGGTCGGCGACCTCCTGCACGTCGTCGGGCGCGTTCGGCCAGTAGCCGGCGAAGATCTCGTAGGTACGCCGGCCGAGCAGGAAGCCACCGGCCTCGCCGATGAGCTTCGCCACGCCACTCCCCGCGCCGTACTGCATGTGCCAGCCCCCGTGCTGGAAGCCGTCGGAGGTGTCTTCGTCAGCGCCGCCGGGAGCCTGAGCGGTCCCGTCGAGCGCGAGGAATTCGTTCACGATCACCTTGCGCATCTCGTCTCCTTTCGGCTGGTCGTGGGTCAGACCGGCCGGCCCGGCAGAACTCATCGGTCGTCCGGGTCAGGCAGCTCGCCCAGGCGAGTGCAGATTTCGCCTAGCGACCGCATGCCGTGTAGCTACACAGGTCGCGGCGACGAATCCGGGCGATGTTCCGGGATCTTCGGCTCCGCCGCGTGGGAGAGCCACGTAGGCGCTCCGAGCGCGAGCACGCGACGCTGTCCCTCGGTCGTGCCGCTGCCGAGCTCGCGGAACGAGGTGCCCA
>Ga0081455_10006195_pt1 | contig 12899 bp, 12 predicted proteins | sample TabmetS3T2R1_FD_70207 | JGI IMG/M metagenome (GOLD analysis project Ga0081455, IMG submission 70207) | Tabebuia heterophylla rhizosphere microbial communities from the University of Puerto Rico - S3T2R1 | ecosystem: Host-associated > Plants > Roots > Rhizosphere ... | reverse complement strand
ATCGCGACGTACTCCTCCTGGGAGACCCGGATCGGGTAGTAGCCGCGGTTCATCACGCGCTTCTCGAACTCGACGATCTCCTCCTCGGTCTCGAAGGACTCGAGGTGGTCCTGCAGGGAGGCCTCCCAGGAGCCGTTGGCGCGCTGGACGATCGGGACCATGGCCTTGCCCGTCACGTCCCCGCCCAGGATCACGACGTCGGCCTTGTAGAAGGGTCCGGCGTTCAGGAACTTCTTCCAGCAGATCTCCGACCCGTGCAGGTCGGTGACGAAGAAGATCTTCACTCAGACCATCTTCGTCCGGGTGGCCGGTTGCTGCAAGCGGGGCCCCGGCCGGTCAGTGGCCGACCTCCTCGGGCAGCTCGTACCACCGGACCCGGTCGCCGACCTTGGCCCGGAGCTTCCACTTCATGGTCTTGGGCACCTCGTCGCAGAAGGCCCGCACGCGCCGGGCCTGCTCGGCGGGCTCGAACCGCCGCGCCTCGGGCAGCAGGTCCTGGTGCTCGCCCTCGGCGAGCAGGGCCAGCTTGTCCAGGTTCATCGTGGCGGTCCGCCACCAGCCCCAGTCCCCCGAGACCACGGAGCCGATCCGGTCCAGCCCGATCGTCCCGACCTCGTCCCCCGCCCTGGCCTCGAACGCCGAGAGCAGGTGGAACAGGTCGTGCACGTCCTTGTGGTTCAGCTCGACGATCTGGAGCTTGGACAGCAAGAGGTCGGCCACGTCGAGCGTGTCGGGCATGCGATCGATCCGCTCGGCGAACTCCAGCACGTGGCACATGTTGAGCCTGTCCATGATCACGTCCACCGAGGTCGCCCCGTCGGCGGTCGTGAAGTACATCTGCCGGTCCCCGTGCAGCGTGTTGAATCGGGCGTCCCCCTGGAACCCGAGCTCGCCGAAGACGTCGATGACCTGGCGCTTGTGGGAGGAGACGCAGGCGAAGTCCATGTCCTGGTCGTTGCGGGCCCGGTGCGGGAACAGCGGGCACAGCAGGCGCACCGCCTGTCCCCCGAGCAGCTTGAGCGGGATGCCCCTGGCGTTGGCCGCCCGCACCACCTGCACCGACTCCTCGAACGCGTCCGGCGTGGTCGCGGCGTCCATCGGCGCGAGCTTACCCCCGGGCGATCCGAGCCGGGGCCGCGCGCGCCACGCGCCGCATGAGGCAGACTTCGAGACGACCGGACGCGGGAGGATGCAGGGGTGACCGGGTCCTACGACTTCGTGATCGTCGGCGGCGGTTCGGCGGGCTGCGCGCTCGCGAACCGGCTGTCGACCGACCCGTCCAACCGCGTCCTGGTGCTCGAGGCCGGGCGGCCCGACTACCCGTGGGACGTCTACATCCACATGCCGGCGGCGCTCACGTTCCCGATCGGCAACCGCTTCTACGACTGGCGGTACGAGTCCGAGCCCGAGCCGCACATGAACGGCCGCCGGATCTACCACGCGCGCGGCAAGGTGCTCGGGGGCTCGAGCAGCATCAACGGGATGATCTTCCAGCGCGGCAACCCGTTGGACTACGAGCGATGGGCCGCCGACCCGGGGATGGCGGACTGGGACTTCGCGCACTGCCTGCCGTACTTCCGCCGGATGGAGCAGTGCCTGGCCGCCGAGCCCGAGGACCGTTACCGCGGCCACGCCGGGCCCCTGGTGCTCGAACGCGGTCCGGCCACCAACCCGCTGTTCGGGGCGTTCTTCGAGGCGGTGCAGCAGGCGGGGTACGGGCTCACCGACGACGTGAACGGGTACCGGCAGGAGGGGTTCGCGAAGTTCGACCGCAACGTGCACCGCGGCCGCCGGCTCTCGGCCGCGGGGGCCTACCTGCACCCGGTGATGTCGCGCACGAACCTGGAGGTCCGAACGCGCGCGTTCGTGAACCGGATCGTGTTCGAGGGCACCCGCGCGGTCGGGGTCGAGGTCGCGCACGGGCGCGGGGCGCCGTCGGTGGTCCGTGCCGGCGAGGTGATCGTGTGCGGCGGCGCGATCAACTCGCCGCAGACCCTGCAGGTCTCCGGTGTGGGGAACGCCGAGTTGCTGCGGGCGCTCGGCATCGACGTGGTGGCCGACCTGCCCGGCGTGGGCGAGAACCTGCAGGACCACCTCGAGGTGTACGTGCAGCACGCGTGCACGCAGCCGGTCTCGGTCGCGCCGTACCTCAAGTGGCGGTACCGGCCGTGGATCGGGTTCCAGTGGCTGTTCCTGCGCCGCGGTCCGGGCGCCACGAACCACTTCGAGGGCGGTGGGTTCGTGCGCAGCAACGACGAGGTCCCGTACCCGAACCTGATGTTCCACTTCCTGCCGGTGGCGGTCCGCTACGACGGTTCGGCGCCGGCGGGCGACCACGGCTACCAGGTCCACATCGGGCCGATGTACTCGGACGCGCGGGGCTCGGTCGCGATCGTGAGCGCCGACCCCCGCGTGCACCCGGCCCTGCGGTTCAACTACCTGTCGACCGAGCAGGACCGACGGGAGTGGGTGGAGGCGATCCACACGGCTCGGCGCATCCTGTCCCAGCCCGCGATGGCGCCGTTCGACGGCGGCGAGCTCTCGCCCGGGTCGAACGTCCAGACCGACGACGACATCCTCGGGTGGGTGGCGAGCGACGCCGAAACCGCGCTGCACCCCTCGTGCACGTGCGCGATGGGCACCGGCGAGGCGGCGGTCGTCGATCCGGCCAGCATGCGGGTCCATGGGCTGGACGGCCTGCGGGTGGTGGACGCCTCGGCGTTCCCCTACGTCACGAACGGGAACATCTACGCGCCGGTGATGATGGTGGCGGAGAAGGCCGCCGACCTGATCCTGGGCAACACGCCGCTCGAGCCAGAGCCGGTCGAGTTCTACCGGCACACCGCCGGCGATTAGGCCACGCCGAGCAGCACCAGCCCCCCAACCACCATGGCGACGCCCAGGTACTGGTTCGGTGCCGGCCGTTCCTCCAGGACCAGCACGCCGCCGAACACCGGCACCAACGGATACGTGGCGGAGGCGGCCGTGACGATCGACACGAGACCGACCTCGGCCCCGCGCGCGTACGCGATCGTCCCGACGAGCTCGACCACGCCCACCGCCACGGCGAGGCCGACGGCTGATCGGACCCGCACGCCGGCCTGGGGTCCCTGCGAGGGTGCGCGAGGCCGCCCCCCCGGGTCTCGCGAGCGCAGCCACACGATCAGCGCCGCGACCAGGAACACCGTCATCATCGACAGGCGTCCGAACCACAGCGACGGCAGGAACCCGGCCTCCTTCGACGCCCAGCCCATGATGTAGGTGGCTACGCCGAACAGGAGCGTCGAGACGATCGCCCAGCGAAGGCCCTCGATCCGCCGACGCGTCTGCGACCGGATCTCCCGAACATCGGTCGACGTGAGCATCGCCCCGGCGATCGTCACCGCCACGCCGAGGACCTGGACCCCGCCGAGCGACTCGCCCAGAAGGACGACCGACAGTAGGACCGGAACCACCGCATAGCTCGCCAGGATCGGCGACACCACGTGCACCGGACCGAGCTGCAGCCCCCGGTACAACGTGGCGAACGCGGCCGCGCCCAGGAACGCGTTCGGGATCAGCCAGGGGATGACCGTGCCGAGCTCCGACATGTCGGGGCGGGCGAGCACGACGATCAGGCTGACGATTGCCGCGGCCGCGACCTGCGCGATCACGACGGTTCGGCCGCTCCCCATCCGGCGGCCGGCGATCGCCGCCCACAGGTCCGAGAGCCCCCACCCGAACGCCGCCACCAGCCCGTAGATCACGGCGGTGTCACGCCTGATCCCGGTAGCGCGCGTCGCGCCACGCGATCGCGGCCTTCAGGCCCTCCTCCTGGGTGATGCGCCGGAACTCGTCGCGGGCGGGCAGGTTCGCCGTCTCGATCATCACGTCCAGCTCGGTGTTCGCGTCCAGCGCCGCGCGCAGGCCCGAGAGCTGCCACACGCGGTTGATCGAGGCCTTCATCGTGCCGACCACGAACGGCTCGTTCTTGGCGATCTCCTCCGCGAGCGCGAGCGTCGCGTCGTCGAGCTCGGGACGCGGCACGACCCGGTTCACGAGCCCGATCCGGTGCGCCTCGGCGGCCGGGATCCGGTCCTGGCCGGTGAACACCAGCTCCTTGGCCGCCCGGACGCCCACGATCCAGGGCAGGAACATCGACACGATCCCCGAGCCGAACCGGATGTCCACGTAGCCGAACACGGCGTCGTCGGCCGCCATCGCCAGGTCGCAGGCGAGCATCAGGTCCATCCCGCCGGCCAGGCAGTACGAGTGCACCGAGGCGATGACGGGTTTGGGCAGCTCGAGGATGCGCAGGAGCCGGCGCGTGTCGCGGTCGAGCTCGCGGTGCCACCCGGCCGCGTCCTTCGTGCCCTCCTCGGCGTCCTGCTTGAGGTCGTAGCCGGCGCAGAAGGCCCGGCCGGCGCCGCGCAGGACCACGACCCGGACCTCGTCGTCCCCGGCGGCGGCCTCGAACGCGTCCTCGAGGGCCTCCATCAGCTCGCCGCTCAGCGCGTTCAGCGAGGCGGGGCGGTTGAGCGTCAGCCGGCGGACCGGGCCGAGGTCCTCGGCAAGCAGGACGGGGCCGTCCTCGTGCGCGTCGGTGCTCATCGCGGCGTCAGGCTCCCGTCGGGGTCCAGGGTGCGGCGCATGATACACGGGCCCCCGAACGGCCCTGCGCTCACGCGCGCCCCAGGAGCTCCAGCACCTGCGCGGCCGCGCGCTTGCCGCTCCGCAGCGCCCCCTCCATCGTTCCCGAGTCTTCGCCGGCGGTGTGCTCGCCGGCGAACGCGACCGCGCCGTGCATGCGTTCGAACAGGTGGCCGCGGGCGAGCGAGACCCCGTCCCACGCCGAGTACGCCCCTCGCGCGAAGCGATCCTCGGACCAGACCTTCATGACGGCCGAACCGGACGGCCGCAGGTCCGGCTCGAGCTCCACGATCCGGCGCACCCACTCGCCGGGGTCGCCCGTGGCGGTCTCCAGCGGTCCCTGCGGGATCGCGCTGCCGGCGAACGAGGTCACGACGCGGCGCGTGCCGTTCGCGCCGTCGGCCACCCAGAACCAGAACGGCAGGTCCGCGCACTGGATCGCGCAGCGGGCGGGCTCGCCGTCGAGCGGGACCGCGACCTTCGACGCCACGCCCATCGGCAACCCCTCGAACGCCTCCCGCTGCTCGGCCTCGAGCGGCGGGTCGAACGCGAGCTCGGTCACCAGGCGCACCGGAACGGCGACCACGGCGGCGTCGGCCCGGGTCGCCTCGCCGGCGTCGACCTCGACGCCGCCGGCGCCCTGGCGGACCGCCGTCGCCCTCCGCCCCAGCCGGACGTCGGACAGCTCGGCGGCCGCGGCGTCGGCGATCGAGCGGTTCCCGCGCTCCATCCGCCGGTAGACCGCGGGCTCGGCGGCCAGCTTTCCGGCGTGCCACCCGGGGCGCCACGCCACCAGCGACAGGTCGCTCGCGAACGTCCCCGTGAGGCGCGCCCGTGCGACCGCGCGCGCCCGATCGTCGCCGGGCACCAGGTCGAGGGCCTGGCCCATCGAGCGTTCGGCGGGGTCGAGCGTCGCAAGATGCTCGTCCGCTGCCTCGAGGAACGCGTCGAGATCGGCCATGGGGAGCGCGGCCTCGCCGCGGGGCTCGCGGCGCAGGTAGTCGACCCCGGCCTCGCAGGCGACCAGGCCCAGCCGGCGGGCCGTGGCGTCCAGGACCTCGTCACCCTCGAAGACCCACTCGGCGCCCAGCTCGGCGATCTCGCCGTTGTCGAGCTCGACCGAGTGCACCCGCCCGCCCACGCGGTCGCGGGCCTCGACCACCGTGACGTCCACACCGGCGTCGTGCAGGTCCAGGGCCGCGGACAGGCCCGCGAACCCGGCCCCGACCACCACGACGCTCGATCTTCGTATCACGGTTGGAGCGTAGATTGGCTTGCGTAGGGCAAGCGCCCTATGGTACCCAGGGCTTTGAACGGCCGCTCAAACAGGAGGGCGCACGGTCATGTCGGCACACCCTCGGAGGCGCCCCTCGGCGCTCAATCGTCGTGATTTCCTTCGCAAGTCGTTCGGGGCGGCGGTCGCCCTGCCCTCGGCCGCGGCGATCCTGGCCGCCTGCTCGAAGCCCGGGACCACGAGCTCCGGCGGCGGCGGGGGGACCACGGGCAACGGCGCCCGCGTCCTGGCGCGCCCGGACGATCCGGTCACCCTGCCGATGACGCAGGACCCGATCCCGACCGACACACCGATCGAGGGCGGGACCCTCAACGTCTACAACTGGGACGCCTACATGTACAAGAAGGTGCTGAGCGCGTTCGAAGACGAGTTCGGCGTGTCGGTCCAGTGGACGACCTTCAACAACATGGAGGAGGGGATCCAGAAGCTCACCAGCGGACAGGTCGAGGCCGACGTGTTCTTCCCGACCACCGACTACGTGGCGCGGCTGGTAGAGGCCGGCCTCCTGCAGCCGCTCAACCACGAGCTGATCCCGAACATGCCGGCGAACGTCTGGCCGGTGTTCAACGACCCCGGCCCGTACTACGACCTCGGCTGGCGGTACACGATCCCGTACACGATCTACACGACGGGCGTCGCCTACCGGCGCGACCGCCTCGACGACGCGGACGCCGCGGCCAAGGGGTACGAGCTGTTCTTCGACTCGCTGTTCAAGGACGAGGTCAGCTACTACGACTCGTACCGTGACGCGCTCGGGATGATGTTGCTCCGCGACGGTGTCATGGACCCCAACTCGGACGACCCGGCCGCGATCGGCAAGGCGAAGGACGCGATCCTCGAGATGATCAACGCCAACGGCGCGCGCCTCACGATCAACGGCGCGTACGCCAAGCTCCCCGAGGGCGAGTTCGGCATCGCCCAGTCATGGTCGGGCGACATCGTGGGCGCGAAGTACTACCTCCCCAAGGGCACGCCCGAGGATGTTCTCGGCTACTGGTACCCGCCGGACGGCAAGGGGCTCGTGGGCAACGACACGATCGTGATCCCCAGCGGCGCGAAGAGCCCGCGGCTCGCGCACGAGTTCCTGAACTTCTTCCTCGACGAGCACTGGGGCTACCTGAACTTCGCCGACTGGAACGGGTACCAGCCGCCGTTCACGTCGATCGTGCCCGACAAGCTCGTCTCCGACGGCGTCGTCCTGCCGACCCTGTCCTCCGCCGTCGTGAACGAGAAGAGCTTCACCACCGGCTACATCCAGGGGGAGCTGTCGGCCGACACCGACGCGCTGTGGCTCGACGCTTGGAACGAGATCCAGGCAGGTGGCTAGCGACGCCGGGGCCGTCACGGGGCGACCGGACGGCAAGACCCCGAAGAACAGATCCGAGATCAGCTACGGCCGCTGGTACTGGCCGTCGTTCACCTTCCCGGGGATCCTATGGTTGGCGGCGCTGTTCATCCTGCCGTTCTACGTCGTGCTCTCGGTGGCGTTCGGCACCGTGGACCCGCTGTTCCGGCTGCCGCTCCCCGTCTACCAGCCCTGGTGGTGGAGCGTGGACACCTTCCGGACCACGTTCGAGAAGTTCACCTCCGGCAGCCACATCTATCTCGACCCGCTGACCCGAACGCTGGTCTACGTGGGTCTCGCGAGCCTGATCTGCCTGGTGCTGGGGTACGCCGTGGCCTACTACACGGCCCGGTACGCGGGCCGGTGGAAGTGGCTGATCCTCGTCCTGCTGATCTCGCCGTTCTGGATCAGCTACCTGATGCGCATCTACGCCTGGCAGAGCCTCCTGCAGCCGGACGGCTACATCAACGACGCGCTCGGGGTGTTCGGGGTGGCGCCGATCATCTGGGTCGGCAGACCGATCACCGTGGTGCTCGGGCTCGTGTACGGCTACATCCCGTTCATGATCCTTCCGCTGTTCGGGTTCCTGGACCGGATCGACCAGAACCTGCTGGAGGCCGGACGCGACCTGGGGGCCAGCTCCTACCAGACGTTCCGGCGCGTGACGCTGCCGCTGTCCAAGCCGGGGATCCTCGCGGGCCTGGTGATCGTGTCGCTGCCGATGTTCGGGGACTACTACACCAACAACCTGCTCGGGAGCACGAACACGTCGATGTACGGGAACCTGATCGACTCCGCGGTCGGGCAGGCGGGGCAGGGACCGGAGGCCGGCTCCCTCGTCCTGATCCTGATCGTCCTGGTGATGATCCCGATGCTGTACTACCTGCGGTCGACGCGGCGCCAGACGGAGGCGGCGTGAGCGACGCCACGCTCACCCGCGAGCGGCCGATCGCGGTCACGCCGGCGCGCAAGGCGACGGGATGGCTGCGCAACCCCTGGCGCAAGCCCCGGATCCTGCAGGCGGTCACGCTCGGATACCTGGCATGGTCGATCCTGCCGGTGATCATCGCGATCGTGTTCTCGTTCAACGACGGCCGGTCGCGGAGCACGTGGCAGGGCTTCTCGATGCGGTGGTGGTACCAGGACCCCTTCGACTCGGTCTGGCACGACCAGGCGCTGCGAACCGCCATGTTCCAGACGTTCAAGCTGTCGACGCTCACGGTGCTGTTCGCCGTGCCACTCGGCACCGCGTTCGCGATCGGCATCGACCGCTGGCACGGCCGCCCCGCGACGACCGCGAACTTCTTCATGCTGTTCTCGTTCGTGATGCCCGAGATCATCCTCGGCGTCTCGCTCTTCCTGCTGTTCACCAACCTGCTCGAGAACGCCGTGCACCTGGGGACGGCCGCCCAGTTCCTCGGGCTGGTCACCTTCCAGATGTCCTACCCGGTGATCATCGTTCGGGCCAGGCTGTTATCGATCGGGCCCGAGTACGAGGAGGCCGCCATGGATCTGGGCGCGCCGCCGCGCCAGTCGCTGCGACGCGTGCTGCTGCCGCTCCTGGGGCCAGCGATCCTGGCGAGCGCGGCCCTGGTGTTCGCCGACTCCGTGGACGACTTCGTGACGGTCCGGTACCTGTCGGGCCCGGCCTCCTCCGAGCCGCTGTCGGTGAAGATCTACTCGTTGGCCCGGGCGGCCGCCACGCCGGCCGTGAACGCCGCCGCCACGATCATGCTGATCGCCACGCTCGGGGTGGTGGCGCTCGCATGGTTCGCGTTCCGGCGGATCACCCGCGGACGGGGCGAGGAGATGTCGGCCGCAGGCCTGGCCGAGTTCTGAGGCGACCGCTCACGCGGTCGCCGCGTCCTCCAGGTCGGGCGCCGGCGCGCCCGTGTCGACCAGCACGCGCAACGCGTCCACCGGCAGGTGGACCGAGACCGGGTGTCCCTGCGCGTACGGCATCCCCTCGCCGGTGTTCTGGACCCACGCCTGCAGCGTCTGCCCGGGTGCCAGGTGCACGATCACCTGCATGATCGAGCCCACGTAGACGACGCGCTCGACCATGCCCGGGACGCGGTTCGGCCCCGCGGCCCCGCTCTCCTCCAACTGGACGCGCTCGGGACGGATCACGACCTTGACGACCCCCCTGGCGTCCGTGTCGCCCTGACCCGCCGCGAGCTCGAACTCGCCCAGCTTGACCCTGCATCGGCCCTCGCCGTCCAGGCCGTCGGCGCCGGCGTCCATCAGGTTCGAGACGCCGAGGAAGTCGGCGACGTACGCGGTGGTGGGCTCCTCGTACACGTCCGACGGGGAGCCGATCTGCTCGACCCGGCCGTTGCTCATCACGGCCAGGCGGTCGGACATCGTGAGCGCCTCCTCCTGGTCGTGCGTGACGTAGACGAACGTGATCCCGATCTCCTCCTGCAGCGCCTTGAGCTCGATCTGCAGCGCCTTGCGGAGCTTGGCGTCCAGCGCGCCGAGCGGCTCGTCCAGGAGCAGGACGGCCGGGTTCAGGATCAGCGCGCGGGCGAGCGCCACCCGCTGCTGCTGCCCGCCCGAGAGCTGCGACGGGCGCCGGCGCTCGAACCCGGACAGCTGCACCAGCTCGAGCGCGTCGGCGATCTTCTTCTTGGCTTCCTGCTTCGACACGTCCTTGTAGCGCAGACCGAACCCCACGTTGTCGGCCACCGTGAGGTGGGGGAACAGCGCGTAGTTCTGGAACACCGTGTTGACGTTTCGCTTGTGCGGCGGGGTCTGCGCCATGTCGACGCCGTCCAGCAGGATCTGGCCCTCGTCCGGGCGCTCGAACCCCGCGATCAGCCGGAGCGTGGTGGTCTTCCCGCAGCCCGAGGGCCCGAGCAGCGAGAAGAACTCCCCGGGCGGCATGTCCAGGTTGATGCCCGCGACCGCGGTCACGTCGGAGAACCGCTTCACGAGGTCGACGAGCTGAACCTCTCCACCGGCCATGCGCGCGAGCATACCCGAGGCGTCCGCGGAGGGTTCAGGCCCGGCCGCGTACGACGGGGCGTTCGGGCGGCGGTACGCTCGCGCGCGTGCCGAACGCCGATCCCGCGAACGAGAGCGAGGTCCGCAGCGACGGCGTCCGGCTCCACGTCCGGCGATGGGACGGCGGCCCGAACGCCGCGATCCTGATCCACGGCCTCGCCTCCTCCTCGCACATCTGGGACCTGGTGGCGCCGCGGCTGACACGGCTGGGGGTGGGAGCCCTGGCGTACGACCAGCGCGGCCACGGACGTTCGGCCAAGCCGGCGTCCGGATACGGGTTCGAGCACACGGCGGCCGACGCCGCCGCCGTGATCCGGGCGGCAGGGCTTCGGCGCCCCGTCGTCGTCGGGCACTCGTGGGGCGCGAACGTGGCGCTCGAGCTCGCCTCCCGGAACCCGCGACTGGTCTCGGGCGCGGTCCTGCTCGACGGCGGCTTCTCCTCGATGCGCGACCGGTTCGACTGGCGCACCGCCAAGGCGATGCTGTCGCCGCCGGCCTTCGGCGGGGTCCCGGTGGAGGCCTTCCTCGAGGGCATCCCCGAACACACCGGGCTCGAGCGCACGCCCCAGATCGAGGCCGTGGTCCTGTCGCTCGTCCGGGTCGACCGGCGAGGGGGCGTCCACCCGCGCCTGGCGCGCTCGAACCACATGAGGATCCTCCACGCGATGTGGGCCCAGGACACGGACGGCCTGTTGCGGCGACTCCGGGTCCCGACGCTCGTCCTGGCCGCGCGGACGCGCGACGTCGACCCCGATCGGGCGGACTTCGCGCGCGCCAAGGCCGCCGCAGCGGGCCGGGTCCGGGCGATCGGGCCCCCGGTCGCGTTCGAGTGGATCGAGGGGATCCACGACGTGCCGCTCCAGCGTCCCGAGGCCGTGGCCCGGCGCATCGCCCGGTTCGCGCGAGCGGTCTGAACGTTCGTCCGCCGCACCCGTAGGATGGGAGGGTCATGCTGGTCTTCATCCTGGTGCTGCTGCTGCTCGCGGCGATGGCCGGCGTGCTCGGCGCGGTGCTGAAGGCGACCCTGGTGATCGTCCTGTCGCTCGTCCTGGCCGTGATCCTGCTGGCCTGGATCGGCGCGTGGTACGCCAGGCGGCGCATGCGCGCGTTCCAGCGCGACTACCAGGTCCGGGTCGACCAGTCCCGGCGCCGGAACGAGGCGTACGACATCGGCCACCAGCCTCCCGCGGCTCCGCCCGCCGGGCCGCTGGGCGACGGCCGCTGACGCGGAGCCGGACGATCCCGCGGGCGCCGGGGACCGCCCGGAGGGCCCGCGACGTCCTGCGAACGCTCGAGGAGATGGGCGACCCCTCCCGCCTGGACGGCATGGCGCGCTACGGGATCCGCACGGACCGTGCCGTTGGCGTCACCGTCACCGAGCTCCGGCGCCTCGCGCGCGGCCTCCGGCCGGACCACGAGCTCGCGGCCGCCCTGTGGACCTCGGGCCTCCACGAGGCGCGGATCCTCGCGACGCTGGTGGACGATGCGGCACTCGTCACCAAGGCCCAGATGGACGCGTGGGTCTCGGACCTCGACTCCTGGGACGTCTGCGACGGCCTGTGCGGCAACCTGTTCGATCGGACGCCGTTCGCGCTCGACAAGGCCGTCGCGTGGGCCGGGCGCGAGCCGGAGTTCGAGCGGCGGGCGGGGTTCGCCCTGATGGCGTGGTCCTGCGTGCATCGCACGGACCTGCCGGATGGCGCGTTCGCGGCGCTGCTGCCCACGATCCGCGAGGCCTCCACCGATGACCGGACCTACGTGAAGAAGGCGGTCTCCTGGGCGCTGCGCTCGATCGGTAAGCGGAGCCCCGGGCTGAACGCGAAGGCGATCCGAACCGCCGAGCAGATCGGGCGGACCGATGCGCGATCGTCACGGTGGATCGCGCGTGACGTGCTCCGCGAGCTGCGGAGCGACGCGGTGCAGGCCCGCCTCCGGGCGCGCTAGAGCTCGAGCAGCGCCGGGGCGAGCTCGCGGAGCGCCGGCAGGCAGGGGTCGAGCTCGTCTTCGCCCACGACCTGGACGCACACGTGGTCGGCCCCGGCGTCCAGATGCTGTCGAACGCGCACCGCGATCCGGTCGACGTCGCCCCACGCCACCACCGCGTCGATCAGCGCGTCGCTCCCCTGGCCTCGCAGGTCGGCGTCGGTCCACCCCATCCGCCTGAGGTTGCGCGCGTAGTTCTCGGTCTGCAGGTAGTCCAGGGCGAAGCCGCGCGCGACGTCGCGGGCCCGCGACGGGTCGCTCTCGAGCACGACGGTCTGCTCGACCGCCAGCACCGGGCCGGGGCCGAGCCGCTGCCGCGCGAAGGCCGTGTGCTCGACCGGCACGAAGTACGGGTGCACGCCGTGGGCGCGCTCGGCCCCGAGCTCGAGCATCCGCGGACCGAGCGCCGCGAGCACCAGTCGCGGCGCCGGCTCGGGTTCGGGCGCCGTGGAGGGCGCGCGGTCCATCGCGTCCAGGTAGGCGCGCATCGCCGAGAGCGGCCGCTCGTACACCGCGCCTCGCCGCGAGACCGACCCCTGGTGGCTCACCCCGATCCCGAGCAGGAACCGCCCGGGGTACGCATCGGAGAGCATCCGCCAGCCGTTGGCCATCGCGGTGGGGTCCCGCGCCCAGATGTTCGCG